>JAEEGH010006703.1_pt1 | contig 28056 bp, 23 predicted proteins | sample 9134181 | NCBI WGS metagenome assembly JAEEGH01 (sample SAMN16246544, study PRJNA631951) | gut metagenome | biome: gut microbiome; feature: rumen; material: DP-attached | host: Bos | place: Iran: Karaj | collected 2018-10 | reverse complement strand
CTTTTATATGGATACCGGCTGTTCCTGCTCATGGACATCATTCTGACCACGGCGGACGAGATACCCGGAAGGACCTGCGAGGTCATCGGCATCGTCAAAGGGAACACAATACAGACCAAGAACATCGGGCGCGACTTCACCCAGGGTCTGAAGTCCCTGGTGGGAGGGGAGCTGGAGGCCTACACCAAGCTGCTTTCCGAGGCCAGGGAGGTCGCCACGGACAGGATGGTCAAGGAGGCTCATGGCCTCGGGGCCGACGCCATCGTCTGCATCAGGTACTCCACCGCCTCGGTCATGCAGGGAGCGGCCGAGATGATGGTCTACGGGACCGCGGTCAGGTTCGTCTGATCGCTCCTCCCTGTCCTTCACGTGCAGCACTATGCTGGCGACTCCGCGGCATGAGCGGAGCTCCGGGATGAGCTCGGGAGGTATGGCGCCGTCGATGACCACGGTAAGCACGGATTCGTTCTGGTTTCCGCTGTCGTCGACGACCGCCTGCCTGATGGAAAGCCCGTTCCTGTAGAGGGCCGCGGTTATGTCCGAGAGGATCCCGGTCATCTTGGGGTCCGTGGGATGTATCTTCAGCGTGGAGCAGCCTATCTCCGGGGCCAGATGCTCCATCGACAGCATGCATTCGGCCTTGGAGAACAGGGCGTCCAGGCGAGGGGTCCCCGATATGCGCTCCAGCGCGGACCTGACTATCCTCCTGTCCACTTTGGCGGCGCGTCCGATCGCGGAGTCCGTGAGCTCTATCTCTCCGCAGTACGCCTTTCCCTTCACGACCTTGATCCCATGTGAAAGAAGGAGCTTGGCGACCTTCAGCTGCGAGGGAAGTCCGTCGAAAAGCTCGTCCATCATGCCCATGTTGATGAATCTTTTTATGCGTTATATAGCGTTTCTGTACATTGAAACGCATTTTACGAATATATTCCATCGTCGCCGATCCGGATATCGCACCGTAACGGTTAATATTCAAAACCGCGCTGGACGGAAGCGAGTCAAATGGCCGATACGGAAGAGCTTAGGTCGCAGATAGAGGCGATTGACGAGGAGATCATCGACCTTATAGCCACTCGCATGGAGATCGCCGACGAGCTCGCCAAGGCCAAGAGGAGATCCGGCCAGAGGTACTGGGACGAGGCCAAGGAGCGCGAGGTCGTCCATAGGTATCACGAGCTCTGCGAGGAGGTCAGCCTCTCAGAGAGCGAGGCCAGGCAGATCGCCGAGACCATCCTCAGCATATCGAAGGAGAGGCAGAAGCATTTCTTCGAGCGACGGCCTGGCGCTTCGACTCCCTTTCGGTGTACATGGAGAACCACAGGGACTCCACTATCATGCATGTGAAGCACGGTATGACCGATTCAGGCGCGCCGGACAGCAGAAGCATGCACATCGACACCGAGAGCCCCGTGTTCTTCCATATGCACAGCACGTGAAGCACCGGCACGGACCTGCGGTCGGTCTTCAGGCGTTTGTTCATCCAGGACGATATAAGCGACAACGCCAGCAGCCTCGCGCCGGCCGCGACCAGGACGACCAGGATCATCTCCGGGTACGTCAGCATGTACTCCCTGTTGGAGTTCACCGACAGGAACAGCATCAGCGCCATCATCAGGTTGATCACGGGAACCTTCACGCGGCGTCCGAGCCTGAGCCTTTTCAGAGGAATCGTGAGGGCCGCCGGGATAACGATGAACAGGACGATGTACTTCAGTATCTGCAGGGGGTCCACTGCGTTTCCGATCAGGATGAAGGATATCAGCGGCGCCAGGACGATCCCGGAAACGTATGTGGACGTGACCGCGATGACGGCTGCGTTCAGGTCCCCCCTGGTGAGTATCGCCGCCGTGACGACCGATATGGCGCAGGGCATCGAGGCCAGGAGCACCCATCCCTGCCACATCGTCTCGTAGCCTGACAGCATGAACGCCGCTCCGACGGCCAGGGTCACCCCGGTGTTGACCACGTAGCACAGTATGACCGAGTGCAGCATCTCCCTGCGGCCTTCGGACAGGGCCTCCTTGGAGATGCTGAGGCCGTCCATGGACAGGGTCATCTGGACCATCAGCGCGACCACTATGAGCTCGGACGACGGGACGTCCAAGGTCCCTGTCAGGAGGCTCAGGGCCAGGGCGCAGAATATCCATGCCCTCAGGTCGTAGAAAAGGTCGGACGCGTTCACTTGCCACACCGCGGGCTTCAGATGACAGGGACGTTGAATACGGGGCCGTCGGGAAGCGACGTCTCCAGCCTGGCGCCCTCGGATCCGGCGTTCATGATGTATGCCGTGCCTCCTCTGGCCTCTATCGCCGAAGCCACCCTGTGCGGGTCGTCGGTCAGGGCGACCATGCATCCTCCTCCGCCGGATCCCGTCAGCTTGGCTCCGTAGGAGAACGGAAGGGCCGCATTGACCAGCTTGTTGAGCTCCTTGCACGAAACCCCGAGGATGGACAGGAGCTTGTGGTCGGTTATCATCATGCGGCCTAGGGTCTCCACGTCCCCCTTCCTCAAGGCCTCGTATCCGGAGAGGGTGACGTTCCCGATCTCCTCTATCATCTCGGCGGCGAAGTTGCTCCTGCTGGCGTAGCGGCGCACCTTGTCGACCTGGGGGCCGGTGGGTGCCCTGATCCCGGTGTTTCCGATGACGAACGTCATCTTCGGCACGTCCACGTCGGAGACGTTCCATACGCGCCCGTTCCTGGATATCCTCCAGAGTTTCCTGTCCTCCGTTCCGGGGATGTTCACGCCTATGCCGCCCCCGTGGACGCAGGCCGACGCGTCCATCGGGCTTCCGTTGCCTTGGGCCGCCAGCTCCGCGCCGTAGGCCTCGTCCACGAGCTTCCTTTCGTCCGGGTCGTTGCCGGCCATGCTCTCGAGCGCGAGGGCCACCGATGCGGCGAGGGCGGCGGAGGATCCGAGTCCTGCGCCGGCGGGGATGTCGCTGCGGGTCACGAACTCCACCGCATGGCGGAGGTTCCTCGTGAGGTAGCGGAAATGGGGCTGCCTGGAGAACTCCATCGGCTCTCCGTTGAGCAGGTTGCGCCTTCCGCGCCTGACGCCGCATGTTATCCTGCGGTCCGCCGCGAGGACGACGGCAGGCTTCCCGTAAACCACGGAGTGCTCCCCCAGGATTACGAACTTCCCGGGGGCGGACGCCGTATGCCATTCTGTCATCGGTCTTCCAGTCCGTATTTCAGCATCTCCTCGCGTATGGCGTCGGAGGGGTTGCGGTTGTTCAGAAGGGGCTGGGGTATGTACCACCACCGGTCGGAGAACTCGTCGACTTTGCGCTCGTAGTCCTCGTCGCTCTCGTCCTGGCCCTTCTCGATCTTCCCGAGGGCGTCGTACAGCTCCTTGTAGAGGTCTACTCCGAACCTTTTGTTCACGAGTCCGACTCCGACGTATCCGTTGATGCACTCGGCGACCTCCTCCGCGGTCTCGGGAGCCAGGGAGTCCATGACCATGTCCAGGACGCTGTTCGCCGTCAGCTTGAACACGAGCTGGCGCTTGGCCTCCTCGGGCATCTCCTGGTTCTCGTTCACGGAGTCCAGGAGCTCCTTTCCGAAAAGGCTCTCCATGGCGGAGACCCTGTCGGGGTTCTTTCCGAAAACCATGCGCTCGTGCGCCTCTTCGGGGTCGAGCTCAGGCTCGTCGCCTCCGAACAGTCCCTTGTTGGGGTCGTCTTCGTTGCTCATTCATTCACCTTAGGCGACCCATCACTTCAGACAATATATCCATTCCCTTGGAGAGCTTCTCCTCGGATGCGGCGTACGAGAACCTCAGATGCCCTTCGCCGTACTTTCCGAAGGCCGATCCAGGGGTGCAGATGAGCCCGGCCTTGGCGAGCTCCGCGGCCAGGTCTGCGGAGGGGACGTCCGCATCATAGGACGGGAACGCGTAGAACGCTCCCTTGGGGGGCTCCAGGCTCATCCCGGGGATGGAGCGGATCCTTCCGGTTATGAGGTCCCTCCTCTTCCTGTATACCTCCCTGGCCTTTTCCAGATAGGGGTCTATCCCGGGAAGGGCGTCGAGGATCCCGTACTGAGCGGGCATGTTGGGGCTGGCGCAGACGTGGTACTGCATCTTTATCAGGTCCGGCATGACGCTCTCGTCGGCGCACAGGAATCCCATCCTCCATCCGGTGACCGCCATCATCTTGGAGAAGCCGTTGGCCACGACGGCGCGGTCCAGACGGTCCATGAACGAGACGTGCCTCCCCTCGTAGACGAAGGAGTCGTAGACCTCGTCGGCGAGGATGATGACGTCCTTGTCCTCGCAGACGTCCAGAAGGGCCTTCTTGGATTCCTCCGTGATGACGCCTCCCGTTGGATTGGAGGGGGTGGTGACCACCAGCATCTTCGTCTTCGGCGTGATCTTGGACTGTATGTCGTCGATGTCAGGCTGGAAGTCGCCGTCGGTGAGCCTGTATTCGATGCTCTTCCCGCCGCACAGCTGCGCATGCGGCCCGTAGATGACGAATCCCGGGCTGGGGACGAGGACCTCGTCGCCGGGATCCACGAACGTCTGGGAGATCTCCAGGAGCGCCGAGGACCCGCTGGGCGTTATCATGACGTTCGAAGCGGATATTGCTCCGTATCTGGAGAACCTCTCGGCCACGGCCTCGCGGAGCTCGGGGATCCCGGCGGTAGGGCCGTATTTGTTCAGGCCCTTCAGGGCGGCCGCGTTCATCCCCTCTACAGCTTGTCTAGGCGGGTCCAGGTCAGGCTCGCCCAGGCCGAGGTTTATGGAGCCGGGGCCCGCCAGGTCGAACATCTTCCTTATTCCGGACATCGGAATCTCCGAGATCCTCTTCGAGACCTTCATGGCGTCCGGATTCCGTACTGCGTATATGGTATTGTCTTTTGATGAGAGCCCACAGGTCTGATCCGGCGCATCAGCCTCTCCGTCGGCATCGCTTCGTCCGAACAAACGTTTAATGGAGATGCCTATATGGAGGCTCGGGGGCGGAGCGTTGAAGGAAGGCAAGAAGGAGTTCGTGATAAGGGGGATCAGCAAGGAGCATCGCGACGGCTCTGCCGTCCTCACGTCCGCCATAGAGGTCGTCGACGGCCCTGCAGGGTCCTCGGATACCAAGCACGTGGAGTTCTCCGTTCCTTCGGAGTATTCGGATTATCTTCTTACGGAGAGGTGTGATGCGTTCGTGGTCCTTCTTCTGAGGATGGCCGTGAGCAAAGGCTTCGACATAAGGTCCGACGTCCCTGTCTCCAGCGATTTGTACTACAATCTCAAGGAGCAGTTCCTCCCGCCGTATGTGAAGAATGACGGCCATCCGATCAAGCTGCTTTTGAAGCCTGCATCAAGCGTCGGAGGCGGCGCCGCCGTCGGCACAGGCCTGTCTTGCGGCGTGGATTCCATGCATTCGGTCATGAAGCATATCGATTATCCGGACGAGGAGTTCAGGCTCACCCACCTGTGCATAAACAACGTGGGCGCCTTCAACGACATATACAGGCTGGGAGGCATAGACAACGTCCGCAGGGGGTTGTACGCCCGTGCCCGCAAGGCGGCGGCAGACATGGGCCTTCCGCTGGTGGAGACGGATTCCAACGTAGACGAGGTATTGCCTCAAAACCATTACTTCTCCCACAGCTTCACCTCCGCATTCGCCATCTTCTGTCTGAAGAAGTTGTGGAAATACTATTACTACGCCTCATCCGGGGTTGATTGCGTTACAGGCTTCTCTTTGAAGAATCACCTGATGCACCCTCCGTCGCATTACGAGCTCCTAACGATGAGCTGCCTGAGCACCTCTGCTCTGAGGATATACATCGAGGCCCCCACGTTATCCAGATTCGACAAAATAGTGGAAATATCCGACTTCGTCTATGCTCAGAGGTATCTGACTTCGTGTACCAACAGCTACGACAACTGCTGTCGCTGCGACAAGTGCATCAGAAACATCATGACGCTCGATTCCATCGGTCGTCTGGATCGCTTCGGAGAGGTCTATGACATCAGCCTCTACGAGAGGTTCAGGGACAGGTACATGTGGTATCTGTACTCCAAGAGGGACGATAGCTATTTCGAACCCGTGTTCGCCAAGTTCAAGTCCATGAAGGACAAGGACTTCATACGCGTCGGACAGGTCTTTGAAGCCGCGTCCAGATTCGACGCGGCCTGGAGGAGCGGGAGCCCGAAGCTCATCAATTCCGCGTTCGACAAGCTCCTTCCTTTCGCGGAGGAGGGAGAGATGCATGCGGCGCTTCGCGTGGCGCGCTCCTACAACATGGGAAGGGGGGTAAAGAAAGACCGCGAGACGGCCGTCAGGTACTGGACGGTATCCGCGGATGCGCTGAGGGTCGAGGTTGAAAACGGCTTCACGACGTCCAGGATCAAACTGTTCGACTTGTTCTGGTCTATGGAGGAAGAGGAGTACTATCCGGAAATGATGTCTCTTCTGGAGCCTCTTCTGGACGTCGGCGACATGTCGGCGATGATTCGCATGGGTCGTGCCTGCAGATACGGGAAGGGGGTGGTTCAGGATACCGAGTCGGCATTGACGTGGTTCAGGGAGGCTACTGCGAAGGATCCGACTTGGCTGCCCGAGTTGTGCGACCTTCTTCTAAGCACAGGTGACGAAGGATGCTACAAGGAGGCCATGGACAGGTGCTTGGAGCGCGTCAAAAGGGGTTCTAAGCATGCTTTCGGCAACATTGCACGCATGTACCGTGACGGGAAGGGTGTCGACAAGAATCTCCAGACAGCGGCGATATGGATGAGGCGGGCGGTCGACGCCAATCTCGAAGGAGCCGACCTGGAGCTGTTCGACATCCTCTGGACGATCAACGACCCGGAGTACGACAAGGGATTGTTGAAGCTCGCCCGCCCGAAGGCGGAGAGTGAATCGATACCGTTCATGGGCCGTTTAGGCAGGATGTATAGGCGGGGGAGAGGGGTAGACCGGGACGTTCACGTCGCTATTAAGTGGCTGGACAAGGCTTCGGAGCTGGATCCGTCTTGGACCATGGAGCTTTGCGAGGCGGTGGCGGAGTCCGACAGCGATGAAGCTCGTCAGAGTCTGCTGGCCAGGGTCAAAGGCCTATGTGATGGCGGCTCCAGATACGGCTACATGTGCATGGGCCGCATGTATCGTGACGGGATTGCGGTGAAGAAGAATCTCCTCACGGCGGCAGACTGGTACAGGAAGGTTGCCGGGAGCATGGATCCGGCCGCCTTGGAGCTCTTCGACGTCCTCTGGTCGCTCAACAAGGACGGGAATAACCGCGAGATGATGGGCATCGCATACAGGCTCGCGGAGGCTGGGAATCCCGGAGGCATGGGACGTCTGGGGAGCATATACAGGTACGGAAGAGGAGTCCCTAGGAATCTGATGATGGCGGAGAGGTGGACGTCCAAGGCATGTGAGAAGGATCCCGCCAGGTGGATGGCGAGCTTGGAGGCTATAAGGGAAGCCATTGCGGAGGAACGCGGAGACGTTTCGTGCGACGTGTGATTCGCGACCCTATGGTAATGCAGCGGCGGTAGCGCCAACGCGCCCGAGTTGTTGATTCAGGAGGCATATCCGAGTTCACAGGGCCGGATGACAAAAGGGGCTGGAGGATGCGGCTTACGTCAATCCCAGATACGATTCCGTAGCCAAGGACGCAGGGACGTTGAAGAAGATGGTATGTAGGTCCTTCGCCGTCTCTGAGGTGAAAGGAAGGTTGAAGTTCTTAATCGACGAAACCGATAGGTTGTTCGACGTGCATGACGGAGACGGGATTCCTTGTTCATGGGGCCGTTCAACACCGAACCGATCAGGCGTCATCATCGAGGGTTAAAATGAGAGCGATACTGTTGGCAGCCGGGAAGGGGACCAGAATAAACAGGCATTTCAAGCGTCCCAAGTGCACATTGTTGATCGAGGACACCTCGATCATAGAGCACACGGTGAAGATACTCAAGAGCCGTGGGATAAAGATCACTATAGTGCTAGGGTATGGATGCGAGTTCATCCGTAGCATCCTGAAGGATTACGACATAGACTATTGTTATAATCCTTTCTACTCGGTCACCAACAGTCTCGGGTCGCTGTGGGTGGCGAAGAAGTACCTCACGGGCGAAGAGGACGTCGTCATAGGGAACGCCGACGTCTATTGGGAGGAGCCATTAATAGACCGCCTGATAGCCGACCCACGGGGCCTGGTGATGGTGGCCGACGAGTCCAGACATGAGGTCGGCGACTACTTCCTAGATATCAAGGACGGCTGCATAAGCAGATACGGGAAGGAGCTGGACATCGATCAGAGGACCCATGAATACGTCGGTCTGGCCAAGATTACTGCCAAGAAGGTTCCAGTGTTCGCAGAGAGGCTCAACGCCATGGTCAAGGCGGAGAAGTACGGCCTGTGGTGGGAGAACGTCCTTTACGAGTATATAGACGAGGATCCGGTGTACGTCATCGACGTATCTGACCTTTTTTGGGCCGAAGTGGACTATATACAGGATTATGACCGCATAATGGAGTACATCAGGACCGGGGACGTGTCCAGCAAGATAGACAAGAGGTTCATCCCCTATCCTGATTGAGACCCAGACGCAGATTCTGCGAACCATACATCGTTTTTCGGCTTCCGGATGCAGTGTCGGGCTGCAGGCTTAACGCTTTTAAACAGTCTGCGCCTTTCATGTCCGCTGGAGCATCCAGTGAACGGTGGCGAGGATGGCGGAGCCTAAGGATTCGGTCAACGAGCTTGTTATCAAGTGGATTCACCTCGAGAAGGACGGCATCAACGCAAGATCCGTCTGCGGAATCGATGAGAACGTCTCCACGGCGGAAGGGGTGAGGACGGAGGAGAAGCAGGTCTTTTTCTCCGTGCCTTCCGAATACGCCGACTATCTGGTCACCGAAAGATGCGACGCGTACGTCGTGGTGTTGATAAGGTACGCTCTGGAGAAGGGCTACAACATCAGGTCCCTGGTTCCCATGTCCGAGGACCTACATTACAACATAGTCGAGCATCTCCTGCCTCCGATGATGAAGAACGGGACCTACAGGATAAGGCTGGACGTGGAGACCGCCCCGCCGCTGGCAGGGGGGACCGCCGTGGGGACCGGCGTGTCGTGTGGTGTGGACTCCCTTCATGCGATTAGAAAGTATGTGGGGTATCCCAATGAAAGCTATCGCCTCACCCACCTCTGCATCACGGATGTGGGCGCGTTCGACGGAATATACGATCTCACCGGAACCGAGGAGGCCAAATCGAAGATATACGCCCGTGCACGGAAGGCCGCATCGGACATAGGCCTTCCGCTGGTGGAGACCGACTCCAACATTTTCTCCTGCTTCAAGGTCAATTACCTGTTCTCGCATGACTTCTACTCCGCATTCGCTGTATTCTGTCTCAAGAAGCTATGGAGGGTCTATCACTACGCATCGGAAGGCGTGGACTACGTGTCCGGTTTCTCACTTAAAGACTATCTTAGCAAGGATTCGGCAACGTATGAGATTCTGCTGTTCGATTGCCTCAGCACGCCCAGCCTCAGGATATTCTCCGAAGGGTCCACGCTAACCCGTTTTGACAAGATCAGGGAGATATCCGATTACCCGATCGCCAAGGAATATCTGTTCTCATGCGCGTTTGCAGGAGATAATTGCAGCAGATGCGACAAATGCACCAGGAACTTGCTGGCATTGGACATCCTCGGGAAGTTGGACGACTTTTCTAAAGTGTACGATGTGGGCTTCTACAGGAGCCACAAGGACCGTTACATGTGGTATCTTTACGCCAAGCGCTATGACCACTACTTTGAGCCGATATTCAATTCGTTTGAAGGAAAGGACGATGACGAGTTTCGGAAGGTCGGAGAGTTAAGCGGCATAATGAGGAAGTTCGACGCGCTCTGGGAGAAGAATGACCGCATCTCCGACAAGAAGGCCGTCGATCTTCTGCTGCCTTACGAGCTGAGCGACGTTCATGCCGCATTGCGTATGGCCAGGGCATACGGCCAAGGAAGGGGAACGGAGGCGAACGCTGACAAGAGGCATGAATGCCTGTCATATGCGGCGGATTATTACCGGAAGGAGATCGAAGACGGATTCGAGTCCTCCAGGGTAAGGCTGTTCGATATTCTTTGGGAACTCAACGATCCGGAATGCAACGAGGAGATGTTCGCCACGATAATACCTCTGCTGGAGGTCAAGAGGCCTCAAGCATGCGCCCGCATGGCCCGCATGTGCATGTGGGGCAGGATAGTGGACAAGGATCCTGCAGCGGCCGTGGATTGGATGAGGGATGCCGTGCAGTCCAATCCTGGAGGATATCTGATCGAGTATTGCGAGATGCTTTTGAGCACTGATGACGAGGAGCATCATCGCGAGGCCATGAGATTGTGCATCGAGAGGTATAAGCTCGTGGGGAACCCCGTGTACTGTGCGCTTGTCTCAAAGATGTACAGCGACGGCAAAGGCGTTGAAAGGAGTCTTTCCAAGGCGATAGAATGGATGGCCGAGGCCTATGGGAAAGATCAAAACAAGTACTATGTAGAATACTGCCGCCTCCTTCTGAGGTCCAGGAACGATAGGAATTACGCAGAGGCCATGGACGTCTGCCTCAATCTTCATTCGCGCAGAGGCTATCCCGAGGCCTGCGAGTACATATCCGTGATGTATCGCGACGGCAAGGGCGTGAAGAGGGATATGGAGGCCGCTCTGACATGGATGAAGAGGGCCATGGAGAAGAACCGCTTCAAGTACGTCCATAGGTATTGCAATCTCCTTCTGTCTACCAACGATCCGAAGCGCCATTCGGAGGCGATGGATATTTGCAAGAGGAATCTGGACAACGGGGGCTCCCCTGCATTTTGCGCAATCATCGCGCGCATGTACCGTTTCGGCAAGGGGGCTGAAGAGGACCATGAGGCCGCGGCAGAATGGATGGCCAAGGCGGCAGACTGGAAGCCTAGCCAGTATCTCAAGGAGTATCTTGAAATAGTTCTGGATGACGGGGTGGAGAAGTACTATAGTGACGCTCTGAGAAGGTGTATGGAGCGCTACGAAATCACCGGCGTCCCCGGCTATGCCAAGTTCCTTGCAGACATGTATCGCGACGGCAAGGGCGCTCTCAAGGATTTGGATTCTGCAGCCGATTGGATAGCCAGGTTCACGTTCACGTCTCCCTTGGGAAACGTGTTCGGTTATTGTTCGTATATGTCGGCGATGGGCGGCCGCTACTCTTCGATTGCCATCCATACGTGTGAGGATCACTATAGTTCTACTAAAGATCCCTCGATATGTGCCGCATTGTCCCTCATGTACCGCGGAGGATACGGCGTCCCGAAGGATATGGGCAAAGCGGTCGAATGGATGGGGAAGGCCTTCGATTCCGATTCAGACAGATATCTGCGGGACTATTGCACTTTGCTTTTGGAGTCGGAGGACGTCAATTATCACAAGGAAGCCATGGAAATATGCCTGAAGGCGTATGAGTCGAGTGAATCCGCCTTTGCGGCGAAGACCATTTCCGACATGTATCGCGACGGCAAAGGCGTCGATCTCGATTCCAAAAAGGCCCTTGAGTGGATGAGGCGCGCGGTCGTGAAGGATCTGCACGGGTACATGGTCAGCTATCGTGATCTCCTTTCGAGCATCGACGATGATGGAATCCATAAGGAGGCCATGGACAGATGCCACGAACTGTACGGCGATACGGGAAACCCGGTTTACGCCGAGCTTCTGTCCGTGATGTACTGGAATTGCAATCAGGATATAGACAGGGCCTTGGAGTGGATGCGGAAGGCCGTAGATTCCGATCCGGAGGAGTATACAGCGGATTTGTGCGAGCTTCTTCTGGAATCCGGCCGTGAGGAGTGCTACGAGGAGGCGTTCAGGATATGCTCCGATCGGTATGAAGGCAGCGGGGACCTCTCCCTTTGCATTTACACCGCACGCATGTATCGCGACGGCAAGGGCGTCGAAAGCGACCCGGACGAGGCGATCGAGTGGATGCGGAAGGCGGCGGACTGGAACCCCCCAGGACATATGCAGGAGTTCGTGGAACTGCTGCTGAGCGTCGGCGGCAGGGAGAATTGCAACGAGGCCATGGACCGTTGTCTTGCCCGCTATGCCAATTCTTCCAGCTCCGTTTATGCTAAGCTCATCGCCGACATGTACCGCGACGGCAAGGGCGCCCCCAGGAATCTACCTGTCGCCATAGGCTGGATGAGGAAGGCCGCCAGGATGGATCCTGTCGCGTACTCGGCTGACCTGTGCGAGCTTCTGCTCTCCACAGACGTCCCTGAGAACCGTGCGGAAGCAATGAAGGCCGCCATGGACTGCCTTTCACGCGCAGACGTCCCAGAGCTGTACATCCACATGGGCCGCATGTACCGTGACGGCTGGGGCGTCGAAAGCGACGTGGACAAGGCGATCGAGTGGATGAGGAAGGCGGCGGACTGGAACCCCGAGATGTTCACGAGGGAGTTCTCCGAGCTTCTCCTTTCCACAGGCCGCGGACAAGATGCCGAGGAGGCCATGGAGAGGTGCATGGAGCGTTATGAGAAATCCGGTTCGCCCGTATATGCGAGAATCATAGCGGGCATGTACCGTGACGGCAAGGGCGCACCCAAGGATGTCGACAAGGCCATTCAGTGGATCAGGAAGGTTGCCGATGTAGACGAGGTTGGGGGCAAGGCGGCCTATTACGAGTTCCTGGTCAGCACCGACGTGCCGGAGTACCATGCGGAGGCTTTGAAAGAATGCATGCAACAGTGTGAAGCCGGCGGACCGCCCGTCTATTGCGCCCTGATCTCGCGCATGTACCGTGACGGCAAAGGGGTCGAGAAGAGCATCGACAAGGCGATCGAGTGGATGGAGAGGGCATACATGGAAGACCCGAAGGCCTGGTATTCCGAGTTCGATGCCTTGCTGTCGATGAATCAGTGACCTCGCTCCATCATCAGGTCCCCGTTGCGTTCGATCACCAGGCCGTCCTCCAGGGCGATGTCCAGCGCCTTCTCCACCGTGGAGATGACGTTGGCTCCCGCGCGCTTGTAGCCCAGAGCCTTCCCCACGGCCGACACGCAGACGTTCCTGGGAATCGACACCGACACCTCCACGACGTCTGCGCAGGCGTTCAGCAGCTCCTTCAACGGCACCGCGGAGATGTCCCTGGAGTCTGACGTGCTTTCGGCCACGCGATAGGTCCTGATGTTCCTGTCCGCCCCGTACGCCCAATACGTGACGAAATCACCGCGGATCTCCGGAGGGTACAGGCCGCGGATGTTGGCCACCAGCACCGACCTCTTCTGCTCCATCAGCCTCTTGATCTTGGCGGACTTCCTGTATAGCGCGAGCAGATGCTCCTCGGTTATCGGGGACTCGGCGGTTATGATGTCGCCGGCGATCCTCTTCACGGCCTCCCTGTCGGCTATCGCGACCTCCATCGGCACGTCGAACTCCTTCGGCACGTAAGGCACGTAGGGGATCTTCCCGAAATCGTCCCTCTCGGGCTCCTGCGGCGATGCAGGCAGGTCCTCGGGATCCTCTTCGGGGAAGTATCCGACGTCCTCCTCGGGCGGGTTCTCTCCCGGCGGCTCGTCTGAAGCGGAGGCGTCAGGCTCCTCGGGGACGTCCTCATCAGGGACGACAGGGTCCGGTTCAGGGACAGGATCAGGGACGTCTTTCGGGACAGGCTCCGAAGCCTCTTCGGGGACCGGTTCCGGGACCTTTTCCACGGTTTCAGTCTTCTCCGGCTCCGGCGCTTCGACCCTGGACCTCCTGATCTCCTCGATGCGGTCCAGTATCCTCTTCAGCGTCTGCTTCTTGCTGAAGAACCAGTCCACCGACCACACGTGGATGATGTTCCATCCCATCCTGACCAGGACGTCCGCCCTGGCGAACTCCCTGTCCCTGGTGTTCTCCGACGCCTTGTAGGAGTCCCCGTCGTCCAGTATGCCGAGGATGTACTCCTCCGGATCGTCGGGGTCTATGACGGCCAGGTCCACCTTGAACCCGGAGTTCCCCACTCCGTAGTGGGACTCGTAGCCGTAGGACCTGAGGGCCTCGGAGATGTCCTCTATTATCCTGGACTCCCCCTCCACCGGCTTGCTGTGGTCCTGGTCGCCGAAGCGTCCGCCGTTCTCCGCGAACCTGAGGAACTCCTTCATTCCGCGGACCCCGTTGCTGGACGAGGGCGTGAGCTTGATGGACGTGTACCTCATGGACGAGAACACGATCATCTCTTTCCTGGCGCGGGACACGGCCACGTTGAGCCTGCGCCCTCCTCCGGCGCGGTTTATCGGTCCGAAGGACTGGGCGACGACCCCGTCCTTGGAAGGGCCGTACCCGATCGAGAACAGGATGAGGTCCCTCTCGTCCCCTTGGACGGTCTCCAGGTTCTTTATGAACATGTCCTCCGGCATCTTGTTGAGCTTGGCGAAGAACTTCGAGTCCTTGGCCGTGCGCTCGTCGAGGGCGTCCTCGATGCAGTTCTGCTGGCTTATGCTGAACGCGATCACTCCGATGCTGGTGCCGTCGTATTTCGGATCCATGACGCGACGGTAGATCTCGTCGACCACCGCCGCCGCCTCGACCTGGTTGTAGCGCCTCCTCTTCTCGTAGACGCCGCCCTCGACGAAGCGCATGCTCACCCTGGTCTCCTGGTCGTTGGGGGACGGGAAGGTCATCATCTTGCCGTCGTAGAACATCTTGTTGCTGAAGGCGATGAGGCTCTCGTGGGTGCTGCGGTAGTGCCATTCGAGGTAGGTCTGGGGCATGTTGAGCGCCAGGCAGTCCTCCAGGAAGCTCTCCATGTCCTCGATCTCCTCCTCGCCCTCGTCCGCCTCTATCTTCTTCTGGAAGAACCTCGTCGGAGGCAGCTGCTCCCTGTCGCCGGCCACGACCGCGGCCTTCGCCCTTCCCAGCGCCCCCACGGCCTTGCTCGTGGTTATCTGGGAGGACTCGTCGAACACCACAAGGTCGAACTTGGGGTAGTCCATGGTGATGTACTGGGAGACCGACTGGGGGCTCATCAGGAGGCAGGGGCACAGCCTCGGGAGCATGTGGGGGATCTCGCTCAGAAGCGTCCTTATGGACTTCTTCATGCGGCTTCCGTTGATGGCCTTGTAGAGCTTCCCCGCCTCGGAGTCCGGAACGGAGCTGTCCATGTTGCGGGGGACGTTCTTGTACAGCCTGTACTTCAGGATGTTCTTGTTTATCTCCGTGTAGGAGGCGTCGGTCTTCTTGAACTTCGCTATGAGCCCCTCGAAGGTCGGCGCGTTGAACATGCGCAGGGACTCCGACTCCTGGCGGCAGATGTTGATCATGGTCTTGTAGATGGACCTGTACGACGAGCATACCACCGCGTCCGCATCCATTCCGGACTTGATGGCGTCGCATGCGGACCCCAGCCCCTCCGAGGTCAGCTTGGACGCGTAGTAGTTCCAGTTGGCCCAGTCGAAGATGCCGCCGAGGTGGGGGCGGACGGCCTCGCAGTACTCGGAGCACTTCCCGACGGTGGAGAGGTCCGCATCGGTCTTCGTGATTCCGGCGAGCCTGTCCCTCGCCTTCTCCCATTCCTCGGAGGCGGCCATGTACCTGTCCACCTGGGCCTTCGAGGATTCGGCGTTTCCGTACGCCTTGGCGAGCTCGGACGGCTCCATGCCGGCGGCCTCCGCCGACACTATCGCGGCCGCCGCGCGGGACGAGGCCTCGTTCAATCCTGTCCTGAGGTCGTCGACGGCCCCCTTGGCCTTCTCCACCGAGCCTGCGATCCTCTTGAGCTCGGAAAGCTTGGAGGAGACCGCGGAAATCAGCTTGACGGTGCCGGAGAGCGAGTCGAAGTCCGCCCCGGGGTTCTTCAGGACCGGCGACACGTCCGAGATGAACTTCTTCTTGGCCCCGCCCTTGAACAGCATCTTGCCGTTGGCCTCGTTCCAGCTCCTCTGTATTCCGTATCTCTGGTCGAACTCGTAGACCCCGGGCCTCCATTGGGAGGACACCTTGTCCATGTCGGAGCGCATGGCCACGGCTTCCGAGCAGCATCTGGACACGTCCACGGCCGCGTTCCTCACGGCGTCGGCGCGGGCGATCCAGCCGTTGGACTCGGCGTCGTCCAGCAGGGAGACGAGGGTCTCCGCGTCCGTACGGAGCCTGAGGGCGGCGTCGGCGCGGGCGTCCATGGGATCCATCCCGCGGAACGCGAGGAAGACGTCGTCCAGCAGGGACGCGATCCTCGCCGACTTCCCGGGTATGTTCATGAGGTCGGGGTTGGACGCCATCTCTCCGTCCGAGTCGCCTATGGCCTTCAGAAGACGCTTGGTGGCCTCGGCGTCGAGGGGGTCGACGGGGATGCCCGAGGCGGCCATCTCCTTACCGACGGCCTCCATCTCCTCCGCCGCACGGGCCACGTCGTCCATGGCCTCCTCTATGTCGAATTGCAGGGACGCCGCCAGGACGTCCGCGTGTATGCTCTCCAGGGCGCCGGTGTCGCACATGCTCTGGGCTATCCCGTAGGCCTGGTGCGCCTTCAGCAGGTCGTCCTCCAGCTCCCCCAGGGTCTCCGGCCTCATGGACAGGGCGGTGTCCGGGGATATCCTGAGGTCCTTCGCCTTTGAGGAGTCGTACGCCTCGTAGCGGGAGATGCACTCGTATGCGCTGAACCCCCATTCGCGCCTCTTGTGGAGGTCGGTGACGTAGGCGTCCAGCCTGATCCTCATCGAGTTGAGGTTGGCTATCGCGTCGTCCAGCTTGGCCGCGTCGTACTCCTTGGCCGGCTCCATCGCCTTCCTCAGCTGCTCCAGGACCTTCGTCTTCTCGGTCTTGTCCGAGTGCAGCTCCAGGCAGTGGTTGCCGACCCCGATGCCGTCCAGCCTCTTCTGGACGACCTCCAGGGCCGCCCTCTTCTCGGCCACGAACAGGACCGTCTTGCCCTGGTACATGGCGTTGGTTATCAGGTTGGTGATCGTCTGCGACTTGCCGGTCCCGGGGGGCCCGTGCATGACGAACGTCTTCCCTTCCCCGGCGGCCCTGACGGCCTTTATCTGGGAGCCGTCCGCGGCCACCGTCAGGCACAGGCCGTAGGGGTCGGCGTCGGCGTCCAGCTCCGCGTCGGCGTGGTAGACGCTTCCGGACACCAGCGCGTCCACGACGGGGTTCTCCCGGAGGCGGTCGATGTTCCTGTCTATGTCCACCCACATCGCGTACTGGCTGAACGAGAACACGCCCAGCGCCGCCCCGTCCAGGACCTCCCATCCCTCCTGGCCCTCTATGCATCTGCGGACGTTCTGGGTTATGCGGTCCACGTTGACGCCCTGCTCGTCCAGAGGGAGGGGGTCGATCCCGGGGATGTTTATCTCGTACTCCTGGCGGAGCTTCTCCGCGAGCGTGACGTTGAACACGGACTCCTCGTCGAACCTGACGACGGTGTACCCCTTCTGCTTCTTGATGAGCTCCGCCGGGATCAGTATGAGGGGGGAGTAGCGGGGGATCTTGTCCCCTTTCATCTCGTACCATCTCAGGACCCCGACGGTGACGAACAGCGAGTTGCATCCGCTCTCCTCCATCTCCTTCTTGTAGAGGCGGTAGATGGACTTCAGCGAGGCCGTCGTGTCGGCTTCCCCGAGAGGGGTCCTGACCCATCCTCTGGCCACCTCGTCCCGGTAGGCGTTCTCGTAGTTGCAGACGTACGCCTCGGTCTCGAACGGCCTCTCCTCGTAGATCTTGGACCCGTTCCAGTCCTGGGGCTTTGATAGTATGGTGAACTGGCCGCCCTCGGAGAACATGTCCTCGAAGGCCGCGACGTCGGACACCAGCAGCGGCACCGCCTTGGCGCCGACCTTCATGTTCACCAGCGGGTTCCTGCTGGTGGTGTCCAGCAGCTCGCGCTTCCAGAGGTCCACGCGGGTGAGCGTCCTGTCCTCTATCTCCTCGTAGACCTGTCCCACGGACCTGGGAGCGGCCGAGGCCCCGGAGGACTCGTCCCTGTCCACGGTCCAGATCCCGTTGTCGAACCTGCGGGTCGGAAGCGGGGATATGGACGCCCTCGACTTCCTCACGTCGACGGCCGAGATGAAGGAGTCGGCGTCGTCCAGCCTGTCCAGGGCGTTCTTGCAGGCGTCGTCGAACGGGGTGTTCCCAGGGGCGCACATGAACGTGCATTCCACCGCGCAGGCGTCGTGGTTGCGTATGAGGCGGGTGATCGCCGAGCTGTCGACGCTGACGGTGTCGGCCATGTGCTCGTCCACCAGCCAGAATCCGGCGCAGGCATGGCCCTTGAACAGGAACACGAAGGCGTTGATCCCGATTGACTCCAGCACCGAGCAGTATAGGACGGACATGTCCAGGCAGGTCCCCTCCTTCGAGGACACGACCACGTCCGGGAGGCGGACCCTCTGGCCGCTGGTCTCGAATCCGGCCGGGGCGACCACGTAGCTGACGTTCATCCTCTGGATGGCGACGTATACGGCGGCCGCCATCGCCGCGACGCGGTCCCTGTCGCCCTGGTATCCCTCCAGGGAAGGGTCCATGCCCCATTCCTTCAGGATGTCGGAAGCGGAGGCGCGCACGTCGGTGAGGCGCTCGGCGTTGGGGGTGACGAACGAGGCTACGAGGTCAGGGTACTCGAATCCGGGCCAGAATTCGAAGGGGAGGACCTCCGTGTCGCAGAACTCCGATTCGGAGGAGCCGTCGTCGAGGGAGGCCTCCAAGGTGACGCGGCAGGGGACGGCGTCGGCCGCGGAGATGAGGAGCGAGGGGTCGAGGGAGATCTTCATGTGCTCCCTGAGGTCCAGCCTGGTCCCGGAGGCCAGGCCGTCTATCTTGAAGGAGTCCTCGACGATGAAGGGGGGGTCCGACCTGACGGTGAAGACCACGTTCCTGAGGTCCTCCCCCGCCTCCGCCGTCGCGTTGATGACGGGGTTCATGCCGTTCCTGTAGAGGACGTATCCTATCCTGCTGACCTCGAGCTCCAATCCGATCTTCATGACCTCACTTCCCTCTCCTCTCCAACGCCATCTCCACTTTGGCGCGGTTCTTATCGTCTACCCTCGTCAGGTAGGGCGATTCCCATAGTTTATCGTATGCGCGACGCAGGTCGTCGACGACCATCGGGAGGTCGTCCTCCCTTATGGCGACCATCCATTCCTCCCCGGACGTGAGCGCGCTCCTGGTGATGTTGGCCGAGCCCACGTACGCCGTCCCCTTCCCGTCCGGTGACGTGAAGAGGTAGCACTTGGCGTGGAACCTGGACGCCCCGGCGTTGAGCTCCATCCTGACCTCCGAGTTGGGGAGGCCCGCCAGCTCCATCACGGCTTCGTATTCCGTGAATCCCATGTACGCGGTGGTTATCACCCTTATTACGCAGCCCGCCTCGGCCGCTTCGCGAAGGCGGTCGATGAGCAGGTTCAGGCCGGACGACCTGATGAATGACACCGCCAGATCCACCGACTCGGCGTCGGATATGGATTCGTTCAGGGCGTCGCACAGGATCGGCGGGGATTCCTGCGTTATCGCCCGGCTGCGGCCGGCCTCAAAGGGATTCTCTGCGGGCTCGTCCCATCTCTCCGCGCAGGATTCCCAGTCGGGGTGCGTCTTGCGGTAGATCACCAGCCTGCTCCTTCTCAGGGAGGAGGCCTCCGGGACCAGGTCCGCAGGCATGCACTCTTCGCAGACGTAGCCGTCCGCCGTGGATATGGCTCCGTCGCGGACTCCGCATATGATGCACGGCCGGGTGCGGCGGTACGCCATGGGCCGACATGCAACTCATCGTCTTATTTCTTGCCGATGGATGGGTGATGGAATTGTGCGCACGGCTCATGCGCATCTTTTTATTGTTATCATAGAATGGCCCCGTCCATATTTCAGGAAGTGCTGCAAATGGGCAAGATTAACGTCGCGGTCCTCGGCGCAACGGGGATGATCGGTCAGAGGTTCATCCAGATGCTGGAGGACCACCCTTATTTCGAAATTGAGGGCCTCTACGCCTCCGAGAGGTCGAAGGGGAAGAAGCTGCGTGACGTCCTCAAGGTCAGGGACCACGTCTATCTGGACGAGACCATGGACAGGGAGATCGAGGTCATGGACATCTCCAAGATAGCCAAGAGCTGCAGGGTGGCCTTCAGCGGTATCCCCTCGGACCTCGCCGGCCCCACCGAGACGGAGCTGGCCCAGTCCGGAGTGGCCGTGTTCACGAACGCCGGCTCCCACAGGATGGACAAGAACGTGCCCATCCTCATCCCCGAGGTCAACCCGGACCAGCTCGAGGCGATCAAGGACCAGCCCACCTACGCCGACGGCGGCTACATCGTGACGAACGCCAACTGCTCCTCCACCGGGATCGCCCTCCCCCTCGTGGCGATCGACAAGGCGTTCGGGCTCAAGCAGGTCTTCGTGTCGACCTATCAGGCGCTCTCCGGCGCAGGATATCCCGGAGTCCCGTCCCTCGACGCCGTCGGGAACGTCGTGCCCTTCATAAGCCACGAGGAGGAGAAGATGGAGTCCGAGCTGGCCAAGATGCTCGGAACGTACTCCGGCGGGGAGTTCAGGTACGCCGGATTCAAGGTCATGGCCAACTGCGCCAGGGTCCCCGTCGTCGACGGACACCTGGAGTCGCTCGTCCTCGACCTGGAGGCCCAGCCCTCCCTGGACGAGCTCTCGAAGGCCCTGTCCGGGTTCCGCGGAGAGCCCCAGAGGCTCGGGCTCCCCTCCGCCCCGGACCAGCCCGTCATAGTCAGGACCGAGGAGAACAGGCCCCAGCCCGCCTTCGACGCCATGGCCGGGACGCCCGCCCGCGCCAGAGGCATGGCCTCGACCGTGGGAAGGCTCAGGCAGAGCAACGGATACTACAAGGCGTTCGTCATGTCCCACAACACCCTGAGGGGAGGGGCCGGAGGGTCCGTCCTCAACGCCGAGCTGGCGAAGGCCAAGGGCATCCTTTGAAACCCGGGGGGCTCGTCCCCCGATTCTCCCTTCTGTAGAACAGCAGGAATTCCATCCAACAGGCTTATCTATATCCCTATGTTACGAAACCCGTCGCTGGTTCATATGACTCTGAGACTCGGTGTGCCAAACAAAGGAAGATTGAACGAGAGGACCATAGAGCTCCTCGTGAAGTCCGGCCTCGATATGGGGGAGGACATAGGCAGGAAGCTGTACGTCAAGATCAGGAACCATGACATCGAGGTCATGTTCGTGCGCGCCCAGGACATACCCGAGTTCGTCGCGAGGGGAGCCATCGACATGGGCATAACCGGCCTGGACCAGCTCGCCGAGTCGGGCCACGACCTCAAGGACGTCCTGGACCTCGGATTCGGATACTGCAGGCTGGCGGTGGCCGTCCCCGAGGGGTCCCCGGTCCGCAGCGTCGACGACATAAAGGACGGGAGCAGGATAGCCACCTCCTTCCCGAACGTCACCAAGAGGTTCTTCGAGTCCAAGGGGAAGAAGGTGAACGTCATCCTCGTGTCCGGCGCGGCGGAGATCATGCCGTACCTGGGCATCTCCGACTACATAGTCGACCTGGTCTCCACCGGGTCCACGCTCAAGATGAACAGGCTGGTCGAGGTCGGGACCATAGTCGAGTCCCAGGCGGCCGTCATCACTTCGGACGAGGCCCTGTCCTCCAAGAGGAAGGAGATAGAGGGGGTCCTCAGCTCCATACGCAGCGTCATAGCGGCCGAGAGGAGCAAGTACATCATGGCCGACGTCCCCAAGTCGTCTCTGGACGAGGTCAGGAGGATCCTGCCCGGCATAGGCGGCCCCACCGTCCTGGAGATCGCCGGCAATCCCGATTACGTCGCCGTCCACGCCGTGATCGACTCCGACAAGGTCTACGGCGCCATCTCCGACCTGGAGCGCATCGGCGCGAAGGGCATCCTCACCATGCCCTTGGAAAGGCTGGTGAGCCGAGATGAAAGCCGATCGCGGTATCATGAGGGAGACCGCGAGGGGATTCGAGAGGTATTACAACCCCAAGCTCAACGGGGAGCTCAGGCTGGACACCAACACCAACTCGATGGGGCCCAACCCCGCGGCCACCAGATACCTGTCAGAGGGCGGGTGGAGCCTGGACCTTTATCCCAACACCTACTCGGACGGCCTGAGGGAGGCCCTGGCCGAGCTCTACGGCCTTCAGGCGGACAATCTCATAGCCGGGAACGGTTCCGACGAGATGCTGGACGTGACGTTCAAGACGTTCACCAACTGGGGCGACAGGTGCGCCGTCCCCGTCCCCTCCTATACGCTGTACGATTACTTCGTAAAGCTCAACGGCGGCTCCGCGGTCGAGGTCGACCTCACAGAGGACTTCCAGCTCGACGTGGACGCGATCGTCGCGCAGAAGGCGAAGATCGCGATAATGCCGTCCCCCAACAACCCCACCGGGAACTCCTTCAGGACCAAGGACCTGGAGGAGGTGCTCTCGCGCTCCGAGGGCATAGTCGTGGTGGACGAGGCCTACGCCGAATACGGGACCGAGTCCATGATACGCCGCGTCGAGGAGTTCGATAATCTGATAGTATTGAGGACGTTCTCCAAGGCCTACGCCATGGCGGCCCTCCGCGTGGGATATGCGGCAGCCAACGCCAAGCTGGCGGAGATGATGATGTGCGTCAAGATCCCCTACTCGCTGAACGCGGTGAGCGAGGGGGCGGCCATCGCCGCGGTGAAGGACCAGGATTTCATACGCAGGAGCGTGGAGGCGGTCCGCCGGGAGAGGCCCGTGCTGGCCGCCGGTCTGCGCAGGCTCGGGTTCGAGCCGTCTCCGTCGGATTCGAACTTCATAATGGCCAGGTCCCCGATAGACCACGCGAAGCTCGTCTCCGGGCTGAAGGAGAGGGGCATACTCATACGCGACTTCGGGTCCAAGCGCAGGACCGAGAACTGCGTCAGGACCACCGTGGGGACCGCGGAGCAGAACGCGCTGCTTCTGAGCAGGATCGAGGAGGTGCTGTCCCAATGCCGCTGAAGGTCACCGTGACCGACTACGGGGTCGGGAACCTTTATTCGATCACCAGGTCCCTGGAGAGATGCGGGGCGGAGGTCGAGGTCGTGTCCGACATGTCCAAGGTCCTGGACGCCGAGTGCATAGTGTTCCCGGGCGTCGGGGCGTTCGACAGGACGATGGAGAAGCTGCTCCCGTACAGGGACGGGATCCGCTCCAGGTTGGAGGCGGGGGTCCCCGCCCTCGGGATATGCATAGGGACGCAGATACTGTTCGAGGGAAGCGACGAGGGCTCCAGGCCCGGCCTGGGCTTCTACCGCGGCAGGGTGGTCAGGATGCAGGGGAAGGTCCTTCCGCACATGGGCTGGAACTCCGTCGAGACCGACGACCCGATACTGGAGGGGACCCCCGACAGGATGTTCTACTTCGTGCATTCCTACTGCGGGGAGCCCTCCGAGCCGGTCTGCATCGGCACCACCGAGTACGAGGGAGCGAGGTTCGGCTCGCTGTTCAGGAAGGGAAACGTCTACGGGACGCAGTTCCACCCGGAGAAGAGCAGCGTGACCGGGATGAGGGTCCTCAAGAACTTCATAGATTTCGCGGAGGCCCAGAGATGAGGGTGATCCCGGCGGTCGACGTCCTCGACCACCAGGTCGTCCAGCTGGTGGGCGGCGTTCCCGGAAGCCAGCAGATCGTCATGCCCGACCCGGTCAAGGTCGCGGGCGAATGGATAGGCAAGGGCGCCCGGTATCTCCACCTGGTGGACCTCGACGGGGCCTTCGGCAAGGAGGACAACGTCCCCGTGTTCAAGAGGATAATCGAGGAGTACGGGGTCCCCGTGGAGATAGGCGGGGGCGTCAGGACCCGCGAGAAGGTGGAGGAGCTGGTCTCCGCCGGCGCGGACCGCGTGATCGTCGGGACCAAGGCGGTCAAGGACCCGGACTGGCTGGAGGAGATGGCCTTCGACTTCCCGGACAGGATCGTCCTTTCCATGGACACGAAGGACGGACGCATAGCGATCAAGGGGTGGCAGGAGGCCGCCGAGCTCTCCGTGGAGGACATGTTCGAGCGCATCGCAGACCTTCCCCTGGCGGCGGTCCTGAACACCAACGTGGACGTCGAGGGGCGCAGGGGCGGCATCGACGCGGAACAGGCGAGGGACTTCATCGGAAGATGCCCCTGCAAGGTCATCGCGTCCGGAGGGGTGACGTCCGAGGAGGACGCCAGGATCCTTTCGGAGGCGGGGGCAGAGGGCGCAGTGGTCGGCCTGGCCATGTACACCGGCATGATCCGTCCGTGGGAATGGGACGCCCCCTGGAAGGCCTGAACCGCGTTAGCTTTATCGTCTTAACGCCGATAACCGTCAGGATGAAGCTTCCCTGCGAACTCATAGTGATGCATGTCCTGCCCACGGCGAGGGGGGCGCTGGCCAAGGAGCTCGTCGGAAGGCACGGCATGACCCAGGTCCAGGTGGCCGCCCTGTTCGGGGTGACCAACGCCGCGGTCTCGCAGTACCTGAAGGGCGTCAGGGGCGGCAACTCCGTCATCGACAGGAGCGAGTACCGCTCGGACTTCTACATGGAGATATCCCGCATAGCCGACAAGGTGGCCGCCGGGGAGGACGTCACCGCATGCCTCTGCACCATCTGCCGCTTCGTCAAGGAGTGCGGCCTCCTCAAGGCGCTGTACGTCCTGGAGGGATACACGGGGGAGCTCGGGATATGCATGGAGTGCCCGAACCTCGCGATAATACGTCCGTGCAACACGTCAGTGGACGATTTCTGAGGAATTCTCGACTGCGTCCTGAACGGGCATAATTATTAACGTCGACACGTATCAGCGGGCGGTACGATGGCCGGAAGGACAGCTAAAGTGGAGCGCAGCACCAGGGAGACCAGGATATCCGCGGAGATAGACCTGGACGGGACCGGGAGGTTCGAGGTAGAGAGCAGCATCCAGTTCCTGAAGCATATGGTCGAGACCCTCGCCAGGTACGCCTCCTTCGATCTGAAGGTGAGCGCATGCGGGGACAACGACCATCACATCATAGAGGACACGGCCATAACCATAGGCAAGGCGTTCTCCAAGGCCCTGGACGGGCGTCCCATAGAGAGGATGGCCACCGCCGTGGTCCCGATGGACGACGCCTTGGTTATGACGTCGCTGGACCTGGTGGACAGGCCGTATGCGGACATCGAATGCCCGTCGCCGGAGTATCACCATTTCATGAGGAGCTTCGCAATGTCCGCCGGCATAACGCTGCACATCGTGGTCATGCGCGGCTTCGACGACCACCACGTCATAGAGGCCGGGTTCAAATCGCTGGGGAAGGCCCTGAAGGAGGCCGTGAAGCCCAGGGACACGGAGCTCAGCACCAAGGATTCGGTGAAGCTGGGGGGAGACAGCCGATGCTGGCGAAGAGGATAATCCCCTGCCTGGACATGAAGGGCGGCAGGGTGGTCAAAGGAATCAACTTCAAAGGGCTCAGGGACGTCGGAGACCCCTCGGAGCTCGCGGTCGAATACGAGAGGCAGGGGGCGGACGAGATAACCTTCCTGGACATATCCGCATCCCTGGAGGCCAGGCGCACGATGCTGAACGTGGTCTCGGAGACCGCCAAGAACCTCACCGTCCCGCTGGCGGTGGGAGGCGGCATAAAGAACGTCCAGGACATGAGGGACGTCCTCAACGCGGGCGCGGACAAGGTCTCCATGAACTCGTCCGCAGTGGCCGACCCGGACATGATAACCGCATGCGCGGAGAGCTTCGGGAGGCAGTGCGTCATCGTCGCCATAGACGGCAAGAGGTCCGGGGACCATTGGGAGGTGTTCACCCACGGAGGGACCCGTCCCACGGGGATAGACGCCGTGGAATGGGCCCAGAGGGTCGAGGACCTGGGCGCGGGGGAGATACTCCTGACGTCCATGGACGCCGACGGGGTGAAGACGGGGTACGACATCCCTCTCACGGCCGCCGTCGCGGATGCCGTGGACATACCCGTCATAGCGTCCGGAGGGTGCGGCTCCAAGGAGCACATAGCCGACGTCTTCCTCCAGACGGGGGTCTCGGCGGCGCTGGCCGCATCTATCTTCCATTACAACGAGTGCACCGTCGGAGAGGTCAAGCAGTACCTCAGGGACAGGGGGATCGCAGTAAGATGAATCTGAAATACGACGACAAAGGCCTGATAACGGTCGTGGTCCAGGACTGGATTACCAACGAGGTCCTGATGGTCGCATGGGCGAATGAGGAAGCGGTGGAGCTCATGAGGTCCACCGGATACACCCATTTCTGGTCGAGGAGCAGAGGAAAGCTCTGGAGGAAGGGAGAGGAGTCTGGCCACGTGCAGAGGATCAAGTCGATCCAGACCGACTGCGACGCCGACACCCTCCTGGTCAGGGTCGAGCAGACCGGCGTCGCATGCCACACCGGCGCCCCGTCCTGCTTCAACGAGGTCGTCTACGGCGACACGTCGCAGACCATGGCCATCATACCGGACCTCAGGCGCGTCATAAAGGACAGGCACGAGAACCCGTCAGACGAGAGCTACACCTGCAAGCTCTTCGACGACGAGACCCGCATGTGCAAGAAGGTCATCGAGGAGGCGGGGGAGTTCGCCCTCGCGGTCAAGGACAAGGACGAGGACGAGATGGCCTGGGAGCTGGCCGACCTCATCTACCACACGATGGTCGCCATAGAGAAGACCGGCCTGCCCATGGAGAAAGTCTACGAGAAGCTGTCGGAGAGGGCCCAATGAGGGCGGATCTGCACACCCATACCACTTACAGCGACGGGGAGCTGATCCCGGCGGAGCTGGTCAGGAGGGCGATGGTCCTCGGGCACGACGCGATCGCGATCACCGACCACGTGGACATGACCAACGTGGAGTGGGTGGTGACCAACGTGGTGAAGGCCGTCGAGCTCTGCGAGGACTACATCGATGTGATTCCAGGAGTGGAGATCACCCACGTCCCGCCGTGCAAGATAGCCAGGGTCGCCGAGGCCGCCAGGTCTTTCGGGGCGGAGTGGATCGTGGTCCACGGCGAGACCGTCGTCGAGCCCGTATAGCCCGGGACCAACCGCTATTCGGTCGAGAATCCCGACATAGACGTCCTGGCGCATCCGGGATTCCTGACGCTGGAGGAGGCCCGCCTGGCCAAGGAGAACGGCGTCCTCATAGAGATCACGGGGAGGATGGGCCACAACATCACCAACGGCCACGTCGTCGGCGTCGCCAGGGAGGCGGGGGCCGCGATGGTCATCGATTCCGACGCCCACGCCCCGGAGAACCTCATGGACGAGGCCGCGGCCAGGACGGTCGCCCTGGGGGCAGGGATGACCGAGGCCGAGGCCGACCTCGCCCTGAACGTCACGCCTTTCGAGGCCATCAGGCGCATCCGCCATCGAAGAGAAGGCATATGGAAGAATCCAAGACCGCCGTCCGGCTGCTGTTCGCGACTATAGCCTTGGCCGCCTTCGTCGACGGTCTGGACGGCACCATAGTGACCACGGTCCTTCCGGAGATCGCCGAGGACCTGGGCATAGGCGCCGCCGACTCGTCGTGGGTCATCACCATCTATTTCCTGATGATGGCCGGCCTCATCCTGATCTTCGGCAAGATCAGCGACCGCGGGGCGCTCAAGGCCGTCATAGTCGGCGGGTTCGCGGTATTCGGAATCGGTTCCCTGCTGTGCGCGTTCTCGGACTCCTTCTGGACGATGCTCGCCTTCAGGGCCCTCCAGGGAGTGGGCGGAGGGATGCTGTCCGCGTCGGGCATAATGATCGCGGTGAAGCACCTGCCAAAAGGCCTGACGGCGCTGGGCCTTTCCATATCGGTGCTCGGTTATTCCGTGGGCGGCGCCCTCGGCCCGGTGCTGGGAGGGGTGCTGACCGAATCTCTGGACTGGGGCTGGATATTCCTGTTCAACGTCCCGATAGGCGTCGTGGGGGCGTTCCTGGCGGCCAAGGCCGTCCCCAAGGACGGGGAGTTCGATTGCTCCGGATTCGACTGGATCGGGTCGGCCTTCCTCTTCGTCGCCATGGTTGCCGGATTGTACGTGATAGAGTCGATCCCGGCCCACGGATTCGGCCCCGCCTCCGCGGGAATCCTGCTGCTCTGCGCGGCCATGCTCATCCTCTTCGTCATCCGCGAGAGGAG
>JAEEGH010006702.1_pt1 | contig 28059 bp, 17 predicted proteins | sample 9134181 | NCBI WGS metagenome assembly JAEEGH01 (sample SAMN16246544, study PRJNA631951) | gut metagenome | biome: gut microbiome; feature: rumen; material: DP-attached | host: Bos | place: Iran: Karaj | collected 2018-10 | reverse complement strand
GATTCCCACCTCCTGATTGGTAAATCGTCATGGCGCGCTGTTGCAGTACTTCCCGCGTGTGTTGTGCGGCTTGTTCCATTTTGGCTTGCAACTCACGTTCTGCCTCGTCGTGGCGTTGTTGGACTTCGTTCAACCTTTGTTGTGCCTCAGCCTCTTGCGCAGACAAGCGTTTTCGATTTCTGCACCGTGTCACGACTACCACAAAAACCGATACTATCACAGCCAAAGGCAATCCCACAATGAGCCATGTTCTGATTTTCTTTTTCTGCTCAATGAGCAATTTGGCTTCTTGTTCTTTTTGCAAATGCTTCTGAAACAGTTCGTTGAGGTATGAAACCCGCGCCATTTTCACCCTTTCCTGTTCCGTATGTTCCGCATGATAGACCGCATATTGCGAGGCCTCCAATGTGTCGCCTTGACTTTGGTAAATGTCGTGCAAGAACTTGGCTACCAGGGCTTTGGATTCAATGTTCTCGCTTTGTTCAAAGGTTGGTTCCAGATAAACCAGGGCTGAGTCATACTGTTTTTCGTTGTAATAAATCTGCCCAATGAGGAAGAAATGCCATGGCTTTTCGTAGGAATCGGCTTTCGCCGCAATGCGTTTCAAGTCGCTCACGGCGGGCTCAACATCCTCGCTTGAAGCATAGTTGAGGTTGGCCTTGCTTGACATCAAGACCTTGAAAAGCCAGTTGCTCGTGTCGGGCAGCAGGCGAAGTGCTTCATCGTAATAGTATTGCGCACTGTCCCATTGCTGTAGTTTGTCGTATTGCGCCCCAATGTAATACAACGAATTGGAGTAATCGTCTGGAAAAATAGGTTCCAATCTGTTGAAAACGAGCGCCTTTTTGAAACAATAGATAGCGGGTTCCTGCATAAATTGGTTGGAAAACAGGCCACCGAGACGGCAATGGATCAGCATCATGAAACGGGGGATATGGGGTGTGGCATGTAGAGACGTGGCGCGCCGCGTCTCTACAATTGGAAAATGATTTTCCATGATTTCCAACGCGCGGATGTATTCGGTGCAGGCCTCAATGATACTATCGTGTTCGTAATAGCCTACGCCGTTCATGTAATGGGCGCGGGCGGCCAAAAATACGATGTTGTCGTTTCGTGTCAGGGATAGCGGGTCTGTGCCCGCTATGAGGTGTTTGGGTGAAGGTGTGTCGTTTAGGGTGAAGGTTAGGCTGTCAAAATAACGCACGGCCTGCAACAAGGCACGGCGGTTGGTCTGTGGGTAATCGTTTTTGAACAACAATTCGGCCAGAAGCAAATAGGCATAATGCCGGTCGTATTCCGTCCTCGTAGATATGGTGGAAACATTGTCGCCATTGGGCTTGAAATAATGTCCGATGTGCCAAAAGGCGCTGTCGGGACGATACCACATCAGGCTGTCGATGAAAACCAATTCGTGCGATATATTTTGCTGTAGAGACGCAATGCTTTGTGTCTCCAAAGGCCCATGGCATGATGCCAAGGTCAACAGCATATACAATCCTATGAGCCACCCATGCCGTTTCATCGCTGCAAAATTAGTCAAAATCTATGTTGAACTAGTAAAAGATTTCTAACTCCTTAGTGAATGGTTGAGTGCTGTTTTGTTCTAATCGATTCTCACCTGAAATAGTGCCTTCCGATGGTTTTGCCCTTTGGGATAGAGGAAATACAGCGTTCCGTTGTGGACGCGAACCATCTCGGCGAAGGGATAGCCGCTGAGGTCCATGACGGGTTTGACTGTGCCGGTCTTCAGATCGATGTGGTTCAAGGTGCCGAGACCATCGTTGACGAAGATAGTGTAGAATTCCTTACGGGCGGCATCGACCAAGATGTTTTGTTTCCAGCGACGGTCGGGTACCATCTTGCCTTTCCAGTTGCGGTATTCGTGGAAGGTGAGAGGATAGCGATTGAGTAGGTTACCTTCGGCATCGAAGACGAGGGTCTCATGGTCGACAAAGGCGAAGAGATAGAACCTGTCGTCGATGGCATAGATGGGAGCATAGACTGGCTCAATGAAATCGGTCTCCCATCGCCCTTGTATCCTTCGGATGCTGCTTGCCGCTTCCTCGTCCTCAATGTAGTGAAGCAATATTGGCTCATAGTCGTGGCCGAGGATGTTTCGATAATAGCTTAACCCCGTGCCGAAATAGTGTCGCCACCCTGTGATGTAAACACTGTCGGTGGCCGTCACGATGGTGGAGAATTTCTCATAAAACTCTTTCCTCGGCATGGAATAGTAGAAGTTCATCATCATCTGTTTCCCGTCGTCTGTCTCCATGAATCCGATTTGGCTGGCTTGGTAGTCGTTGAGGGCGTAGATGTCGCCAAAAGCGTCTCGGTTGATGGTTTTGTATTGCGATGAGATGGGCATCTCGTGCAGCGTGTCCATCTCGAAGGAGAGGTGGAGCAGTGAACAGTGCCTGCGGCGATACACAATCATATAGATGCCGTCGTCGCGGATGACATAGTCGAGGACAGTCATCACCGGATTGTCGTAGGCCACATGGGGTGCATTGGCGGTAATCTCCACCTCAAGCAGTTCGTGGCTTCTGATGTTCATCTTGACATTCAGACTTTTGCCGTTGATGTCCTTCTTTTTGATCGTATAATAAGTGGGCTCAAACACCATGTGGGCAAAACGAAGTATCTCGCCCGCTTTGGCGTGTGTGTAGGTAAAGCGACCTTTGCTGTCGGTGATGGCGATGAGGAGAGAATCGTGGGCGTAGACACTCACATTCTCGATGGCTTTGCCGTTTTCGTCCTTGCAGAAGCCTTGGATGATTTGGCGTTCTTGGGCAAGGGACTGATGGATGGAACCAAAGCCTAAAAGCAATAATAATAGGGTAAACTTTTTCATGGTACTGATTTTTTGACAGGACAAAAATAGAAAAATAATCAATTCAAATGCAATATTTTTTATTTCAGACGAAAATTTGCATTTTTAATAACACGAATTGCCAAAAATGGTTCACGAATTTTCATGTAATTATTTTTGAAAAATTCGTGGCAAATTCATGAGAATTTATGTTTAATATTTCTATTTTTGCCCAATCAAACCGATGCCCATGACCGCTTTTGATTTCTTCAATATCCTCCGTTCGATTCCGAAGACGTTGCGCTTCAACCTGCATTATTTTCCGTTGAAAACGGCTTTAAAGTTGCCCGTGGTGGTGTCGCACCGCACTTATTTGCGCGAGCTGCACGGAAAGGTCGAACTACCAGAAAAGGTGGAAAGGGCAATGATTAAAATTGGCTTCGGTGATGTGGGTCATTACGACCGCAAGCGCTCACGTGGCATCTGGCAGGTGAGCGGCACGGTGCGTTTTGGCGGCAAAGCAAGCATCGGGCATGGTTCGAAGATTTCGGTGCGCGGAAATTTGTGTCTTGGTGATGGCTTCAATATGACTGCCGAAAGCACTATTGTTTGCGCCAAAGAAATCCATTTCGGGCACGACTGCCTGCTGAGCTGGGACATCCTCGTGATGGACACCGACGAACATCCCTTGTTTAATAAAGAAAATGAACGCGTCAATCCCGACAAGGCCATTCATGTGGGTGACCATGTGTGGATTGGCTGTAAATGTGTGTTGCTGAAAGGTGCCGAAGTGCCAAATAACACAGTCGTAGCAGCGGGCACACTACTGACCTCATCCTTCAACGGCGAGCATCAAGTCATCGGCGGTAATCCACCAACTGTCCTCAAGCGCGACATCCGCTGGGAACATTAGTTTTGTTGGTTTTGTGATAAACTACAAAGCGTCAATCACCGTGCAAAGGTTCTCGAAAATCTGCGGGATCTCGCCTACGCCGTTCACCGCATGCAGGTTATCCTTGCCTTCGTAGAAGTCGAGTACAGGGCGTGTCTTGGCCTCGTATTCCACAAAACGATGCTTGATGGAGTCGAGATTGTCGTCGGCGCGACCGCTGACCTTGCCGCGTTCGAGCATGCGTTCGATGAGGAGCTCCTCGGGCACTTCGAGGCTCAACACGCCTGTCAGCGACATGCCGAATTTCTCCATCAGCTCTTCCAAAATCTCGGCTTGGCGCACCGTGCGCGGATAGCCGTCGAAGAGGAAACCGGCCGAGTCCATGTTTTCGGAGAGTTTCTTCTCGATGATCTTGGCCACGATTTCGTCGGAGACGAGGTTGCCCTGGCTGATGATTTCCTTCACTTGAAGACCTAATTCACTTTCGGCGGCGATTTCCTCGCGTAGGATTTCACCGGTGGAGATGTAGGTCAGGTTATATTTTTCGCGCAGGAACTGCGACTGTGTTCCTTTGCCTGCCCCGGGAGGGCCAAAGAGTACGATGTTTAGCATGACGTTATTTTTTAATTCGGAATGTGGAATGCTGAATGCTGAATTAATCTCATTTCGCATTCAGCATTCCTCATTCAGCATTATTATTCTATGATTTTATAAATGTCAGGTAGATTTCTCCCCTGTTGGTCATAATCCAAGCCATAACCCACGATGAACTCGTTGCCGATTTCCATGCCTATGTAATCGATAGGGTAGGTGTATTGGAAGTTGTCCGGCTTGAAAAACAGCGTGGCGATGCGCACGTCGGCAGCCTTCAAGTCGCGGAGTTTCTGTGTGGTATAGCGCAAGGTGTGGCCCGTGTCGACGATGTCTTCCACGATGACCACGTGGCGACCGTTCAAGGGGTGGTCAAGACCGATGAGCTCGCGGATGACGTTGGTGGTCTCCGTGCCGGAGTATGACGACAGCTTAACGAAACTAATCTCGCAGGGAATCGTCAGTCGCTTAAAAAGCTCGGAGGCGAACATGAAGGCACCGTTGAGCACTACGAGAAACAACGGGTTCATGCCGTCCAAGTCGCGGTTGATTTGGTCGGCCACGTTTTGGATGTTGGCTTCGATTTTTACTTGGGGGATATAAAGCCCAAATTCCTTGTCTAATACTTTTACTTTCTTCATTTTCAAAGAATTGAATTTTGCTTGACTTTTTGCTTTAGGCGACACAAATATACAAAATGAAGTCATAAGTTTGACCATACCTGAAAAAAAACTATTTTTGCGTCATAAACCTATGCCCTTGAGCTTGTCGAAAGGCCGGCCGAAAGATTGACGGTGCTTCGACAGGCTCAGCAACCTGCTTTAACTGACAACTGATATGACTCCAATAGTAAGCATCATCATGGGAAGCACGTCTGACCTTCCCGTTCTCGAAAAAGCCGCGCAGTTCTTCGACGAGATGGAAATCCCGTTCGAGATGAACGCCCTCAGCGCGCACCGTACCCCGCAAGAAGTTGAAACCTTTGCTCGCGAAGCCCAAGGTCGCGGCATAAAGGTGATCATCGCCGCTGCCGGCATGGCTGCCGCCTTGCCGGGTGTGATTGCCGCCAACACGACTTTGCCCGTCATTGGCGTGCCCGTCAAAGGCATGCTCGACGGCTTGGACGCCATGCTGTCCATCATCCAGATGCCTCCCGGCATTCCCGTGGCCACGGTGGGCGTGAATGGTGCCCTCAATGCCGCCATTCTTGCCGCCGAGATGCTAGCCTTAGGCGATGCACAAATCGCTGCCAAAGTGGCAAATTACAAAGAAAATCTTAAGAACAAGATCACGAAGGCCAACGCCGAGCTGAAGGAAGTGCAGTACAAGTTCAAGACGAATTGATTTTAGTGCAAAAAAAGTAGAGGCGGTGCTTGCACTGCCTCTACCAAATCAAATCAACTAAAACCAAATCATTATGAAAAAAAGCACTTACTGTCAAATATGTTTCATATTGTTATTTTGTTGGCCTAAACCCGATTTTGTTTTGAGATTTTAACCTAAATCTTTCCGTTTTAACTCATGTTTTTGTTGTTTTACACTGCAAATATACAACATGATAAAATTTTGTCAAGCTTTTTTTTCAACTATTTTTCGTCACCCGAGATAATCCGCTGTATTTCAAGCAGAAAAAAATCGCTTATTTTTCAAAATAATTTGATTTAATTGTGAATATTCCGTTTTAATCGATAAAATTCCGCTTTAACTGAATTTTGTCGCATACAATCACTATCAAGGTAATCCAAAGAAATAGAGACGGCGCAAACACCGTCTCTATAACCCAACTAAAACCTAAATCATAATGGAAAAAACCTTACTCTATTCTTTCAATACCTTTTCGTGGTAGATCGTCCCGTCTTTCATGGTGACACGCAGCATGTATACCCCGGAGGGCATCGTTCTCATATCGATGCTTTCCAGACCGTTTGGCTTGGTGCCGACCAGACGGCCTGCAAGGTCATAAAGTTCAACGCTCTCGGGCTTGGCGCCGTCGTCGAAGCGGAGGGTCAATAGGTCTTTCACGGGGTTGGGATAAACAGTCATGGCTGTTGCTGTCGTTTCGTCGGTCGATACGGTGTTGCCTTCAAGGATAGGATAGCCGTCGTTGATGTGGTCTGTGTCGAAGGCCCAAACGTCGGTGTTGTAGTTCAGCAGGTCGACAAAAGCGGGGTCGCGCATCTCTTCAGCGGTTTTGTTTGTGCCGGTACCCCAACCGCCGCAGGTGTTCAGATAATAGGCGTTTTCAACCGTGCAATTGGTGCTGTTGTTTCCAAACAAGCCTCCTGTGGCTCCGCCTTCATTGGAAAGGCTTCCCACGTTGTAGCAGTTGAGAACCTCCGAAGAATGCCCTGCAATGTAGCCTGCAATACCTCCTATTCCGTTTGTCGCATGGCCTGAGAGGTTTCCTGTGTTATAGCAGTTCTTGATGATGACGAGTCCAGACGAGGAAGATCCGATAATGCCACCAGCGATGTCGCCCTCAATGGTGATGTCTCCCGAATTGAAGCTTTCAGTAATCGTTTTGGCCTGTGCTCCAACAATGCCGCCTGCTTTTGCTTTTCCGTTCACCTGTCCTGTGTTGTTGCAGTTGCGGATGACTTTTGAGCCGAAGCCCACGATGCCGCCTGCCATTGCCGTCCCGTTGATTTGAGCGTTGTTCTTGCAGTTTGTGATGAAAACGATGCCTTCGCAATCTCCCACGATGCCGCCGCTATAAGTGCCGTTGATGTAGCCACTTTCTATGCTGACGTTTTCGATGGTGACACCTTCGTTGTACCAGTTGCTGACGCGTCCGAACAGTCCAGCGTAATCCATGCCGTCCACATAGAGGTTGTAGATGCTGTGTCCACCACCGTCGAAGTGCCCGCAGAAAATGTTGTCCTTGAATGACGGGTCGACGATGCGTTCGCAGCCGTCGTCGGCAAACCAACGGTTGCCCATGCCGATGGGGAACCAAGGCAGGTCTTCGCTGCCGTTCAGGTCGATGTCGGTGGTCAGGGCGAAGTATAATCCATGTGTGTCTACGCCTTTGTTCACCATATAAGAGAGGAAGGCAAGGTTTTCCGCCGATTCAATCAAGAATGGGTTGCTTTCGGTGCCTTCACCGTTGGTCCAAAGTCTGCGGCTACCGTTCCAAACACTGGTTTGGGCTTCGGCAATCATGCCCGTCATGAGGAGCGTGATGATGATGTATATCTTTTTCATAGTATTCAATGTTAAAGTGTTAGACAATTTGGTTTGTTATTTTGAGAAGCCGTGTTTGAACATGTCTTTGATATGGTCGATGATATCGCCCATGCGCTCCATGGCTGAGTGATCGTTGTCTTTCCAGACTGTGGTCAGTGCGTAGTCAACCACCTGTGTGCTTCCGGCGTTGAAACTGAAAGGACCGACCATACCGAGACCTCTACGGTCGTCGGGTGCGTTTTGGCATTCAGTTTCTGTCCAAAACTTGTTTCCAGTGTTGTAGTTGTCATTGGGCGCGATGCCGTTGGTGCCGAAGTTGCAGGGGTCACTGTCGCCAGGGAACATGAACTTGCACTCGGGACCTACCACATTTCCAGTCGCAAGGCCATCTCCACCATACATCATGGGTGTATTGTTTTTCCAATAGCCACGCAGGAAGTTATAGTAGTCTTCAGCTACTACAGGATCGGTATTTGGACCGTAGCTACTGTTGTTGTGATATAGGAATCCTGTCATGCCCAAACGTTCGTCGTCGGCGATGCCGTTGCCGAAATTGAAGCCGTTGTAGGCGTATTTGTCGGAGGGATAAGCCCCATTGAACAGGGCGTTGCAGTCGCCTACATATTCGGGGTTGTCGCGTCCGTCAGCATCCATATAAGGACCAGCTAAAACGGTCAGTACCTGTACGGGTGGGTTGTCGCCATAGGCTTCAGGTTCGCCGTTGCCATCGATAGGGGTGCCATTGTAGGCGTAGTAGGAACCACGTTGTACGTCGCAGCCGATGTAATCATCCCAACCATAGCCGATGTCGAAATCTGACCAAAGGCCTAGGTACACGTCGTGGTAGTCGTTGGCTGAGCGGTTGAAGAACTCATAGTTGACGAACACCGTGTTGTATAAAGCTTCATCCTTGATGTTGTCGTAGGCATACACCATGGCGTGGACTTCGAGGCCGAGTTTGCCGCCGCCCGATTCGGTGTGGTCGGCATAGCTGTCGTTGAAAATGAAGAACAGGCACTGGTCGCCCTTGATGTCGGGATAGTCGCCAGCTTCGGGGTTGTAAAGCCCATCGCCGTCCACGTCAACGAAAGGAGCGAGGTTGGCGGCGAAATCACCGTCACCATGGGCAGGCCAGGTCAGGATGTCGTCGGGGGCTACATACCCTGGCTCGCCATGATGAGCGATGAAATCGTTGATTTCGACGCGGGTGAGGTTCCAGACGCGGTAGTACTTCAGCATGTCCATCAGATTCGTGGAGGCGTCGGTCGTTCTGAGCGGTCCGGTCCAGTAATCCGTGCCGATTTGGCCAAACCTAAACCCGGCCAAGTGAAGGCTGTCGTTGGTGTCGAGACCGCCAAACCACAACGTGTGCTGGAAAACGGTCGATTTGCCGCTGCCTGCCGGTACTTCCCAAATGGGGCAATCGGAAGTGGTAGCATAGAAGAAAAACGTGTAGCAGGAACCATTGCCGATGATGGTGGCGTTGACGTTGTTGGCGTTGCAGCGCGAAAACGGCGGCTGCTGTGCCGTGGATGCAAGAGCTAAACTGCAAAGCATCAAAAGGAGTAGAGTTTCTTTTCTCATAGCTTTAGTTTTTGAGGGTTAATAATTCCGTTAGTTTTGTTTCATGTTGTCATTTTGTTGGCCTAAACCCGATTTATTCAAAATTCTAAACTTAATTTTTCCATTTTAATCTATATTTTTACCGTTTCACGATGCAAATATACAATCCAGAGAAATTTTGTCAAGCATTATTTTCAACTATTTTTCGTCATTTCATCTACAGCACTGTGTGTCAGGAAGAAATAAATTGTACTATTTTGGATTTTATATTATTTTAATCCATAATATTCCGTTTAAATCTATATATTTCCGTTTAAACAAGAATTATTCCGATGTGTATTAAACAAAAAAAAGAGGCGATGCATGCATCGCCTCTGAAAAACCAATCAAATCAAATCATTAAATATGAAGAATTACTTCCTATTTCTCCTATTGCATATAGTTTAATAAACCACCACTTTCCTCGTCGCCGAGTTGTTGCCGTCGGTCAGCCTCAAGAGATAGAGACCTTTTGGGAGTGTGAGGTTATAGCGTTCCTCAATGGCCTTTTCCATGATTTTCTGGCCGAGCACGTTGGTTACAATGAGTTGGCCGGTGCCTTCCACGGTGAAGTCGCCTTTGGCGGGGTTGGGGTAGACACTCATCTTCGCAGTTGCCATTTCTGTGGTTGACAAGTGGAAACTTTCAAGGACGGGGTAGCCTTCGTTGACATTGTTTTTGTCGAAGCCCCAGACATTCGTGTCCTTGTTCAGGACGGCGACAAAGGCCTCGTCGCGCATCTCGACGTCGCTCATGGCCACTCCGATGCCTTCGCTGCCACAGGTGTTGAGGTAGTAAATGTTATCGGCGGTGCCACTGAAGTCGGAGCCGAGGATGGCGCCTGCCGTGCCCTCGCTGTTGACAATGTCGCCAACGTTGTAGCAGTTTTTCACCAATCCCTTGACGACCATGCCACCAATGCCTCCCGAATATTGTGCGCTCCCGCTGATTCGGCCCATGTTGTAACAATTCTCGATGGCTACATCCCTCTGTGAGGATCCGATGATGCCGCCGCAGCCGCCGCTATAGGCAGCCACCCTGCCTATGTTGAAGCACTCAATGATTTCTTTGGCCATCATGCCTGAAATCCCGCCAGCAGCGGCATTGCCTTTGAGGTAGCCTGAGTTGAAGCATTGGATTATCGTGCCATTACCATGACCCAAGATGCCGCCAGCATAATCGCCGGAGATGTCGGCGCTATTCGAGCAGTTTGAAATCAAGATGTTGCTGTTGCATTTTCCGACGATACCACCGCCATATTCAACGTTTTGGATGTAACCGCTTTCAACACTGACGTTTTTGATTTCGCATGGCTCCGACACTGACCCAAACAATCCTCCAAAAGAAACGTCCTTGATGTATATGTTATAGATCTTATGACCGCCGCCGTCAAAATAACCTTTGAAGCTGTTGAAGGGGGCGGGAAATTCGGGCACTCTTTCGCAACCATCTTCATAGAAAAAGTTGTTTCCCAATCCGATAGGTATCCAGGGCAGGCCTTCGCTGCCGTTCAAATCGATGTCGGTGGTCAGTTCAAAGTACATGTCTTTCGTCTCGAATCCCGTGTTGACCATATAGGCAAAGAAGGCCAGGTTTTCGGCTGTTTCAATCAGATAAGGGCTGCTTTCCGTGCCTTCGCCACGGGTCCAAAGTTTTCTGCTGCCGTTCCAAACGCTGGTTTGGGCTTCAGCCATGAGGCTCGTCATGACGAGCATCATTATGATATATAGCTTTTTCATATTGCTTGTTTTCAAAAGGTTAGACAATGTGTTTATTTCGTTAGGCCGTTGGTGAACAAGGCTCTGATGCGGTCGATGAATTCGCCTTTGCGTTCCATCGCCGACTGGCTGCCGTTTTTCCACACCGTAATCATGGCGTAGTCTAATTCCTGCATGCCGTCTGCTGGGAAACTGAAAGGCCCTACTGTAGCCAAGCCTCTTCGATCTGAAGGGATGTTGCCGCATTGTTCTTCGGTCCAATACACGCCGTTGGTGCCATAGCCTTCAGGCTGTATGCCGTTGGTGCCAATGTTGTCGGGGTCGCTGTCGCCAGGGAACATGTATTTGCAGGGAAGGTCGAGGGTGCCACTGTTGTAGCCATCGCCACCATAAAGCATAGGTTGGCCGTTCTTCCAATGCCCGCGCATGTAGTTGTAGTAGTCTTCTGGGTCTCTTGGGTCGCCATTCACGATAGAAGAGTTGTTGAAATACATGAATCCAGTCATGCCTAAATGTTCGTTGTCATTTGTATAAGGCCCTGCCAGCACGGTCAGCACCTGCACGGGTGGGTTGTCGCCGTACGAATTGGGTTCGCCTGCACCATCTTCGGGAAGACCGTTATAGCCAAAGCAGGAGTTGCGCTGCACATCGCAACCAACATAATCGTCCCAGCCATAGCCGATATCCCAATCCGTCCAAAGGCCGAGATACACATCGTGGTAGTTGTTGGCCGAGCGGTTGAAGAACTTGTAATTGACAAACACCGTGTTGTTCAGGGCTTCATCATCGGGAGCATTGTAGGCGTACACCATGGCATGAATTTCAAGGCCTATGTTTTTGCCTGCTGTTTCGGTGTGTGGACCGAAATTGTCATTAAAAATATAGAACAGGCACTGGTCACCTTTGATGTCGGGGTAGTCGCCGGCTTCGGGGTTGTAACGACCATCACCGTTCATGTCGACAAAAGGCGCGAGGTTTTGTGCATAGTCACCTTCGCCATGGGCTGGCCAGGTGAGGATGTCTTCGGGAATTTCATAGCCAGCCTCGCCATGATGGGCGATGAAGTGGTCGATTTCCTCGCGGGTGAGGTCCCAGATGTGATGATACTTGAGGACAGTCATCAGGTCGATGGAGGCATCTGTGGTTTTGAGCGGCCCTGCCCAATAGTCCTGCCCGGCTTGACCGTATCTGAAAGCGGCCAAATGTAGGCTGTCATTGGCATCGAGGCCGCCAAACCACAGCGAGTGCTGGAAAATGGTCTGTTTGCCGCTACCTGCAGGCACTTCCCACGTAGGGCATGAGGCGATTTCACCCTCTTCGTATGACTGGGACAAATAACAAGATCCGTCGCCAAGGATGGTGGCATTGATGTTGTTGGTTGCGCAGTGTGAGATGGGTGGCAGCTGGGCTATGGATGCAAAGGCGAAGCTGCTTAATAGAATAATGAGTAGAATTCCTTTTTTCATAGCGTTATTTATTGGTGATACATTTCTTCAAGTTGATTTTTTCCGTTTCAATAGACGAAATTGACATTTCACGATGCAAAATTACGTACTGAAATAGTATTGTCAAGGAAAAAATCCTACTTTTTTTCGAAAAATGGTGTAAATCGCTGTTTTTTAATAGGATAAAAGCAGAACGATTTCTTATTCTGCAACTCTAACCATCATAAGGCCGTCGCGGATGGGCAGCAGCACATTTTCAACCCTTGGGTCGTTTTGCACGATGTCGTTGAAAGCGATGAGAGCCTGCGTGTCGCGCTCTTTGGTTTGAGCATTAAGCACCTTGCCGTCCCAAAGCACATTGTCGGCGAGGATGAAGCCACCCGGGCGCACTTTCTCCATCACTATATTATAATAGATGGGATAGCTCACTTTGTCGGCATCGATGAAGACGAGGTCAAAGGTCTCGTTCAAAGCGGGAATCACCGTTTTGGCATCGCCGAGGGTGAGTTCGATTTTTTCAGTAACTTGTGCCTTGGCGAAATAGTGCCGTAAGGTGTCTTCATACTCCCTATTCGCCTCAACGGTGACGAGTCTCCCGCCTTCGGGCAACCCGCGTGCGATGCAGATGGCGGCATAACCTGTGTAGGTGCCGATTTCCAACACACGCTGTGGCTTCAGCATCCGACAGAGGAATTGGAGTAACTTGCCTTGTACCGGCCCCGACATCATGCGCGGGTTCATCTCGTGCAGGTAGGTGTGGCGATACAACTCCTGCAACACAGCATCAGGCGCAGTGGTGTGGGCTTCGATGTATTCCTCTAATTGGTAGGGGTCGGTCATGATTCGTTTCATTTGATTGCCGCGGTGCTTCGACAGGCTCAGCAACCGCTTGCTTAATTCCCTTTAAAAACGATTTGGCTCAGCTGTTTCTTGTCGAAAACACGATTGGCCACGTCTATGATGTCGTCGGCTGTGACGGCTTCCACCTTTTGGATGATGTCGTCCATGTATTCGATAGGCTCGCCCATGATGAGCGAACGCGTCGCGCTAAGCAATTCGTTCATGCCGCTTTCGTAGCTCAAGGCTACCTGGCCGATGAGCTGCTGCTTGGCATGATGCAGCTGCAAGGTGCCTAGCTTCTGCGTGCAAAGTTTGTCCAGTTCCTTGTGAACCAACTCGATGGCGCGTTCCAACGAGTCGGGGTCGACACCCATATAGACATTGATGAGGCCCACGTCGGAATAGGCGGTGTATTGCGACTCGATGCTGTAGGCGAAGCCGTACTTCTCGCGGATATTCAAGCCGAGGCGCGAACTCATGGCCGGACCTCCCAGCACATTGTTGAGCATCACGATGGGCATGCGAAGTGGACTGCTGAACTCGGGCGCGATGCCACCTATCATGCAGTGACTGAGATGGTTGTTTCGGGTTTCGGTGCGACTTTCAGGTACATAGCCTTTGAACGTCTCACGTTTTCTGCTGACAAGATGTGCGGGTTGGTTGCCGAAGTAGGTCATGGCCAGCTTCTCGAATTCCTTGAAGCTAATGTCGCCCATGGAGGCGAGAATCATCTGGTCGGTGCTGTAGTTGTGCCCCATAAAGTCGAGGATGTCTTGCCGATGGAATCCTTTCACCAAGTCTGTGGTACCCAATATGTTGCGTGAGAGCGGATGCCCTTTGAAGACGATTTCTTCAAACAGGTCGTAGATTTCATCCGAAGGTGAGTCGAGATAGGAATTGATTTCGTCCAAGATGACTTCCTTCTCCTTGGCCAACTCGTTTTCGGGGAAGGTGGAACGGAAGGCGATGTCGGCAAAGAGGTCGAGGCTGCGTTTGTAGTGTTGCTTCAAAAAAGTGGCTTGGATGCATGTCTCCTCCTTGGTGGTGAAGGCGTTGAGGTCGCCGCCCACATTATCCAAGCAACTCAGGATGTGGTAGGCCTTTCGGTTTTGTGTGCCTTTGAAGATGGTGTGCTCCACGAAATGGGCGAGGCCGTTCTCGTGCGGCAATTCGTCGCGGGTGCCAGTCTCCACCATCAACACCAAGTGCGCGATTTCGCCTTGTTTTTCCTTATGTATCAGCCTGATGCCGTTCGGTAGAACAGCCTCTGTGTATTTCCTTTCCGCCATGATTCTTAAATTGGGCTGCAAAGATAGCAAATCCTGACAAGAGACTATTAAGCGCCAAACAATGATTTAAAGCGGAAATATTTTGATTGAAATATTATTTTTTGCTTGTAAAATTGAAAAAAACACTATTTTTGTCACGTACTAACAACCCATAAATATAGGAAGCCATGAAAAAGTTTACACTATTGCTGCTGTCACTCCTTTTTGTTTCAGGCTATGCCCAGACTGTCATCGACCCGCTTTTGCGTGATGAAATGGCCCGTCGCAACGAAAACGAGCCCATTGAAGTCATTGTCATCATGAAGGCGAAATATGACCGCGAATTACTTAACCGTCGCGCCGACCATTTCGTCAGCCGTGCCACACGCCGCGAGTTTGTCGTCAATGAGTTGAAAGAATTTGCTTCGGCTTCACAATATGATTTGAGGCATACCCTTTCCGAGATGGAGCGCAACGGCATAGTTTCGGCTCCGACCACCCTTTGGATATCGAATGCATTGTATTTCAGTGCCACCAAATCAGCCATCCAAGACCTTGCCCGACGCAATGACATTGGGATAATCGGCTATGCCATCCAACGTTGCTGCCTTCCTGACGGGGAAGTGGCCAGCCCCGCTAATGACCTACGCGAAATCACCCCGAATGTCGTCCAAGTGAAAGCCGACCAAGCATGGGCTTTTGGCTGCAATGGTGAGGGTGTCGTGGTGGCGCTCATCGATACGGGTGTCAACTATAGTCATGTGGATGTGGCCGACCACCTTTGGGACGGGGGCGAGGAATTTCCCAATCACGGCTACGATGTGTTCAACCACGACGACGATCCCATGGATGAGCATGGCCATGGTTCACATTGTGCAGGCATCGTGTGTGGTGATGGCACAGCGGGCTTTCAGACGGGAATGGCTCCTGAGGCTACATTGATGTGCGTCAAGTGTACGAATGCCAACAGTTATTGCAATGCCGCCAATATGGTGGAAGGCATCCAATGGGCGATTGAGCATGGCTGCGACCTGTTCAGCATGTCTTTGGGCCTCATCAGTTCGACAAATGCCGATCGCTGGTTGTTACGCAGTGCATGTGAGGCAGCGTTGGATGCAGGCGTTGTGGCCGCCATTGCAGCAGGTAACGAAGGCCATCAGCCGAGTGAACATCCCATTCCTTATAATGTGCGCGTGCCGGGGTCGTGTCCTCCGCCGTTTTTGGATGAGATTCAGGCCCAAAACCCTGGAGGAAAGAGCTGTACGGTATGTGTCGGTGCAGTAGATTATGATGATAATGCCGCTTATTTCACCTCGCATGGCCCTGTGACGTGGAATCCTTTGGATTACGGTTATTATTCCGACTATCCCTACGAAGAAGGCAGCACCTCAAAATTTGGCCTGATCCGCCCCGATGTGTGTGCCCCAGGTGTGGATATCAAGTCGTTGTACTATCTGGATAAACACGGATACATCAACATGAGCGGCACTTCGATGGCTACGCCCTGTGTGGCAGGTTGCATGGCTCTCATGCTGAGCAGAGACATTAACCTTACACCTTCCGAAGTCTGTCGGTTATTGGAGCAAACGGCTGTCCCGATTGAGGCGGGCAAGAGCAACATCTATGGCTACGGGCGCGTGGATGCCTTGTCTGCTGTCGAGGCCGTTCCATTGGGCGGCCTCAGATACCAAGGCTATGCTATCAACGACACTTCGGGAAACAATAACCATCGAGTCAATCCTGGCGAGTCGGTCACGCTGTCGCTTACGCTTAATAACCTCTTCGATGCGTCCGTAGCCGGCGTTTCGGCGGTGTTGGTTATGGAGGATGAGTTTGTCACTATTGCCCAAGATACCGTTGCTTTTCCGGAAATTGCAGCCAATGAAGTGATTACGGTCGACGATGCCTTTGCTTTTTCGGTTGACGAAGAGGCAATGGCGTATCATGAGGTTAAGTTTCGGGTGAAGGTGTTTGTAGATGGTGAATTGGTGGGCACTTATTACGATAAAGTCATCGTGCATGAATACCAATTGGAATATGGTACGACCGCCATCATCAACGACCCCAACAACGATGGTTTTCTCAATCCAGGCGAGACTGCCAATTTGCGTATCATGCTTGACAATGTGGGCAATGAGATGGCCCCGATGGTGATGGGCACCTTGTTGACAACCAGCCCCTTACTCACTTTGAATGAGACCGAAAAGTCGTTCAGCACGATTGGTGCCGAGATGATGGGCTATGCCGACTTTAGTGTCACCCTCGACGCTGCCGCCACTGATGCTGTGGTCGTCCCCCTCAGCCTTGAACTCGTGGATGCAGTTGGGAGGCATACCACGCTGGCGTTCAACTATAAAAACGCTTGCAAAGTCATTTTCACTTTGCGCGACTTCTTCAACGATGGATGGGAAGACAACTATTTGAACGTGGAATACTCCGACGGCACACCGGCTGAGCAGATGACCGTTGAGAATGGTAGTATGGCCGTCTACACGCACGAATTGGCCATCACTTCCACCATTGCGCTCACCTGGCACGAGGATGCATGGAGCCAGGAATGCAGCTTCGAAATCGCCTACGAGGACGGGACGGTCATCTATCAAAACACAGGTGGTTTTAGTGGCACCTTGACCTTCACCATCGATTGCGAGGGAGGCTACAATGTGCCTGAATTCTGTGCGCCGATTCGCAACTTGAACTATATGACCGATGGCCATCAAGTCGTGCTTATTTGGGACGCGCCGGAAAACGCCACACCGAGGGCTTACGAGGTGTATCGAGGAACGCTGTTGCTGCAAACCACATCCGAATTGACGGCCACCGATGTCGTCGAAGAGGGCTATTACGACTATTGCGTCTACGCCGTTTATGAGGATTGCCAAAGCGAATATGCCTGCAAAGAAGTAAGCGTGCATTACGCTACGCCCGAAAATCAGCTTGACGAAGTGAACATCTTCCCCAATCCCTCGTCTGGTCAGGTGACAATCCAATGTGCTGAAATATCGCAGGTTGAGTTGTTTTCCATTGAGGGTCGATTGGTGCGGAGCATCAAGGTAGAGGGCGATGTCTGCCAGCTCGAATGCCTTGACAATGGCATCTATGTGGTTCGCATCCTAAAGGGAGAGGAGACCATATTGCGCAAGTTGATTATTATTCAATAGGATGCATGGATTGGTTTTCAAAAATAATGCTACCTTTGCAATTTGAAAATCAAATCATAATCCAATGAAAAAACTATTATCCTTTATCCTGATGGCGATGTTCTGCATGGCAGGCTACGCCCAGGCTGTCATCGACCCGCTGCTGAGCGAAGAGATGGCCCGCCGCAACGATGACGACCCAATCAAAGTCATCGTCATTATGAAATCGCAATACGACCGGGCACAACTCAACCGTCGTGCCGACTGGTTTGTCAACCGTGCCGAACGCCGTGAGTTCGTCGTCAATGAGCTGAAGGAATTCTCAGCTGCTTCGCAGTACGACCTTCGTCATGCACTCTCTGAGATGGAACGTAGTGGCATGGTGTCGTCGCCTACCGTCTTGTGGATGGCGAATGCCTTGTATTTCGATGCCACGAAGGCAGCTATTCAAGACCTTGCCCGCCGCAACGACATCGAGATGATGGGTTATGCCATGGAGTATAACTGGATTCCCGATGGTGAAGAGGCTACGCCTGCTTCCGCTACGCGCGAAATCACCCCGAATGTGACACAGGTTCAAGCTGACCAAGTGTGGGCTTTGGGCTACACGGGTGAAGGTGTGGTGGTGGCCGTCATCGACACGGGTGTCAATTACAACCACGTGGATGTAGCCGACCACCTTTGGGACGGTGGAGTGGAGTTCCCGCATCACGGCTATGACGTGAAGAATGGCGACAACGACCCGATGGATGACCACGGTCATGGCTCACACTGCTCTGGAACGGTGTTGGGCGACGGCACGGCTGGTTCGCAAACGGGTATGGCTCCCAATGCTACCTTGATGTGTGTCAAGTGCCTCGACTCGAGCGGTAACGGCGGCGCCCAAAGCATCTCTGAAGGCATTCAATGGGCTGTGGAACATGGCTGTGATTTGTTCAGCATGTCGTTAGGTTTGCCCAATTCGACTATTCCGGACCGTACTTTGCTCCGTTTGACCTGTGAGGCTGCCTTGGATGCAGGTGTCGTGGCTGCCATCGCTGCGGGCAACGAAGGCAACAGCCAATACATGTATCCCATCCCGAATAACGTGCGTGTGCCGGGCAGCTGCCCTCCGCCTTATATGGATGAGGTGCAAGGCGAGAACCCTGGTGACTTGACCTGCTCGGTTTGCGTCGGTGCCGTGGATTACAACGACAATGCCGCTTATTTCACTTCACGTGGTCCTGTCACTTGGCAGAACACCGAGTTTGGCGACTATCCCTACAATCCTGGTATCGGTCTCATTCGTCCCGATGTGTGCGCGCCTGGTGTCGACATCAAGTCGTTGAACTATGAAACTAATACGGGCTATACGACGATGAGCGGTACTTCAATGGCTACACCTTGCGTTGCAGGTTGCATGGCCTTGATGTTGAGCAAAGACATCAACTTGTCGCCAGCTGATGTGTGCCGTATCCTTGAAGAGACCGCGGTCCCGTTAGCCGAAGGCAAGAGCAACACCTACGGCTTCGGCCGAGTGAATGTGTTTGCTGCTGTGGAAGCCATCCAATTGGGTGCCATCAAATACAGCGCTTTCGCCATCAACGACCCTGAGGGCAACAACAACCACAGGCTCAATCCTGGCGAGTCGGTTTTGGTTGACTTGACGATGGAAAACATCACCGATGAGCCTGTGAGCAACGTCAGCGTGGTGCTGAGTACCGATAATGCTGAAGTGACCATCACCGACAACACGGTTGACTTCCCGGATTTTGCCGCAAACGAGACCCTTACCGTCGAGAATGCCTTTGCCTTCTCTGTCACCGATAATGTGATTGCTGGCGAGCAGATCAAGTTCAATTTGGAGGTGTCGGTTGGCGGTGAGGTGACAGCCAACTTCAGTTTCAAAGTGAGCGTCTACGGCTACTTCTTGCAATTTGGCAGTATTGTGGTGCTCAATGACGACAACGACAACGGTCTCCTCAATCCTGGCGAGACGGCCAACCTTCGTATCTTGATCGACAATGTAGGTAATGAATTGGCTCAGATGTTGGTGGGCACCTTGTCGACCGATTATGAATTCATCACTCTGAACGAGACCGAGAAGAGCTTCGGCACGATTGGCGCTGAGTTGATGGGTTATGCTGATTTCAATGTGACCCTTGATGCAGCCGCTCCTGAAGACTTTGTGATTCCTTTCACCCTCGACCTTGTGGATGCCTATGGCCGACACACTGAGTTGGGTTTCAGCTACAAAAATGCTTGCAATATCATCTTTAGTTTACACGACTCCTACGGTGACGGCTGGCAAGGCAATTACATTACTGTCGTGTATTCTGATGGCACGCCTACGGAGCAGATGACGCTGAATAGCGGCAGCTCGGTTACTTACACCCGATTTGTGGCTTCCAATTCCACTATCTCGCTCACATGGCACAACGGTCAATGGACCCAGGAATGCAGCTTCGAAATCACCTACGAGGATGGCACACTCATCTATCAGAATTCAGGTGGCTTCAGCGGCACCCAGACTTTAACCATCAACTGTGCCGGCGGTGGAGCGGCACCTGAGTTCTGCGACCCTGTCCAAAACTTGACTTACGCCTTGGATGGACAAGATGTCATCCTCACCTGGGAGGCTCCCGAAAGTGGTACGCCCGCTTGGTATGAGGTGTATCGTGAGACCGAACTCCTTGAATTGACCGAGGAACTGACTTACACCGACCCGGATGTTGCCGAAGGGCTTCACAACTACTGCGTCTATGCTGCATACGACGGCTGCCAAAGCGAGTTTGTCTGCATCGAAGCGGAAGTTACATTATGTGGTCCCGTGCAGAATTTGGCCTATACGTTAGACGATGACCTGCTGCTAACCCTCACTTGGGAGGCTCCCGAAGACCCGACAGGATTGGTTGAATATCAAGTCTATATGGATGAAGAGCAGTTGACTACAACCAACGAATTGACCTACGCTTTCACCCTTCCTACGGGTGAGCACAACCTTACCGTGAAGGCTGTCTTCGAAGGCTGCGAAAAGGACGAACACGTCAGTGTTTGCGCTGTTGGTGCGGTGGAGAACTTGACCTATCAGATGGAGAGCCACAACGTCATTTTGAATTGGGATGCTATCGAAGGCGTGAGCCAATATGAGGTTTATGTCAATGGCGAGTTGATGGCTACAGTTGAAGCAACCGCATACGCCTTCGATACTGAGAGCGGTTTGACCAAAGTCACGGTGAAAGCTGTTGCTGAGGGTTGCTATGTGCTTGATGCAAGCGCTGAGATATGCATTGTTGAGGCAGTGGAGAATTTGCATGATCAGACCATGATAGACTATGCTACGTTCCGTTTTGCTTGGAATGAGGTTCCCGATGTAGAATACTATGAGGTCGCATATAAGAATGAAATTGTGCAAACCACTGACACCTTGATCAATTTGGAGGTTGAGCCAGGCGATAATACGCTTTGTGTAACGGCGCATTCCGTGTATGGCTGCGATTCCGATCCAGTTTGTTATACGCTTTCTATTTGCGAGCCTGTCTACGGTTTTGATTATTCCTTCGATGGAAATATGGTCACGGTGACTTGGAACGGCGATGCCGATAGCTACACTGTCAGAGGTGATTTCATTGATTCTCCTGCCGTCGTAGAAACCAATGTTTTCAGTATCCCATTGGAAGAAGGAGGAGAGCACCTTATTTTGGTGGAACCTGTAAATGAAGGTTGCGTAGGCTTGATGACGGAATTTGTGTTCGAAGTTACCAACATCGCTCCTGAAATCCTCATCACCGATGTGCATGAAGGCTATATATCGATGGCTTGGAACGAGGTGGATGGCGCCATCGCCTACAACCTCTACCGCGACGACGAACTGATTGCTGAGAACCTAACCGAGACCAGCTACAAAGACACAGCGATGGCCATTGATTCTGAGCATTGCTACGTCGTGCAGTCGGTCTTCGAGAAAGGCGTTTCCGACAAGTCGGTAGCCGCTTGTGTCAACTACTTCACAGGTCTTGGCGAGAACGCTGGAAAGGTCAGCATCTATCCCAACCCGACCTCCGACAAGGTCACCATCGAGTGCGCTGGCATGACGTTGGTTGAGGTCTATTCCGCCGAAGGCAAGCTGGTGGAGCGCATCAAGGTTGAAGGCGATAGCTATCAACTTGACGGATTGGAGCGTGGCGTTTATACGCTTCGCATCCTTAAAGGCGAGGAAACGATTGTCCGTCGCGTTGTTAAGATGTAAATAGGTTTTCTACTTTTATTTAAGGTCGCTTCAACATGAGGCGACCTTTTTTCCTATTTTTGCAACCAAAATACTATTTCGCTCAGATTTCCGTTCAATATCAAAACGAACACTTATGCGCAGAATCTTTATACCTCTGTTGATATGTCTTGGCTTGACCATCAATGTGATGGCCCAAATGCCGAAAGACATCATGAAAGACCCAATCCCGGTGGCCATGTTTCAGGCGACCTACGCGTTCCAAATCCCTGGCTTGGATACCAAGACACAATATGGCATCAGCCACAATGTGGGGGGTAGCTTTGTTTACAAGACCGAATCCAATTGGCTCTTCACGGCCAATGGCAACTATCTTTTTGGTAACAAGATAAAGGGCAGCAGAATCTCGATCTTGGGCGAAGGCATCACCACCGTCGATGGCGAAATCATTGGCGGCAGCGGCAATATTGTGGGGCTTTCAATTGAGCAGCGAGGTTTCCATTTCCAGCTTGAGGCGGGCAAACTGTTTCCGATGGTCCCCAATCCCAACAGCGGCATTTTCGTGCAGGCTGGTTTAGGCTATCTGCGCAACAGGACACGTATCGACTATCAGAAGAACTTGCTTAATCCGCCTTATCCGGTGGATGGCGACTATGAATACGGCTACGACCGCATGCGTGGTGGTCCGGCGTTGCATCTTGAAACGGGTTATCTGTTGCTCAACGACACCCGAATCCTCAACTTCTCCATTTCGTTTGAAGTTACCTACGCCCGCACACGCGAGTTGCGCGATTACGACTTCCGTGTCTTCACCAATCCTGAGACAGGGTTGATGGAGCCCGTGGGCAAGATTGACCCGCACAAGCGTTACAACGATTTGTATTACGGCATCCGTGTCACTTGGAACATCCCGACCTACCAGCGTCAGCCGGAACAGTATTATTACAATTAAGGAGTGCTGATTCTCTTTACCATAGGTGTTTTGCTCTATGCCTTCGGCGTGCAGGTGGCGGCATGGCTCGGCAATGCCAAGGCCAAGCAATGGGTCGAGGGACGCAAAAAGCATGGGTCGCTGAGCATAAAAGGAGGCCTGACGAGGATTAGGACGTCGTTTCGACGGGCTCAACGACCTGAAAAAGCTGAGGCCACTGAGCCTGCTGTCGCTGAGCATTGTCGAAGCGCCGAAGAGCCGACTGCCGCAATCGAGCAATGGATTTGGTTCCATGCAGCCTCGCTCGGTGAGTTTGAGCAGGGACGTCCGGTGATTGAGGCCATCAAGGAGCGACATCCCCAGTTCAAGATTTCATTGACGTTCTTTTCGCCTTCGGGTTACGAGATCCGCAAGGACTATCCTTTGGCCGACGAGGTCATGTATCTGCCCATCGACACGCCTCGCAACGCAAAGGAATGGGTGCAACGCCATCATTTTGTGGCGGCTTTTTTCATCAAATATGAATTCTGGTTCAACTATATGCGGGCGTTGGATAAGGCTGGCATCCCCCTGTTTTACATCTCGCTCATCCTGAAGCCCGATTCCTATTTCTTCCGCAAGTATGGCTCATGGTTCCGCAAACAGCTGAAAACGGTGCACCATTTTTTCGTGCAGGATGAGACTACCGCCAAATTGTTGCGAAATCATGGTATAGGGAATGTCACGGTGTGTGGCGACACGCGCTTCGACCGCGTGGCGGCCATCGCAAGGCAGGCCAAGCCATTCCCCGAAATCGAACGCTTCATCGGGGGAAGAAAGTGCATCATTGCGGGCAGCACCTGGCCACCCGATGAGAAACTTTTGCTCAGTTTCTATCCCCAGTTGCCCGACGATTATTGCCTCATCATCGCGCCGCACGACATTTCAGAGGCTCATGTGGCTCAAATCAAGGCGATGTTTCCCGAAGGGCAGTGTTATACAGACCTTGATGCGGGAAAACCATCAAGGGTTTTAATCGTCAACACGATTGGAATCCTCTCCCAACTCTATCAATATGCGAGATTCGTTTATATCGGTGGCGGCTTTGGCGTGAATATCCACAACATTCAGGAACCGGTCACGTTTGGGTGTCCCGTCGTTTTTGGGCCCAAGTACGAGAGCTTCAAGGAGGCGGTGGATTTGGTGGCTTTGCAGGGTGCCTTTTCCGTCAAGGATGCAGCGGAATTGGAGGCTGTTTTCAACCGTTTGCTTACCGATGACCAGTTTTACAATTCGGCCTCAGCGACTTGCCTAAAATACCTAAAAAGCCAGCTGGGGGCAACGGAAATTATCGTAAAAGGCTTCGAAAAAGCACTTTTTTTGTAAAAAACGGCACTTTTTTTTGGTTTCTTGAAATTTATGACTAATTTTGAAGTCTGATTTCCCGTTGAAATTCAGCTTGGTAAAACTTTTGGTTATGCAAGATGCCCCCTCCATCCCCCAATCCCTGCGCATCGGATTAAGCCATGGCGATCTTAATGGTATCGCTTATGAAATCATCTTGAAAGCCTTCGCCGATGCAAGAATGCTCGAATCGATTACGCCTGTCTTGTATGGACAATCAAAAGCATTCTCTTATTACAAGAAGAATTTTGGCATGGAATCGTCCAACTATTCCTTGATTCGCGATTCGCGTCAGGCGTTTGCAAAGAAGTTCAACATCATCAATATCGTCGAGAACGAGTTGAAGATTGACCCTGGCCATGTCACAGAGGTCTCAACGGGTATGTCCGTGTTGTCGATGAAAAAGGCGGTCGAGGATTTGCAGAATGGTTACATCGAGGCTTTGGTGATGGCCCCCGACAGTAGGGTGGTGGCGAAGAGCAACCGCGATTTCCTCTTTTCGTTTTATAAGGAGACCGACCCGTTGCGTGTGTTGGTGAGCGACACGATGCGCGTGGGTTTGGCTACCGACGACGTGCCGCTTGGCGAGGCCTTGGCCCAAATCGACATCCGTTTCATCGTCAGCAAACTGACTACTTTTTCGCAAGCCTTGAAGACAGACTTTGGCCTCAATGCCCCTAAGATTGCCGTGATGGGCATCAATCCGCATTCGGGTTCCACTCCGACGGGTGACGACGAAAAAGTGGTCAAGGCGATTGGTGACGCGCAAAAGAAAGGGCTTTTTGCCTTTGGTCCTTTCACGGCTTCGCAGCTGTTCGTCACGGGCTTGTGGAAGAAATACGATGCCATTTTAGCCATGCATTACGAGCAGGGTGTGCTGCCTTACCGAATGATGTCGTACGACGGCTGGACATGCTATTGGGCAGGTCTGCCTGTGGTTTGCACCGAGCCTTTGCACGGGCCTGCATTCGAAATCGCCAACATGAACCAGGCCGTGCCTGATTCTTACAGGAAGGCGGTCTTTCTTGCTATGGATGTGGCGAACTGTCGCAAAAACCAATGAAAAAAGGAGACCGAAAGGCCTCCTTTTTTCATTTCAAATGTTCAACTTAACTTACTTCACAATGAACTTCTGAGTGTCTGAACCAGCACTGATGAAGTAAACGCCAGCGTTCAGGCTGTTGATGTTGATGCTGTTGACACCAGCGTGACCTTCAACGTTCATGACGTTCTGACCCATGATGTTGTAAATCACGATGTCGGCGTTCTGGCTGAGGGTGACGTTGAGTTGCTCAACGGCGGGGTTAGGATAGATGCTCATGTGGGTGTTGTGGCTCACTTCCGGCACACCAACACCGGCGCCTGGGAAGAGGTCGGCCAGTTCGAAGGTCAAGCCTTGATAGTAGTTGTCGCCGCCATCCATGTCGTCTTGTTGGACGAAGGTACCTTGGCCAGCATCCATCTGAGCAGCAACGACGAGGGTCGTGCCTAAGACGGCAGCTTGAGGCCATACCATTTCACTGTATTCAAACTCGAAGTTACCAGCCAGCAGAGGTACTTGATGTTGCCAGGTGAGACCGCCGTCGCCCGAATAGGCAGCGAAGAGCTTGTAGAGGTAAGTGCTCGTGGTGTTGCCTGGATCGCTGTTTTCATCCAAAGCACTCCAAACAGTCACCAAGTCATAGTCACTGCCCTCAAGTTTGCAGAGGATCGGGAAAGCGCAGACACCGCTGTTGTACGGGCCGTGCATGTCGGAGTTCAAGGAAATATTCCATTCAGTGGCTTGATAGGGATCTTCCCAGAATCCTTGATCGGTCAGGGCCGGAAGGTAGCCGAAGTATTCATTCCACATGGTGTGAGAAGCATCGCTCCAGAACCAAGCAGAAGCGTAGATGTCCTGATAAAGATAGGCACTGTCCATGATGAAGGGCTGGCCTGGAGTAGGAGGCATCGGGTTGTTGGGGTCGACACCATATTGTGGCAGGCTCTCGCCATGGTAAGGCATGTATTCGCTCCAGAAAGCAACACCACCTGTTGAGGGGCCATAGTGGCCTTGGTGGTCGCTGAAGTTGAATTCGTAAGCCATCATAACTTCCTTGTTGCTGTTCCAAACAGCGGAAGTCCATCTAGGATAGCAGAAGGATTCTTCTAATTCAACGCCCGGGGCGGGGTCGTGGAAGTAAATCTTTCTTTCCCAGGTTTCACCGTTGTCCATAGTGTAGAGCACAATACCGTCAGTGTAGCCAGTGTTGATGACGAGGCCGAGGCAGTTGTCTTCGGTGAGATCCATCCAGTAATAGCTGTTGGTGCCGTGTTCGGTACCGTATTCAGCGGAGAGATAAGGAAGCTCAACGCAGGTCTTGTCCCAAGTCTCGCCATCTGAGGAACGCCAGTATCTGATGGCACCGGTCACACCACCTTCTTCACCGGAGAAGACGGCAGCAACCACATGGATGATGGAATGTTCAGCACCAGAAGTGGCTACGCAAGGATGCGACCACACATCAGTACCGATGTTGAGTGAGGAAGCAACGCTGCCAGGAGACATGTTGTCCTTGTCTTCCACAATGTAAACGTTAAGATTGTCGGAGGTGTGGGCAGCCACGACAAGACCATTCTCCTTGTAACGGGCGATGGAGCCGAAACCAGTTCTCTCGCTTTCGATACGGCCTCCCAGCGGAATCCATTCGTCGGCGTTGGAATCATAAGTACCGATGCCGGTACCACGGTCGGAGAAGTTGCCATCGGTAGCCATTGTGTAGGCGAAGTTAACCTTGCCGTCGGGCCAAACAACGGTTCTGTTGATAAAACCGTGGTTGGTTTGCCAGTCGTAGTAGGTGTAGTCGAGTTCGCCTTCGCTGCGGGTCATGTTGGGCTCGCTTTGCACGTTCTCGAAGCTTTCCATGCCTTTGGTGGAAAACATGGCAGCATCATTTTTCTTGATGTCGTTTTTCGACATGCTTCTCACTTGTGAGTAGCCAGCGGTGGCCACCAACAAGACTAATGCTAAAGTAAATAACTTTTTCATTTTGAATGAGTTTGGTGAATAATTAAGTTGATTAATTGTTGTTAATTGATAATTATCTGGGGGCAAAGATAGTGAAAATTCCGTAAACGCAAGTTGTTTTGACAAAAAAAGGAGGCCGAAGCCTCCTTTTTTGTCGCATGATGATGTAAGGAAAACTTACTTCACGATGAACTTCATGGTGTTCTCAAAGCCGTTGGCCTTCACGGTGACGAAGTAGATGCCACTGTTCAGTTCAGCGGTGCTGATGCTCGGACGGTTGATACCCGTGTTGATGTTCACGGTCTTGTTCATCACGTTCTGACCCATGATGTTGTAAACGCTGATGCTCATTTCTGAAGCCTGTGAAGCGTTCACTTCGATGTTCAGCACATCGGTGGTGGGGTTAGGATAAACGCGGGTGCTGGTCATCGGGTTGACAGCTTCCTGCTCGTTGATGCCAAAAGTCTCAGGCCTGATCAGGCAAGCATACTGGTAGTTCTCGGTGAGAACACCGCCGTTGCTGCTCGGGTGGGAGTCGCTGATGTCGAGGTAGAGGCCTTGGTTTTCGTCGCCCGAGTACATGACCCAGAAGGAGCCGTTGTAGCCACGGTTGGCAGCTACGCAAGGATATTGCTCCTCATATTCGTGGACGAAGTCTTCTGCGAGGTTGATACCAGATTCGTCAGCATACCAAGTGCCGTCAACGTCCTTGAGGGTGACATAAGCGCTTCTATAGTTACAGCTGTTGCCGAAGTTCACTCTGCTTTCAGACAAAGAGCTGAAGATGATGGCCACATTGCCGAGGTTGTCGACAGAGATACTGGGCATGGTCGAAGTGCCGAGGCTGCGGTAGCTCCAATCACTGTTGTTGATGTTTGCGCTCCAGTCGATGTTATAGGTTCCGTCCATATCCTCGTCAACCACGCCAAAGTAATTGAGGTGTTGACGGCCGTCAGCTTCTGCCAAGGCATCGATACGTTCGTTGATCAGGGTGTAGGCAAAACCTCTTTCAGCATAGTAAGCGGGGAATTGTGAGT
>JAEEGH010006699.1_pt1 | contig 28067 bp, 31 predicted proteins | sample 9134181 | NCBI WGS metagenome assembly JAEEGH01 (sample SAMN16246544, study PRJNA631951) | gut metagenome | biome: gut microbiome; feature: rumen; material: DP-attached | host: Bos | place: Iran: Karaj | collected 2018-10 | reverse complement strand
TCGAGTCTTGGGTCAGAGCGAAGTAGTTAGCTGTCGACATTTCACCTAGGTACTCTTCCCTCACCCGTTACCTTTCAACTCAGTTAAAATAATTCGTGAAATTAGTTAAATTCGTGGTCTACTTTTTAATCAGTTCCGTTGCCACGATGTCCATGTAGTTCTGGCCGTTGTACTCGCGGCCCTGAAAACGCATCGTAGCAAACACGAGGTCACCCTCAGAGAATTCCTTCGCAGCCGTATCCCCAAGGGCCGTCACCACGTAGGTCGGTTCATACCTACCACCCAGTTCCTGCAGAACCAGCTGGCGTTTGTTCAATTGGCCACCTTCGGCCTTCTCGCTCTTCACGGAGAACATCTCCCCGCAACTGAGCACTTTCAATAACATTGTTTGCATAAAAAATATAAATTAAAATTGTTAATAATGTCACAATGGGGACTGGACCCAGTGTGATGTTTTTTAAAATGTCACAATGGTTCCTGTCCCCAGCGTGACATAGATGGAACCGTTCTTTTCTTCATAATCACGTCGGATCTGTTCGATGCTCTTGTGTGGGAATTTGATGCCCAGCTGATCAGCCAAGCTTTCATCCGCCCTCACCTCAAGCACATACTGCAAGTAAGCTTTCTTCTTTACTTTGCCCCCAGACGAACCAGCAGCTTCCATCTGCTCGCTTATCTCCCACTGCTTACAACATTCTCGTGGTTTTACTTTCTTTTGATGCTGCATGCAATATCTGGCCAACACCAGTCTTGTCAGATCACGATGTTTGCAAGAAGCGCAGCACTTTTTGATTTCAATCCCATGTTGATTCCTAGTAACCTGATGCTTCATAATACTTTTCAATCAAATAATCGTCAAGATTGAATGGCACTATAGCGCATTCCTTCTCAATATGACACGCTTGCTGCATAAGTTTAAAAGCGACGAGTGACAAGATTGACGAGTAGGTCTTACACCAAACATCATTCAGTCTGTCTTCTGAAAAACGCTCTTCATCTGACATATGTCCTTCCATCACAGCCAGCCTCAATGCCATTACAAAATAGGGCGTAAAGAGAGAGAATGAATACAAGGAACCTAACAGATCGTCAACATACCAAAAGGCAGCCCGTTCTTTTGCATCGTCCAGATCATACAATTCAAACATCACGTTGCCGGATTTCATCTCTTGGTAGGTCAGGGGCCCCATCGTGTCGGCATTTACGATAGCCACATACTTACCTGGATAGATATCACAGAATAAGCGCTTACCCATACTGATGCAGTCCTCATGCTTTTTAAGCAGACTGATCGTTTCTTCATCAAGTTTGTAAACCAGGTTATCCCAGTCCACGTGACCATAAACCATTCTCAGATGGGTAGTGAGATCAACCGCATCACGTCTGGCATCAATATCCATCAGATTGACAATCTTCTGGGATTTACCTTCCAAAAAATCTGGGGTATTCTCCACCCCGCTACGAAAATTTTTCATAATTAATTCCTTTCTTTTTTTATTATTAATAATGTGAATAACTCTCTATGAAAACCCACTCTATTCTCCCGAACCGAGTGGTTGTGCGGCGACGCTTCACCGCTGATGAAAAAAAATCCTTTCCAACTCTAACCTATGCAAAATGCAAAGTAACTATGATACATAATCCGAATCATATCTTTTTATCTAGTCCTGAGGCCTTCCTCAGCGATTCTACTGTTTCAACATTTCAATGATCAATTTGTCTTTCGACACTGCAAAGATAAAGCGATATTTTGGGAGAATTCCTATGAAAAATCGCATGTTCCGTTATTTGTTCAGCCCTTAATAGCTTTTGTTCAGCTTTTTGTTCAGAAGGCAGTTATTTAGTCTTGTTCAAAGCACTAATCAGCTGTCTGACTACGTTTTTCCGTCTGAGGATTTCCTGTGGATCATCGGTGTCTGTAAACTCCCAATCAGGATAAGCGCCAAATACATAATTATTAAATGTACTTAGCGTTGTCCGGCTCGGAATACGCTCAACACCCAAGCTGCCCAGATAATCCATAAACGACTGAGGCGACCTGAAACCGCCCAGACCGTTTATGACGCCATCACCGATAGCCACCATAATCCAGGTGTAATCATAGAGATAACGGATTGTCTTGTTTTGCTTCAACACCTCTAATGCCAAAGCCATACGCCTGTCCATATCACCAAGACCGTAGTCTGTTGACTCCTCACGACAAACGATTTCCATCTCAGGAATGTGCTTAACCCACTCCACTAACAACTGTGCCATATCATCCGGCACACGAATTGTGATCTCTTTCATCTTTCCAAGATTCTGTGAGATAAGCGGAGGTGTTCGAACTTGATCTCATGAGGACTCTCACAAACCTCGGATTAATAAATAATGTTCACGTGCACCTGCAAAGGTACGATGAATCTATTAGAGTAAAAAGGAAATCAGAGAAATGGGGTCGATGGTAGATTTAAGCTATATTTCCATAAATCCGCAGGTTTTTCAGACACTTTTTCGCAGAAAGAACCACTTTTCCGCAGCGACACGGATTCTTTTCCGCAACAACAGGCAAAATTGCGGAAAAAAATAGTTCACCAAGAACTAATCTGCGGAAAGGACACAAAAAAAGTAGATGGACTGTGTTAAAATCCATCTACCTGATTATTGCTTACACGGAATTATCCGAATCGTTATTCCCTAGAAATTGGAGGCTTCACCGAAAATCGGCAACTCTTCTGCCGTTAGCTGGTTCATACGTCTTTCAAAAGAGTCGATCAGTTCTTGGTCTGTAAAACGGGAAATCTCCCTTAGCTCTTTACGTTCCTTACAGATAGTAGACCATACCAGCGGTTTGAGATCCCCATGATAATTATCACAGAAATAACGATAGAGCCGTTTCTCCTTGTTCTTCTCTACATCACACCACTTGATAAACTCCACGATCACCTGACTGTTAAGTTTACCCTCCTGCCCTTTTATGTCTGGCAGACAATGGAACAACGAAATAACTCGCCTGACTGCCTCCACCTTATCGTGATTCTGATGCCAAAGATAGGTTTCCTCGCTGGTCAGACCATCGCTCTGACCCTGTTTCACAGCCACAAGCCAGACATAAGTCTTAAACTCTGATTTATTCACGTTGTGGTATTCTTTCTTCAGGAACTCATCCTTGGAACTGGCCTTCGACCTCCGCTTAATCAGTTCATTCTCCGGCAACGTCTTGGTAGTGTTCATAAAGTTCGAGAACTCTTTGACGCTACACATCAGGTTATCGCAGCTCTCTTGATAGATAGAACGCAGAATGTCTGTATTCTCCCTCACGAAATCTTCCTGCTCTATCACCCGTTGACATGCATTGAGGATGCTTGTAGCGGTGGAAAGCAGCGTGTCCAGGTCGTTATACAGCTGCTGAACCATCCCGTCATACGACTCCAGACCATACATATCCAACTGATAGACATCATTCGACAAGGCAGAACGCTCGAATACCGAAGGATTCTCCTTACCTAAAGGCAATTGCTTACGTGAGGTCTGACATGTCTTATGGAACACCTTTTTTAAAGCACACAGGGTACTTCTGATTTTCTTGAAATACCTCTCGGCATTTTTGAAACACTGATTGTTATCTGTGGCAAACTGACGGATAAAGGTCTCGGAGAAATGAGCCAACGCCCTTCCCTCCACATTCATCCTCTTCTGATACAACTGTACCATCTCGAGTGTCTGCGCTATCTCATATTTTGAAAACCTGCCAGCCTGTATACCAGCCACGAACCTCTCCTTTTCAAAGAGGTCGAGCGCATCAATGATCTGCTGCAGGGCGCTTTCATTTTTTTCAACGATAGTGGAGTATATCATGTTCAAATAGGTCTAATAATTATGCTGAAATTCAAAAACGGCAGCAAATTTACAAAAAGAAAATGGATCGACCAAATGTCAATCCACTCTTTTTCTGTTAAATAATCCTTTAATGCACAAACCGGAAAAAGTGTGCATATAGAATGTTGTTATCCTCCACATAAACGCCGTATCTTTGCATCATCAAAATAAATTCATCATAGAGAGTTTCATACGTTTGTTTTTAGTTGATTAGTAACGCTTAAGCCCCCGCAACGATGCGAGGCTTAAGTGCTTTATACGACTCACGGGGCTTGACCTGAGAATTCAATAAAATCACATTTGCAAGGCTTGCACTTCGTTTTTATTTGGAGATACCATAGATATTTATTATCTTTGCAGCAAAATATGAGCTTATGAAATATTCTATTGCCCTTAAGGATCTCCCATTCATGCCCGAAGAGAGGCAGGTAATCTATGTTGAGAATCAATATGATGAGCGTATCAATACGATCATCAGAGACAATTATGAACGATTAAAATGGTCATTCAAGCGAGCGAACTTTGATTTTATTTATCTACCATTGTTTTTCAATGATGAAGACAATAAAGAGAAGATATTATACTATGCCCCATATCTCACTTCAGAGGTAATGGTACAATTTGAGCTGCGCAGTAGCTATCTTCTTGAATTTATGAGTCATCCAGAAAACAAGGGCAAAATCTGTCCATCATTCTTGTATGCTCCACAAAAAGAAGACGGGGAATGGATTTTTCATGGCAAGACTATTGACATCGATAATGATAACACTTTCATTCAATGGCTCGAAGATGCGGTCTCCGAAATAGAAGAAGAGACAACTTCCGCTCGCCGATACGATGAAGACTTTGAGGGACTTGGAAGTTGTACAGCAAGTGAACCGAAATCGTATACCAACCAAACTCCCCAGGTGGAATTCTCTTCGTCTGAAAACTTTCTTGATAAAATAAAAAGATCAATAAAGTTCTCGAAAGCAATTATTGAAGAAGAGGATGTAGAATCTTCAAAATCCAGTCTAGAAGAAATCAGAGATGAAGAAATCACAGAGACCTTAGAGGACTTACAAAGAAAAGTAGAAAATCTCCGCATGAAGGGTGTATCTTTGGGGATTATCATAGAATTAATTCTTAATGACGAACCCATATCCAAACTTCGTGTCACTGACGATTTAAGAATTATTCTCCCGGACTACAAGAACTTGGAAGTAAAGCTCAGCGCAAAATATAAAGCTGTATATTTTCTCTTCTTGAATCATCCTGAAGGTATTGTTTTGCAGAGACTGGAAGAATATCATAGTGAACTTATCAATTATTATCGCCAGACAAGCGGAGGAAAAGACTTAACCCCAAAGATGATTGAGAGTATCAAGAAATTGGAGGTTTATGGCAACAATGATATAAATATAGTTCTTTCAAAAATCAAATATGCATTCATCAATACATTCGATGAGCATTTGTCAAGGCATTATATCATTACAGGCAAAGCTGGCGAACCATATAAAATACCACTTGACCAGAAATTAATTGAATGGGAGGACGACTATGAGTGAAGTTAAACAAAAGGATCTTTTTGAGAATCAAGATCGTGCAAAAGAAATAGCATCAATCAATCGCTTATTTCAAGATGTCAAACGATATCGTAAGAGTGACAATTTTAAAAAGATGCTGGACTTTTATGCAAGTTTTCCATATTTAGGCGTATATAACGCGGCACTTGTTGAGCAACAACGCCCTGGTGCGAGAATGGTACTTACAATTAAAAAATGGGCAGAACTTTATAAAAGAAAGATTAAGCCTAATGCACGGCCTGTTATTATACTTTTACCATTTTACCCTGTCGAGTTCTTATTTGACATTTATGACACAAGACCTAAAGGCAAATATAATAAGGAAGATGATAATTTCATCATAGAACAAATTATTAATCAACACAAGGCAGAATGTTCATATGATGTCAGCTACTATCTTATAAATATTGAAGAAAACCTACCCAAATATGGTATAGCATATCATAGCAATTATGTTGTTGGTTCTGAAATACAAGCAGAAATTAGAGTTGACAATTCAGATGATATGATTGTTAAGATAGACAAGGATCACGCCGTAACACACAATAGCCACTTTATATTAAGTGTAAGATCTGGTGCAAACAAAGCAGAACAGTTAGCCAGCATCTTTCACGAACTTGGTCATCTATTCTGTCTGCATTTGGCTTATCCATGGTTTAAAGACCGATCTTATAGTAAAGAAGTTAAGGAGTTTGAAGCAGAAGTTGTTTCTTATCTTGTCTGTTCACGTATTGGTATTAAGACTTCCTCTATGGAATATCTTGCATACTACGTTGATGAAAATGAAGAAATACCCCCGATCGACATTGAGCGCATCTTTGATGCTGTAGACTTGATAGAGCAAATCATCAAAAATAAAAGAGATGTCACAAAATGCCTACTATACAAGAAAGATGAATCATTCAAAGAAAAGGTCGACATTGAGAGAGAAAAGATAAAGCAAGAGAGAGAAAGAGCGAAAGCTTTAAAAGGAATTTATTAATAAAATATGTGTAAATAAAGCGACTATGTATAAAATTCTATACTGTTTATTATTTATCCTATGTTTGTTTTGTTCATGTGACAATAAGCAAGAACGAATTGACGAACTTGAAGTTGAGAACAGTGAACTTAGGGAGAAAATAACTGAACTTGAAGATGAAATTCAAGATCTTCATGATAAGCTTGATAACGCTCAAAGTACCATTGACGATGCAAGATTTGATTTGTTGAATGGTAATTTTGGTATGGGGTTAGACGATTTAGACGATGCTGAAAGCGAATTGAATTATTAAGATTCGGTGCCTAATGATTTGAAAACAACAATACAAAAAGCATTTGTTTACAAGTAATAATAATAGTCCTGCTTATCCGCGTGGATAAGCAGGACTTTTTTGTTGCAAGCCTTGCATTTCCATTTTTCTTGTTTTTGATTGATTTTACTCCTATCTTTGCATCGTGAAACTTTTAAAAACAAAGAATTATGGAAATTAAAAGAATTATCAATCTCATTATCCTTGATGCCTCAGGCTCAATGGAAAGTATCTACAATCAGGCTCTCACTGGAGCCAATGAAACAATCCAGACAATCCGTATAGGACAGAAGGATCATCCTGAATTACAGCAGTATCTGACTTTTGCTTCCTTTAATTCTGGTAAGGACTATTTGAAAGTAAGGTATTCCGTAACTCCTATTGATGAAGTGAAGGAGATTACAAAAGAGGATTATGTGGCTTGCGGATGTACAGCACTTTATGATGCGATGGGAGAAATGATCTCAGAGCTGAAAAGAAAAATCACAGAAGAAGATAGGATCTTGGTAACAGTCATCACTGATGGTTATGAGAACTCATCTACCCATTGGTCTGGTCCTCAGGTCAAATCCTTAGTAGAGGAACTACGCCACGAAGGTTGGACTTTCACTTATATCGGAGCCAATCAGGATGTAGAAGCAGTTGCTGGCAGTATGGGTATTCGTAACACTCTGGCATTTGAGGAAACTGAAGATGGAGCCAAGGAGATGTTTGAGATAGAAGTCAATGCTCGTAAACGCTTCATGGATAAAGTCTCCCGTTTCAAGCTTATGGGTTGTAATTGCTTAGTCGAGGAAGAAGACTACTTCGAAGGAAAATAAGATTATATTAAATATCTTAGGTTATGGCGCATAATATTGAAATCACAAATGGAAAAGCCAGCTTTGTAGAGAATGGTCGTAAAGCAAGGGCTTGGCATAAGCTTGGGATGATATATGATAGGCCTCTTTCTGTGAAGGAGGCCTTGCATGGGTGCCGTGCTGATTATAAGGTCGTACTTCAACCCCTAGTGGCATTAACGCCTGACATCCAACGCGAAATGGATTATGGTAGCGTTATGGCGCTACAGCTTAATAATGCTATTGTTCCCAAGTATATGGCAACCATGCGCCTTGACACTCACAGAATACTGGGCCTCGTGTCTGAAAATTATGGTATTGTTCAGAATGAAGATGCCTTTAAATTCATCGACACCTTGGTTACTGGTAAGATGGCCGATGTTGAACATACGCCAGTGATAGAGACTGCTGGCGTATTAGGCGAAGGAGAACGGGTATTTATTACAGCAAAGTTCCCAGAACAGATAATCCTCGACAACAAGGGAAATGATCGTGTTGAAATGTACATCGTATTTACGACTTCACACGATGGAACAGGAGCAGTTAATTGTCTTGTGACTCCAATACGTGTAGTCTGTAATAACACACTTAACTTTGCGATGAAATACAATTCCGGAAAGTTGTCTCTACGTCATTCGCGGAATGTGATGGATCGCCTCGATTTAAGAGAAAGTGAGAATGCAGAGTTTGTTTACAAAACGCTTAACATGTATGATGTTTACAAGAATTCTCTGGAGGCTGAATTCAAACATTTGCAGAACATAAAATTGGCGGAGCAAGATCTGATGAGGATTCTAGCAGAAATAACTTATGAAGGCAACGACCTTAAGATTTTCAGAGAATCAAAGTATGTATATGACTACGAAATCAGCAAAAGTGCTATTCATAAAATTAATAAGATGCGGGACATCGTTGAATCCGGTATTGGGCAGAACAGCGATGACAAAGGATCAGCTATGTGGCTAATAAATGGGATCACCTCATATTTCCAAAACTATGCCACATATAAATCCGACGAAACAAAGTTTGAAAATATCCAGAACGGGTCAGCTTCAAGGAAACTCCAAATGGCTTATGATTTGATTTCCGTTTATACTAAATAAACAGATGCTATAAAGATGACTCTAGAAACCGCACAAAGAATTATGCAGGAAGGTCTTCCGAACAAAGAAGCCCAAGCTGTAGTAAGAGGAGGAATGACCATCTGCGAACTTGAAGACAATGGTGTTCGCACCTATAATTGGATCAAGATATATCCAACAAAAACAGATAACGAGTCTAGTATACAATTAGCTTTAAATAATTATCGGAAGAAAAAAGAATCATTACACTCTGAAAGAAAAAGATCTGTAATAAATGTAGATAATAAAAAAGCTGATTCTCAATTACCAACGACTACAGTTTCTCTGAAGATTGAGTCCGAGCAAAGGGACACTTTGACTATATCTACGTTGGTCCAAAGTATTAAAAGGAGGTTTAATGATTTCGTAAAGACGATGGATGGTCTTGTAGAAGAATAAAACTAATTTATATGGATATATTATTTGAAAGGTATAAAGAAGCATACATTAGGAACAACATACAACATGAAGAGAATAACGAGTTGCAAAGGTATTTGTTTCTCGATATTGATGGGGTTCTGAATACAGCACGTTACAGCAATTATCTGATAGACCATAATGAAGATGAGAATGATGAATTTGGAGCCATTTTCGATTCTGATGCAGTAAGCAATCTGGAGTTAATCATTAATAATGTGCCAGATTTAAAATTAATCATTTCTTCCTCATGGCGATTTAAAGGATGGGATTGGATGAACCGTCTTTGGGAGGAACGACAATTACCAGGCAAGATATTCAGCTTAACGCCAGGATTGGAATATGTAAGATTTTCAGACCTTATCAACCAAAATGATAGCGAATCGGTCTATCCCTATGGTACTAGAGGTCTGGAAATTGGCGAATGGTTAAGACTATATGCATCTAGAAATTCTATATTATATAAATACGCCATTATAGATGACGAGGATGACTTTCCACCATATTATAAAGATCACGTTATACTAACGGATCAATTTACTGGCATCACTAAAGATACGGTAGTTAAGGCTCTTGAGTTATTGTTATAAAAGAGCCCATGAAGAGAAGGCATTTCTGCACAGGCACAATTCCTGCGAATATCCAACCATTCAGGGGCCGAAACCTTATCGCTTCAAACCGCAGCTCTCGAAAAGCCTCACGGACGAAAGATTTCAAAACAAACGCCATCGAGGGGCGGCGTATCCCTCATCAGTCATAGTGACAATTTGGCAACGAATGCCATGTTAGCAGTACCCGGTAGCAGCCTTCCTACTCCTGATGACGTTGATAACTCGATATATAGGCTTTACAGTATCTCCACCTTACATCACCAAATTGGTGCCAAAAACCATAATACAATTCTATTTCTTTTGGAATAATTGCTCGCATTTGTTTTGCAAACTCATACCCCTGATTAATCCATTCTTCCATTCCTTCTGTCGTAAATTCCGCAATGTCAGTATATGGGTCATATTTATCAGCCTTAAAAAACCAATCCTCTAGACCCTTTATCGATGATGTCGAATATTCTTCATCACCAATGAGGAAATAATCATAATCTCCAATTGCAGCACCTTCCTCATCCCAGAACAATGGAGAATAGGTAGTATCTGGCGCAAAAACAATGGCCTCAGGTATTTCTTCTTGTTTCATGTTTTCTTTTTCTGAATTCATATATCAAAAAGGAGATCGCCTAACATCGTCGTACCGGGAAGATTGTTTTCCTTTCAAAGCAACTGTCATGCAGGCAATCTCCAAGACATCAATCAACCTTTTATCACAGCCAATGGTTCCAGTTTCGTTTTAACTTTTACCAAATCGGATTCAAGGGCAATCACCTGATCGATATCCTTATATGCACTTGCAGCCTCATCTAGGTCCTTCTGATTACGAATCCCATGAATAATCCCCTTATCATCCAACTTTTTGATTTCATCTTCTAAGTTAAGATTCTTGATAGCCTGAATGCGACTCATTAAACGGCCTGCACCATGAGAAGAACTCATAAAGCTATCAGGATTACCGAGTCCTTCTACTATATAAGAACTAGTTCCCTGAGAGCCTGGAATAATCCCGATCTCACCTACCCTAGCACGAACTGCACCTTTGCGATGAACGATGCAATTTGCGCCAAAATGGTTTTCGAATGCTGCATAGTTGTGGGCAATATCGATGGTTGGCTCAAACTCTGCCAAAGGCAAAGCATCCACAATCACCTCTTTGATACGCTCCATCATCAGCTGACGATTGCACTTCGCAAAAGCAATGCAGTAGTTCATCTCACCCCAGTAGTCGTTGAACTCGTGCGTCTTCAGAGGAAGGAAGGGCAGCATCAGCTCCGATTCCACTTTGCTGTAGTAGAGATCGTTGAACCATTTTGCTTTCTTGTTATAGAATTCTCCCACTTGCTTCCCGAGATTACGGGAACCAGAGTGAATCATAATCCAAAGCCATCCGTCCTCATCTCGTTGTAATTCAATAAAGTGGTTACCACCACCCAGCGTTCCTACCTGATGATGGATGGACTTATAATGGTTCTTCACTACAGGCAACTTCTCTAGATCAAAGCCTGTAGGCAGATACTTCTCATCCTGCATTTCCTCATGATGATCCATTCCTAGAGGGATGCGCTCTCGGATACCCTTCATGATTACCTTTCGCAAGATTTTCTCCGTAAGTCTGCGGGCACGAATGTTGGTTTTCACAGCACACATACCGCAGCCGATATCAACACCAACAGCGTTAGGGATAACTACATCCTTTGTAGGCAACACTCCTCCGATAGGCATTCCCATACCTGCATGACAGTCAGGCATCAGGGCTATATGATGGTGAACGAAAGGCAGTGAAGCCAGATTCTCAATCTGCTCACGTGCCTTGTCGTCGAATTCGGTAGACCACATCTTCACTACCGTCCTTCCTATTACTTCTACTTTTTCCATTGTCTAAACATCAATTTTGTTAATAACACTCAAAGCATCTTCACCCTTGTCGATAGCAGAGAGGACATCGAACACGCGATCGCTCCAACCTGCAATCAGATATACATCAGGTTCAGCTAAACGCATAGGTAACTGGCCATAGCCTGAGAGGTCGAAGAGATAGAGCTTAGCTTCAGGAAACATCGACTTATAGGCGTGCCAAGAATCCTTTATTTCCTTTTCAGGACGACCGTAATAAAGTCTGTCACTATCCCACATCTGGCAATCAGTGAAAATCATCACCTTGTCCATCTTCATTTTCTTTTTAACAAGGTAGTCAATGACCTTATAGCCGTTAGTACTGTAACCCACCTCTCCCTCGCGGCGATGCATCTCAATGGTATTGGCTAGGATGTTGTCCTGAGGAAGATTGATAACCTTCCAAGTTTCACCAAACATTCCACTCACCACAGACTCGCACTTGCTCTGCAGAAGCATCGACAACAGAATACCGATATCATAATTCTGAACAGTGCTCTTCGCCGATACGGGACGCTGCATTGAACCTGATACGTCTGCTGCTAACAGTACACGAGTATTGGCATCGAAGCCTTCCAAATTTTCAACGGAAGCTTTTGCGGCCAATTCAAGTGCAGACAGGATCTTCGCTGTATATACAGAGTTTACCTGCTTGATTTCTCTGTAGGCCGACAAGTAACGGAACGGCAACTGCTTCGACTTTGCGACCTGTTCAGCATCAGACAAACGGCTGGCAACCTTCTGCATTTCAAGCAGTGACACATCTGCCTGAAGCATATTGCGCAAGTTACGCATCAGGGCCATATAACCCAGTTTTCCACTGTTAATAAGCTCTTCCCACTTCTCACGGACTGCTTCCTGCTTCTGAGTTTCAACCTCAAACTTCTGCTGACCGAGTGCCGAGAGTTCAGTTTCCCAAGTATAGGGAACCTCAAGCTGACGGTTCACGATCTTGTCAAAGAGAGCCTGCTGCTGTTCGTTCTTTGCTTTGGGATGAACCAAGAATAATGCATCGCGGAGTTTTACTTCGAGACCATCTCTATCGTACTTGGCGAACTGGTATTCGTCGAAACGGTTGAACGCTCTCTGTAGTCCGTTCTGGATCTGACGCGATAACTTGCCAAGTTTCTTACGGGCATCACCAGAAGGATTACGCCACTGATAGCACATCAGCAGTTCCATAATCTCGTCTGCACGAAGCACGGTCTTCTCGACGGCTCTGGCCACGAGGTCATCGCCATTGTGAACCTTCGCCAATTCTACCAGCAACAGCAAAGGGATGCTACGAAGGTGCATCTCTGTGCGGGTATAGACTGCGAGGCGGGCAACAAATTCTGGCGACACCTTGCCTATGAGCTGGGCAATACGATTTACCCGTTCATCCTGCTTCTCGTAGAATGTATCGCTGAGCGACGCAGTTACTACGGCAGAGTAGAGTTCCAACTCAGGAGTCATGGCATAAGCCCTTGCACCCTCATAGTTCTTTTCAGTCTTCATTTCCTTCAACATCGAATTGTAATTCATCTTCGTTACATCTTTAATTGTTATACATCTGTTTTCAAAAGAAACGGTGCGACAAGCGTAGAGAGCCTTGTTATCCAGGTTACTAATCTGGTGCTCGATCTAGCTATGAAGTATCTCTCCACTACGGCAACCGTTTGTGGTAAGCAGAAGCGACAGGCGAGCAACAGAGCGGGGATCCGCGTAAGAGGTTTTGAGAAAACCAATAAAACTATCCCCTAGGAGCGGTGCGAAGTATCCGTCGCCCTACGGCATTCTGCATTTTGTCGCGGAGGCAGGACTCGAACCTGCGACCTCAAGCTTATGAAACTTGCAAGCTGACCAACTGCTCTACTCCGCTATGATAGTGAGGCAACAAGCGGTGAGGATTCTGAACTACACCAGCGAACTGGTGGCTGGAATCGAACCAGCGACTTTCGGTACCGGAAACCGACGTTCTAACCACTGCGAAGCATTCCTCTCCTACGGCACTCACTGTATTCAAAGGTAAGGCGACAAGCGAAAAGACTCTGACATTGCTCTACCAACTGAGCTACATGGACCAATAAAGTCCACGGATGGAATCGAACCAACGACACATGGCTTACAAAGCGAAGTATGTCTTATCTACGGCACTTACCTTATTTATTATAAAGAGGTGGGGTACTACAGGCGCAAGGAGACTTTTGGAATAATCCAACGGGGGTAATCAGGAACCGAAATCCTGCACCTTTCCGGTTTATGAGACGAAGTAACTCCTCACTACGGCAACCACCACCCTTTTCTTTCATTTTATCAAAGAACACTTTTGTCATTTTCTGAGCGCAAAATTAGAATACCACACCGCAACTTATTTGCGTAATGAAAAAAATCTTTCGAAAAAATGCAAAAAAAGTTGTTCTACGCAAATAGGTTGCGCAGAAATCGTTATCTTTGCAAAATAAAAGAGCAAAAATAAGGAAAATATGCCAGTAAACAAGAACGCCCTAATCCGTTATAAGACGATTGATAATTGTCTGCGGAATCCCTACCGACGTTGGACGGTGGAAGATTTAGTAGATGCCTGTTCGGATGCATTGTATGACTTTGAAGGAATCCGGCGGGGCGTTTCTCTCCGTACCGTTCAAGGCGACTTACAGATGATGCGGAGTGATAAACTTGGTTATAATGCGCCCATCGAAGTTTATGACCACAAGTATTACAGGTATTCTGACCGCAACTATTCCATCATGAACCTGCCGTTGTCGCATAATGACATCGAGACAATGACGGAGGCGGTAAACCTGTTACGTCAATTTGAGGACTTCGACCACTTCAGCGAGATGTCAGATGTGGTAAGCCGATTGCAGGATAACCTGGCTGTAGCTCGTGGAAAGAAGAAGATTGTGGACTTCGAGCGAAACAGTAATCTGAAAGGGTTGCGCTATTTGAACCCTCTCTACAACCATATAGCACGAAGAGAAACCATCAAGATTGAGTACCAATCATTCTCTGCAAGGCGTCCATTCGCATATACGGTCTATCCCCATTTGCTAAAAGAATACCGAAACCGTTGGTTCCTTTTCTGTACAAACACAAAAGGAATACTTTACAATTTCGCTCTCGACCGCATCCTTGCAATACAAACAGAACCAGGTATACCCTATAAAGACAATCCTAATTTCGACCCTGATACTTATTTTGACGACTTGATAGGTGTGACGAAATGGGGGAATCCCACAGAGATTACCTTCTGGGCAAGTAGAGAACAGGCTCTTTATATTGCAACAAAACCAATTCATCCGTCTCAACAAATAATTCAAGACAAGACAAAGGATGGCAGCAAGACGTTTTCTGTAAAAGTGGAACCAAATTGGGAGTTCTTCTCAGTGATGCTTGGTTTTGGGCCTGGAGTACGAATTCTTGCCCCCAATTCTGTTGTACGGGAAATGAAGCGGAAAATCAAGAAGGCAGCAGAACTATATGCTGATCCGCTTCCTGAATCCACAGACGCGAAAAGTGAGGAAGAATAGAGTATGAATACCCTTTATTAGGTTCAAATCTTCGGAAAAATGAACTTTTTCTGAAGATTTTTTTGATTACGCAAAAAGACTGCATTAGGCATATTTACCTTTGCACCCGAAAACGATTCGGAGGTTTGGCAGAGTTGGTCGATTGCACCGGTCTTGAAAACCGGCAGGCGGAAACGTCTCAGGGGTTCGAATCCCTTAGCCTCCGCTGATGGAACTTTGGCAGACATGGTGTATGCGCTGGACTGAAAATCCAGATAACGTGGTTCGACTCCACGAGGTTCCACTATACATTGGGGTGTTCTCCAGCGGCAACGAGAGCAGACTGTAAATCTGCCGCCTTTCGGCTTCGTAGGTTCGAGTCCTACCACCCCAACGACATGGAGTTTGTAGCTCAGTTGGTAGAGCGCCTGTTTGTGGCACAGGTGGTCGCAGGTTCGAAGCCTGTCAAACTCCCCAAACGCTTCATTAGCTCAGTTGGCAGAGCAGCTCACTTTTAATGAGCAGGTCGTTGGTTCGAGTCCAACATGTGGCACAAAATTGCTTCAGTAGCTCAGTTGGATCAGAGTGTCTCGCTACGAACGAGGAGGTCGTGGGTTCGAATCCTACCTGAAGTACCCCAATGTGAGGATGCCCGAGTGGTCTAAGGGGACGGTCTGCAAAACCGTATTTCGTCGGTTCAAATCCGACTCCTCACTCAATCAAAAAAGGCTCCAAGTCCCATCTGTAGGAATTTGAGCCTTCTTATTTATACAAAGTTCAGAATTGCCGTCAAGCGGTTCTTTACCTTTTTAAGCACCTTATACATCTCACCATTCTGAGGCTGGTTCTCATTCTTTCCCAGCAAATCTACAGCCCTCTTTAACAACAGGAAATCATCCTCGTTGAGTGGCATGTCGGTGATGGAGTACTGAGGGTCAGCATAGCGGTAGTAACGCTGATCGTACACTTCAATTGGGGCATTGTAGCCCAACTTATCAGAACGCATCATCTGGATATCGCCCTGTACTGTTCTGAGAGAGATACCTTTCCTGATCCCCTCCATATCATATAGAGCATCGGAGCAGGCATCAACCAGGTCCTCTATCGTCCATCTTCTGTACCTGTTCCTCAGGCATCTGTCTATAGTCTTGTAGCGAATTAACGCATTCTTGTTTGCAGGCATTGGTGTATGTAAATTCTTGTTTGTTCATAATTCTTGTTCCTTATCCTTTTGTTGATATACTCTTTCGATAACATGTTGACCGTTTATGCGCAACGGCAAATAATGGATTGTTCATTACTCTCACGCCCGGATTGAGCGGAGTCAACATTACAAGTCTGATTTCCTTTTTCATTTTACATTTAAATTTTGTGCGCTATAGAGCGCGGTTAGTAATCATTGTAATTCTGCCCAAGAGCTAAGGATGGAGAAGATGAGTGATGGGCATCAACAAAAAAGTTGGAAAGCTTCGTTACCGATTACTTTCCAACTTCCTGTTGCTATCTTGACTGCAAAGCGTCAGCAGCATCTATGACGCATTTTGCAAATCTGGTATTCTTATATGTTGGAAAGTACACACGTAATAGCTACGTGTCTGGAGCTTTGACAAATGAACATAACATGGCCGTCCAAAGTTTGTCGAGCTCTGGAATTCTGGTTTCAACGATATGTTCATTCTTTGTCTCAGCATTGCTATTATTTCAAATTCGGCTGCAAAATTACATCATTTTTTGGAATAAACAAAAAAATGTCCGTAAAATATTTAATGCAAGGCTTGCAAAAGCGAAAAGCTTGGAACTAGAGAAATAAAACGCTACCTTTGCAGCAGAGATCAATTAACAAAAGTATTATTTCTAAATCAAACAATTATGAAGCGTTTAATTTATACCATTATTTTTATAATTATGTTCTTTATCGGATTATTTGGATAAGAGTTTAATAGGAGAACCGACCCTATGTTACCTGTTAATGTATTAAGATATGGACGTGAAGAAAATGAAACCGATGCAGGAGTGGACTCGGGAGGAAATGGAGGTCTGGTTGAGAGAGACACAAGTAGCAGTAATCTCGGAAGACGGGGAAGTGTCGAACATAATGAAGGATTAAACCTCTACTTAGAGAATCATGGGGACAAGCGGTTGATTCTTCGAGTGAATCAAAGATGCTGATCTTTATAGTGTGTCATATAATAAGCAATGAAATATGGATAGAAGTGTTATTAATAAAGTATCATATATCTGTCCATCATGTGGTGGCACAGGAAAGTTCGAAATGTATTTTCATGTATATTCTACGGACTCCAATCGGATGGGGAAAGTATTGACTGGCGAATTATTTTCAAGAGAATGTCCTTATTGTGGTGAATTATTACATCTTAAATACAATTTTGATTATGAGGACATAGGACATAAGTTCCAGATCATGTACTCTCCATTTCAATGTGAAGATATAACCAATTATATGAAAGAACTCTGTCCTGATGATCGTGATGGTAGAATAAAAAAGTCTGGTAAAACATTCAGGACTGTGGATAGTTTGCATGCATTAAGGGAGAAGATACTCATCTTTGAAGAAGGCCTTAACGACATTGCTATTGAACTATCAAAGGTTATGATGAAAAAAGATAAGAATTTCTCGATTCAAGCGAATAGCGAACTAAGGTTTGAAAAATATATGCTCAATGATGATAATTCAAAAGGGCAGCTTATGTTCAGACATTATATCGAGAACCATCTGCAAAAAGACTTGATAGTATACGATAAAGCCAACTATGATATTATTTTAGACGAAGTCCTCTCAAATGAAAAATACAAAAAAACACATTTTTACGAAACCATTGACGAAAAATGGATTTTAGCACGATTAAAGTAATTTTATCCCAGTGTAAGATACACGACTCAATGAATAGAAGGAAACGATATGGTCTGCCTCCGAAGTGCAGAATAGTGGTTCGGCAACCGTCGATAACGTTTTGCAGTCTAAGCCTAATGCCGATAATGGCTTTACCTCTAACGGAACTACGTCCAATGTTTCCCGTGGCAAAGATACAACATAAAATCGATTTCTCCAAATAATTATACTCTGCAAGCCTTGCAAGTCATAATTTCTTGGAACTATAGAGAATAAACGCTACCTTTGCAGCAGAGATCAATTAACTAGAGTATTATTGACGGGTTCATCGAGTGCAGTCGCCTTGAAAAAGCAACCTGTCTCTCTTCTTTATTTGAGGCTTCCACGATAGGTGTGGAGAGGTGCAAGTAATTAAGAGTTTTAGGGCAGACCTGTACTAGGCTCTATAAGAGCAGTACTTTGAAGGGCCTGCCCGTTTTATGTCTTCACCGTATATAACAAAAGAACCGTCCCCATGTTTTTTAATATGGTTTACACCGTAAGGCGGAACTGCACATACTTATTGTCAATCTGCGATAGCAGAAATTTTACTATGGTTTACACCCCCATCGATATCACACCGACAGGCTCCACGATCTGCAATAGCAGAAATTTTGAAATGGTATACACCTCAGTTAAATAAACGGCCTCTCTAATTGCTATCTGCAATAGCAGAAATTTTGAAATGGTATACACCACTCCGTAGTTCTGATTCATGTACGTCACCATCTGCAATAGCAGAAATTTTGAAATGGTATACACCTGGAAACGTCCCCTTCAGCAGCGTACACTAATCTGCAATAGCAGAAATTTTGAAATGGTATACACCTCACGTGGTTCTGGCGTGACGGCCTTCCAAATCTGCAATAGCAGAAATTTTGAAATGGTATACACCTTTACTCGGATGGCTCTAGCCGTATCACTAATCTGCAATAGCAGAAATTTTGAAATGGTATACACCCGAGATGAACAATCTTTCTCATAATGCCATATCTGCAATAGCAGAAATTTTGAAATGGTATACACCAACAAACAACGACAACCAAGTCGAGTACAAATCTGCAATAGCAGAAATTTTACTATGGTTTACACCATTTGTTTGCAAAGGTAATGATTTTCAATCATTTATGCAAGAATTCGGGTGAAATTTTACTCCAAATACGGTTTCTCAACCATAAACTGGAGCCATTTTTCGTTTTCTATTTTCTTTGTTTCCGGATTTCTAAGCAAGTATAGCCCCTTCAAAGCGATATGGTACGCACCATTGGCATCGGCGTCCACAGGAAGCTTTGATACCCAGTTGCCTTGTGTATCTCTGCCTTTGTTTGCTTCATCAGTGCTGCAGAAGTAATGCCCGTCTTTAGCTACTGGCGAAAGGATAAAATCCTCTTCCGTTACAGCATTGCTATTACGCATCTGCAAGGTCTTCTGGAAGGCATAGAGCAATGTGCTGAAGAAGCTGGCATTGGCAGCATTGGCTTCGATATCGGCAATGATTGCTTTGAGATCGGAACCTTCTGACAACTGTATGCCCTTGTTCTTAAAAGCTTTGACAATGTCTTTTGTTGGTTCGTAATCCACCATCTGCTTATAGCCCTTATCGTCTATCCGCATCACGATTCGCTTGCCGTAGGTGCTGACCGCCCAATGGTTCTGATAGTCCGTCTGGAAAGTCTTAAACTTACGGTAGTCGAACTCGAATTCGATATTGCCATTTCTCATCTCTATGCGCTCCATCTTCATCAGGAACTCCTTTCGCTTCTCAGCATTCGTAATATCGTTGAAGTTGAAATGATTCACGAAACCTGTTACAGGATCTATCTTAGACGTATAGGCAGCTGGGATGTAGAACAAGAAACCACTCTGCTTGCCAAGTCTTTGGAAACTGACAAACTTCTGCGCCATCTGGTAGCCTCTGAGTATGCCACCTTCCTCGCCTGCCTCACGATCCTTGAAGGAAAGATAGTTCAGTTTGTCAATCAGCATCTTCTCGAACTTCTGATAGACCTGACGTTCTACCTTGAAACGACCACGCTTAAATCCAAAGTTCAAATCCTCCAACACCACGATAGCATTGTTTTCAATCATCATCTTAGATATCTCATGGATAACAGCAGAGAGGAAGCCTTCTTTCAAATCCTTGATTTTGCCCACACTATCCCAACTCTTACGGGCCTCGTCACGTTCCTTCTCGCGCTGCTCCAACTTGGCTTGGTAATTGTAGCTGTTCACCACATTGAAGGTCTTCTGCTTCAGAATCTCTCCACGCTGATTAATCAGGGTGAGATAAATCAGATGACGCTCACCACGGTCGATACCGATGATATTCACATCAGGATTGTCCTTGAGATAGTTCAGAACATTCTCATTGATGTATTCATTTCCCTCTGCATTTGCATTGAAAGTAAGAGGCACATGGAAGAAATATTCCTGTCTGGTATATCTGCGGTCCTTGATGATCTCGTGGGTGACATCCTTCACGATGACCTGATCCATATACTGCTTTTCAGCAGCTGTCAGTTCATTTTCTTTCTTTTTGCCATTATAGAACTGATAGAGGCTGCGATAGATGGATTCTGGTATCGGCATTCCACTCTTATCCCTGCGATTAAGCATCTTTGAACCCATCTTATGCGATACTGGTTTCTTGATGCTTTGAGGACGGCAGAACAACTCCGCCTGACCATTCAGTTTCAATACCAGATTGCTGAGATTTTCATCCGTGAAAAGATTCTCCCAATAGAGTGTATGTAGGTTCTTACGCCCATGAGCACCTTCCGCATAGTCCTTATTATAGAGTTGGAAGAGATACAACTGACCATTATCTATCCAGTCGTTGATTTGCCAGACAGGGATATCCGAGAATGTAATCTTGTATGCCTGACTGGCTATATCACGATAGAAACCAGCGATATCTTCATACGCCTTAGTATCAGCAAACCGGAAATTAAACTTGCTCCAGTCCGGATGACGGTTAATCCCGTCCTTATAGAAATCAATCAAATCATGCAGGTCAGCAAGTTTGAAATTGGGAGAGCCCTTCTTGAAGGTCTCTTCCTTCCTGATTCTCAATATATGCCTGGACGGATTGAAGGTGTCGAGTCCTTTCTTAGAAAAAAATACTTTAGGCAACATCTTATTGGGGCCAGGTATCAGTTTATAGACCATCTTACTGTAATGGTTTTCATCCGTTGGCCATTGTTGGTTTATGTCTGGCATATTCTGGGCATTCATGATTCCCAGATAGGATAAGCCATCTTTAAATAGCAGAATGGCCTTGTTGGCTCTTTCCTTGTTCTGATCCCATCCGTCAGCTAAAGATGGAGATTCAAAGTTCAGTTTGAACTTCTTGACATCAGAGGGCTTTTGGGTGAGATAGTTCCTTACCTTATTATATAACAGGAAGAGCGTATCAAGTTCCTCGTAGAGGGGGATAAACTCATTATAGAAACTCTTGTCAACCTCGTATTCTTCTGGTATGACAAGAACGGAACACTTATGACAGAGTTCCATCATAGCATCCAACAGGCTTTTTACGACATCCGTACCCGTTGGGTTATTCAGGAATTTCTGCTTTTCATCACCCTTGCACCATTCATTGAACTGCAGCCAATAGCCACTAATGGCATTGAGCACTTGAGGAAGATCTGAAAAATATTGGGAAATACGGAGCTCGTCATCAAAGCACAAATCAGACAGGCAATAGGCCTTACGCGAAAGATAAGCATCCACTTTCTTCTTATTCTTGGCCACAGAGATATCGCCATACTGCTGAATCGCCTTTTCTTTCAGTTTTTCTTCAATGATACTCCACTTGCCAAATATCTTCTGCGAGATATCCGTCAACTTACTGGCTACTACACAAATACCATCAGAATTATACGAATCAATCTTATTAAGCAGGGCCACCAATTCATTCAGTACGTTGATGGTTTTTCCATCTCGTTCGAAATGAGTAATGTGCTCATAGAATTTGCAGACGGAATCCACCAGTTCTTCTTCCGTATTGATTTGTACAGGAATATAGGACAGGGTTTCACGATCGGACAATATCTGCTTAAATAGCGGTATCATCGTCATGGCCTTTTTGGAACCTTCAAGTTCCTTATGCTGCTGACGATAGAGGTTTGAGAATTCATTGATACCACGATATTTCTGCTTACCCTCTTCGCTCACACCGCCAATCACACGGTTAAAGAAATCTATGCCATCCTGTGTAAGCAGGGAATTATAGAAATCGAGTGAGAAGATATCGTCAATCATCACACCTTCCAAGAATGGCTGCATTTCCTCTGATGCCTGTTGGATCACCTCCGGGCATGTGGTCTTGATCTTATCGTATACCTCCAGATTGGAAAGGAATTTTGGGAAGTTGTCGTGTACCAATCTATATGGCACACCCGTACTGATGGCATCAGGACTGTAGATGTTATTCCTGTTTTCCTGGAAACCGATGAAATAGGAAGCAAATCCACGGAAAGATTTCAAAGCCTCATTGTCGCTGAATTCAGGCAAGACTGAGGTAATCAGATCACTGGGTGTTGCAGCCGTCAGTTCCTTATAATGTTTGAAATCCTTGATAGCAGCAGCTAAATGTTTACGCATCATAGCCTGCTCTGCTTCCAAACGTTTCTTGGCATCATCGCTCTTCGTCTTCTGATAGTCCTCAATGGCTCCCTTCAGAGGATTCCAGTCAAGATGGACGTTCTTCATGGATTCGCGGATGCAAACCTTATGATACTCATCAATGAGCTTCTTGACCACAGGATAATCTGCAGCCTTGCTCTCATCATTTTCCAACACCCTGTTCTTTTCTATCCATTGCTGGGTTTTGCCTATTGGTCTTAACTCAAAGCGCAGAGTCTTTGATACTGGATATATACCGATAAATTGTTTTAAGTCCTTCATTGTTGCTTGTTTTTAGGAATAATTTCATTTTTAGTCTGCTGCAAAGATAGTCATTATTTTACAATCCACCAAATTATTCGCTGTCTTTCTGCCAATCGTGTCACAAAAGGGTCACCAATCTTTGGACAACTTTTTGGCCTATTTCCGCGATATGTCCAAAGATGGCGTGTTTGTCCATACAAGTTAGAGAAGAATCCGAGATTTTTCTTGGAATCGTAAGAAAACCTCCGTAACTTTGTCGTCGAAAACGAGAACAGGCTGCACCTCAGCAATTACGAGTGAACTCGATTGCATTCGGTTTGCACTGTCCTTGCATCAGAAATCAGAAATAATAAGTTTCATCATAAGTTAGTTAGAGTTAATTTCTTTTTCATACTTTGGTTTTTAATGGTTAGTTAATAAAACGCTTAAGCCTCGCAGAGATGCGGGGCTTAAGTGCGTTAATATTGTTACGGAGGGACAGCCTGTCCCCGCGAGTTGTCAATCAAAAGAAACGAATGTCAATAAATAATCCCCAACTATCTCCAGACTCAATCTGAGAGCCTTCCGAAACCCTAACACTTACTGTCCTTATACCATGTTTCCCTTCAAATTCTATGATACGCCCTCCATTTTTTCTGTTAAGAACAATATTCTCTCGCTTCAGGTCTTCAACAAACTTCTGTGCTAAACTGACAGCGAAGTCAGAAGAATATTTGTCTTTATAAAATTTGAATTCGAAAGAATAAGCTAAAACTGAACCATCCTCCCTGAAGCAACAAGACATCCAATCAGACAAGAAACCACAATACGACATGTCGTGTCCTTTGTTATTTGGGCGTGTTGCAGTTACAATTCTATACTTCGGGTCGTAATTAACATTCTCTTTGAATACAGATTGAACATCATCTGCAACCTTTTGAGCAGAATAAATCGACACATCCGATTTCAAAATACCAAACGGGTGCATTACCATCTGCATTGGTGACATTTGAGGTTTTAATAATGGCTTATTTATTAATGATGTTACTTTGTCAGGAGAATTGATTCGCGCATTGTTTTTAGGCCTTGTAGTTGTTGATGGTGATGCGGATCTTACATTATTTGCCCCCTTTTTAAAAAGGAGATTTGTTAATTCTATGAATTGTTTTCTAAAGTCAGCCTTGTTTTCTCCTGTATATGGAATCAAATTTATGAGAATACTATGATCGTCTACTACTGCATACTCATCAATCTTAGATTTCATATACATATTGTTATCCAAACACTTTCCAACACCCGGTTTTATGGCAAACGCAATTGTTCCATTAGGCCATTGTGCATAGTTGTAAAACTTATAGAAAAGAGTCAAATCAGGTACCCATATTTTTTGTTCTTTAAGGTCTATTTGAACTTTCCCCATATCTGTTTTAAAAGAAACTGTTTGTGCATGGATTTGTTTTATGCACAATATCAAAAGAATAAATATTATTTGCTTTTTATTCATAAACAATAGCTATAAAATACTGATCCGTCGTTGCAAAGATAGAGGTTATTTCTCAGAAAACAAAATTAAAAACACTTTTTCTCAATAAAATTTTGTGGATTCAGGAAAAGTGGCTATCTTTGCAGCATCTTTATTAACTCATTAAATTGTATAATTATGAAGAAGACATTAATTCCTATGGACAATTCCATTGAGAGCATTCGAGTTCGTGAACGTATTATTCGCGATTATTATCGGGAGTGGAAAGAAAAGAACCCTTCGCAGCGGAGGTACAATTTGGCCCTGAAAGATTACATAAACATCAGGATGGTGTCAATAGTCGAAACAAGTGAACACGCTGCTAAAACGTTTCTATCTACCTTGGCTGTGCTCCAATTAGATTCCATATTGTCTGGTGCCAAGAAGGTTGCAATCAAGAAAGTAAAAGAAGGTAATAAGAATCAGAAACCGTTCGAAGCAATGATGATCATGGAATACGATTTGTCATTCATCGGTAAAGTGAAGATGTCAGTTGGAATCCGAAGGCGCACCAAGGAGAAAGTACAATACTGTATTACGGCCATTAGCAGTGAATAAGTAAAAGAGGCACCCAAACGGATGCCTCTAGATTTGCCCCAGATGCGTGAAGGAGGTTTACGCTGAGCGTGATGCTATGCGGGCGGGGACTTCGCACTACTCATATACATCGTCCTGTCACGACTTATTCTGGGTGCAAAGGTAGGAATAATTTCTGAAACTTCCAAATATTTACGGAAAAAACAAATGTTTGGACAACTTTTTGGCCAGTTTCCGCGATTTGGCCAAAGATAGGATGTTTGTCCATACAAGTTTGAGAAGATTTGGCCGGATTTCTTGGAATCAGCCCCAAATCGTTGTAACTTTGTCGTCGAAAACGAGAACAGGCTGCACCTCAGCAATTACGAGTGAACTCGATTGCATTCGGTTTGCACTGTCCTTGCATCAGAAATCTGAAATAATAAGTTTCATCAAAAGTTAGTTAGAGTTAGTTTTTCTTTTTCATACTTTGGTTTTTAATGGTTAGTTAATAAAACGCTTAAGCCTCGCAGAGATGCGGGGCTTAAGTGCGTTTTATCCCAGGTGAACTGAAAAAAGCGGCAACAGTTCGGAAATCCCGAACAGTTCAACAAAGAACAGTCACGGGGACAGGTAGTTGAGGGGCGTCTCTTTGTCACCCAGGTGCCTGTCCCTAAGACTATTTCGCTTTTAAAATGTCCAGTTTCACCATCTTTTTCAAAACCTAAGGCAGCCATATAGGTATCAATCATGATTTGTGTGGCAGGCTGAGACTCGCATATCCGTTCTTGCTCTAAAACGGGCATGATGGTTCTGCCATCATAACCTGTAAAACCATGTATTCTATAGCGTATTGCTCAGCAACACGTTGCTCTATTTCGAAGCGATTTCCATTTGCTTTGCCATTTCCAGATTTCTCCTCATGTAGTCGGCAAAGTCTTTGGAGTTCATCGGAGACTTCTTGAATTCTACGATTTTCTTCATCGTACGCTCCATCGCCTCTTTGTGAAACTGATTCAGATATGTCATATTCCATATTTTTTTGCAAAGATATATAATTAATTCGTATTATCTACAGTTAGCACTCGTTTTTTGCTTTAATTAAGCATTATTGCTCATATCTTATTCCTTTCATCTTTGGTCCTTCGTCTCTCTCGATACAAACCCTTACTCTCCAACCTTTATATTCCGCGACTGGCACAGTATAGAGTATAGCATTCATATCCTTAGCCTTATCTATCATATCATCGAGTATTTCTTCCTTTATTTCCATACCATTATTCTTTTATTTCCTTTACAAACTTTCTACCCACCGTTATCTTATCAATATCAATGACAGGACATTCTATTCCTTTATCTATCTTTATGGTAGGATTGCAGATGACGCAATCACCAATACGAGTATTATTTGTATCCATCTTCATCCCTCCTCCCTTTCATTTAATTCCTTCAGTAAGAAATTCTCCAATGTGGTCTTATCAGGCAGTTGGAGCATGTAAATAGAGACAAACAAATGGTTGTCCATACCTGCTATGGCATACTCTACCATCTTTTCACCCTTACGGGTACAAAGTAGGATGCCAACAGGTGGGTTGTCGCCCTCGTACATCTCGTTTTCTTTATAGTAAGACACGTAGGCATTCAGCTGACCAAGATACTCGTGACGGAACTCATCATTCTTCAGTTCCACAATCACACTACAGTGAAGAATTCGATTATAGAACACAAGGTCTGCATAATAATATTCGTCGTCGATAATCATGCGCTTCTGCCTTTCCTCAAAGCAAAAGCCCTTACCCAATTCTAACAGGAAATCCTGTAGATGGCTGATAAGTGCATCTTCCAAATCACCCTCAGTAATAACATCTTTGGCCTTCAGTCCGAGAAACTCAAATGCGAAAGGTTGACGAATAGTTAATGCTGCCGTGTTCTTCTCCGGCTCTATGGATGCCAGCAACTTCTTTGGGTCTTTACTTACACCACTGCGGAAATACAGGTTGGTAGATATTTGGCGACGCAGCTCCTTAACAGACCAAGTACCCTTGATACATTCCGTTTCATAGAAAAAACGGGCAAGAGGATCGTCTTGGGTAATGATTTCCGTTATATGAGAGAAGGACAACTTGCTCAAAATGGTCTGAGGAGGCGTGATGAATTCATCCGATGGCGTCGGATGAATTGGCAAATTGCTGTTTTCTGTTGATTCGTCCGACGCCGTCGGATGAATTCGGAAGAGTGATGCCATCTGCGGATACAACTTATAGAACGAGCGAGAATTTCTAAACAGCGTCACGTTCAGTCCTTTAGTATTTACACTTTCCTCCAAACGCTTTAAAAGGCGGTCGCCATACTTTGCCCTATCGCTACCATTCTGCTCATACTCCACAATATAACAGCCAATAAGCCAATTGCGAAGTGTGGCCATCTGGTTGATAGCCTTAATGGCGCTGCCTTGGGCTTGCATGTGAGTCTCAACGACGTATTGGGAAAGTTCCTCAAAAGAGTGGCTTGTATTGCCTTTCCACAAGGCTGCTATTTGATTAAGATCTCTTTCCATTGCGTTACTCCTCTCCAAACAGTTCCTTCAAAGATCAGTCCAAGAATGGGCTGTCCATATTTATTAGCCGCTAAATGAGCTCCAGCACGAAGCATATCTGCAGAGTGCCAAAGATTATCTTTTAGGGTTTTAAGTTCAATATCTGTCATTTTTAGTCGTAGTTACTTATTATATGATTCTGCAAAGATACAAATAAATATCCAAAATACAAATCTTTGGACAACATTTTTACGTTTTTCTTCGATTTGGCCAAAGATAGGATGTTTGTCCATACAAGTTTGAGAAGATTTGGCCGGATTTCTTGGAATCAGCCGCAAATCGTTGTAACTTTGCATCAGAAATCAGAAATAATAAGTTTCATCATAAGTTAGTTAGAGTTAGTTTTTCTTTTTCATACTTTGGTTTTTAATGGTTAGTTAATAAAACGCTTAAGCCTCGCAGAGATGCGGGGCTTAAGTGCGTTAATGCCTACGACTCATCGGACCTGTCCCCGTGAGCTATTGTGTTCGTACACTTATCTAAATAACGTTAAATGATTTGGAGAAATGGAAAAGACCCATTATCTTTGCAGCAATGTTTTATAGTAACTGCGTAGTGCAGTTTATTTTGAAGGTTAACGGTCGGGGAGT
>JAEEGH010006694.1_pt1 | contig 28074 bp, 18 predicted proteins | sample 9134181 | NCBI WGS metagenome assembly JAEEGH01 (sample SAMN16246544, study PRJNA631951) | gut metagenome | biome: gut microbiome; feature: rumen; material: DP-attached | host: Bos | place: Iran: Karaj | collected 2018-10 | reverse complement strand
CCATCGTATAAATATTGTCGTATTGAGCCGTCTCGCGCAGACGGTTGTCGAACTTCCGCCAGATGGTCTCTTTGTTGGTCAGGTAGTTCCATTCGCCGTCATGCTCCTTGTTCCACTCTGATTCCGCCGCATTGTTGAACAACAACGGCTCACAATGGCTCGTCGTTATCATAATCCCCCATTCTGCCGCTACCTTTTGACTCTCCGGATGGCTATAAAACGCCCCCGTACAGGAGTGCATGGCCGGAGCCAACATATTAGCTTTCAAACGAAGAAGCAGTTCGCACACTTTGTCGTAGGTTTTGGGGCCGATGTCATTCAAGTCTTTCTCAAAATTCGTCGAAGCCCATGTCTTCAAACCCCAATCCTCATCGTTGATGAAAATGCCTCGATACTTCACCGAGGGCGACTTCGACGTGTAGTTCTCCCGATAGTCCAGTTTCGCCTTTTTCTGCACAGGCACATCTGCCCACCAATACCAAGGACTCACCCCGATGCGCTCACTCACGTGCAGTACTCCGTAAGCTAACCCACGTGCGTCGCTACCCACAATGACGAGGCGGTTTCCTTTCATCTGAATCTTGTAGCGTTCCCATGCACCAGACAATTCATCGACCTCCACATCGGGGCAAATCACCTTTGCCTTCTCCACAGTGGCCAATATCACCATAGCACCTTCTGACACATTATTTATAATAAGAGGACGTACACCCGTCACTCGCTCGATGTCCTCACTCAACACAAAAGCCATCTTCCTCACCAACGGCGCATCGTCAGCCGCCACCATCACTCGGCAATCCTTCAAGTCAACAGCCTTGACCCATGAGGCACAGCCCCAGAACAGACACAGAGAAAAAAACAAAAAACGTCTCATACGCACAACTATTTAATTTGTCGCAAAGTTACCCCATTCAAGCCACTTCTTCTTCCATGCACGTTCCCAATCCTTTCTCCGACGTTACAAACCGTAAAGTACCATCCTTCATCCACACTCTGACAGTAAAAAAAGCACAATAAATGCAGTCTAAAAGTCAAAAAAAACAATTTTTTCAACATTTTTTAGCTATCATCATTGTTTTTTTTAAAAAAAGGATGTAAATTTGTGCGCTTCTATTACTAACGTTCTATGTCAAAAATCAAGAAAAACATCCGAACAACCCTCGTAGCCAGATTAGGTGCAGGAGTATTAGCTGTAGTCACCTTTCTTTTTGTGGCCGCCTTGTTTGTCATGTTTCGTTTTTCCCATCAGACCATTGAGGAAGAAGCCATTGAAAAAGCGATGCACACCTTGGAGGGAACCTCTCAATATATTGACAACATACTGCATGAAGTGGAAGTAGCCAATCGGCAGATGCTGTGGAATGTGGAGCACCACCTCGACAATCCCGATGTCATGGCAGCCTATAGTCGGCAAATCATCAAGAGCAACCCCCACCTGTTGGGATGCGCCATTTCTTTCGAGCCCCATTATTACCCTGAAAAAGGGGACTTTTTCAGTGCTTATAGCTATATTGACAAAAACGCCAACAACCTCGTCACCACTTTTGACCCCACAATTCTACAACCAGGCGAGTACGCGAACGTTCCGTATGTAGGCCACAATTGGTTTTTCATCCCTAAATCTGTCAACGAAACGTGTTGGATAAGACCTCACGTGCCCAGCGACACCATTCTCTCGACCATAGTCATCTGCTCTACCCCTATCCACGACAAATTGGGGATCTTCGTTGGTGTCTTGGCCTCCGACCTTGAGATAAGTAAATTCTCCCGACCAGTCTTGGCCACCAAGCCCTTCCCCAACTCCTATTGCGCCATGCTCGGCGTACAAGGCACCTACATCATCCATCCCGACAGCGAGAAAGTCTATCACAGACTCATCGGCGAAGTGATTAAGGATGAACCCGAAGAAGTGGACAGCCTCGTGGCATCCATGTTAGCCGGCGAATCGGGCTACAAAGCAGTCCATCTGTTTGGCCAAGATTCTTACGTCTTCTACCGTCCTTGCAACGACAAACACTGGAGCATCTGCATCGTCTGCCCCGAAAGCGACATTTTCGGAGCAAACGACCGCCTGATTTCCTACATGATTATCCTCACCATCTGTGGACTCGTGCTGCTATCCCTCTTCTGCGTGTTCTTCATCAGATGGCAAATGAAACCCTTAAAACAACTAAAAGAATGGGCCAAACAAATTGCCGACGGCAACTTCAACACGACTATTCCCCTGACACAACGCTCCGACGAGATTGGCGACCTACAAAATAGCCTCGGCACTATGCAGCAATCGCTGGCCGCCCACATCGAGAAGATGAACCAAGTATCAGCCACCCTGAAAGAACGCAACGAGGCATTGCAACGAGCACACGAGCAGGTGGTAGAGGCAGACCGCTCGAAGTCAGTCTTCCTGCATAACATGACCGAGCAAATGCAATACCCCACACAAGCCATCTACACGATAGTAAACACCATCAGGGAGAAACAAATGGCACTTGGACAAGAAAAAATCGAGACACTTTTAAAATTGATGATAACCCACACAAAAGCCATTACAAGGCTGCTGGACCGCATACTCGCCATGTCCCAGCAAAAGGGACTCACTTTAGCGGACATCCTCAAAGAAGAAACAGATACCTACTAAGACCGTATCACCGCGTCAGCCTCTTTAAACTTTCAACTGTAAACATTAAACTTTACAAAAAGCATGAAGAACCCCATCCAACGCATCAAGCATTCAATCTCGCTGAAACTCGGCCTCGGCATCCTTATGTTCGTCGCCGTTGTCTTCATCACGGCCTTGGGGTTCCTGTTCAAACACTCACGAACAATGGTGAGGCAAGAAGCCATGGAGCGTGCCACACGCACACTCAACAGCACCTCCCTCCGCGTGACAGGCTATCTGTCCGAAATCAAGACTGCCACCGACAACATGGAATGGTTGGTGAAAGAAAACCTTCAGCCCGACTCCCTTCTCAACTACTCACGTCGAGTCGTGGAACTGACCCCCAACGTCAAAGGCTGTTCCATCACGATGGAACCTTACTTTTTCCCGCAATTAGGCTCGCATTTCTCAGCCTACTCCGTCCAAGAAGGCGACACCATTTTCACGGTACGAGAAGGTGAGTACAATTACTATGAAAAAGTGTGGTACAAGACCCCACGCACACTTGGCAAAAATTGCTGGGTAGATCCCTACGACGATTACAACGAAGGTACACTTTCTTCGTCCGAAGTCATCGCCTCCTACTGCAAGCCCATCTACTTGACTTCCAAAGACCCGAAGAAGAAAGGAGCAGCCGACGAGAAGAAATTCATTGGAGTCATCGCCACCGACCTCTCGCTCAAGTGGTTGTCGAATGCCATCTCTACAGAGAAGCCTTACCCACACTCCTACTGCATCATGGTGGGCAAAGACGGACGCTACCTCGTCCATCCCGACACTGCCAAGCTGAAAGGCCAGACCATCTTTAGCGACATTGACCCCAATCTCCACCCAGACCTCATCGCCCTCGGACATCAGATGCTCGACAACAAGACGGGGTACATGGCTGTCAACATCGACGATGAACCCTGCCTCGTATTCTTCCAACCACTCACACACACACAGTGGAGTATAGCCCTCGTCTGCACCGAAGACGACATCCTCGCTGGCTACAACCGACTTGTTTACATCGTCGTGCCGCTCATCATCATCGGACTGCTCCTCATCCTCTTCTTCTGCGTCAAGACCATCTCCCACTTCATTCAGCCACTCAACCAACTCGCCCAAGAGGCCCGACATATCGCAAAAGGCGATTACGGCCACCCCATCCCCCTCAGCAACCGCAGTGACGTGATTGGTGTGCTACAAAACAGCTTCCGCTCCATGCAAGAATCTATCAACCAACATATCAATAACATCCAGCAAGCCAACCAAGAAGCCGAAGCCCGCAACAAGGAACTCGTCATAGCTAACCAGCTCGCCCAAGAGGCCGACCACCGTAAGACCATCTTCTTCCAAGATGTGTCTCACCAAATCCGAACGCCACTCAACCTCATCGTTGGATTCGCACAAGTCCTCTGCGATGCCTACTCCGCCATCTCCAAAGAAGAGATGGAAGAGTTTACCGACACTATGCAACAAAACTCCATCACCGTCACACGAATGGTCAGCATGCTCTTCGATGCTTCCCAAATTGGAAGCACCCCTATGTTCACGCTCAACGACATCGTGTCCGTCAACGAAACCGCTCGTCAGGCCATTGCCATCTTCCACAAAAGGTCCCCACACGACACCCCTCTCAACTTCACCACCAACGTGCCAGACACCCTACAAATCCACACCAATAACCTTTATCTGGTGCGCACAGTCCGCGAATTGCTGGTCAATGCCAAGAAGTTCGCCTACATGAACCCGGTCAACTTCACCATCGAAGCCGTCCCCCCACCACCAGAAAAGATAACACATATCCGCTTCATCGTCGAAGACCATGGTCCTGGCATCTCGCAAGCCGACCAAGAGCGCATTTTCACCCCATTCATCAAGCTCGACTACTATGCCGAAGGTCTTGGACTCGGACTCGGACTCTGCCAACGCTCTGCCTACTTGCTTGGTGGCACACTCACCCTCGACACCACCTACAAAGAAGGAGCACGCTTCATTCTGGAAATTCCTGTAACGTAATTTTCACTTATCTCTATCTCACCAACACTTTCTCTCCGTTCCTGATATAAATGCCGTGTGTGGGGTGCTCCACACGCTGACCGCTAAGGTTATAGTACACATCTTTCTTCGAAGAAACGGAAACTGGTGCAATGATGTCTGTAGATACATATTCCTGCACCGTGAGCAGCAACTGACCTATCACACAATCAGCCCATTCGGTGTCGGCGGTGTAAAAAGCCAGCACATAGTCGCCCGTCTCTTTCACCTCAAATTCAAGCATCTGCTGTGTGCTTCCGCTGAACTTATTGGAGGCTACATTGCCGATATTGACGGTGGGGGTGTAAGTCTGTGTAGCTATGGCCTCACCGTCCGAACGCGCCTCCACACACACCTCGGCAGGCGAGAACTGAGGCTGGTTCCAGTTGCAAATCTTATACTTCAACACATACCGTCCAGGCGCGAGCGACAACGTGGCATTCGTCTTTTCTAATCCATACTTTGCATAACCCGCCCGAGGCTTCCCCTCCATGTTGCGGAAATAAAGACCGTAATTGAAATCGCGACGTGTGCCTGTGAACTGCAACACACGGCATCCCAACGTGTAGCCATTGCTGTACCCCATGCGTTCCTCTGAGCCATCGTAGGTCGTCCATCCCGCTGGGATGATGGCACCTTCATTGAAATGCTGCGAAAAGGCATACTGTGTCTGCGGCGCATTCATCGACACCTCCACCGTAGCGGTCCCCGTTTCACCATCATTGTCGGTAGCCACAGCCTTCAGTGTGTGCTTGCCCGTGACAGAAGTTTCCAGCGTGGCTGTATAGGGCGATTCCGTGCAAGAAGCGATAAGGGTGCTACCATCGTAAAAATTCACTTTCTCAACCGTTCCGTTCGGGTCACTCGCCTCAGCCGTCAGCGTGATGGAGGGAAAGACCCGTTCCTCTTGCGGAGCAAACAGCGTAAAGGTTGTGCCAGCCTTTGGCGAAGTGAACGACACCGAGGGCGAAGTCTTGTTTAGCGAGTAATTCTTGCAGAAGAGCCAGATTTCCTCGCCCGTCAGCACTCCGTCGTTCGACACCCAATGCCCCTTGCCTTCCAGTTCCAGGAGACGCACTTCCACGCCTTCGTCACCACCACCCCAGATGTAGAGGTTAGCATGGCCAAAACCCTTATACTTCTTGATTTCCTTCGCCGTGGTCGAACAATGGTTACGCTGAATCCACTTGTTCAGCACCCCACGAACGCCGTCGGCACTCACCACGTCGTCCCCCGTTCCCTGCGTGTGCAGGATAGGTACAGGACGTGAGCTGTTCGCCTCACTACCCCACAACGGATAGCCGCTGATGGGTGCAAATGCCGCAATCTTGTTCGCAATCTTATTCATCGCATGATAAGTGAGCATTCCCCCCATCGAAAAGCCCGATAGATAGACGCGGTTGCGGTCGATGCTGTACTTTCGTACCATCTCGTCGATAAGTGCCTCAATGTACTTAATGTCACGGTCACCCGAAATGTCCCATTGGTTGCCAATGCCATCGGGAAACACGATGAGGAACTTTGCCGTATCGGCCACTGCCCCCATCTTCATCTGCGTGTCCCTCATATAGAAGGCATCTTGATTCGCCCCGTGACAAGAGATGAGCATCGGTCGGTTCTTACCCAGATTCTTCGGCACATACTCCAAAAACGTGCGATCAGTGCCGTTCACCTTCAAGGTGATGCGCTGTGCCATGACCGAGGCTGACGCACACAGCACCCACCCCATCAGCAAGGCAACAGTCTGTTTCATAAATTGTTTCATTTTCTTTGATATTTAGGGAATTGTATTAAACTTGTTCGCATTTCTTCACTTCAGCAGAACTTTCTTACCATTATAAATATAGATGCCACGGGTGGGATGTGCCACCTCCTGACCGTTGAGGTTGTAGTATTTAGAGGTTGACTGATGATTAGTGACAACTGAGTATTGAGTGTCGAAGGAGTGGATGGCCAAAGCATCTTCGTTTGGCACGAGATAGGCGGAACGGACGTTGGCAGTCTTGCTCCAATCGACTTTCAGCACATGGAGATGGAGGAAGTCATCGTCTCGCGTCCTGCCCTCGCTGGTAAGAGTGTTGCGTAGGTCATCGAGCGGAAGGACGATGGCTTGTAGGTCGCTATCCCAGTAAGGATTGCTCTCGTTGAAAGAGACTTTGATTTCTTTCCATGGGCCATGAGGCACGAGTCGGTTGGCAAGGATGCGGAGACCGCTACCCGTACCTCGGATGACCAGCTTCTCGTAGGAACTGATGTCTGCGTATTGGTTATGGTCAACATTAACGAATCCTGCCACGGCTGTACCCCCAGCAGCCTCTTGGTTCATGTTCCAATCAACACGAACGGGAGTGTCGAGCGGTTGGGCATCAGCATCGGTTCCATCCCATTCGTGGAACATCGTGGTGGCCAACGGAATCCAACCATCTGGGGCCTCGAAGTCATCTATATTGAACATGCTCACGATGCTGCCGAGCACACGCTGACTGCGTTCAGGGAAGTATTGGGTGAGGAGACGGTCACGCTCTGCCCTATAGGTTCCATCAACGGTGTAGAGCGAGCCACGTGTGGTGTAGGGATGCACGTCACGGCGGTAGTCGCCCCAACGGGCGGCCTCGTCATAGAGGGCGAGGGCGATGGTGTTGTAGAGACTATCGAAGAGAGCCACGGCACTCTCGGCACCCAGTGGGCCATCGTCTGCAAGCACAACTTTGGCTCGTGCCAGATAACGCCGAGTGAAATGCTCATTCTGGAGGAGGTTGTGGAAGATTCCCGTAGGATAGAGTGTTCCATTGTTCTTGGAGAGGACGTTTTCTTTGGGATTGTCGAGAATCAACTCTGAGTCCCAACAGAGGAAACGGAAACCTTGGCTGTCTGTGCCACGCCGACGGATGGCGTACCAGTTGTGGTGGTCCCAATCGGTGTTGCCACCATACTGGTTAATAAGCATATAGTCGATGAAGGCATCCACGTCGAGCAGAGGTTCGAGGTCGGGGTTTGGGTTGCCTTCGGTGTCAACCCCCCGCAACTGGAAGTATCTGGCATCGTCGTAGGCTTGCGCCGCCAACTGCGCCATCTGCTCGTAGGCTTCCATGTCGCCTTCGGACGCTTCGAGATGGTTGCCGCCGTCTTCCTCGACCTTAATCACGTCGATGTCGGCCTTCTTGCCACCGAGGTGGTCGTGGCCGAACTGGTCATCAACACGCTCAGCAAGGTTGTAGAGTCCCCAGTACATGCCATTGAGAAAGACGTGGACATAGAGGGCGTTGACGCTTGTCCACCCCATCTTGCGCTGCATCCGACGCGCCCATACATCACGGGTGTATTGTGCTTTCTGGCGATTGGATTCGAGCCAATGTTGCCAAGAGTTGCCGAAGTGACAGCGCAACACGAGCTGATCGAACTTGGCTGGTTCATCGGCTCCGAAGAGAGGATATTTGAGGGTCTTCTCTCCATATTTCTCCTTGAAGACCAGACGGAAGGAGTGCTTGGGATTTTTCTCTGCTAAGCGTCCATGACCGCCATGGAGCCGAAGACCACACGTGACGGAAAAGCCTTGCTGTCCATCGCCAAATAATTCCCCCGAAGCTGGACGTGTCCATCCATGCCCGGTCGAATCGCCCACAGGAGGCCCTGTGAAGATGTAGATGCCACCCGTGTCTGGGTCAGGGTCATGGCTGAAGAGGTTGTCCTTGTCGGTCACGATGCTCAAGACGGGCAGAGTCTTCAGTCCGTCGGCAATCTTCTGGCGCAGGGTGGGATTGCCCGTCATTTCGGGGTCCATCTCGTAGTCGGCCGTAGCCGTACCGCTCATCTGCGAATACTTGCCCCACGTCGTCGGGTAGCCCTCGGGCGTGTTCGACTGGGCCAGGACATCGGCCACAAAAAGATAGGTTGAGGTTTCGATGGCCGAGACGCGTCCCGAATCGGCCACCATAGCCGCACGCACGATGGCATTGCCCTTGACCTCAATGGCCGATGTGTAGATCGGGCTTGTGGCCGATGGCTCGCTGCCGTCCAGCGTGTAGCGCAATTGTGCCGTCGCGTCGGCCGATGGGCCTGATGCCTTGATTTCGAGGCTGAACGGCGCGTCATAGAATCCGTGCTTCTGGCTGAAGGTGATGGTCTGGCCAATGGCGGTAATCAGGACATTGGCCGAAATGGTAAGGAAAAAAATAAGTCGTTTCATGGTGGAAAAAATCAGATTGAAAACGGAAAGTTGAAAATTGAAAGTCTCGCCATAACGATGGAAAAACTTTCAATTTTCAATTCTTAACTTTCAACTGTCAATTATACGATATCAGTTGATGAGGAAGATCTTCGTTACGCCCTTGTAGGTGGCCCGGACGGTGGCGCGGCCGTCGGCAACAGAGCCGACCTCAATCTTCACGTCGCTGGAATTGCTATCGGCCGTAATGACCGAATTGTTGGCCAATGGCGCATAGAGCTGGTAGCGGTTGCACTCGGTGTAGCCGTTCTGGTTGGTGGACATGAGCGGACGGGCCGGAATGTTCAGTTTCTTGCCATCTACGGTGATAGTTACCTCTGGCACCGTAGGACCTGTGTAGTCACCCACCACGAAGCCAAAGCCATGCAGGGTGAAGAGCCCCTGTGGACGTTGTGGCTGTTGTGGACGCTGTCCCCACTGGCCTCGCTGTGGCTGTTCTTGCTGCTTCACTTCAGGACCTTCCACAACAAGGTAGATGGCATGCTTGCCTTTCAGATTGCCCAGCAACTCACAGGTTTCCTTTGGTAACACCATACTACCCAGACGTTGCACTTTTTTGTCTGTGCATATATCTTCATATACGGCAATCTCCTGTCCTTTATAAGGGTCGTCAAGTTTTACGTGGATTTTGAACTTGCCTTCTGTTCTACCCTCGGTGGTGATGTTGAAGCACAACTGATTGGTTGGTATATCCTTCTGGAATCCTTTGAAAGCCTTTATTCCTTTAGCATCTTGAGAAAGACCTTCAAAGTTGAAGTACTTGAAGCCGATGATGGATCCGTTCTGTAATCCTGCAAGGTCCATAGAGTTGTTCCACACATCGTGGTTGTCCTGCATATAGTTGTTGGCATTAGGACCATCCATATAGCATGCTATGCCGGCAGAGTAGTAGCCGTAAGGAGGCAGACCGAAGATGTTGAAACCTTCACTGGTAACCTCAGCACCTGTATATTCATTGCCGTCAGAAGCCTTGGCCGTCCATTCGTTGTTCTTGGCATAAGGGTCGTAGCCGGTGATGCGCACCTTGCCGCCCTTGGCGACGGGCTTCTTGTCCCACGTAATCTTCACCGGAGCGACCATCGGCTGACGGGCATTGCCGAAACCGCGTGGCGGACGGTGATAGAAGACGTACCATTGGCCGTTAATCTCCTGAAGCGAGCCGTGCGTGTTGTGGGCAGCATTGGTCGTGATGAGCTTCGAACCATCTTCGTTCAGCACGACGCCGCGCGAATCGACGAGCACGCCGCCAGAACGCCACGGACCCAGCGGACTGTCGCCGTAGGCATAGCGCAGGGCCGAATTGGTGTTGCCGAGACCGTACTCCTTGCCTGAGTAGCCGGAGAAGACCATGACGTATTTGTTGCCCACCTTGCGGATGGAGCTTGCCTCGAAGAAGTTGAAGTCCAACGGGTTCTGGCCGCTGTAGAGAGCCTTGTATTCGCTGCCCTCCTTGTCGAGCAGCTTGCCGTCGCGGCTGCTGGCCGGGATGAACGGATCGATGCGCTCGGTGCCTTCACGCTGGGAGTACATCGTCTGCTGGTCAAGTTCGACGGCGGTCGAGTGCTGGAAGCCGTAGAAGACGTAGGCACGGTAGCCCTTGTCGAAGTCGGGGTCCTTCTTGTCGGTGATGTTCTCGATGAAGACCGACGGGTCGAAGTCGATGAGCGAGCCGGGGAGGCACTGCGTACCGTCGGCCGTGAGGTTGACCGGCGTGAATGGGCCGTTCGGACGGTCGCCCTTGCAGACCATCGGGACACGACGCCAGCCGCGTGAGTGCGGATAAAGCCAATAGGTTTTCTTGCCGGTGGTGCGGTCAACGGTCTCGACGAGGTCGGGGGCGAACATGGTGTCCCATTGGCCATTGACGAACCAGGTGAAGATGGGGCCCTCGTCACGCCACTGGCTGAGGTCTTCGACGGGAGCGGACCACATACGGATGTCGGGGCCGCAATAGGCGGTGTAGGTCACGTCGTGCGAGCCGATGATGTAGGCGCGCTGGTGGCCCGGATTGTCGGGGTCATCAAACACACGGGGTTCGCCGTCGGGCAGGTGCTCCCAGAGCGGCAGGTACGGATTCTGCGCATTGGCCGACAACATACCGACGGCCGCAAGAGAAATAAGGAAACTGCGTTTCATGTTCATATAAGTAAAGATTTGGTTACGGATAAAGTTTTTCGAGCGCAAAGGTATCGTTTTATGGCCAATCGGACTTAATGATTTGTGCCAAAATCTTTCAATTTTGAAACTTTCCCCTTTCTTTATTGGCCAATGGCGCTTTTCTCGCCCATCGAGGCCGCACAACACACGAAAAGAGACGCCACCGCAAAGTGACGTCTCCCCTCTGTTTATCGCATTATCAGCTTGTCGCCGATTTTCAGTCTTTTCCCGGAATAACTGATCGGGACATCCTTCCAGTCCCAAAGGAACGGATAATCCATAGCCCGTCGGCGCAACTCCATTTCCTTGACGCTCCGATAGGTATTCTCACCTTGGTATTCAACATGAGCGGCATAGGCCGGCGTGTAGCCACCTTCTGTTGTGGTATTCGGGATATCGGAAGCGTAGGTCTCTATGTCTTCCTTGGTGACATGAGACGTAATTTTCCCATCCTGGACGGAATACTTTCCCTTGATTGTCATACCGCCAGTATAATGGTGTTCGTAGTCACCGGAATAGAGTTGCTGTCCAACATAAGAATCGCCCTTGATTTTAATGATCATGGTGCCATTCTTCTTGAACTTATAGGTACAACTGGCCACCTGAAAGCCCAAACGACACTGCGAAAGGGTCTCGGCCGTGCAGTGCCATTTCCCCGTAATTTTCTGCGCAAATGAACATTGGCAAAAAAGACAAAGCACTAAAGTTAGAAAAATTTGTTTCATACCTTTGTGTGTTTTAATGGGAGGGGGTCTTTACTTCAACTTGTCGAACAGGCGGTTCTTCTCCAACGTCCAGCCCTCGCGCTGCGGGAGCAGGCACTTGCGGCCCTGGAACATCTTGGCGCCCTCCTTGCTGCCCTTCAGCTGCCAGTCGAGCCAGGCGGTGGCCACGACGCTGAACTCGCCGCCGTGAGGCTGACGGTAGGTGCCGCCATGACCCACAGGGAAATTGGCCACAGCCGCCGGAACCAGCGTGATCTTGCTGAAGTCGTCCATACCGTTCTCATAGGCGATGTCCGACTCGCCACCCAGGATGTAGAGCACCGGCGTGTGGATTTCGGCCAATTTCGATTTCTGCGGCATCGGCATTCCGGGCATGGCGCGCACGGCATTCTCCATCTTGAACAGGCCGCTGTTGCACACCATCAAAGCCGAGATACGCGGGTCGGCGCAGTTGTAGAGCGTCTGGAGACCACCGCACGACATACCGGCCACGCAGATGTGGGCCGTGTCAATCCGTCCGTAGAGCGGGCTTTCGGGATTGCGGTTTTGGCCAATGGCCCAGTCGATGCTCTCAATCTGCTGGCCGGCGGTGGACATCGGGCCGCGGTAGGGCACCTCCTCCATCGGGATGTAGCCCGTGGCCAGGACCAGATAGCCGTGCGAAGCGATTTCGTTCAGGAACTTGAAGTGCTCCCACGGCGAATTGGTGCAGGCGCCGTTGCCCCACACGAGGACGGGCAGCGGATTCTGCGCGTTGAACGGCGTCAGGTCCTGCGGCACGAAGACGGTGTGGGCCGGCAGTGTGACCTCGTCGCGCATCACGGCTGGATATTGGCCCAGGCCGCCCTCCTCGACCACGACGCTACGGGTAGCCTCGCGGGTGAAGAAGCGTGTCATGGCGCGGAAGGTCTCGGCGTTGAAGGTCACGGGGCCATGCTTGCCGCCGTTCACCATGATGAGGGTGTCGAGACGACCGGCATTGGCCAAAACACTGGCAAAACGCTCGCTCTGGCACGAGGGCACGACGTCATCGGCCGTACCGTGGATGACCATGAAGCGCGGACAGCCGGCGTGGACGTACGAGATGGGGCTGATGAGCGAGACGAGGTCGGGGGCCGATGCCGGTGCGCAACCCATCAGGGCAGCCTCGGGCGACTTCTCGTCCTTGACCGTCTCACAGTTTTCCATGTGGGCCATATCGACCGGACCGAACCAGTCAACCACGGCATCCACACGGCTGGAGAAGTCGAGGCATTGGCCGACACAACCCTCAATATCGACAGTTTTTTGGCCGATGGTGTAGCGTCCCACACCGTTGGTCACGCCCGCGAGCGACGACAGATGTCCACCGCTCGAAAAGCCCGTGATGCCGATGAACGAGGTGTCGAGCTTATAGCGCGAGGCATTGGCGCGGATGAAGCGCACGGCGGCCTTCACGTCGTGGATCTGGGCGGGGAACTTGGCATCGGCACTCGAACGGTGGTTGATGCTCACGACGGCAAATCCGGCATCGACGAGCGGCTTGCCGATGGAGAGGTAGGCCATCTGTTTGGCATTGTTGGCAAACCAGGCCGAACCGTAGATGATGACGACGACCTTGTGGGACGTGAGCGTGTCGGGCAGGTAGATGTCCATGCGGTGGGCCTCCAGGTTGTCGCCGGCGTAGTTCACGTCCTTGTAGGTTGCCGTGTTCTGGGGCATCTTGAAGCCGCCCTGTGGCTGTGCATTGGCCAATGTCATGAATCCGACCATCGTGGCCAAGGCGAGAAAAAATCTGTTTTTCATAATTAGAAGTATTTTTGAAAGGTTGGGAAATGTTCAAAAAAGGAGTAAAAGGGGAGTAAAAGGGACGATACCTTTTTGCGTAAAGGAGCAAGAGTTGACAGCCGAAGCCAATGTCTCTTTTACTCCCCTTTCAATGCTGGGATATGGTTTCAATCGGGGATTCCCAAATTCTTGAGTTTTAAGAGTTCACCTCATTTTTTCAGCATCTTCTTGTCGCGCACGAAGACCGGAATCCGTTCCAGCGAGACGGGCGTGGTGACGTATTGGCCGCCGTCATAATGCTGGCCGGTGTGGTAGTCGTACCAGCCGCCCTTCTGCTGCGGGAGGTAGGTGCGCCACTCGGTGACGCCGGGCTCGGTCACTGGGCTGATGAGCATCGAGGGGCCGAACATGTATTCGTGCTTCTGGCGCAGGGCCTCGGCATCGGCCGCAAAGTCGAACACGAGGGGACGCATCAGGGTGTACCCCTCATTGGCCACACGCTCGGCACACTTCTCGATATAGGGCATGAGGCGGTAACGCTCGGCAAGACATTGGCCGATGATACGCTGCGCCTCGGGGCCGTAGTTCCATGGTTCGGTGTTGCTCATGTAGCCGTGGACGCGCATCAGCGGCAGATAGACGCTCGTCTCAATCCAACGCAGCATCCGCTCGATGTAGGCCTGGTCGGTATATTGGTTGCCGGGACGGAAGAAGCCGCCTGCGTCGTAGGTCCACCACGGGATGCCGGCAGCCTGGACGCCCAGTCCGGCAGTAATCTGACGGCGGAAGGTCTCCCAATCATTGCCCACGTCGCCGCTCCACAGGGCCGAGCCGTAACGCTGGATGCCCGGGAAGCCGCATCGGGTGAGAATCATAGGTTGGCCAATGCCGGCCTCGCGCAGACCGTCGTAAACCGTGCGGTTGACGAGCAGGGGATAGACGTTGCGCACGCGTTCGCCCTGCCACTTGCCGTGATTGACCCATCGGCCCACAAGATCATCGTTTTCCGGCTCGGTCGCATCCTGCCACCAGGCGTCGATGCCCAGCGGGACGAGCCGCTCGCGGAAGTTGCGCCAGTAGGCTCCGGCGGCCTCGGGGCTGAAGAAGTCAATCCAGTCCGTGCCGGCGATATAGTGGCCGGCGGCGTTCATCTCGCGGCCCACCTCGCTGCCCTTGTCAATCTTCGACCAGACGGAGAGCATGAGACGGATGTCCATGCGGTGCAGGCTGTCGGTCAAGGCCTTCGGGTCGGGATAGTGCGCCTCGTCGAAGCGCATCGAGTTCCAGCCGTACTTACCCCAATACTGCCAGTCCTGGACGATGACACTGATGGGCAGGCCCTCGCGGTGGAAGCGGTTGGCCGTCTCCAGAATCTCCTGGGACGAGTGGAAACGCTCGCGGCAGTGGATGTAGCCCAGGGCCCACGACGGCATGAGCGGCGAGCGGCCGGTCAGGTCGCGGTAGGTGGCGATGACTTCATCGGCCGAACCGACAAAGACGGTGTAGTCAACGGCATCGGCCACAGGCGAACGGAAGACGGTCTGGTCCTGGACGCGGCCGTAGTAGAGCTTGGGACGGTCGCCACCGGTGAGCTCGGCTGCGAGCTTGTGCTGGCCTGCGGTGAGGGTGACGATGGCCGATGCTGTAGGTGGAAGCCACATGTTCTGCATCTCGATGACGGTCTGGCCGTCGATGGTGAGGTTGTGGCGGCGGGCCATCTTCTGGCCCACGTCAAGCAGGAGGGCGTACTCGCCGGCCTCGGCAATGTCGATGGTGGCCTCGAAGATGTTGCGCCGACGCACCTCGCGCCGTCCGCCTTCGGTCGTGGTGACGTTGACGACCTCGGCCGAGCCCTCGCCCGCACTCTTTTCGAGGCTGACGCATTGGCCACAAGGATTAAAGTCGGTCAGGCCGTAGTTGTTCCACAGGATGCCGTAGCCCTTGCTCGACAGGAGCATCGGGATGGAAATCTGCGTGTTGACCTGCGTGAGCCGGCGCGAGAGGCCGCGCACGTTGCTGTAGCCGTCCTGGAACTGGCCGAGACCGAAGAGGAACTCGTCGGCCGGAGAGTCGAAAGCGAGTGTGGCCTCGTGGGTGGGAGTCTGGCCGATGGTGCTCGGGCGCAGGTCATGCTGCGTGGCATGGAAGACGGTGCGTCCGCGCTTGTCACGGATGGTGACGGCGCGCTTCTGGTCATCGACATCGACGCGCACGTCGGTCGCCTTGACTGATTCGTGCTTGACGTAGATCCAGTCGGGCAGCGTGTCGGTGGCAGACGGAGCATCGGCCATAAACTGCACGCGTACGGCGTTCTTGGCCAATGGTGTAATCACGAAATGTCCATCGGCGTTCTGATTTTGGCCGATGCCCTGCGCGCACATCACGGCGCAGGCAGAAAGGAAGGTTAAAAGTCGTCGCATTTGCTAAATTGATATTTGACAATTGATAATTTTCTGTTTTGAAGGGGAGGTCTTCACTCCACGACCATCACGAATCCGCCCCGCGCCTTACATTCGAGCGACTTGGGACATTGGCCGACATTACTGATCGACCACGTCGCGGGCTCTGCTCCATCGGCAAAAAGCGTGATATTCTTCTTTTTTCGGCCAATGAACCCCAGCTGCAGGGGCAGGGTCATCGGCTCGTCCGTACCGTTGATGCCGGCCACATACCACGTCCGCCCGTGACGGCGCGCGATGACGGCACATTGGCCAGGATAACCACCCACGAGCCGCGTCTCGTCCCACGCCGTGGGCAGCTCCGACAAGAAGCGGCGCACGGCCTCGGGCTGGGCCATGTAGCTCTCAGGACGGTCGGCCAGATGTTGCAGGCCGCTCTCGAACAGGACGGTCAACGCCAGCTCATGCGCGTGGGTCGTGATGTGCGGATGCTGCGAGTCACTGAACGTACAGGGCGTGTAGTCCATGGGGCCGATGACGTTGCGCGTGAATGGCAGCGTGGCGTTGTGGGCCGCTGCGGCACGGGTGAAGGTCGGCACGTTGTTGTACCACTCGGCGCCATAGACACCCTCGGTCGTCATGAGGTTCGGATAGGTGCGCTGCCAGCCGCGCGGAACGGTCGCTCCGTGGAAGTTGATGAGCAGGTGATGACGCGCGGCACTTTCCATCAGCTCGATGCAGTATTCCATGTTCATGCGGTTGTCGCCGCTGAAGAAATCGACCTTGACGCCAGCCACGCCCAACTGCTCGCACCAGGCGAACTCGCGCTCGCGGTCTTCAGGCTTGTTGAGGCGGTACTTGGGCGTAGGCGCGCCGTTGACCCATCCGACCGACGAGTTGTACCAGATCATGGGCCGCACGCCGCGCTCCTTGGCATAGGCGATGGCCTCTTCGATGGTGTGGCCCTCCTTCATCTGGTCCCACTCGGCATCGATGAGCACATAGGGGAGCCGCAGGTCATGGGCCATGTCCACATATTTCCGGATGATGTTGATGTCGTTCGAGCCGTGGTTGTAGGCCCAGTAGATCCACGAGACGGTGCCGGGACGGATCCAAGAGGTGTCGGCCAATGCACATGGTGCGCTCACGTCGGTCACAAGGGTCGATTGTACGACGTCGGCCAATGTTCCGATGATGGCAACGCGCCACGGTGTCGGGACCGATGGGTCATCGGCCACAACCCGAAACAGGTCACCCTCATTGCGAAGACTACTTGCCGATTGTCCGCGCCCAATATTCGCTTCAGTCAGCAGGACGAAGGTTCCCTCCTGCGGTTCGAGGAGGGCGGGATAGCCCCAGCGGCCGTCGCGGCTGGTCGTCGTGAGCGGGAAGAATCCCTCGTACGAATCGGTCCAGCGCTGCATCCAGCGTCGCGTACCGTCGGCGATGCGGTAGGCGGTCTGTTCCGGCCCATCGGCCTCCAGGCGGAAGGCGATGCCGTCGTTGTAGAGACGCAGGGTGAGGCCGCCGCTGCGATATTCATTGGCCACATTCTGACAATGCGACCGCTTGCCTGCGAGCATCATGTAGTCGTCCTTGACGCGGCCCGAATAGCTCAGACGGATGTCGCTACCGGCGACCTCGGCGATGTCGAGCACGACCTGCTGCCCGTAACTCACGACAAGACCGTGGCCACGTTCGGTCACGGTGATTTTTCCATTGGGAGACTTGATTGCGGCCGATGCGCCGGCGACGCACACCGCTACGATAATCAGGGAAAGGAGTTTTTTCATAGTGTAGAATCCTGTTGTTTTACGCGTGCAAAGATACGGACGGAATCAACAACATCGGTCAAAAAAATCTGTTTTTCATTGGACAGTATCGACAAGGTTGTCCCTAAAAAGACAAAACACGCCCTTCCCCTTTTTGCGGGGGAAGGGACGGTTTCGGTTTTACTTGGTCATCACCTTGCGCACCTTGCCATCTTCGCTCACGACAATGTTGAGACCATGGCCAATGGCGCTGCGGCGACGTCCGCCCAGGTCGTAGATGCCCGTCGGTGTGGCCGATGGCGTTGCGGCGAGGCTCTCGATGTCAGTCGATGGAGCGGTCGTGTTCACCTGGCACTCCAGCAGCAGGAACTCGTCCAGAGCCGAGCCGCCCGTAGCGTTGGTGAAACTGATGACGTAGTTGCCATCGGCCAAGATATCGAACTTCAGCGAACGGGTCACGGCCGACGAGAGGTTGGCCGAGAGGTTGCCGTTGGCGTTCGGTGTGGCGGTGTAGGCGCTCGATGTCGAGGCTACCACCTCGCCCGTCGAGGCGTTGATGATGCTGGCCTTGAACTTCGGCGACTCCTTCCACGCGGCCATCGTGTAGCTCAGCTTGTAGCTACCGTAGGTGAGCGTGAGCGGATAGGCGGCCTGACGGCCATATTCGGCACGCACCTTGCGCCAGTAGAGGCCCTTGCCCTGATAGCCCGTGAACGTACCGAAGATACGTGCGCCGGCCGAGTAGCTGTTCGGGTACTGGTGAACCTCGCCGTTCTCCTGTTCGCACTGCCAACCGACGGGCATGCTGCTTGACGTGGTCGAAAGGTCGAGCTTATAGACCGATGTCATGTCGGTAAAGACCGGCTGGATGGTGACGTTGTCGTCGGGCATGACAAAAGCAATCTCGTCGCTGCCTGGGGTGATGGTAATGCTCTTGGCCATCGTGAAATAGACCGAATTGACCAGGCGCAGCTCGGTGAGCTGGTAGCCCTCATCGGCCGTGACGGCAAGGCGCACGCTGTCGCCCTCGGCGGCCTCATCGACATTGGCCACAACGCTGCCGTGTGAGGCGTTGCGCACGGTGACCTTATACTTCTCGGCCTCGCTGTCAGCCGGCGTGTAGATGATCTGGTCGAGGATGAACGGGATGCCAGCCGTGTTGTTGATGCGCAGGTCGTTCGTGCCCTCCTTGACGGTGATGTCGCACGTCTTCTTGAGCCAGCCCTTGGCGGTGGTGCGGCCCAGGCGGACCGTCTGCGACACGTTGTTCATGCGGACGACAACATCGCCGGCCTTGGTCGGAGAGAGATAGCGCAGCGTCAGCTTGTACTGGCCGGCCTTGTGTGCCTTGAGCTGGTGGCGCAGCGAGCCCAGCTGGTTGGAGCCCATCTGGACATAGCCCATACCGGCAAATTCCTCCATCTCCGGAGCGCACCAGCCCGAGTGGGTCAGCGCTACGCTCGAGATGCTCTTGTAGTCCATGTTCTCGGCCTCGATGATGATCTTGCCGTTGAACTCCTCGGGCTGCTTCGGCAGGGGGAGCGGCTGGATTTCATTGGCCAATGCCTCACGCACGTTGTTGCCCTCGCAGTTGATGACGATATCTACAGGGCCGATGTGTCTGACCGTCAGCGTGAAGTAGCCATCCTCGTAGGCGGCCGATGCCGTGGCGCTGGCAATCGAACGGCGCGTCAGCGTGTAGGTCGGCTCGGCCTTGGCACCCTTGATGGTAATCACGTCGGTGCGCAGGGTGGTCGTGTCGCTGCGGTAGTTGTTCAGATAGATGTTGATGTGGTCGCCGAATTCGCGCACCAGACCGCTCGACAGGCGGTAGTATTCCAGCAGCAGCGAGTCGCACGTATTGTATTGCAGCGGGATGCTGGCCTTGGCCGTCGTCTTCTTGTTCAGATAGGTGTAGGGCATGTAGGTGCACAGCTGGTTCTGGAACCGCTCGACGAAGAGGTCGCCCGTCGAAACTGCGGGATACTTGGTGTTGAATTCGGCCGTCTTTTTGGCCAATGAACCCCAGCGCGTCGTGTACGAAGACTTGCGGACCTGGACAGGAATGCTCTTGGCCAAGTCATCATACAGCGTCGGCACAATCGGGATGGCGCCATAGCGACCCGTTGACTTGAAGTAGCAGAAGTTGTCCATCCACTGGCCGTTGCCGCGGTTGAACGGGTCGGTCTGCTTGTAGAGGCCGTCGTAGAGGTCGCCCCACGCGGCAAATCGCTGTTCGTCATTGCCACTGGCCACATCGTTGACCACCACAATCTTGGTCTTGCCGATGATTTCCTCGCGCGTAGGGATATACATGGTGCCGTCGATAATCTTCTGGAACATGTCGAGCCAGATGCCCTGGAAGTTCTTGAACGTGCCCCAGTTGCGACGCGTATAGCCATCGACGGTCGAGTTGCTCAGGTTCTGGAAATCCTCAGTCCAGATAAGTTCCGGACCGTCCCACACGGCGCCGCCATTCATGCAGGTCTGCTCCATCACGGTGCCGATACCGGCAGCGCCCGGATACTTCTTGCCGCTGTTCTCACCGAAAAGCGCATCGATGGCGCCGTTCCAGCCGCAGTTGTCGTAGCGCACTCCATAGTTCTTGGCCAAGCCCGCAATGAAGGGGCCGTAGGTGACACTTTCGTTGTTGTAGAAGCATGACGATGTCGTGTACTTATACAGCCAGAGGACCGCCTCGGGATAATCCTTGCAGGCCTGCATGAGCGCGCTGTTGCGCTTCATCATGCCTATCGGGTTGAGCGCGTGGCTCCAGATGTTGCCGCAGAAGGAGATGGTCAGCACGCCGCCATACTTGTGGTGCATGGGGACGAGCTTGGCAAACAGCGCAATGCGCGAGGCCTGCGTGCTGCTGCTCTTGTCGCCCGACTCGTCGAAGCCCCAGAACTGCTCGGCGTAGTTCCAGCCCAGGAAGTTCGGATAGGCCTTGAAGAAGTATTCGAACGTCTCCAGATCATCGTCCTGGATGTGCGTGTGGCCGCCCGAAGCCGGTTGGCAGGTGAACCACATGCCGTTGTGCTGGCAGACCGAGGCCCACGACTTGTAGGTGCGCACGGCGCAGCGCGGCATCCTGTACATATTCAGATCCTTGTCATACTGGCATGAGAGACTCAGGTTCATGCAGACATACGGCTTGATTGACTCGGGAATCAGGTCGATGATCTTCTGCGGGTCGGCCGAGTTCCATACATCCACGTGGATCATCCACAACGGGTGTTGGGAGTCAATCGGACGACGTTCCTGTGCATTAGAGATGGTTACGAGGCCGATGATGGCCCACATCAAAACAATCAGTTTTTTCATGTTGTTTAAGTTTTTCCTGTGTAGTTTGTTTTCGTGCCGCAAAGGTACGGCATTTTTCCAAGACCAACTTTCAGGAATGATGCAGATTGTTTCAAAATTGTAACAAAAAGGCATCGACCCCATGCCATAACCGCCAAAAACGGGATTTTGAAGCCACGGCATTGGCCACAATTCAAGGAATATCCTTAACTTTGCGACATCATTCGAATCCCAATTCGCATTTGAGAGCATTACAGAGATGTTTTGCTTCGCTCAACTTGACATTTTTAGAAACTGCTAAAAAAGAAATGAAGAAAATCACCTTTCTGCTCAGTCTGATTGTGGCGGGCATCGTGAGCTTTTCTTGCTCAACGGCCGATGACCACGCAACGGAGGCATCGGCATCGGCCACAATCCAACGCATCACCCAGCGCGGACGGCTGCTCGTGGGCACGACGGGCGACTACCGGCCGCTCTCCTACCGCGAACCCTCGGGCGAATACTGGGGTTTCGGCATCGAGATGGCCACAAGAATTGCGGACAGCATCGGCGTCGGCATCGAATTTGTCCCGACCTCATGGCCCACGTTGACGGCCGATGTCATGGCCGACCCGCCGATGTTCGACCTCGCCATAGGCGGCATCACGATCACCGAAACCAGACGTTCGTCGATGCTGATGAGCGAAGGGTATCTGGCCAATGGGAAGACCATCCTCTGCCGCGCGGCCGAGGCCGACCGTTACACGACATTGGCCGACATGGACCGCCCCGACGTACGCGTGATGGTCAATCCGGGTGGTCTGAACGAGGCATTTGCCATCGAGCACCTCACCCACGCCACCCTCATCGTCCACGCGAGGAACGAAGAGATTCCACAGCTTGTGGCCGATGGCGCAGCCGACATCATGATTACCGAAATCACCGAAGCACCCTGGTACGTCCGAAACAACCCGCGCCTCGCCGCCCCGCTCCTCCTCACACCCTTCACCCACGGCGAGATCGGAGTCCTGATGCGCAAAGGAGAGGATGACCTGCTCGCCCTCACGAATGCCGTCATTGCGCGGATGAAGGCCGATGGCACCCTGCGTCAGCTCCACGAGCGCTACGGCCTGGTCTATGGCTATTGAGCCGCGCGGCATTGGCCATAAAAACACCTTTTCCCCCTTCAATCGACGTGCGCCGTGTCGTTCGTCGATTATTTTGTGTCGTTCGTCGATTATTTTTGTCCGATGGCGCAAGAATCACTATCTTTGCGGCCGTGATTGACCCGACAAGATTTGGCTTTTGGCCAATGTCGCCGTCCAACCCAACTTCACACAAACCAAACTAACGCTATGAAATACGGAAAAAAGGTCTGCACCTCCCTCAAACTGGTGCGCAAGCAGATTGCCGACGCCAACGGAATCCCCTACGAAATCACACCGTGTCCGCACGACGGCAGCCAATGCCCCGGCACCTGTCCCAAGTGCGAATCGGAAGTGCGCTACATCGAACGTGAACTCACCCTGCGCCGCGCGGCCGGCAAGGCGGTGTCGCTCGTCGGCCTGTCGTTGGGCATTTCGGCGGCTTTTGCGGCAAATGCAACACAGGCATCGGACAAAAATGTAATAAAAGATTCCATCGCCGTCGAAACATCCACCCCAAACGACACCACAGCGACCGAAGAGAACATGATTTTCGGTCTTATTATTGAGCAACAGCCGGAATTCCCGGGCGGTGAGGCCGCACTGATGGCATATATCAAGAAAAATTTGAAATATCCGGCTTCTGCCTCCGAAAACGGCATCCAAGGCCGCGTGACGCTGAGTTTTGTCGTCGAAAAGGATGGTTCAATTTCCAATATTGAGGTTATGCGTTCTCCCGCCGAAGAGCTCTCGCAAGAGGCCATCCGCGTCGTCAAGATGATGCCCAGATGGAAGCCCGGCAAGCAACGCGGCAAGCCTGTCCGCACCGAGTATGTCCTGCCCATCACATTCCGACTGAACGCGGCACCGAAGACGTTGGCCAATGAAAATCCATCGGCCATAAAAATAGGAGATCTGGGCATCCCGACAACAGAAGATGACGCAATTTTCGAAGGAAAACCAGACCAACAGCCTGAATTTCCGGGCGGCGAGATTGCGATGATGAAATTCATCAAGGAAAATCTGGACTATCCACCATCGGCCGCACGAAAAGGCATCCAGGGCCGCGTAATACTGACTTTCATTCTTGAAAAAGACGGTAAGTTCTCCACAATCAAGGTCCTACGTTCACCAGACGATGCACTTTCGAGGGAGGCTATCCGCGTCATCAAGAAAATGCCCAAATGGAAACCTGCAATACACGAAGGCAAGCCTGTCCGTGTGAAGTTCGCCATGCCCGTCACGTTCAGACTATGATCCCGCCCGCTCCCATCATCGGCATCTCGCGCCACCGCATCCCGACCGACGGCGACGGCGTGACCACCTTGGTGGCTTTCGGCCGATGCCCACTGCATTGCAAATGGTGCCTCAACCCGCAGTGCCATCGGAAACCGAGCCGCAGCGTCACGCCCGAGGAACTGCTCGACATCGTGGCGGTCGATGACATCTATTTCCAGGCCACGGGCGGCGGCATCTGCTTCGGCGGCGGCGAACCTGCCCTGCGCAGCCGTTTCATCGCCCGATTCCGCAAAATCGCCCCGCAACCGTGGCACATCTACATCGAGACGAGCCTCGCCGTCGCCACGAGCCACATGCGCGAACTGCTGCCCGTCATCGACCATTGGATCATCGACGTGAAGGACATGCACCCCGCGACCTACCTCGGCTACACCAAGCGCCCCATCGACGCGCTGTTGGCCAACCTGAAGATTCTGGCCGATGCCGGCTTGCAGGACCACTGCACGTTGCGCATCCCGCTCATTCCCGACTTCAACTCGCCGCAGATGCAGCTGGAGAGCCGCGAGGCATTGGCCAAGATGGGATTCAAGAATTTCGACCTATTCAATTATAAAATAAAATGACCACCATGAAACGAGGAAAGAAAATCTGCAACGCCTTGCGCGACGTGCGACGCCAAATCGCATTGGCCAACGACATTCCGTACGAAACCTCAGACTGCCACCACGAGGGTGACTGTCTGGGCACGTGCCCCAAGTGCGAACAGGAGATGCGATACATCGAAAACCAGCTTTCACTGCGCCGCGCGGCCGGAAAGGCGGTGTCGCTCGTCGGATTGTCACTGGGCATTTCGGCAGCGTTTGCGAGTTGCGGGAACCAACCGACGGCCACGAACCAAACCACAGCGAACCAAACCACATCGGACAATCCAGAAAGCCCAACTCGACGCAGAAATTATGTTGAAAGATTGGATTACGTGCCAGAAGCGGAAAGCGTTGAAAATCTTATACCAGCCGAAGAATGGGAAGATATTGACGGAGATGTCGAAATTGAAGAAATAGAAATGAAGCCTATGGCCGACGAATTCGTCATGGAGACGGGTCTTGTTGCAGGTGATCCATTGGAGGATGTATTTCCAGAAGACGGGAAAATCTATACCGTCGTGAACCAGCAGCCCGATTTTCCAGGCGGCGAGGACTCGTTGATGGCTTTCATCAAGAAGAATCTGAAATATCCCGCTTTCGCCAAAGAAAACGGCATACAAGGTCGCGTTACGCTGAGTTTCGTTGTCGAAAAAGATGGTTCAATTTCCAACATCGAAATTTTGCGCTCGCCAGCCGAAGAACTATCGCAAGAGGCTATCCGCATCGTCAAGTCAATGCCCAAATGGAAACCGGGAGTGCTGAAAGGCGAGAATGTGCGCGTCAAGTACGTCCTTCCCGTCACGTTCCGCCTGCAATAAAATTTCATTGGCCATAAAAATGAAGAATTTAGCAATGAATACATCCATCACATCCGAACTCATCCGACAAATCTACCGCCCGCGCCGACCCGACACGCACAAGGGCGACTACGGACGCGCCCTGCTCGTGGCCGGAAGCCATGGCATGATGGGCGCAGCACTGCTCTCGGCGCGTGCCTGTATGCGTGGCGGCGTGGGTCTGCTGACGGTGCGCGTGCCCCGTTGCGGCTACGAAATCATGCAGCTGGGCATCCCCGAGGCGAAATGCGACTGCGACGCGGACGACGGCCACCACTCCCGGATCGAGGTGCCGCGCGACACGGAGGTCATCGGCATCGGCCCCGGACTTGGCCAACACCCCGACACGCACGAGGCACTACGCGACCTGCTTGGCCAATGGCACGGCCCGATGGTGCTCGACGCCGATGCGCTCAACATCTTGGCCCAACACCACGAATGGCTCGACCTCGTGCCCGAGGGGGCAATCCTCACGCCCCACGTCGGAGAAATGAAGCGTTTGGGCGATGAACCGCAGGCATTGGCCGAAAAAAATCGCGTAGTGGTCGTCGTGAAGAGCCACCAGACGAGGATTTTCTGTCCCGATGGCCGATGCCTCATCAACACCGAGCGGGGCAATGCGGGAATGGCCGTGGGCGGCAGCGGCGATGTGCTGACGGGCATCATCACGGCACTCCGGGCTCAACACTACGCGCCAGAGGAGGCGGCTGCGCTCGGCGTCTGGCTGCACGCATCGGCGGGCGATATGGCATTGGCCGACAACCAAAGCATGGAGTCGCTGCTGCCATCGGACATAATCGCACACATCGGATGCGCGTTCCGGAGCATCGAGGGGTAAAAAACGATGAAAAAGGACGAAATATTTGGATTTTCAGAGATAATTCGTCATCTTTGCATCGATAAAATCAGACAAACCATGACGTACAACCAACAAGCCAAACTAGAATTGCTGAATGCGATGAACTGCATACAGACGGAATCCGAACTGAAGGAATTCCGCAATATGTTGGCTCACTATTTCGCACAAAAGGCAGAAAAAGAGATTGACGGAATGTGGGACAAGGGTCTCATCAACGAAGATACAATCGAACAATGGGGCAAGGAACACATGCGCACACCCTATAAATATGCGAAAAATCGTTCTTGACACCAATTGTCTGTTGCAGTCCCTGCCATCTCGCAGTCCGTATCATCAGATATGGACTGACATCCTGTCAGGCAGAATCAGCTTGTGTGTCAATACGGAAATCCTAAACGAATACGAGGAAATCATCGCACAAAAAACGACACCAGAGATAGCCCACAATATCGTTGAGGCTATCGCCCGACTGGACACGACAAGATTCCAGGAGACATATATCCATTTCGGACTAATTAACCAGGACTTGGACGACAATAAATTCGTGGACTGTGCCGTTGCGGCCAATGCCGAATATATCGTTTCGAACGACGCACACTTCAACGTACTGAAAGAGATTGACTGGCCCAAGGTGGAGGTCATCACGATTCAAGATTTTATCCGACAGATCAAATAAACGAAAAACGGCTCAGATCCTTGCGAATCTGAGCCGTTTTCATCTTGTTGACGGACGGGTCATTTCAACTTCACGACACACGTCACCACACTGCGCGGCTTGAGATTGAGCCGCAAAGCATTGGCCGAAACCGGAATCGAACCCGGCTCAAGTTGTTGTGTGGCCGATGTCGTGTAGGTCGCGACGGAATCGGGCAATCGGTTGGCCAATGCGCCGAGATCGTAGGTTGCGGCAACGTCGTTACGTTCGTTGTTCAGCCGGACGATGACGATTTCCGTGCCATCGGGCGAGATTGCGGCCAATGTCTGCTCATCGGCCACCTGCAGGAACGTGTAGGCCTGACGGATGAACCGTGTAACCTGTTGGCGCACAAAGAAATTCGGCACTTTTTCGAACGACTGTTCGCTCCATCGGCCGCGCACCAGATTCCATTGGTCGGTGAACTCCTCGACGTACTGCCAATCGACCCACGCCACGGGTTGCAGGTAGCGCATATCGTCGAAAAGCCGTTGCAACATACGGATATTTCCGCCGATGCCACGTCCGCCGTCGCCGCTCTCGCTCATCCACAGACGCAGACCTTTTTCCTGCGCAATGCGATGAATCTCAGCGCGTTCGTCATTCTTCGCATGATAGGTATGCACGTTCCATTGGCCCAAAAACCGCGTAGCATCGCCGTAAATCTTCAGGTCGCGCAGGGAAGCCTTGGTCGATGTCTCGTCCGATGCCGAAAAGACCGTCTTCAGTCCCGAAGCCTGCAACATCGGATGCAGCACCTTGAGCATCTCGACCTGCGACTCGGCCTCGAAATGGCAGCCCTCCTGACTGCCGCTGCGGTTCCAATAGTTCGTGTATGGCTCGTTGAACGGCTCCAAAGTGCGGAACTCGATGGCCAATGAATCGCGGAAATAGCGGCACACGTCGAGCAGATATTGTGCAAAATCCGCGTAGTGTTCGGGCGCAAGATTGTCCTTGTTCGGGTCGTCGTGTCCGCCCACGCAGCCGCTCACCGTCATCCACCACGGCGCGCTGTTGCTGAACGCTTCGAAGATGGCATCCGGCCGCGCCTCGCGTATCCTTCGCAGTACCTTGATCTGTGCGCTGTCGGCCGCCCAGTCGTAGGCCGAATCGGGATGCACCTTGAAACCCGGCATCTCGGCCCTCAGCCCCTTGCCTTTGCCCATGTGATGCGGCTCGCAATGCGCCCAATTCGGGTCATCTCCGCCCGGAATGTTATAGCGGAAAATATTGTAGTTCAACCCATTGGGCGACGTCAGCCAATGGACCAGCGTGTCGATGCGGTCGTCCGTCCAACGGCCCGTCATGTTGGCCCACCAACAGAGGCTCACGCCCCATCCTTCGAGGGTCTGGGCACGTTTTTCGGCGTCGATGACTATCGGCTGTTCGATGATTTTTGCGTTCGATGCGGTGGCCGACGCGCCGGTTGTGGCATCGGGTTCCGCCGCATGGACATTGGCCATAAAACTGAGGATGCAGAGGCCAAAGAGGGTGATTCGTTTCATATTTTTGGGGAGGATTTTCGGGTTATCGGCCGATGTATCGTTGCTCGACCTCCTGCCAGTTCACAATCTGCCAAAGTGCCGACAGATAGGCCGCGCGGCGGTTCTGGAAGTCGAGATAGTAGGCATGTTCCCACACGTCGAAGGTCA
>JAEEGH010006692.1_pt1 | contig 28078 bp, 25 predicted proteins | sample 9134181 | NCBI WGS metagenome assembly JAEEGH01 (sample SAMN16246544, study PRJNA631951) | gut metagenome | biome: gut microbiome; feature: rumen; material: DP-attached | host: Bos | place: Iran: Karaj | collected 2018-10 | reverse complement strand
AGCACGGATACAGAAATGCACCCTGGTTTTAATATCATCATGCGTCTGAACACCACAAAACAATGGATGCGTCTGATGTGGCAATACGACACAAGTGTTATTATAGCACTACGATTGAAACTGTCAATGACAGTTTGGCAAAAAAAATCGCCAGACGCGCCTGGCGATTTTTTGCGTTAAAAAACATAAATTTCTGAAACCCGCACAGTGACCGGCGTGCAGCACTTCTCCAAGTACGTACAAACGGACTGGCAAAGTTGTAAAATGTAAGTAGGTCAAGGGGGGAGGGGGAACCAAGGGGGAACCAAGGGGGAATTGTCGCCATAAAGGCGACCATTTAACGTTAATCTTTTGTATAATAGAAATGAGGTGTGGAGCGTAAATGGCTAAAAAGATTATAGATTTTGAAGAGATAACCAGCACGGAAAATATCCTGATTTACATGTCGCAGTTCATGCCGTCGGGCAACTATGAAACGGAAAGCCTGCAGAAGAAACTACAGAAAAAATCGCTGACGCATCCGGAGTTTAACGAACTGTGCGAAAACATACTGGACTTTATTATGACACAAAACTGGTTTGCTTTGGAAGACGACCTTTCGATTTTGGAAAATGTGATCGTCATGACGGCAAAACAGGCGGCGCCCCTGATGCCGCTCACAATGTACGAATATGACGCGATCAACAAAATGGATATGTGGCAGGAACAGTGGGGACCGGATGATATCGGAGAACTGGATAACGCTGTCACAGAAGTCTTTGCTGATCCGGAAGCCCGGCGTCTGATTGGGGAGTACGCGCTGAAAGGCGAGTATTTGGAACTGGCCGATACTATCGGAGTGACTGATGAAATTGGGATTAAAATAGAAGAAGACTAACTTGACACATTATTTAATACTCCATTCAGGCTAATTTTAGGGAAGAGACTTTATGCCAGCTCTTTTCCTGCAGATTGAAATTGCTGTGTTTCAATTACCTCCATATGTGACAAATTACGATAAGACTCCTTTATATAGAAAGATCAGGTGCGAGAACCCGCACCACACCTGAATTTGCAAATCGGTTTCGGGCGTTTGAACGCCCGAAACAGGAAGGAAACTGATTAAAAGTTGTGAAATCAGAGTTGTATGAGAACCCAGACTTTTTGGGGTACTTTTTGTTTTATTTGCTTTTCTTTTTGCAAAAACTATGCTATAATAAAAACGAACAATTGTTTTAATTGAAAGGAGGTTTGTTTATGGAAAATGAATCAGAATTGATATCGTTAGACGCTAACGATATCAAACGCCGGATATTCACTGTCCGGGGAAAGCAAGTGATGTTGGACAGCGACTTGGCGGAACTTTACGGATATGATGTTAAACGGTTAAATGAACAGGTGCGACGTAACAAGGAAAGATTTCCTGAGGATTTTATGTTTCAGTTACTGAAAGAAGAAATCCCAGATTCTTCAAAGTCGCAAATTGCGACTTTGAACGAAAGCGGTAATAAGCGCGGTAGCAATGTAAAAAAGTTACCGTATGCATTTACTGAACAGGGGATTTACATGCTTTCAACTGTACTTCGCGGTGAACTCGCTGTGAAACAAAGCATATTCATCATGCGGGCCTTTCGGGAAATGAGGCACTTCATTGCAAACAATGCCGCACTGTTCGAGAGGATCAGCAGCGTGGAGCTGCGGCAACTGGAATACCAGAAACAGACAGACAAAAAGATTGACCAGCTATTTGAGTGTATCGGCGAACATACGGAAACACGCCAGAAAATATTCTTTGACGGACAGATATATGATGCGTTCAGCCTGCTTATAGAGTTGATACAAAAAGCAGAGCAGGAAATTATCCTGATAGACGGATACGTTGATGTGGGCACGCTGAACGTATTAGCGAAAAAACAACCTGGGGTAACCGTAACAATTTACACGTTTACCAAAACAAAACTGACAGAACAGGACGTTACCGCGTTTAATGCGCAGTACCCGAAACTGGAAGTGAAACACACAAACATTTTTCATGACCGTTTTCTGATTCTGGATGGCAAGACGGTGTACCACATCGGGGCTTCGCTGAAGGATGCGGGGAAAAAATGCTTTGCGGTTTCGCTTTTGAAAGATGCAGGGTTGGAACTGATGAAAAAACTGAAAATATATAACATATGAATGTCAGTTAAATTTATTAGCAATACGATAAAACAATGAATATAAAAATGCAAAAGCTGTATATTTGTTGAGACGGTTTGAAGAAAGGAATGATAAAGGTATTTCGTACTTTTTTCTTTAGTTTTATCAATATAATATGATATAATTATATATTAAATTGTAGTTAAATCTTAATGTTTGCAAAAAGTATTATAATTGCATTCAGTATTTGCTTCTGTATTTTATTACGTAATGCACAATCGAATAGATAGGATTGTGATGTACGTTAGAAGTAGTTAAAGATATTTTCGGAGGAAACCAGAGATGGCAAATGAGAGATTGATTCGTTTCACAAAATTGTTGAAAGAAATTTTTGAACTTGATAAATCTGATCTTGATTTTGGTATTTACCGTATCATGAATCTTCGCAAAACACAGATCGATGATTTTCTTTCTAAACGTCTGCCGGAGATGGTGCAGGAAACTCTTGCGCCTTTTGCTCAGACAAACAAAGAAGAAATTCGTGAAGAAATGGCACAGATTGAGAATAGTGCCAAAAATATGGGTGTGACTATTGACCGGGTTGATGATACTTTGCCAACAAAGCAGAGATATTTACAGCTTCAGAAACAACTTGCAGAGGGAGATGATCTTGCTGCCCTGGAAACAGATGTCTATTCTGCTCTTTACTCATTTTTCAATCGTTACTATGAGGACGGGGATTTCATATCAAAGCGTCGATACAAAGAAGGAGTCTATGCGATTCCCTATGAGGGTGAGGAAGTCAAGCTGTATTGGGCAAATCAGGATCAGTACTATATTAAGACGAGCGAAAATTTTAAAGACTATTCCTTTGTTTGTAATGGAATTACAGTACATTTCAGTTTAATGGATGCAACAACAGAACAGAACAACAATCAAGAGAGTGCGAACAGTAAACGTGTTTTTATGCTCTTTACCGAAGATGAAATCAACTATCCAGGCAAAAAAACATTTGAATATAAAATTGATACAGCGGAAATAGTGATTCGCTTTGTGTATGATATTCAAACTAAATACACTGGAAAATCAGACACAATAGAAAAGAAATGGCGTGAAGACAATAAAAATGCCATTACAGAATGGATACTTTCTCTTAATAGGGAAGAGCTGAATCCGCTGATAGCACCGTTCTCAACTGGTAAAGGAAATGAAACAACCACGTTATTGGAAAAACATCTTAAAGGCTATATAGCAAAGAATACTTTTGATTATTTTATTCATAAAGATTTGCGTGGCTTCCTTACTCGTGAGCTGGATTTTTATATCAAAAGCGAGATTATGCATCTGGAAGATTTAGACACAGACAATGAAACACGCGTGGAGACATATCTTGCAAAGGTTAAAGCGGTTAAACGCGTAGGTAAAATCATCATTGATTTTCTTGCTCAAATAGAAGAGTACCAAAAGAAGCTGTGGTTAAAGAAAAAATTTGTTGTTGAGACCAATTGGTGCATAACACTGGATAAAATTGATGAAGCTTTCTGGCCTGAAATTATTTCCAATAAAACACAAATAGATGAGTGGATTACTTTATATACTATTGATGAAGCAGAAGGCTGGACCAATCCACCGAGTTTAGATTTTTTAAAACAGAACAAGAATTTAATAATTGATACAAAATATTTTACTAACAATTTTAAAGGGAATTTGATCGAGCACATTGGTAATTTAGATAATCATACTAATGGGGTTATGATACATTCGGATAACTATCAGGCGCTAAGATTATTGTTAAATCGTTATAGGGAAAAGATTCAATTAACTTATATTGACCCGCCTTATAATACTGATGCTAGTAAAATTCTTTATAAAAATGGTTATGAACATTCAAGCTGGATATCTTTAATTGAATCAAGATTGCTTGAAAGTAAAAAACTAATGTCCCGTACAGGTGTAATAGAGGTTGCAATTGATGATTATGAGATGCGTTATCTAAACACTTGTATGGATCAGGTGTTTGGTATTAATAATGCCATTTCTAATATTGCGATTCTTACAAATCCTAAAGGCCGTGATCAAGATTTTATAGCACAAGCACACGACTATACGATTATGTATGCAAAAAATAAAATGTTTGCTAAAACTTTCAATTTCGTTCTTACGGAAGAAGAATTAGCGAAAAAATATGCTAAAAAATCTCAAGACGGCGAGGCAATGAGGGAGTTGCCCCTTAAAAGAACGGGTAGTGGGAGGCGTCGAGAAGAGCGACCATATATGTACTTCCCATTCTTCTATTCTCCAGAAAAAAAAGATTTTATGGTAATACCAGAAGAACTATATAAGAAAATTTATAACGCCGATACAGATACATTCGATGATAGATTTGTTTCAAAAGTTATTGAAAAATATAAAAATGAGGGTTATGAAGCAATCCTTCCTCTTAGTAGTAGAGGTGAAAAATTCCGCTGGAGATGGGGCTATAATAGTTGCGTTGCAGGTGTAAATAGTGGTGTCTTATTCTGTAAATCAGTTAGAGGCGGCAAATATGCTGTTTATCAATATGATTTTGCTGATGATGAAGTTACGCCAAAATCTTTTTGGTTTGGCACGCAATATGATGCATCGTCGAAAGGAACCAATCTGTTAGATAATATAATTCCGAATAATCTATTTGATTTTCCCAAAAGTTTATTTACAGTCATAGACAATATAATTATTGGATCAGGAAATGATGACATTGTTTTAGACTATTTTGCGGGCTCGGGTACTACTGGACATGCAGTAGTTTATTTGAACCAACATATGGATGAATCCAATAGGCGTTATATTTTAATTGATATGGGAGAACACTTTAATACAGTAATTTGTCCCAGGATGAAAAAAGTGGTTTATTCACCTGAATGGAAGGAAGGTAAACCTCAAAGCCGTACTACTAATATTTCTCAAATTATTAAATATATGCGGCTTGAGAGTTACGAAGATACGCTTTCTAATGTCAAACTAAAAGATAGTAAGATGTCTTCGTTGTTTGGTGAAGAGTATCTCATTAATTATATGGTGGATATGGAGAGCCGCGATAGCCTCTTGGATGTGAAAGCATTCAACAATCCGTTTGCCTATGTCATGAAGATTACAGAGAAAAATGAGTGCAAAGATCATTCTATAGATTTGGTGGAGACCTTTAATTATTTGATTGGGTTAACGGTTTTCAAGCAAAGTGCGATTTCATATTATCATAGCAAACCTGCGGAAACGCCTGCATATGAAGGTGCGGTGGATTTAGAAAGTGACATCAATGGTCAGTATGCTTTCCAACAAGTCGAAGGAGTATTGCCAGATGGACAACGCGCATTGGTGATTTGGCGTACTGTAACTGACGACATTCTTGCATCCAATGCGGCGCTGGATGCATATTTTACCCGTTTCCGCAAAAATGCTGGCGACAGTAATTTTGATGTGATTTATGTCAATGGTGATTGCAATCTGGAAAACATGCGCCAGAACAATGACAGTTGGACTGTTCAGATGACAGAGATTGAATTCAAAAAGCGCATGTTTGAGGAGGCATAAGGATGGTAAGCAGAAGAACGGCACCACAGGTTTCTTTTAATGACCAGCTTGTACTATTCCATTATTTCCTGCATGAGCTGAACATTGACGCCCTTGATGCACTAAGTAATATATTGAACACAGCAGCATACGAAGGCGTCAATGAAAGTGGCCATACATATTTTATTGATTATATTTCACGCCTTTGTAAAATAAATGGTTCAAATATTTCTTCAGATATATTGTTGCAATATGACGAAAATATCTGTCGTTATACTCGTCATATTGGTAACAAGCGTGGTGGTCTGCAGTGGAAGTATTTCCAATACATATCTCTTCTTTTTACTGAGATGTATTTGGACCGCTTCTTTTCTGATGCAGAAGCGTTTTGTGCAGATTTAAACGAATGGTTAAAAGAAAAGAAAGATGAGACTAATGGTGCAGTTGATTTTCAGCCGTATACTACAGATAAGCTGAATAAATTGGCATTCATGTGCGCTACCGGCAGTGGTAAAACATTGATTATGCATATGAATATCCTGCAATATCAGTACTATTTAAAACGCGCTAAACGAATAAATAGTAAATTGTCTCTTAATAAAATTATAGTGTTAGCACCTAATGAAGGAATGAGCAAGCAGCATTTGGATGAGCTTGCATTATCCTCTATTCCTGCAGAATTGTTTGAAAAGGATCGCGGTTTCGTAATTAATGAAAATACTGTGATTGTGATTGATATGAATAAGTTGAAGGAAGAGGGGAAAGTTAAGACCGTTTCAGTTGATAGTTTTGAACAAAACAATTTGGTATTGGTAGACGAGGGACATCGTGGCTTGTCTGGTAATGTTTGGTATGATTACCGTACCCGTCTGTCTGCTGAAGGTTTTGCCTTTGAGTATTCTGCAACTTTTAAGCAAGCATTGAATGCTAATGCTACCGGTAGTTCACAACAAGCAAAAGAAGAAAGAGCGCTGATGGAAGAATACGGGAAGTCTATTATTATGGACTATTCCTATAAATATTTTTATAAAGACGGTTATGGCAAAAATTATCGCATTTATAATATGCAAAACAGTATTAACTCTGATCAACGGCATATGTACTTGGTAGGTTGTTTGTTATCCTTTTATCAGCAAATGAAACTGTTTAAGGAAAAAACAGACGCATTGCGGGAATTCCACATTGTAAAGCCATTGCTTGTCTTTGTGGGAAATCGTGTCACTGCGCCGGTTAAGAATAGTAATCTTACGCAAGCGGAGAAGGAACTGCTCACGGACGTTGAAGAGGTGATGGTATTTCTAAATACATTCTTGAGCAACCGTTCTAAATCAATTGATTATATTAAAGCTGTCCTAAATGAAGAAACTGGTTTAATTGATGATACAGGCAAGGAATTGTTTTATAATGATTTCCGGGCATTGAAGGACTATTTTGGGCAGAGTATTGATCCTGCTATAGTGTTTGCCGATATTCTTCGTGTTATTTTTAATACAGACACTAATGCAAGCGAGCCCCGTTTAAGGATGGTCAACATTCGTCAGATATCCGGAGAAATCGGTTTGAAAATTGGCGAATATGGGGACTATTTCGGTGTAATCAACATTGGTAATGCTTCCGGTTTATTGAAAATTTGCGAACAAAAAGGCATTATTGTCAGTACAGAAGAATTTGTTTCCGAATCTCTTTTCAGAAATATCAATACATCGAATTCTAATATCAATATATTAATTGGTTCCCGAAAATTTACGGAAGGTTGGAACAGTTATCGTGTTTCCACAATGGGACTTATTAATTTTGCAAAAGGAGAAGGCTCCCAGGCAATTCAGCTATTTGGACGTGGCGTCCGTTTGAAAGGTTATCGGGGTTCGCTTAAACGGTCAAGTATGTTAGATGCAAGCATTAAGCCTCTTAATAAAGATATTCCAAAGCACATTGATCTTTTGGAGACATTGACTATCTTTGGTGTTAAAGCACAATACATGGAAGATTTTAGGGAATATCTGGATAAGGAAGAATTAACCAATATTCACGAGTATCGTTTGCCTGTAATTAGTCGCTTTAATGAAGTTAAGGATAAAAAACTTCACGTTATCAAAGTTAAGGACGATTCTGATTTTAAACGTCAAGCAAAAAGGCTGGTCTTGGATAAGCCAGATGATGGTTTTTTAAAGTACCTTTTGAAAAGCAAGACCATTATCGATTGCCGTAGTAAAATTCAATCCATAAACTCTGTTTCTTCTATAGCTGATGAGAATTCATTGCAAACAGATTTATTGCATCTTCCTGATGATATAATTTCCATTTTGGATATGCAAAGAGTATTTGAAGAGTTGGAGGACTACAAGAGTCATAGACGTTACTATAATATCAGCGTCGTTGTGGACAAACTTCCGGGGATTCTTAAAACAAGAGACTGGTATGGTTTTTTAATTCCAAAAGAACAGTTGGTTATTAACACAATTGCAAAATTGGAAGCAGTAACAGACTTCGCAATTATGGCGCTAAAATCCTATATGGATAAGTTTTATAAATACGAAAAAGACCGCTGGGAAGCTCCGAGATTAGAATATGCTCTTCTTGGTGAGTCTGATAGTAACTTTGTTAACGAATACTCTGTCGTTTACGAGCAAAAAGATAATACGGACACAACAAAAGATGAACTGAAAACCTTTATTTCTGATTTAGCTACTATGCTCAAGGGGAATAATGGGTTTGATGATTCCGAAAAAGAATATAAGCATAGGAATTTAATCGTTTTCGATTTTCAATCACACCTATATGTGCCCTTGATTTGTTTAGAGAAAGGTAATATTAGCATTCATGTTTCACCAGTTGCTTTAAATCATGATGAAAAACGGTTTGTAGATTATCTTAAAACATATACTAAAAATCACACAACTGAGTTAACGGGAAAAACTTTATATTTGCTTCGTAACAAAAGCAAGGTAGGAATGGGCTTTTTTGAAGCAGGGAATTTTTATCCGGATTATATTTTATGGATTGATACGGCAGATACGCAGTATATTACCTTTATTGATCCCAAAGGGTTGATCCACATACTTCCAAATGATCCTAAGATTGAGTTTTATAAAACAATCAAAGAACTGGAAACGCGCCTTGCACCTTCTGCAAAAGGAAAAAAGATTGTTCTTAATTCCTTTATTATGTCAGGTACAAGCTTTAATGATTTAAAAACATGGTGGTCCGGGGCAGGGATTGAAGTTAGTCGTTCATATTGTGAAAATAGAAATGTTTACATGTTGGAAGATTCGGATTGCGTTGAATTAATGATAAAAAAGATACTGAAATAACGGGGAGGTTTAATCATGGCTTATGAAGCGCCGTTGAAAATTTATGATGTTATTCAGGATATCTCTGCAAATAAATATATTCTTCCAGCGATACAACGAGAGTTTATATGGAGCACCACACAAATTGAGCAGCTTTTTGATAGTCTAATGCAAGGTTATCCTATTGGTGGATTCTTGTTTTGGGAATTGCCCAAAAGTAGTTATAACAAGTATGAGTTTTATAGCTTTTTACAAAATTATCATGAGCGTGATGCTACACATAATCCAAAAACCAATCCGAGCACCTCGGAAACGGTGATGGCTGTTTTGGATGGGCAGCAACGGCTTACATCGTTATACATAGGTCTTAAGGGTACATATGCTTACAAAATTCCATATAGGAAATGGCAGAGTGCCAATGCTTTTCCAAAAAGAAAATTGTATTTGGATATTCTTCAGCCGGCTATCGAAGAGGATGTTCAGTATAATTTTAAATTTTTGTCTTCTGAAGAAGTTGAGGCTGCTAAAAATGATAAAGAGCATTTTTGGTTTGAGGTTGGAAACATTCTGGAAATGGGTGACCCGTATGATGTTACGAGATTTCTCATTAAAAATATAACGACAGCATATCCTGATGAGAGAATACAATTATTTGCCGGTCAAGCGTTAGCGCAATTACAAAACGTAATTCATACGCAGCTTAGCATTAATTACTATAAAGTTAAGACTGATGTACTTGATAAGGTTTTAAATATTTTTATTCGCGTGAACAGTGGTGGAACACCCCTCAGTTATTCTGACCTGTTGCTTTCTATTGCTACTGCGCAATGGAAGACGCTTGATGCACGTGAAGAAATTACTGAATTTGTTGACGAGCTGAATTCAATTGGAAATGGTTTTAATGTTAATAAAGATTTTATTCTGAAGTCTGCTTTAGTCTTAACAGATTTCAGAAATGTTGCATTTAAAGTTGATAATTTTAACAAGGCAAACATGCGTAGAATAGAAGAGAACTGGGATGATTTAAAGAAAGTTCTTTACTCAGCATTTAGCCTGGTTTCAAGTTTCGGTTTTGGTAGAGACAGTTTGAAATCTAATAATGCAGTGATTCCTATTGCTTATTATTTAAAAACGATAGGTTTTCCGCATAATTTTGAAGCAGCAAAGGTACACGCCAAAAACCGGAGTATAATTAAAAAATGGTTGATTATGTCATTGGTTAAACGCACATTTAGCGGCCAGCCTGATAATATTCTTAGGATTTTACGTGATGTTATTGCAAAAAATGGGAAAAAGGATTTTCCGCTTGAATCTATTGTTGAAAAACTTCGTGGAACCAACAAATCCATAATTTTTATGGATGATGATATCGAAAAACTTTTAGAACTCAAGTATGGAAAAGGCGAAACGCTCACCGCGTTGATGCTTCTTTATCCTTCGCTTGACTTTAATAATAAATTCCATATCGATCATATCTATCCTAAGAGCAAGTTTACTGAAAACAAACTTCGCAGAAGGGGAATTACAAGTGAACAGACTGCGGAGTATATTAATTGCGTGAATAATATTGCAAATCTGCAGTTGCTTGAAGCGCTTCCCAATATTGAAAAACAAGATAAAGATTTTGACATTTGGTTTGAAGATAATTGTCCTTCAGATAGTGACAAGTACCAATATCGAAAAGTCCATTATCTTCCCAAAATGGAATATACATATCCAAACTTTATCGAGTTTATTGAAAAACGGCGTGAACTGATGAAGAAGAAATTTAAAGAGTTGTTGTTGAATTAAGAGGTAGATGTTTATGGGAACGATTTTTATAGCTGGTTCTTATGGAGTGGGGAAAAGTACTTTGTGCCAAGCATTATCAAATGTTTTGGGTGTACCGGCATATTCTGCTGGGGATTTAATTAGTAATATCAATGGTGAGAAATACGGAGCTAACAAGGCTGTACAGAATAAAGACAAAAATCAAGATATACTTGCTATCGAAGTTAAGAAGAAATTACAAAAACATCCTACAATACTTCTTGCAGGTCATTTTTGTATTTTTGATAAACTGAATCGCGTAGTAAAATTACCTGATAGTGTTTTTAGGGAACTCTCGATTAAACGAATACTTTTGTTAGAGGCTGATCCGGAACGTATTTTATTTAATCTGAATGTTAGAGATCACAAAAAATATGAGCGAAGTCAAATTGAAATGCTTCTCAAGGAAGAACATAATGCTGCCGAATTTGTTTCCAAACAATGTGGTTGTAGTTTGTATATTCACCAAATGTCTTTTAGTACATCGGATTTACAGAAATGTTGTGAGATTTTGACTGCGGAGGTATAGCTATATGAGAATCCTTTTGGACACAAATATTGTGATTCATAGAGAGAACAAAAGAGTTTCTAATTATAGCATAGGCCATCTTTTTCGATGGATTGACCGCTTAAAGCATGATAAAATAATTCATCCATATACCATATCAGAGATTAAAAAGTATCGAGATCCGGAAACGCAGGAAGCGATTTCAGTAAAACTGGATTCTTACAATGTTATCCAAACCATTCGCGAGCCGGATGCTGAGTTTTTAATGAAAATTAATCAACCAGAGAAAAATGATAATGACCATATTGATAATTGCCTTCTTTACGAAGTTTTTCTCGAACGAGTTGATATCCTAATTACCGAAGATCGCGGATTGCGTAATAAAGCTTTTCAGGTGGGCCTTGGGAATCGAGTATTTTCAATTAATAGTTTTATTAGTAAGGTAACCGCAGAGAATCCAAGCCTAATTGAATATAAGGCACTTTCTGTAAAAAAAGTGTTTTTTGGTAGTGTAGATGTTAATGACAGTTTTTTTGATAGTTTTAGAAATAGCTATGCTGGATTCAATAAATGGTTTGCTCGTAAATGTGACGAAGAGGCATATATTTGCTGCTCAGATAAAGGAAAGATACTCGGCTTTTTGTATTTGAAGACTGAAGACATATCAGAAAACTATTCTGATATAGAACCTACCTTTACTCCTAAACGGAGATTGAAAGTAGGGACTTTCAAGGTTGAATCTACAGGCTTTCGATTAGGTGAACGCTTTATTAAGATTATTTTTGATAACGCTCAAAAACGCAAAGTTGACGAAATCTATGTAACTTTATTTACCGATTATGGAGAACTTTTAGCCTTAGAGGAATTGTTATCTAACTGGGGATTTGTTTATCATGGAGTCAAGCATAATGGAACAAAAGATGAAATAGTTTTAGTAAAACAATTGCATTTGATGGATAAGAATGCTACGCCGAAACAGAATTTCCCAAATATCTCGCATCGAGGAAACAAGTATATCCTTCCAATTCTACCTCAGTACCACACAACACTACTCCCAGACTCTCAGTTAAATACTGAAAATCGCATTGATTTTCTTGGGCAAAAACCACATCGTTATGCACTTCAAAAGGTATATATTTCTTGGGCGTCAACCAAAGGAGCAAAACCGGGAGATTTAATTCTGTTTTACAGGATGGGAAGGCCAGATGAAATCAAAAAGTACAAGTCTGTTGTAACAACTATAGCGATAGTTGACAAGATTATTGAAAATATTACGAGTGAAGACGAGTTATTATCTCTATGCCAAAATAGAAGTGTTTTTTCGGTCGAGGAGCTTAGAGACTTTTGGACAAAGCATAGAAACAACTTGAAGATTCTTAAATTTATTTTTGTAAAGAGTTTGACAAAAAGGTTGAATTTAGAGTATTTGTGGGAACATAATATTGTTCCTCCCCCAGGAGGACCGCGCCCATTTATGATGTTAACTGATGCTCAGTTTGATATGGTTGTAAAAGATTCTAAAACAGAAATAGATTATATAGAATGACGAGGGTTATAGATTGAAAGCACTTCTTTTATCCATTAAGCCCGAATATGTGGGGCGAATATTACAAGGAACTAAAAAATATGAATATCGTAAACGGCTTGCGAAAGAGAATGTGAGTGTTATATACATTTATATTACAGCTCCTTCAATGAAGATTGTTGCTTCGGTTCAAATTGTTGGTCGGTTATCGGCTTCTCCTACCGCATTATGGGAAAAGACAAAGTTTACTTCAGGTATCAGCCGTGAAAAATACAGAGAATACTTTCGTGGTTGTAAAACAGCATATGCATATGAACTTGGTAAAGTTAACGTTTTCAAGTCTGTAAAAGAGTTGTCTGACTTTGGAGTAAATTCCGCTCCGCAATCGTTTACTTATATTGAAATATAAACGTGTTTTTATCTTAAAGATGATAATGAAGAAAATGCAGTAAAGAAAACAAATAGAAACTTGAAAGTTTAGTAAGGAGATCAGCGTAAGATGTGGAAAGACAGCGAGACCGAAATAGATTTTCTTGATTATGGTTACATGGTAAATATTCTCAAGGAGATTGTTTGTAACGATAACCTTCTTCCTGCCAGTATTGGTATTTATGGCGATTGGGGCAGCGGTAAATCAAGTTTAATGCACATGTGCATTAAAGAACTGGAAAAAGATGGTAGAGCTAAGTGCCTCATATTTAATGGGTGGTTATTTGAAAGTTATGGAGATGCAAAATCTTCCTTATTGAATAGTATTTTGGATGTTATTTCTAAAGAGAAGAATTTATCGGATAAAGCAAAAGATATTTTAAGAGGTTTATATAAAAGTGTTGATAAATTAGATTTAGCGCAAAAAGCCATAAAATATGGTGGTTTATCTCTTTTGTCTGGTGGAGTGGGAGCATTTGCAGGAATTACGGGTGAAACTGCTTTTGCGTTTATAAAAAACCATTTATCAGACTTTGTGAAAAGTGATGATAAAAATGACATATTATCTAAAATACGCGATAATATCAATGATGAATTAAATGAAAATAGTTTGCGTGAGGATATAAGGGTTTTTCAAAGTCAATTTGAAGCACTTTTAAATGAAAGTAATATTGATCGACTTGCTATTTTTATTGATGAACTGGATAGATGCAGAGAAGATACGATTTTGGATACATTAGAGGCCATGAAACTTTTTATGTTTACTGGTAAAGTGGCCTTTGTTATAGGTGCTGACGAACGTCATATTTCTTATGCGGTAAAAAGCAAATTTAAAAATATAGAAGGCATACAAATTGATATAGGGAAAGAATATCTTGAAAAACTCGTTCAGTATCCTATTAAAATTCCTAGAATGGATATAGATGAAACAGAAGTATATATATCATCTTTGCTTTTGTCTGCTGAAGTGAAAGAAGAAACATTTGCGCAATTCCAGGAAGAAGTATTTAAAGCTAAGAAAGAATCCTTCGGCAATTATCCGCTAAAAACAGCTAGTAAGATAACCTTAAGCAATTCATCGGAAGATACTATATTTAAAGAATGTTTATCAATAGCAAGACAACTGGCGGCGGTACTATCAAATGGGTTACATGGAAATCCTAGACAGGTGAAACGATTTTTAAATTCTTTAGATATGAGAATGAAAGCGGCAGAATATAAAGGGGCCAAGTTAGATCGGAAAATATTAGCTAAACTTATGATGCTTGAATATATTCGCCCTGCTGCCTTTAAAGTATTTGCTGAAATGGCTCGTACTAATGAGCTCATGCCAGAAATTGCGATTTTGGAAACCAATCCTACGGAGGAAGGCACTAAAGCTTTATCAAGACTTCAATCATGGCTTAAGGATGATTGGTTGTTAAATTGGATTGGTATTACCCCGGCTTTAACAGGGACGGAGCTAAACCAGTATTTGTATTTTGCAAGAACTTCGTTAGACGAGAAAATTAGTAGAATATCAGTAAATTTATCACCTGAAGCACAAAAAGCCCTTGAATCGCTTATGTCGAAATCAGACGTAAAAATTAATGAGGCTCTTAAAACGGATGTTTCTGAAGCAGAAGCAGGTATAATATTAGAAGCGATGGCTAACCAAATGACTAAAGATGCTAATGTTGATAAAATGCATGTTAAAGCATTTGTTGGATTTTCTTTAGCTAAACCAACGCGATATGTTTCTGCTTTGGAGTACATCAAATCATTTCCCTCTACAGCTTTGGACATGGCTTCTATGGTTTATATGGCTAAATTCGCTAAAAAATCTGGTTTGCAACAAGAGATGCAAGAGTTATCGAAAAAATGGGGAAAAACTAATGAGGATTTAGAAAAAGCTTTCAACAACTGCATGAAAATAGGAGAATAATAATGGGCACATCAAGCATTTTTCCGGGCAATAATGATAGAAATCCTTTGCTTCCATCAGATTATGAAGAACAAACACAACAAGAGCAACCAGTTAAGCCAGTTACCTGGAAAACCGTGAAAACAAATATGTCAAAATTTGTTACTAGCAATGGTACACACGGATCTCCTGCGCATATTATTCGTCAAGCTATAAAGGCCAATGGTGGCTCTTATAGAATGACTTTGAATTCTCTATCTGGCATTCATGCAGCTAGCAATTTAGGAACCTTTTTTGCTGGTATCAGAGAACAAGGTATTTCTAAAACACTTCTTGAGTTTGGCATTGAATATGTGGGGAAAAGTGTTGGAGAAATATTTTCGCGATTAGTAAGTGTTATTGCGTCTACTTCAACATTAAAAAATGATATTATTGCACTTGAAGCATCTCAGGCTGCTTTAAGTAATATTTATGATTATATTGCAAAAAATGATTTGGACTTTTCGTGTTTAGATCATATGCCTGTTGAAATTATGGATACGGCAATGAAACTGTTTTTAACTGAGTTGATCTGGGCAAGTATTATGAAAGACCTTCAATGCCGAATTGAAAAATATATGAATGACACAAATACAGCTTGTCAGCGTGAGAAAGAATTAAAGGATACAATAGGAGCTGTTGTTGACGTTGAATATAATAGTCATGGTTCCCTAATACAAAGGAATGTGCAAGAAGCAGTTCGGTTTTTACTGGAACGATGCTTAAGTGTTTTGGAGGGGATAGTATGAATTTGATATTTAAATTAAATTCAGCGGATACCTTTAATTGTGATGAATGTGACAAAATAATTGATTTTTCCCAACCTAATTCATTTTCCTATACTTTTTGGGATTTGAAAGAACGATTTCATAACTGGTATGCAACGCAAGCGATTGATTTGCTGTATATCTCATTGGCAGTATTTGCAGCTGATAGATTGTTCTTGCGAAGTAATGCGCCAGATGCATGGTGTCGCAATGTTAAATTGTATATACCGGTCATTAATAAAGAGTTGTTTGAAGACAGTAAAAAATTATTAGAGGAAATGATTTCTTTTTTAACTGGCGATTGCTGGGAAATACATTTTAGAGAACGCGGTTTAACGGAGCAAGAACTCGCGCATAAAAATCGAAAGATAAGAAAAAAAGACACAGTAAAAGAATACGATCAAGTATGTATGTTTTCTGGTGGATTGGATTCCTTTATTGGCGCAATTGATCTTTTGGAAACAGATAGTAGAAAATCAACGTTATTTGTGAGTCATTATGGGGGCGGAAAAGGCACAAAAGAGTATCAAGATTTTTTGAAAGCTAAATTTATTGAGAATTATCAATTGGATGAAAGAGATTTTTGTCAATTTTACGCGAAAGTTGTGGGCGGCATTGAAGACACTACGAGGTCAAGATCCTTTATGTTTTTTGCTCATGCCGTTGCATTAGCTTCTGCGCTCGGCCACCCTGTTAATTTAGTAATTCCAGAAAACGGCTTGATTTCTTTAAATATTCCATTGACATTATCCAGAATAGGGTCAAGCAGTACAAGAACAACACATCCATATTACATGAAAAAATTCCAATTATTAATTGATAAACTTGGATTAAAGATAACTTTTAAGAATCCTTATCAGTTTAAAACAAAAGGAGAAATGTTGTTGGAGTGTTGTAATAAAGATTTCATGTTGGAATATTTTAATAATACTATGTCCTGTTCCCATCCAGATATTGGACGAATGAAATCTGAAAAAGAAGCAAGACACTGTGGGTATTGTCTTCCTTGCGTAGTTCGGCAAGCTGCAATTTTATTCGCAGGTCTGCAAGATGATAGTACGTATAGGGATAAGTTTTTTAAGTCTGGACCAAATGAAAAAACAATTCTAAATTCATATCTTCTTGGACTTTCGAAGTTTAATCCAGATAAAGCTTTTATGTCTATTCAAATGAATGGAATTATTGATGATGACATAGAGAAATTTACTAATCTGTATATTCGTGGTATGAAGGAATTAAAAAGTTATTTGGATACGATAAAGTGATATGAATATATTTAAGTTAGATACGCATATGCATTTTGATTTGTATAAAGAGCGTAATGAAGTGTTAGATTATATTGAATCAGAAAAATCATATAGTATCGCTGTTACTAATTTGCCGGATTTATATGAAAAGTATTTGCGGTCTTTTAATACTGTTCGCAGAAAATACGTTCGTTTGGCATTAGGGTTTCATCCGGAATTGGCGTTTCAATTTCAACATCAAATCAGAAAATTTGATGATTGCTTATCAAGTACAAAATATATTGGAGAAATAGGCCTTGATTTTACTTCAAAAGAAGAAAGTTATCGAGCGGCACAAGAGAAAATTTTTAAACATATTATTCGGGCATGTAATAAAACTGGCGGAAAAATACTATCGATTCATTCACGACGTGCAGAAAAAGAAGTATTTAACAGCCTTCGCGAGTTGACGTCTTGTTCTATTATTATGCATTGGTACAGTGGGCCTATAGATTTAATAGATGAAGGGTTACAACGAGGCTACTATTTTTCTATAAATCACCAAATGATCCTAAGTCTTAATGGAAGAAGGATTGTGGATTATATTCCCATTAACAGAATTTTATTTGAAAGTGATGCGCCTTTTACAAAAGAGTTAGCGCAACAATACAGAACGTCCTTCATGGAAGATTTGTATAAATATTTATGTAATAGCCGAAGATTTACACAAGAAGAGTTGTCATTACAGATACGAGATAATTTTAAGACATTGATTAAGCAGAAAAATAATTAAATGCATATTTTGTTGAATGAATCATGTCCCTCCACCTTCAATTAAATTCAATCTACACAAACCAACTGAATACAGATAACTTCGCCCGCATGCTGAAGGATCCGTCCCAGTGCTACAAGTTTTATTGGCTGGAGGCGATCCTCACGTTAATGGAAACCACGGACGAGGATTTGAGTTTCGATTCCATCATCAATGAGATGATCTGTGCCGCCTGGTATTCGGTGGTGAATTATCATTTGCATCTGGGCCCTACGATCCGGGGGAAGTCGGAGAATTTTCTGGAGCATGCCATCCGCATTCTGGAATCGGATCCGGTTTTGCCGAGGCCTTGCAGCAAGCAGGATTTGCTGGAAGCCATCAGGAGAAACAGCAGGGAGTTGCGAATCGATAAGAACGGGTTGGTGATCAATGTTCCTTACAGGCTGTTGTCTTCGTTTTTGAATGAACTGGCCGGCACGAGCCGTCTGTGGTATCAGCGCCGGCAGATGATCGGTTACCTGTTGCGGGCCAATGAGAAAAGTCCGCTGCCTTATATCATCATCGATGGCCCGGGGCTGGAGAAGAAGGTTCGCATCAATCCCCATTGGCGGCAGCTGATGTTGGATAATTATCCTGTGATCCGCAGCTGGATCCGGTTGAAGAAGGTGCGTTTCCTGCAGGATCGCAATCCGGGGGTGCCCGGCATCATTTACAAGCTGGAAGAGCATGAGGCGAGTGCCCGGAAGCTGAACCACGCCCGCCAGTTGTGGAAAACGGTTGCGGAAGTCAGTAACAGGCCCATCCGGGATATCTACACGGGACAGTGGCTGGCGGGGAATCAGTTTGACCTGGATCATTTCATTCCCTGGTCGTATATCACCAATGATGAGTTGTGGAACCTGACGCCTATGGACGGACGGTTAAATTCCAGCAAGAGCAATAAGCTGCCAGAGTGGGGGGCTTATTTCCGATCACTGGCGGAGAATCAATATTTTTTGTATGAAATGATTTTTTCCTATGATCTGGTGCGCAAACAGTTTGAGAAGTGCCGTCGGGATAATCTGAATGCTATTTGGGCTGCGGAGACACTGTATGTGGACGGCAATAGCGAGGAGCAGTTCCGGAACATTTTGGAACATAACATGAAGCCGTTATATGAATCTGCGCGGTTGCAAGGGTATGAGTTGTGGAATCCTAGTTGCGCGTTTCCGGAGGATGGAGAAACGTTGTTTAAGGTTGCGGAGAGAAAATGATACAGAGTTATTATGACGCTCATGCAAAAGAATATGCGGAACTGACCGTGAAAGCGGATATGTCTCCGGCGTATGACCGGTTTTTGGCGTATCTTCCTGCGGGCGCGGCTATTTTGGATGCAGGCTGCGGCAGCGGGCGCGACAGTTTGTGTTTTATGAAAAAGGGGTATGATGTTACCATGCTGGACGCCTCTGAGGGAATGTGCAATTGTACGGAAGAACTGACAGGGCAAAAGGCGTTGTGCATGGGGTTTCATGAAATAGAGTTTGCGGATCGGTTCGACGGCATCTGGGCCTGCGCGTCGCTGCTTCACGTTTCGGAAAAAGAGTTGGAAAACGTGCTGGCAATTTTCCATCGTGCGCTGAAACGGGACGGCGTTTTGTATGCGTCATGGAAATACGGGGAGGCGGAACGCTGGGACGGCGAACGTTTTTATTGTGACATGACGGAAGAAAAGTTACGGCGTGTGTTGGCGCGTGCGGATTTGAAGGCGCGTGAGGACATAGAGGCGAATAAGGGCCTGAAGGCGCGTGCGGGGCTGGAGGCGCGTGCGGGTCTGTTCGACTGCCTGGAGTGCTGGGTGGCGGAGGATTCGCTGCCTTCGGGCCGGGAGCAGAAGTGGCTGAATGTGATGTTGGGGTGAAGACAGGCAGTATAAGCTGAAGGTAGATAACGATCTGAATGTAAAAATCGAAGCAGTAAATCCGGCATCCGCTGCGAGGTAAGAGTCATGTAATACAAATAAGGAGAGAATCATTATGCCGATCAACAAAAATGAACTCACAATGGAACGGGTGAGGAAGGCATTGTCCGGCTTTTCCGTTTGTTTGCTGCTGCTTCTTTTGTGTGGATCATCCGCGCTGGCAGCGGAAATCCTCAGGGAGACCGTTCCCCTGGAGCGGAACCGGGTGCCTTTGCATCTGGAACGCTACATAGAGAAGGACGGCCAGAGGAAGCAGCCCCTCCTGCTCGTGCACGGGGTAACCTATTCGTCCCATGAGTTCGATGTGGATTATAAAGATTACAGCCTGGCGCGCTATTTCGCCGGGCACGGGTTTGAAGTCTGGCTGCTGGATATTGCGGGGTTTGGCAATTCCGGCAGTGTCGGGGACGGCTTCCGGCCGGATTCCGATTACGCGGCGGAAGACATCGCGGCGGCTGTGCGGTGTATAATGCAGCGCGATCAGGTTTCCGCCGTGGATGTGCTGGGGTGGAGCTGGGGAACCGTAACAAGCGGGCGTTTTGCGACGCGTCATCCCGAAATGGTGCGCAGGCTTGTGCTCTACGCTCCGATTGTGGCAGGGCTTGGAGAACAGCAGGTGGCTGAACCCTTCCATACGAATACATGGATGCATGCGGCGGAGGATTTCCAGACCGCTCCGGACGGCGGCATTGATTTCCGCATTGTGGAAAGGCCTGTGGCGGACACGTTTCTTTCCTACGCCTGGCGCAATGACAAAACGTCCAGCCCTAACGGCGGCCGGAGGGATTTACTGGTAAGCCCGGATACAAGGCTGATTCCCACGGCAGACATCAAAGTTCCGACGCTCATCATCGTCGGTTCCAAAGATCCCTATGTATCCCCGGCGTTATGCGAAGAGGCGTACAAAACGCTGCCGAACAGGAATTCCCGTCTGGAGATCATAGAGGGCGGGGGTCACGCGATGCTCATGGAGCGGCCCTATTACAGGAAGTTCCGTGCAAAGGTCAGGGCCTTCCTCAGCAGGGGCGCAAGGTAAATCGAAGTTTACAGGAGAAGAGGTATGGAAAATGACGGCCGGCGTTTTTTCCGTGTGATTTCAAACCAGGTAAGGTTTGGCTGCGGATTCAGAACGGTTGAAGGCAGGAAACAGTATTTTGCCTGGCACGGATATCCCAACCGGAACGACGATTTCTTTACTACAACAGAAATCAGCGAAAGGGAATTTTTACAGATAGGCAGCGAATACCCGCGGGAAATACAGGCTGACAGGGAAACGGCAGAAATTTTCCGGAAAAAATACATAGAGGGTCATAAGGTTCTTTTGGAAGGTTGGAACAAACTGTTATAATGAGCAGGTCAATAGCCACTTAGGAGCTGTTAGTATGTTTGAAGTAATCTGCAGGGAAATTAAAATCATGCTGGTAGACACCTGGGTTTTGGGCCTGACATTGGAAGTCTGCCTGATTTATTTCCTGGGTATGGCTGTGCTGTCTAATTGGCAAAATAACAAAGCAATTTCTGTCGGATTAGTGCTGTTGGGTATTTTTGCTTTTGCAAAGACAATTTTAATGTTGTATGCTTCCTACCCGTTTTTCTGCATAGGTATGGTTATAGTCGGATTATGTACGTTATGGTTGTTCAGATAAAAGAGGATTATACACAGACTGTTTTAAGGCGGCGCAGGGGTAACTTGCGCGGGGAGGAATAATCATGAGAAGTTGTATAAGGACTGCATGGCTTACAGTGGTTCTGATGTTTGTCACGGTGGCAACGGCACTGGCCAATTATCCCGGCACATTGGATGGTGGGAACCTTGTGCTGGTGGATGGCGGCATGGGCGTGGGATACTATGCGGACCGGTCATCGGTGCAGGTGGAGCAGTATGCGCCCCCAAAGTACCAGCTGGCTGTCAATTTGGTGAGCGTACAGTTCTCGGACGAGTATTGGCGGAAACATGAGACGTATATTGGCGGCCCTTACACTAAGGGTGACAGCTTTACGCTTAAGTTCCGCTACAACTGGGACAGGAAGGTCATTTCCTACCAGCGGGGAGAGACCTGGCTGGATTGGGATGTCAACCGCGATTACTGCCATGCAGAGGGTGATCCCATGATTCCCTTTGCGGCAGAGGTTGCCTTTGTGAGCGCCTACAGAATGAGATTCTTTAATGACAAGCTGGGCTACAGTCCGGTGCTGAAGAAGTATCAGCGGGTCATTGACGAACAGCTTTACTTCAGGCTGGGGATTTGAAATATATATGCAAGAGTAAAGATAAAAGCAAAACCTTAAAACCCCTGTTCCGTTTCGGAGCGCCGGTAATTTTGATAGTACATGCGGTTGTCGCTGTTTATGTGTGGAAATAGTTTTATCAGGAAAGGTGGTAGTTGGTATGGAAATCAACAAAAATGAACTCACAAAAGAAATGCTTGAAAAAGCCATGCATTGCAAGAATGCGGAAGAACTGATGGCGCTGGCAAAAACCGGCGGCATCGAACTCACAAAAGAAGAAGCCGAAGCATATCTGGCAGAACTGGAAGACGTTGAGCTGGATGAAGAACATGTAAAAAAGATTGCGGGCGGAGTGTTAAGAAGTAAATGCCACGAGAATACAAAAGCGGTAACGCTGATCGGATACTGACCGGATTAAGAATACAAGGGTAAGTATGGCAAAAAATGAGTATACTTATTTTGCTTTTGTCCAACATTTATCTTTCAGGAATTTGGTAATGTTTGCAGCGTCATTGGTTTCGTAAAAAGTCACCAGAAGTTTTTTAAATTCCGGAACATCGGATGCGGGAATCACCATTTGCCGGTAACAGAGTTTTTAAATATGAAAAAGTTATTTTACTTGTTATTCAGTTTGCTGATTATAGTGGCTGGTTTTTATGCAGCTGATGTGATGGAAGCAAACGGAAATCAACTTAATAAGGATAAATCGTTTGCCCCGGCGAAAGAATCGGCAGGTGCGCCGGTTAAGAATGCAAAGTTTAAAGTGACCATGTTGGACGTCGGTCAGGGGCTGTGCATCCTGATAGACGCTGACGGGCGTAAAATGATTTATGATGGCGGCAACAGGGAAAATTCGTCGCGCGTGGTGGCGTATTTACGGAAAAACAATGTTAAGGAGATTGATTACCTTGTAGCCTCTCATTATGATGAGGACCATATCGCAGGGCTTATTGGTGTATTGCGAACGACTTCTGTAGGCACTGCTATAATACCGTCATATAAATCAGGCACTAAGATATACAGTTCTTTTATGAAAGCGGTTAAATCTGCTGACACAGTGATATATGCGAAAGCCGGCGACAGTTTTAAATTGGGGAAGGCAGCCGTAGACATTTTATATGGATGCAAAGGCGATGAAGAGACCAATAATAATAAATCTACGGTAGTCAAGGTCAGATACGGTGATGTTGCCTGTGTGCTTACCGGGGATGCGGAGTTCCGGACAGAGGATTATCTTGTTCGTAACGGGGCGAAGCTCGGTTGCACGGTATATGTAGTAGGGCATCACGGAAGTAAATGGTCAAGCTCTGATAAGTTCGTAAAGGCAATGCGTCCAAAAGCAGGGTTTATTAGTGTGGGCGCTGCCAATACGCATGGACATCCGACGAAGCGGACGCTGGATACTCTGGCAAACAACGGCGTAGAGATTTACAGGACAGATACCCAGGGTACAGTGATGTTCGAATCGGACGGCCGGGCGTATAGGATTTCGACGGAGGGTAAGAAACAGAATAACGGCATATCGCCATTGCCGCCGGCAGGAACAAAGTATGTTATTAACAAGTCTTCCAGAAGGTTCCATCTGCCTGACTGTAAGGGCGTTCCGGGCATTTCCGGACACAATAAGGGTTATACGGCTAAAAGCAGGAAAGAGCTGATGGATGAGGGTTACATCCCGTGCGGATATTGCAAACCGTAATCGGTTTTCAGGTTATTTTTGTATTGCAGGGTGTGAAGTTTTGAAGAGGTGAACGGATAAAATGGACGATATCAAACAACAAACTCAGAATAATAAACCCGGGAATCATAGAGGTCGATTTGGAATTCTCGGCGGCAGTAACAAAAGCGGCGACTTTAACCGTTACCTGTTTCTTGCCAAAACCCATGATTATGTCCTGTTCTTTACCAATAAAGGGCAGGCCTATATGCTGCGGGGGTATCAGATTCCGGAAGCCGGCCGTAAGGCGAAGGGAAGCGCCGTGATTAATCTGCTGCAGCTGCGTCCGGACGAAAAGATTACGGCGGTGATCAACGTTCCCGGATTTGAAGAGAATAAATATCTGTTAATGGCTACCAATAAGGGAACGGTAAAACGCTGCAAGCTGACGGATTTTTCTTCTGTCAGAAAGAACGGGCTGAAAGCTATTGTATTGCATGATGGCGAAGAACTGATCAGCGTAAAAATAACGGACGGAAGCAATTCCATACTGTTGGCGACCCATGATGGCATGGCGATCCATTTTGATGAGCGGGACATTTGCTGCATGAGCCGGGCCACCCACGGGGTGAAGGGCATCAGCCTGCATGACGGCGATTATGTGGTAGCCGTGGACGTGGTAAACGATGAATCCCTGGATGTGCTGTCGGTAACGGAAAACGGGATCGGTAAGCGGACCAAAATTACCGAATACAAAAAGCAAAGCCGGGGCGGGAAGGGACGTATCAGTTACAGGCTGTCCCCCAAAACCGGTTCTGTTGCGGGTATGTGCATTGTGCATCCTGACGATGAACTGTTCCTGTTTACCGCAAAAGGCTACGTTCTCTGCGTGGATGCGGAGGAACTGAAGAATCGGGGCCGCTTCGCCCGGGGTGTAATTGCGATGCGGTTGCACGAAGGGGATAAAGTTACGGCGGTTAGCAGGGGGATACAGAAACGTTAATAAATCATTATGAATTTGTAAAAATGGAGGGGTATCATGGCATCTGTGGGAAAATTCGGGTTTGTTGATGAAGCTGCGGAACAGGACCGGTTTGGCATACAGGACTATATAGGCGGTCTCGCAACATTTATACGGAACTGTAACACTCCGTTGACCCTTTCGATACAGGGTTCATGGGGAACCGGCAAAACGTCGATTATGAACCTCATAAAAAATGAGCTTCATAAATACAGTGATGTGAAAACAATCTGGTTTAATACCTGGCAGTTTTCGCAGTTTAATATGGATGACCAGCTTGCTATTTCGCTTCTTTCCAATTTGATTGCTGAATTTGAGATAACGGACGGCAAGGCCCTGGAAGATACCAATAAAATTATCAAGGGGCTGCGCATTGCGACTTCCATCGGGAAAAATCTGATGTATGCGTATGTTGATAATAAGCTGGGGGGATCTGCAAAAGAAGTAGTGCAAAAGGGAGTGGAAGCGGTTACAGAAAGTTTCGAGTCCCCTGAAGTCGCGGACCCGACGCTGGCGATCCGGAAACTTCGTGAACAGTTTGCGCATTGTGTGCAGAAAACCTGCGACGGCCAGACTAAGGATAAAATAAAACGCAGCAGGATCGTGGTGTTCATTGATGATCTTGACCGCCTGGAACCGAGAAAAGCGGTAGAACTGCTGGAAGTCCTGAAAATATTTCTTGACTGCAATAATTGTGTATTTGTTCTTGCCATAGATTTTGACGTGGTCTGCCGGGGCGTTGCCGTTAAGTATGGTACTGACTCAGGTAATGAGGATGATATACAGAAAGGGCGCAGCTTTTTTGATAAAATAATCCAGGTTCCGTTTAAAATGCCGGTAGCCAGCTATGACATTTCCGGCTATGTAAAGTATTGCTTCCAGGCAATCAGGTTCAGGGTGGATGAAAATGCGCTGAAGTCGTATATTGACCTTATCAAGTATTCGATAGGTACGAATCCCCGCTCCATGAAGCGTCTGTTTAATTCCTATCAGCTGCTGACCATCGTGGCGAAAGATCTGCTGAACAGTGAAAAAAACAAGCAACTTTTGTTCGCGGTTCTTTGTCTCCAGTATTGCAGTGAAAAACTGTATAACTTTATCGTCCGTAATTCGGATGTTCTGACCGGCGATCTCATTGGTTGCATGAGAACAGCTGATTATTCAATGTTTGAAGAGATGATAAATCAAAGTGATGACATTGATGATTATGAACAGATTACGGAAGATGACCTGACGTCTGCAAAACCTTTTATGGAAAAGTTTTATGAAGTCATCGATACTGACGGCATGAATGGAATCGATTTAAGTGAAATGGAAAACTTCAAAAAGGTTTTAAATATAACGGCGATTACCAATACTTCGGATACCGAATCGGAAATTGTGCGAAGAAAAGAAATTACGTTGGAAGAGTATTTCAATACGCTGAAACTCACGGAAGCACTTTCCTGGATGGTTGGCAAAATTGAGGAATTAAAGGCCCGGGGTATTACAGTAACCGCGTATTTCCGGAAAAATTCCAACAATTATCTGCGGTTCAGTGACGGAAATAAACGCATTTGCGACGTCTATGATACAAGCGCGGGCTGGTGCGTGGAATGTTTTGCGAAGAGATCTGCTGCCAGGGATGCATTGATAAGTGAAATCAGAAATTCCTATAACAATCAGATTAATGATACGTCGTACACTTCCAGTTTCGTGGTCTACAGAGTTGTCGACCCGGGTCTTTTTGATATGCTGGTTACCCGGGTAATGAGTTTAAACGAGTCGTAAATGAGGATGGATTTCTATGCGCTTATCATCATCAACATCATAACTTTTTTCGTCTACGGCCTGGATAAGCTGAAAGCCGTGAACCACTGGTGGCGGATTCCGGAGTGGGTGCTGCTGGGCCTGGCTGCGGCAGGGGGTTCTGTCGGCGCGTACCTTGGCATGATGGTGTTCCGCCACAAAACCTTGAAACCGTTGTTCCGTTTGGGAGTGCCGGTAATTTTAATAGTCCATGCGCTTCTCGCGGTGTACGTGTGGAAATAAAGCAATTGCAATGCCTAAATATAGAAGAAAAAAACCTCCGCGTTTGCGGAGGATGCAAAAGGATATTGCCTATGGATTCACGCGTTTATGAATATGGCAATCCGGATTCTTCCACTGTTTTGCTGCAGATGGTGGATGACCATGATCTGGCTGTGATAGAAAATGAAGTGGCGGCCATCCGGAAGACGGCGGATGACTGCCTGGCAGGGCAGGGAGTTGATTGGTGTTGGGGAAGAGGTAAGTTGCAGAAGAGGTTTATCTATGAAGGATGTCAAAATTTCGATTCGTTTTTTTGATGATACGCCGGTTCGTTCTGTCTGGGATGATGCCAGTGCAAAATGGTGGCTTTGCGCAGTGGATGTGGTAGCGGCTATAGCGGATACTACAAATCCGCGGATATACTGGTATACGGTGAAAAGAAGAAATAATCAGTTGCTTGCAAATTGCAAGCAACTGAAATTGCCGGCCAGTGATGGGAAAAAATATAAAACAGATGTGATTGATGAAACAACACTGAATTCATTAATGGCGGTAATTCGCAGCAACAAAAAAGGCGTTTTTATCAAATGGCTCACATCGGTTAATAATTCAGTTGATGAAAAAAGTAAACAGAAAGCCTATATGTTATTTGAGAGTGGCCTGATCCAATCTGTTGAAGTGGGTACGGTTCGCGGCTTGCAACAGATTCATGCTGCCTTGTTTGACGGACTGTATGATTTTGCCGGGCAGATTCGGTCAAAGAACATCAGTAAAGGCGGGTTTGAATTTGCCAATGCCCAATTCTTACCGGAGACTCTTCATAAGATTGAACAAATGCCTGAAAAAACGCTGCAGGAAATCGTTGCCAAATATGTTGAAATGAATATTGCTCATCCCTTTATGGAAGGCAATGGACGCAGCATGCGCATCTGGCTTGATTTGATTTTGAAAAAGAATCTGTCTTGTTGTGTGGACTGGAGTAAAATCAACAAAAAGGATTATCTGGCAGCGATGGAAAAGAGCGTGCTGGATGAAATGCCTGTTTTGGATTTGATACAGAACGCGTTAACTGACCGGATTGATGATAGGGAAATGTTTATGAAGGGAATTGACTATTCCTATTATTACGAGACGGAAGAATGATTGTATAGATAATGATGATTTTTTACGAATTTATCATCCTTAACATCATAACTTTTTTCGTCTACGGCCTCGACAAGCTGAAAGCCGTCAACCACTGGTGGCGGATTCCGGAGTGGGTGCTGCTGG
>JAEEGH010006690.1_pt1 | contig 28083 bp, 28 predicted proteins | sample 9134181 | NCBI WGS metagenome assembly JAEEGH01 (sample SAMN16246544, study PRJNA631951) | gut metagenome | biome: gut microbiome; feature: rumen; material: DP-attached | host: Bos | place: Iran: Karaj | collected 2018-10 | reverse complement strand
AACTCGGAAGAGGACGTTCTGGCTGTGTTCGACGAGAACCAGCAGGTACTGGGTGTGACCAATATCGAGGTCAACGAGAACGGCAACGCCAACGAGGCACTGGCCTTCCTGACCATCTACGGCTATACCAACCCAGATGGTTCGAAGCCCACTCTGAACTTCCGCTTCTTTGAGGCTAATACAGGTAGTGTGTTCAAGGTGATGCCTGCCGACAATAAGGTTTACACCTTCACTACAGACGCCTTATTAGGTTCTGCCGCTGATCCTATTGTCCTGAAGGACGATGATGATAATAGTATTTGGTGGCTTGACCTGAAGCAGGGGTGGAACTGGGTAACACTGCCCGTTAAGCCCGAAGGCAAGACCGTTGGTCAGTACCTGGACGGCATGTCGAAGTGGGAGGTTGGCGACAAGATATTGTCTATCAATGGCACCACCAAGCAGGAATATACCTGCCGAGAGAGCAAGAAGTCATCTCGTGGATACAAGTGGGATAAGGAGGATGAGATCATCAACATTATCCCGTCACAGATGTACAGCATCTACTCTATGAGCGACAAGAAAGTCTATCTGGAAGGCGAACCATCCTATGCCCCCATTGTCGTACATAAGGATTGGAACCGTATCGGCTATGTTACGTATATCAACCTGCCCATCTCTCAGGCACTGTCTGACTACACGGAGAGGGCTCAGGAAGGCGATGTCGTGAAGTCGCAGGACGGATTTGCCATTGCCAGCCGTACGGCTACAGGATTGGTATGGAAGGGTACGCTGCAGTACATGGAGGCCGGCAAGGGTTACATGCTGAAACGACTGGCTGACAGCGAAGTCGAGTTCTACTATCCGCTTTACTTCTCAGACAACCGTTACAGTGGCGAAGATCGGAGCATGGCTCCACGCTATGTGAACACTTCAACAACAATGAATATCGTGGCTGCTGTAGAGGGCTTCGACACTGAACCCGGCGACCGTCTGGTTGTATTCAACGGTGCTGAGCGCATGGCTGAAGCTACTGCCGACGATGAGCAGAACTACTACCTGAACATTGGCAGCGATGACAGCAGCAACGGATCGTTGACCTTCGTGATTGAACGTGACGGTGAGACTGTCGCCATGACGGGTAGCCATATCAAGTACTCGCCCAACCAGGTACTTGGCACGCCTGCAGCTCCTACGGCCATCAGCTTCACGGCACTTGACCAGATGCCGCACGACGGCCAGTGGTATAACGTGGCTGGTATCCTGATTGGCAAGAAGCCGACACAGAGTGGTGTCTATATCTACAACGGCAAAGCCGTGGTGGTGAAGTGAAGCGCTACGCTAGTGAATAGTGAAAAATGAATAGTGAAAAGTGATGAATATGAAAAAGAGTATATTAGCATTAGCAGCCCTCGCCCTGTTGGCGTGGGGCTGCTCCTCGGACGGTGATGGAACATCATCGACGCCGACACCAACGCCAACCCCGACGCCGACCCCGACACCAACGGAGATCCCTGAGGGTACGGATACACGTCCTTCATGGCAAGTTCCTAACTACGACCTCTACGAGCAGACGATGAATGTAGAGGTGCAACTGCAGGATACGCTGGTTAAGTATGCGTCGGCACAGGATTTGATAGGTGCATCGATTAATAATGAAGTACGTGGTGTGGCCACTCCTGAACAGATTGACGACAACTGGGTATTCCCGCTGACGATAGTTAGCAACGACGCAGGCTTGATGATAGAACTGTCGTACTACTGCGACAAACTGCACCGTATCTTTACCATCAATTGGACCAAGTTCGACGCCTCAGTGGCACCGACAGGCACCGAAGGTATTTATAAACCAGAATTTGTTAAATAATAAAAAAAATAACCGATATGAAAAAGCTATTCTTGATGGCTATCGCCATTATTACCGTTACAAACGTTTGGGGACAAAATAAATTTGCTGATCCTTATATGACCGACGAACAACGTCCTAATGGACTCAAATGGCTTCCAGATCCTCCAAAATTGACGGGAGCAGATTTTACGTACGACTTCTATTATTATCAGTGGGGCCGTGACCAGCGCGAGGATAAGAAAGTCAGTGAACAGGCTCTTTTTGACGAGCGTGCTCCGCTGGATAGCGTATATGAAAGAATTCTGAAAATTGACTTGGGCAAGGAGACGGCTCCAGAAATCTACTTGTTGTGCGAGCGTGCCGTCAGTGACGTTCATGCCGCTAATAAGGAGGTGAAAAATGTGTGGCAGCGAACAAGACCTTTTGCACAGTTTAAGGAACCATCGCTGAAACCTTGGGAGGACGAGGAAGAGGCATCAACCTTCAGTTATCCCTCCGGTCACTCTTCCAGGGGGTGGATATATGCTTTTGTATTGTCTACTGTAGCCCCCGAATTTGCAGAGGAGTTGTTTGCTCGTGCCCGGTCTTATGCCCTGAACCGTGTCATCTGCGGTCATCATTGGAAGAGCGATGTTGATGCCTCGCTAATGCTTGCTGCCGGCATCTTCGCTGCCATCGTGTGCACCGATGGCTATCAGCAACAGTTGGTAAAGGCTCGTGCAGAATATGAGCAAATCAGGAAGGGTATGACAAATGTGCCCAAGGCCACCATCGTTCAGCATCCTGCAGGCACACCGGCATATACGATCAACGGAACACCGGCTACTGAGAGCAGTCGTGGCATCATTATTCAGAACGGACAGAAGACCTTAAGAAAATAGGTATGGATAAGAAAACTTATCAGTCGCCTTCATCGAAAACCATCATACTCCGCCAGCAGAATTCCCTGTTGGCGGGTAGTGGTGTAGAGGCTACGCGCTATGACTATGGAGATGCAGTAACGGATACATGGGAATAAGGAGGATATAACAAAGTATTTGAAACCAAGAGTATAATATTACAATTATGAAAAAGTATAATGATTCATTATTCGTTACCATCAGACTGATGGTAGTTGCCATCGTATTCGGTGGCATGGGTTTGCTGACATCGTGCTCGAGCAATTATGACAACCCAACCAGTGAGGAACTGTTTGAACAAGAGATGACAGCGGCATTGGCCGACGCACAAACGTACGGCCCGCACACCGATGCCTTTGCCAGAGAGGTGGCAGAGAAATTCGACGGCTGCGTGACCGACATCAACTACAAGACGCGTGAAAGTGCCACACGAAAGTGCAAGACCGACAACTGCTGGCCCTACGACCTGAAGGACCTGGCTCGCACGACCATCGTGGCAGGATGGGACAGCACAGAGATCAAGCCCGTCATCGAGTATCTGGTGTCGACATCGACGGAGCGTGGCTTCTTCGGACGCTACAAGCACCAGACCAGCGACTACGGCTACTGGGGCGACATTGTCAACCTGCAGTATGACAGGCTGATGACTGAGGTTCAGGTGAAAACCTACGGCATGTTCTATGCAGTGCATAATGAGTCAGAGACGCGCGAAACCATAGGCGACAGCCTCTATACCGTCATTCGCACTAAGTCGGGCGTTGAGCCAGGTATGTCGCACTACTACTATGAGATTATGCGTGCCGACACCTCCAGCGCTGCCACTGTGGAAAAGTACAGACAACTGTCTATACAGTATTTCGAACATTTCGAGCATTTAAAAGACTGATGTGTACCCTTAATATATTAAGAGCTTAAGGAGAATCAGATGACAAAGAAAATCAATTTTTGTATCCTGTTGGTAGTAGGGCTTGCATTGGCTGCCTGTTCGTCTGACGATAATGTCTCAGAACAGGCTCCCAAGACCTATTACATGACTGTGGACGCCACAAAGGGTGTCAACGAAGCTGCCAGCCCAGCCTACCGTCGTGCGCTGAACTTGTCTGGTAGTACGCTTAGTGCCTCGTGGGCAACAACGGAGCATGTCTATGTGCAAATCACAGCACTAGATACGAAAGAATACTGGTTTAATGGCTCACTTCAACCGCAGTCAGCAGGAGTAACTACACAACTGAGTGGTGCTCTCAGTGTTCCCGATAAATGGACATATCCAACCATAGAAGAAGCAATGACCAATGGGGTATTTGAATTACCGATATACATGCTTCTTCAGTTCCCACGTCCTGACTTTTTAGACTATACGGGGCAGGTAGGCACAATCGACGATATCGCAGCGAAATACGACTATGCCACAGCAATAGCCCTTATTAATGACATAAATGGTAATGTTATCACAGCAACTTCACCTGTAACGTTTGTCAATCAGCAGGCCATCGTGAAGTTTACGCTTAAAGACAAAGCTGATGGAACGACATTGCTGAACCCAACGGTACTAACCATCAATGTCGAGGGTAATTTGAGCGGTGATTATCCATTGACGCTGACAATTCCTGCCTCGACCTACACCACCAATGGCAATGGTGTGCTCTACGTAGCTCTTCCAGAATTCAGCGGTGAGACCGTGACGCTGACGGCGACCTGTAGCAGTGGTACCTATACTTATACAAAATCCTATGCAACTTTCGACAACGGAAAGTATTACGAGATTAGCGTAAAAATGACGAAACAATAATCAATGATGAAGAAAATAATGCAATGGGTGATGGCCGTTACCCTTGTTTGCGGCGCAAGTATGTTTACAGCATGTTCGAATAATGACAATCCTGTCACCGAGAAGGGACAGTTGCTTGAAGTGTATGACGTGCAGGGCAGTGCGGGTAAGGCCCGCCTGACAGTTGACGGTAAGGTGCTGTTTGTTACTGACGTGTTTATCGGTAAGAACGGCCTTGGCAAAACGGGCGAGGGCGATGCCAAGACCCCCGTTGGCACGCTGCATCCGCTGACTGCCTTCGGTGTTAAGCCCAATCCCGGCACGACGATGCCCTATATTGACGTGACACCCTCTATCTACGCTTGTGACGAGGACTGCGAGTACTACAACCAGATTATCGACACCGCCGTGGTACACCACCAGTGCAAGGGCGAGGAGATGTTCTCCTACCAGCCACAGTATAACTACGGCATCGCCACCGATTTCAATAAGGAGTGCATCTACCCCAATGGCAGTGCAATCTTCATTCATGTGAAAGGCTCGAAGCCCTACACTGGCGGCTGCATTTCCTTCGACGAGGACCGCATGGTCGAGATTTTGAAGAACTGCGACATGTCGCTGGTCATCAAGATTAGAGAATAACCCATACAAAACCAGACAATCGTATGAAAAGAAAGGTGCAATGGATCATGGTCGTCTTGCTGCTGATGGCGCAAGGGGCGTGGGCAACTGCAGAGCCGTCGCTGACGCTGACGGAGATCAGGAAGATGGGCGAGTGTACGGTCTATGCGTTCAACTACCCGTCGGTCAGTGCTACGGGGCAGCCGATAGTCTTGTCGTCGGCACTATTTGCATGGACGCCAGCCAACCGTCAGACAACGGACAGCATCGAGAGCCTGCACATCTTCAGTCATATCACCATTACGGCTGACGTAGAATGCCTCACTAGCACCTCGGGGCAGTCGAAGGAGCAGAACCTGCTGCTGTTCCTGCCGGGCCGCTCGTACAACTACCCCCTGGGTGGCGAACAGGCCGACTACGTGGGGCGTTGCATTGTCATTGCACCTGACTATGAGGGCTATGGCGTGACGAAAGACGTGCCGCATCCCTACCTCTCGCAGCGAGTGACGGCACAGCAGATGATCGATGGCGTGAAATACGGCTTGGCACTCTACCAGAAGGTGGCCAAGGAGAGCCAGACCTTGCTGCCGATGAAGAGCGACTGGCGCTCGTTCTGCATGGGCTACTCGCAGGGCGGTGCCGTCAGTCTGGCTACCCACCGCGAGATAGAGGAGCAGGGACTGGCCGACGAGCTGCATTTCCAAGGCTCGATATGTGGCGACGGCCCCTACGACCTGGTGTCCACCATGCGCTACTATCTCGAGGACGACGGTACTAGCTACGGTGTGGAGACGTCACACCGCAAAGGTTTGGCCACGATTCCCGCCGTGGTGCCCCTGATACTGAAGGGTATGGTCGAGACGCATCCCGACCTGGCAGCCTATAAGATAGCCGATTTATTGTCGCAACAGCTGCTGGACACGGGCGTGCTCGGTTGGATTGACAGCAAGGCGTACAACCTCGACAATATTAGCTTGAAGTGGTACGAACAGTTGCAGGTAGGCGTCGATACGTTAGGCCGCCAATACACTCCCGCACAGATGGCCGAGATGTTTGATAGTCCGAAGGTGGGCAAGGTGTGGGGCAAGATGGAGAAGATGTTCAGCCCTGCCGTCTATGCGTACATGTCGGATGCCAGCAACTTCAATGCAGTACCCGAGGTGGCTACCAATGTCGGGCAGGCCCTGCACCGTGCGTTAGCCGACAACTCGGTCATCACGGGCTGGGAACCGAAGCACCGCATCCAGTTCTTCCATTCGAAGACTGACGTCATCGTGCCCTACGGCAACTACCTGTCCTTCCGCGATGCCCACCCACAGGGCGAAGGCACCCTGTTCCGCATCAACGACACCTTCAGCGCCAGTGACCATATGGATGCCGGTGCAGCATTGCTAATGGAGATGCTGACCTTGAAAAGCTATGGTGCCTATTTCAACTGGCTGTGCGAGGGCAGTACGACCTCTGTAAGTGAAGAGTTAAGAGTGAAGAGTGAAGAATTTCTCTCACCTGAAGGAGAGAGTGTGGCACGCAATGCTACCGCCGCAGAATGGTACACCTTAGACGGTCGCCGCCTGAGTGGCAAGCCGTCACAGAAGGGTATATATATTTATAAAGGTAAAAAAGTAAAAAAGTAAAAAATATGGCAAAGACTTATCAAAAACCAGAGATGACAGTAGTTAAGTTTGAAGGAAAGAGTTTACTTTAAGCCACCAGTGAAGGCGGCGGTGGCGGAATAGTGCATGCAAGAGAAACTATATTCGAAGATTTTAAGACACTCGATATCATATAAAAGAAGGTGCGTTCAATTTGAAGTGCCTTAATTTTATCCACTAAATGACATGATGACTGAGTAGTTCTCTTCTAAATCAAGTAAATTTGGATGTGTCAAAATAGGCACATCCTATTTTTTATCGGGCTTGCTCACTAAGGGTAACAGGGGGGTAGGCACGGCGTGAGTTCATTTAAATTGTTAGTCCAACTAATTTCATCACGTTCTCCAGCTCTCCTCATATCCATCTCATACCTCTGCGGCTATCGATAACATAGAGCAAGTATAGAGAGGACTTAGAACAACCTTAGAGATACTCTTGAGATGCCCATGAGGAATCCCTGAGATGCCCATGAGCTACCATAGAGTTGGTATAGAGTTGGTATAGACTTGGTATAGACATGCTATGGAGTTGCATTGGGAGAATTAGCTTATAAAAATCTTTGTGTGGCAGTGATTGTTATAAGCCACTGTTTTCTGATGCAAAGATACAGTTTTTTCTTTTGATTTCCAAATATTTTGAGTAAAAATCATATTAATTTTTCAAGCGGTTTGATGATGCTGTCTTTTATTTCTTCTTCGGCGTCAGGCTGAAGCGGTAGGCTAACGACAGCAGGACATAACGGCGCATATTGTTTAGAAAAAGAAAGTGAGAAATCCGAGATGGTTTCTCACTCAGTACCCCTAACGCAACTTTTCTCGAACTCTTTCCTGAGAGACCTCGATAAGATTTGGGCACTGAGGGAGTACATTCCAGACCCAACAAAGCCCACGTATAGTAAAAGGTAAATCAGCATCAATCGTAGGTAAGCCTCTACGCCAATAGGGGTAGTAGTCTTTATGTCTCCTGCGTCTGCTTTATTTTTCCTACTTGATGGTAGGTTTAGAACTGTTCTTTCAATTAAGCCTGCCACCCCACTGAATATTTTTTTCGCTACTATACCAACTTTTTCTGACTAACGTAATATTTATAATAAAAGAACTAAGACCATGAAAAGACAATTCAGAGATTTGCGTGATGATACCAAGATGCGTATCTCACAAAGTTTGCGAGGTCGCTCGTTCAGCGAGACCCACAAACAAGCCATCAGTGACGCTATGAAAGCGTACTGGTCAACAATCCCATATAGGGACGAGGAAAATAACGAGAGTAATAACCAAAACAATGAAACGAGTATGTAGCAGACCAATACAGATTGACGCAGTAAATTTATGCTATGAGACACGGCACACCGTTCTTTATGACAAATTATGTGCGCTCGAATTAGGCGAGTGTCTTGATATGAATGAGTTCAGACTATACAGAACAGAGGGCAGGTATTACGATAACGTCTATACCATCAAACTGTGGAACGGCACACAAGATATTGAGTGGGGACACGTTAAGTTCAACATTGCACGAGGAGACAAGGATAGTAACACTCACACCAACGGAAGCAGAAAGGTGTGGCTCAGTATTAAGAACGAAACACTATATTCAGAGGACATCAACTATCTGACCTATATCGACCAAAGGTTAGGATTAGAGTTTCACAATGTAACGAGCCTTGACCTTGCGCTCGACACGCCATTTAGTGTTAGCCCACTGATTAAGGCATATCTCCACAACAAGGACGTGACCACCATCCTAAACGGCAAACGCATCATAGACCGAGACGAGGACAGACCAGAAATTTCATATACGACAAGTGGAAGCCTCAACAAGCAAGACAAGTACAAGACCGTGAATGTCAAGCAGCGCAATGCCATAAAGGACAAGAGCAACGGTATCACCGTTCAGACCTATGACAAGGCAGCAGAAATCAGGAACAAATCAGACAAGCAATATATTATGCAGTTCTATGGTAATCCTAAGCGACTTTATCGTACTGAGGTTCACTTGAATAGTGAGGATATTAATAACTACGTAGAGCGTAGAGACATTCAATATACACCCCTCATCTTATTCGATGAGGCTACCCTCGAAGATATGTTCTTTCACTATCTTGGGAGTGTGATACGTTTTCAGAGCCGCAAGATAGATGCCAGTTGGGAACATCTGTTAGGTCGCTCGTAGGTTTATAACAACCCACCCTACAGGAGTAGACTCAATGAGCCTATACCTTATTATATATAGGGATAAACGTGTCAATTTAAAAATGTATCAATGTAATCAATAAATCATATCGAGAACATTGATACATTTGTATTAATCTAACTTAAAAATATATTATAATACATTTATTGCTTCTTATATCTGAACTTGGGAACACCATCACCACCTGTTGTGTCTACAGTATTATATAAATAAAGCATACCATCACTCTTTATTTCTGCATAAAACGGTCTATATTCAGTTTCTAATTTTAAATAGATTACGCCCTTCTCGTACGGCCAGCAGTCTTTTTGCTTTTTCTCTGTATAATATGGTTTTTTGTTTTCATCCATATAAATAGAATAAGAGAATGTTTTTCCTTTGTTATCTGTCACTTTACCATCAGAAGTAAATGTATATTTGTAATTATCAAGATTGTCATATGGCCAAGGGTTATTCCAGCCAAATTTAATATATGGATTACCAGAACGATTTTCATCATAATATGCCTCCATTACCCAAGTCCCATTAATTGATGACTTAAGATTCTTACAAGCTATATTTAATCCATTAGAAGAATTGGATTCTTCATCATCACTACTTCCACAAGAAGTAAAACTCAAAACTGCAAACATTGCATACAAAACAAATGTTGTAAAATAATTCTTTTTCATAATTTTGGATTTTTTTAATTCTACTAAACTTTAGCCAAGTAGTATGCAAAAATCATAAAACGTGGACTATTCGCTCTATCTGATTCTGAGGTCTTCGACTACCTATCACTCAAATACGGAATTAAGCCCACGCCAAGCGTGAGCATCGCTTTCATTCCGATGAGTGATTTTTGAAAGTGTCGAAGTTTCAGAATCACAGAATTAAGCAGACGCTTCTTTTCTATATGTAATTAACTGTTCTATGTCATAGGCATGTCGTTTTATATTTAACCTGTTGCAAAATTATAAAAAAGAATTCATAATTATGAATGAAATACACTTTTTTTGCAATTTCCCTCTTTTTTCTTGCACAAATATCCAATATTGTGCATAAAAATAGAGTCAGAAAACTAACCTCTTTCCAAACAAGTGAATACTCTTAGAGCGCAAAAGGTCATAGTTAATAGGCGGCTCTGTGTTGTTATCAAGGCACCATTTGCAGACAGTAAGTATTTTGCCCATACAGTTCACTCCAGACCAAATTCCAATATCATTAATCATATTTCGCTCTTCCATTTTCTGACGTTCAACGGTCTTAGATGCAGCATAGGGATTTTTTATTTCCACTTCACTTTCAACAATAGCCCTGCAATCTTCAAGTTCTTGATTAGTCATGCCCCAAAACAATGCTGTTTCACTATTCTGATGAGTGCTGTTTTCAATTAGCATAGTATTCTTAGGTATGCTTTTCAACAATTTTGCAAAAGCATCGTTCTTGCACTTCTGCCAAACCACATAAAGCATCCAGTAAACATTGAAAGACTGCCAATCTGCACGCTTTTCATTTTCATGCAATCTTCGTATCACCTTCTTTGCATTATAGCCTACTGGTTCCCTTTGCAGTTCCCTTTGAATGCTGATATGCTGCTCTGTGTCGTTGCTGAACATACCGCAAATATAGGCTGCTTCACTGTTAAGGAACGTTTCATCATTAACTGTAAACGGGTAGCCACTGCACATATTACCCAAGTCGTTTGGTTGCCCGTCTCGCTCATCCTCAGACTTTCTGAAACTCCATGTTTTAATAATACTTGCATCATAAGCATCATGTTTAAAAAAGTCTATGTTATCAATATCTGAGAAAGCATCTGTGACCTTTTTTGCATTCTTTTTGTTTAGTGTTCTAATCTCTTTTGCTTTGATAGGTACTCTTTCGATATTATCCTTCACCATCAAGTAAAAGTCTTCCAAGTTCTTGAAACTATTAATGCGTTGTATTTTGCCCAAATATTCGAGATAGCCACGAATACCTTTGAATGTCTTTTTGGCAAAGTCATCATCTATAGACATATCAGACACAGACTTTCCTAACGCATCTGCTATTTTGCTCAAAGTAGATACTTGTGGCTCGAAATGTCCGTTTAGGATTCTGCTAAGTGTAACAACACTCACACCACTTTTCTCTGAAAGTTCTTTTTGGGTTAACTGTTGTTCGTTCATCAACTGTCTAATACGTTCTTTTACTTCCATATCAAACCTGTGATAATAGTTACAATTTCACTTATCATAAATGATAATAAATCAATTCTCATTTAGTAGTCTGTCAAGTTCCTCTCTGCTGTTGAACTGATATACTCGCTCACCAATCCTTATGAAGCCCTCAACATCATTCATAGGTTCAAACAGACTTTTCAATGATACGTTCAGGGCATTAGCCATCTTCTGCATCGTATCATATCTGCAATTCCCACTTAGCGCACGTGTTAAGGCTGCAGGGTCTACGTCCATCTTCCCAGCAAGCTCTTTCATTTGAATTTTTCTCTCTTTGCAGATACGTCTCACATTCTGCGATAAAACACTCTCCATATTACACTATTTTGGGGCAAAATTACGAAAAATTGCTCAAAATAGCAAATTTTTAACGGAAAATTGTAAAATAAATCAAGAATAATTTGGAAATATCAAATATTTTGTATATCTTTGCACTGTAAATAATTGATATAAACAACAACAGAAGAGAAGAAAAAGGAATATTAAAATCAAAAATCTAAGGAGATATAAAAATGAAAAAGGTAGTAATTTTCGCAAGAGTTAGCACTAACATTCAGGACTATGACCGTCAAGTGAACGAACTTACCGCCCTCGCAGTGCGCAATGAGTGGGCAATCGAAGCTACCTTTTGTGAAAAGGTGAGTGGAGCCAAAAAGAACGTAGAACGCAAAGAACTGAGCCGTATGGTCAAGTACGTGCAAGCCCATAATATAGATAAGGTAGCGGTTCTTTCCATTGATAGGCTCGGGAGAGATACGCTTCAAGCACTCGAAGTAATAGAGTTGCTAAACAAATTAGGCATTAGTCTCTATATCAAGAACTACGGCATTGAAACATTGACTGAGAGTGGTGAGATTAATCCAATGAGCCAGTTTCTATGCACCCTCCTTTTAGAAATTGGTCGTATGGAACGTAGAACCATTCGTGAGAGGGTCGAGAGTGGTTACAAGAACTACAGAGCCAATGGCGGCAAAGTTGGGCGCAAAGAGGGCTACCGCAAGAGCGAGGCAGATATGAGAGAGCAGTATGCAGAGGAAATACGTTTACTGCGTAAAGGTATCAGCCTGCGCAATGTCTCCAAAATAACGGGCACGAGCATAAACACGATACGCAAGTGTCAGAGTCTCATCTAAAAAAGTTTGTCGAAAATGAGGAATGATGAGATGTTTTATATATCTTTACAAAGTAAGTTGTTTTCATGAAAACATATTCATTTATAATAATAAATTAAACAATTAAGGAAAATGAAAAAAGTGATTATTTTTACAAGGTCGTGTACGAACATGCAAGATTGCGACCGTCAAGTTAACCAACTTAAAGACCTTGCTTTTCGCAAGGGGTGGAAAGTAGATGCTGTATTTCGTGAGAAAGGAAGCGGAACAAAGAGAAACAGTAACCGTAAGGAACTTGTACGTATGATAGAGTATTTGCAAACCCATCATATTGATAAGGTGTTGGTGACAGAGTCCAATAAACTGGCACGTAATCCACAGCAATCTTTTGAAATCATAGGGTTGTTCAACAAGTTAGGTGTTAGCCTCTACGTTCAGAACGGTGACATCGAGACGCTAAAAGGGGACTGTAAAGTTAATCCTGTTTCGATGCTCCTCATCAATATTATGACAGAGGTGGATAGATTAGAGACAAAAGTATTTGTTGAAAGAATAAAAGAAGGGCGAAAGAGTAGTCAGCTGAGGATGTCCACTTGTATCGTGAATCCACCTGCGCAAAACCAGTAAGGTAATAGGCACGAGCATCAATACGATTCACAAGTGTCAGAGCCTCATCAGTTGAGGCTCTTGAAAATAAGTGCCGAGAGGCGTACAGTAATTCTAATACATAGTGATAACACTTGAACAATGTAAGAAAATCTTAAATAAAGGAGAGCGCAAGTACAGCGAAGAAGAAATTAGATTAATAAGAGAATACCTATACTTTATAGGTCAAATAGAGACAGATAATAACAAGAACTAAAATTTACAAATATGAATGTTATACTATATTGCAGAGTAAGTACAGACGAGCAAGCGGATGGATGCTCGTTAGACGTACAAGAAAGGTTTTTGAGAGCCTATTGCACTAATAACAAACTAACTATTGTTGGTGAAGAGCAACCATATAAGGAAGACTATTCAGCCAAGCACTACGACCTTAGAAGACCCAAGTTGAAGCAACTCTATAACTATTGCAGAAAGCATCGCCACGAGGTTGACAAGGTTCTATTCCTGCGTTGGGATAGGTTCACACGTAACCAAGAGTTCGCCTTTACTTACAAGCGTAAGTTTTATGACGAGTTAGGCATTGAAATCAACGCTATAGAGTCACCTATCGACTTCAAAGGCACTGAGTGGTCAATGCTACTTGGAATGTACTGCGGTGCTGCACACACTGAGGACGAGAAGATTTCTCGCAGAACCAAGGACGGCATACATGGCACACTTCTTAATGGCAAGTGCTCCAACAAAGCCCCACGAGGGTACGTTAACAAAAGAGACGAAAAGGGAGAATCGTACGTTGATATTGACGAGCCACAAGCAAGAACCATACGCCAAGTGTTCCATGAGGTTGCTAAAGGTGTTGAGGCTCCAAACAATATTAGGCGTAGACTCTGCCCTAACATTCAAAAAGATGCGTTTTATAGGATGCTGCGTAAAATCTTCTATATAGGGCTAATCAGAGTACCAGCCTACAAGGATGACCCTGAACAGATAGTCAAAGGGCAACACCAAGCCATCATCGATACAGAGACCTTCAACAAGGTACAAGACATACTCAGTGGCAAGCGCAAGCACGAGCCAAAACTGAGCAAAGCAATAGACCCAGACCTCTATCTCCGCAAATACATAGTGTGCCCTATTTGTGGGTACTCCCTAACGGGTGCAACAAGCAAAGGTGCTGCTGGCGGCAGATACAAATACTACAACTGTTGCCACGATGGTAAGCATCTACGCAGACCTGCCGACTACGTGAACGACAAGTTCGCTGATTGGGTAGGAGGATTAAAGCCTAACAAGGAGGTGTTAGACCTCTATACTGAGGTTCTGCAAGACCTACGAGGTGAACACAAGCAAGACATTCAAAGGGAGGTTGAGGCTCTGCGTAAGGAGATAGAAAAGGTTGAGGCTTTGCGCAATGGTGCTGATGATAGACTATGTGAGGGTACGCTCCCGTCAGAGGCTCATAAGCGCATAACAGAGAGGTACGAGCGTCAAATGAACGAACTGCAAGAGCGCATAGAACTGCTGCAAACAGACACCAAAGGACTGAAAGAAAAGATAGACTATTCTGTGAACATCATCGCTAATTTAGGATTATTTATGAAAAATTCACCAGTTAAGACAAAGTGTAAGATACTGAGTTCGATGTTTCCGCAAAAAATCGAGTTCGACGGAGAAAAATATCGAACTAAATCCTATAACCAAGTGCTTGACCTCATCTTTCAAGAAACCAACAAGTTACGAGGATACGGAGAAAAAGAAAGTGCGAAATCTGAGGAAGATTCGCACTCAGTACCCCGACCGCGAATCGAACGCGGAACTAAGTCTTAGGAGGACCTTGTTATATCCATTTAACTATCAGGGCAGCCTTTTCGGGTGCGAAGGTACGAAAAAAAGAGCGAAATACCAAATATATTTGAGTATTTCTTATGCATCTGCGAACACCTTGCCGTCTTCGAGAGTGATCTGGAGCTTGGTGTACTCGCAATGGAAATCGTGCTCCAGACGGTCCAGATAGCGGCGACTCTCCCACAGGCACATAGGCAGGTCGTGCAACAGATAGTTGCCGCAGGCCTCAGGACGCGTAGCGGGCACCTCTGTCTGCGTTAGAATCCACTTCAGGCAGTTAATGGTCAGTCGACGCATGTCCTCTACGGTGTATGTGCCCGTCATGATGATATACATGCCTGTGAGGCAACCCATGGGACCGACATATACCACATCGTCCTTCGCTTCGCTATTGCGGAACCAGGTGGCCATCAAGTGTTCCAGACTATGCATGGCGGCAGGTGCCACAGCAGGCTCCTGATTGGGTTCCGTGATGCGTAGGTCGAAGGTGGTGAAGCCCTTGTCTTCGCGTGACACATAGATGCCTGGCTTCAGGCGGGTGTGGTCGATGGTAAAACTCTGTATGACTTCCATTATTCTGTTTGCTTGGTTAAGAAATAAGAGGATGTGCCTCAACACATCCTCTCTTATTGACTTGCTTTTCGCTTTTTACTTCTTGTTCAGAGCGAGGTCGATGGCCACGGCGATAGCAACAGTAGCACCCACCATGGGGTTGTTACCAATGCCGAGGAAGCCCATCATCTCAACGTGAGCAGGAACTGAAGAAGAACCTGCGAACTGAGCGTCTGAGTGCATACGACCCAGGGTGTCGGTCATACCGTAAGAAGCAGGACCAGCAGCCATGTTGTCGGGGTGCAGGGTACGACCCGTACCACCACCAGAAGCTACTGAGAAGTAAGGCTTGCCAGCGAGTACGCGCTCCTTCTTATAGGTACCAGCTACGGGGTGCTGGAAGCGGGTGGGGTTGGTAGAGTTACCCGTGATAGACACGTCAACGTTCTCCTTCCACAGGATAGCTACACCCTCGCGAACATCGTCAGCACCATAGCACTTAACCTTCAGACGGCTGGGGTTGTTGCCATAAGGAACCTCCTTGACAACCTTCAGCTCAGAGGTGAAGTAGTCGAACTGAGTCTGTACGTATGTGAAGCCGTTGATACGGCTGATGATCTGGGCAGCATCCTTGCCAAGACCGTTCAGGATGACGCGCAGAGGCTTCTTGCGAACCTTGTTGGCCATCTCGGCAATCTTGATAGCACCCTCGGCAGCAGCGAACGACTCGTGACCAGCCAGGAAGGCGAAGCACTCAGTCTCCTCGCGGAGCAGACGGGCAGCCAGATTACCGTGACCGATACCAACCTTACGGTCGTCAGCCACAGAACCAGGGATGCAGAACGACTGCAGACCGATACCAATAGCCTCGGCAGCGTCAGCAGCTGTCTTCACACCCTTCTTGATAGCGATGGCAGCACCACATACGTATGCCCACTTAGCGTTCTCGAAGCAAATACGCTGGGTCTCCTCACACATCTGGTAAGGATCAACGCCTGCCTTCTCACAAATCTCGTTGGCCTCTTCAATGCTGTTGATGCCATTCTCCTTCAGAGCAGCAAGAACCTGGTTGATACGGCGCTCCTGACTCTCAAACTGTACTTTTCTAATCATAGTCGTATCCTCCTTATTCTTTACGTGGGTCAATAGCCTTTACTGCACCCTGATCTTCAGTCGTGCGACCGTAAGAACCGGTGTTCTTCTTCATAGCCTCATTGGCGTCCATACCGTTCTTGATGGCTTCCATCATCTTGCCCAGGTGTACGTACTCGTAACCGCAAACCTCGTTGTTGCTGTCAAGGAACATCTTGGTGATGTAACCCTCGGTGAGCTCCAGGTAACGGGTACCCTTGGCAACGGTGCCATAGAGCGTACCAGTCTGTGAACGAAGACCCTTACCGAGGTCCTCAAGACCAGCACCAATAGCCAGACCACCCTCAGAGAAAGCACTCTGGGTACGTCCATAGACAATCTGCAGGAACAGCTCGCGCATAGCGGTGTTGATAGCATCGCAAACGAGGTCAGTGTTCAGAGCCTCGAGGATGGTCTTACCAGGCAGAATCTCAGAAGCCATAGCAGCTGAGTGTGTCATACCTGTGCAACCGATGGTCTCAACAAGAGCCTCCTGGATGACGCCGTCCTTCACGTTCAGCGACAGCTTGCAGGCACCCTGCTGAGGTGCACACCAACCAATACCGTGGGTGTAACCCGAAATGTCTTTAATCTCTTTAGCCTGAATCCATTTGCCCTCCTCGGGAATGGGTGCAGGACCATGGTAAGCGCCCTTGCAAACGCTACACATGTTTTCAACTTCTTTTGAATAAATCATATTTGTTATTATAAAAAGAAAATAAGTATATACAAATTTGAATTGCAAAGTTACGGGGATAATCTGAATTCTCCAAACGTTATTTCTCTAATTTAAGAACAATTAACAAGCATTTTCGGTTCATATTTGCTACTCTCCGATTTTATTTGTAACTTTGCCATGTGAATGTGACAAAAAAGAAGTAAGATGGAAGAGGTAAGAGGTAAGATTAAAAAGGTTTCTGACCAAGAGTTGGACGAAAGGGTGGAGCGTGCTGTAGAGAACTTCATGCAGGGCTATGGTTGTTGCCAGAGCGTTGTGGCTGCTTTTGCCGACCTGTACGGCATGGATGACATCATGGCCAAGCGTATTGCAGCCGGTTTTGGTGGTGGAGTAGGCCGTTTGCGCATGATGTGTGGTGCCGTATCGGGCATTGTCATGCTGGTGGGACTGGACTGTGGACAGACAGAAGGCTCGGATCGTGAAGGCAAGTCGGCTTGTTACAAAGTGGTGCAGGAGCTGCTGGCACGCTCGCAGGCCGAGAACGGTAGTCTGATATGTGCCGAGATTCTTGGACTGAAAGGTCATGAGAAGGCTCAGAACAGTTATGTGGCCTCGGCTCGTACGGCTGAATACTACAAGACGCGTCCCTGTGCCGCCAAGGTGGAGAGTGCCGCCCGCATTTTTGCCGATTATCTGAAATCGAAGTAGGCTTTAATAATCAACGGAGTTCTGTTGCCTTCTTCGCATCAGTTTTCTTTGTATTTCGCTTTCAACTTCAAAGAACTGGCTGACCTGTTGGGCTGTAAGTATGGTGGAGAATTCATCAACATACTTCATTCGGATGGATTGAGCCTGTTGTTGGCGCTCCAATTTCCGTTTGGTAAGTGCCAATCGTTCTTGGTCGGTCAGTGGCTTAATGGGTTTCTTGTGTTCACCCACTATAGCGCGCATTTTCTCGCTGTAATCTCGATAGACGGGTATGAACTTGGCTTTCTGCTCGTCCGTCATCCTTAGACGCATGGCTAACTCTTTGACTTTAGCTTGAAAATAGCGCTCATTAAGCTTCTGAGCATCTTGGGCTGATAGGGTAGTGCTTACCAATATCAGCAGCAATGTAATCATGAATTGTCGCATATCTTTATTATCTTTAATATTCCGGAATATCTGGTATTTCATAATCATCTAACATCTGTACTTCTTCCTCTGTCAGACTATTGAAGAATTCGTCGATAGGACTTTTCTGGTTCTCAGCTACCAGTTGAGTGGGAGTTGAGATGTAGTTATAATAAGTGATGCCAGCACCAGCTAACAGAACGAAGGCTATTGCTGCAACTGCAATAATCCTGCTCAGTGAGTGCTTGTTAGTCCGCTGATGTTGTATGGCATGTTCCGTAGTGCGATTAACAAGGCAGTTCACATATCCTTCACTTTCGCGATAGGGCATTCCTATTTTATGATTCAATTCGTTCATATGCTGTTTTCTTTTATATATTTTCTTATTTTCTCTGTGGCATAGTGGTAATTGGTCTTCAAAGTGCTCACGCTTTTGCCCGTGATTGTAGAAATCTCATCATAAGTCATTTCATCGAAGTAGCGCATATTGAAAGCAATGCGCTGTTGAGTGGGCAACGTAAGCAATGCTTTCTGGAAAGCAACTGCTGTTGCATCTGCATCGATAGGTGACTCTGCTTCGAGTTTGCTTGCCAGCAAGGGTCCCAATGTGTCGATGCTTTGAAACAGGTGGGTCTGTCGTCGTAGATGGCGTAATGACTCATTGGTGGCGATGCTGTAAATCCATGTGGTAAGCTGTCCCTCTCCACGAAAAGAGTCTATGCCGGAGATGATCTTGATGCAGGTTTCTTGTAACACATCCTCGGCATCATCGTGCCCCACGACGATGCGACGGATATGCCAGTAGAGTTTGTCGCCATATGTTTGCATCAGCTTTCTGAATCCTTCTTCTCTCTGAAGTGGGTCGCTTAGCATGTTACGCAACTGTTCTTGTTTCAAATCTATCTCCATACATTACTATGACACCTGAGACAATGAAAAGTTAAATTGTTGTGCAAAAAATATGATCCTATTGATTTAACCTTTTGCCGATAGATGTATCATAAACGTAAAGGCACAAAATAAAACAGAAAAACAATGAAACATTCTTCTTTATTCTTGTTAATGTTGAGCAGTATTGCTTGCTCTTTGAGTATGCATGCCCAGAGTGATCGCTTTGTTTGTGATGATTCGTGTGATCCAGACAATAGTGGCGTGGCCAAGTTTAATGTTGTAAGTCCTGTAGGTTTTTCTACTGTAGAGCCTATTGAAATGGCACCTAGGCTTCAGACCCTTGATGGCAAGACCATTGCTATTGTGGGCGAGGATTTTATGTATAACATTACTCATCCTGAGTTGATGAGACTGATAAAGGCTACATATCCTACGGCTAATGTTATTATGTATGATGAATTGCCGATAGCCGGACCTTATCCAGCACCAGGCATTACTCGTTTGTCAACAGAGGTTTTCCGTCAGCGTCTCATCGATTTGAAGGTAGATGCCGTCATTGCAGGTAATGGAGGTTGTGGTATCTGCACTCCCAAGGAGACCGGTTCATGTATCGTAGCTGAGAAATTGGGTATCCCATCTGTTATTGTCACAGCCCCAGGTTTCGATCAGCAGGCTCGTTATACAGCACGTAACAATGGTGTACCCGTGTTGCGAGTTGCGGTTTATCCTGGTGCCTTTGCTTCGCATACGGAAAAACAGCTTATTCAGAATACACGTGAAATTACATGGCCTCAGATAGTGGAAGGGCTAACGACGCCTATCCGTCAGGATGAATATGCTTCGACGGAAAGCACTCAGGGTATCACCGATGATGTCTATCACGGGACTATTGATGAGATTTACGCCTACTTTAAGACAATGGGCTGGAGCGATGGAATACCATTCTGTCCTCCAACCTATGATAAAGTGCTGGAGTATCTTGACTACACAGATTATGCTTGGGATGAGACTATTGCCATACTGCCAGGAGCTTTACGTAATACAACTACCTGGCACGTGGCAGTCAATGCCTGTATGGCTGGTTGTAAACCAGAATATATGCCTATTCTTGTGGCTATGACAAAAGCTATGGGTGGTGGTAATTTCCGTCGAACGCTGGGCAGTACTCACGCATGGATTCCTTATTCATGGATAAACGGTCCCATAGCTCGCCAATTGGGTGTCAGTAGCGGTCAGGGTGAAATCAATGCTGATGCCAATACGGCAATCAGTCGTTTTATGAGTCTGGCTATGCAGAATCTGGCAGGATATACCGTTGGTCAAAACCGTATGGGTACGTTCGGCTATCTGCAGCCGTGGTGTCTGGTGGAAGATGAGGAAGCTTGCCATCGAGTGGGTTGGCAAACGTGGAACGAACAGCAAGGCTATAACATCAATGACAATACCATCACATTGGCTTCTGCACTGATGTGGGGCAACAATATGGCTCCGTCAACCACAGATCCAGAGCGTGTGATGCAACTTATGGCATGGGACATCTCCGAGCGTTGTCAATTTGCTTTGGGCAGTGGTAAACAGTTTACCAATCGCGTCGTCTTGATGACGGAACCAGTGGCAAATATCCTTGCTGGTGGATATTCAACCATAGACGGCTTGGAGGATGCGCTCATTCAGAACTCCCGGCGCTCTGCTTACGAACGCACTTTTGCGAATTACTATGCTAATCCGGGTAGTCGAAAAGACGGTGTGGAGCATACTTTTAACCAATATTTTAGCCATATCGTGAAGTCTGAAGGTGGCGAAGAAACAATAACTCCCATTTGGTATGACACTCAAGCTCCAACGATGACGACTATACCCACTATGGAAAAAGGCTCTACTGCATTCCTCATAACTGGTGATGCCTCACGCAATAAGGTACAGACTATGCCTGGTGGTGGTTTTTCTACCGTTGGAGTTGATTTGCCTACTGCTTGGGATTCATTGATGAAAGCAAAGGGATATCCTGCTTTGTCAGATATGTATCTTACTCCAACTTCAAATGAATCGAACAGTACTGCTATCAAATCATTCTCAAGGGAAAAAGGAAAAGGGACCCCTATACGCAGAGAATACTATGATTTCAGCGGACGTCGTACTAATAATCCGCTTCAAAAAAATTTTATTGAACGCACGATCTATCAAGGAGGTACGTCAAATGTAAAGAAAAGGATGAAGTAAAAAAAAAGGCTATCATCCCTGAAATCATCGTTGTCGATGAAAACATTGTTGACAAAGAAAAAGCGGCAAGTGAAAAACCTCACTTGTCGCCTTTCAGAGAAACGGCTTCTCTCTGCCAACGAGATTACGTCTCACCCTTGATGAGATTGCATGAACCTGCCTTGTCTGTTTTTTGCCGTTGAATGCATGAACTTTAAGGAGTGTCAAAAAGAGGGTCCTTGTTTAGGCATATCTATATCGCATCGTACGCCACATAGAGTCTCTATTTTTTTACAATTGAGCTGCGTTTGATATGCGTTTGTTGTACGTCCAAACATCGGACAACAATCGGACAACAATCGAATATCAGATAAATGAAGAAGGAAGGAAGAGATTGGTTAGAATGGGAATCCTTGTGCTCTTCTCATCATCAAAATAAAACCGCCTTTAGTTTTGACCTACATCAAGAAGAAGGCATTTAAACGTAAATTTTGCGTAAAACATGCATTGTGTTCGCACACAATTTCGTACCTTTGCATCGTCAAACAAAAAGTGAGACATAAAAAAGTTTTGTTTTCAAGGTTAACGTTTTAATGGTTTTAGGTTATGATTATTTTGAATTATGTTGTAGTTTCACTCGCAAAGAAAGGTCTTCGCATAGTGAAGAGCGCATGTTAAAATCCAAGCGAGTATTTACTCCGAGGAAATGATTCGGAATAAGAAAAAAGTTCCGCAACCGTGATGGTTGTGGAACTTCTTTTTTCCCCCAGGCTTGATGTATTACTTGATTTGGAAAGTAACAGCCAACGGATAATGGTCGCCCAATGGCGTTACACCATCAGTACGCAGATAACCTGTTCTGTCGATGCTGACACTGACGGGTACCAGTTGCGCACCATTGGTAGGGTTCAGATAGAGAATCTTGTCGAGTGTCTCGCCATTGCGTGACTCTTCATAGGGAATGTCATCCTTAGTAACAATACCCTGAACCATTTCCGGATAGTTGCCGCCACGCTCCAGTTCAATCCACACGTCGCTGACCGTGGCGAGTCCTGTTTGGCCGATATAGTCAATGAACTGCGTCTTAATGCTGTCACGTGCATACCAGCTGTTCAGGTCGCCTGCAACAATGACAGGGCGTGTATCCAGATGTTCTAAGATATAGTCGCGCAACTGACGCCACTGCACCATGCGGGCCTCGCGGTCAGGGCCGTCTTCGCCTGCAACCTCGTCGTCACTGTCGCTGGCATCCATGTGCATGTTGTAGATGACCAGTTCGGCACCACCTTTCAGCTTGACATCATAGCGACGGAAGCCCTTTGTCACAATGCCATCCCAGGCATGCTCCATCACACCGTAGCTGGCAGTCCATTTGACGCTGTCCGTACGCTGGGCGGTAATGCCCTTTTTCCAGAAGCCGTTTAGTCCGTCGAAGGGGAAGCAGCCGTCTACCATTTTCTCTAAGTCGAAACCACCGTTCCAGGCATCGCGTTCATAGTTGGCAAGTAATGAAGAACTGAGCTCTTCATTATAGTCGAAATTCTCTTGTACAAACATGAAGTCATAACCCTTATTGGCCAGATACTGGCTGATGGTTGGCGTCCACTCCTTACCGGGTCCGTCTTTATTCACGTCGACCTCCAGGAGTCCCATGATATTAAGCGTCTGTGGCAGTCCATCGACATTCAGTGTCGCGATGGAGAATGTTTCGGCCTGTTTCTCGGGATTGTCAGCGGGATTGTCGCTATTATCCAACGAACACGAAGTAAGCACACTTGCGCCGCATATGGCAATGACGGCCAACGTCCATTTTTTCATCTTATTCATCATAAACTTGTTTTTATAGATTAATAATTGTAATAGTTACAATAAAGAGGATAAAGAAAAAGCGGACCGTAAGGCCCGCCTTTCTGTTTATTTGATGTATTCTGAGAAGTCGGTCAGTCTCATGTCGCCCTTGCGTGCCAGCGTGTCGTGCATGGCAAAGGCAGCGGTGAGGCAGTGGCGGGTATGTCCGCCTGTACCTAACTTCAGGTAGTCCCAGAGCAACTGCTTGTAGTCGGGGTGTGCACAATTCTCGATAATGGTCTGTGCACGCTGCATGGGGCTCTTGCCACGCAGGTCGGCCACACCCTGCTCAGTCACGATGATATTGACATCGTGCTCCGAAGAGTCCTGGTGGGTGACGAAAGGCACCACCGAGCTGATGAGTCCACCCTTAGCCACTGAAGGACAGGTAAAGATGCTCAGATAGGCGTTGCGGATGAAGTCACCCGAACCGCCGATACCGTTCATCATCTTCGTACCGCTGATATGCGTAGAGTTGGCGTTACCATAGATATCCACCTCGATAGCGGTATTGATGGCGATAACACCCAAACGGCGGATGACGGCAGGGTGATTTGAAATCTCACTCTGACGCAGCGTCAGGTGGTTCTTCATATAGTCCATATTGTCGTAGACCTGCATCAGACAGTCGTTAGAGACTGTCAGTGAACAAGCTGAGGCATCTTTCACACGACCATTGAGCATCATCTCAATCACGGCATTTTGGATAACCTCCGTATAGATATTGAAGTCGGGCACGTGCTTGTCCTCACCTAAGGCACCGAGGATGGCGTTAGCCGTAGAGCCTACGCCGCTCTGCAGGGGCAGGAACTCCTTGGGGATGCGACCCTTGTGCAGCTCGTCAACAAGGAACTCGGCAGTCAGGAAACCAATCTTATCGGTTACAGGGTCGTTGTCCTTAAAGGCGCGGGCCTCATCGGGGATATTACACTCGACGACACCAACCACCTTCTCCTTGGGAATCGACACGTAAGGCACACCGATACGGTCGCTGACATTAAAGATGGGGATGGGCTTGCGGTAAGGGGGATCCAGAGGCTCGTACACGTCGTGGATGAACTTGGCATTGGGATTGTGGAAGCTGTTCAGCTCGAGAATCACCTTCTTAGCCAGACGGGCAGCTGTAGGAGAGATACCACCAGCAGCAGTCAAATATACATGGTAGTCGTTGCCCACCTCCTCAATGTCGCAGACCTCCAGAATGGCCCAATCCAGCGGACCGTAGAAGCCATAGCGCAACTCCTGTGCCATGTGACTCAGGTGCAGGTCGTTGTAGGGAATCTCACCCATGTTCACATGCTTGCGGAAGTCTGGGTTCGTCGTGTAGGGTGCACGATAGAGGATAGCCTGAGCGTTTGCCAGGTCACCATCAGTCGACTGTCCAGTGGAGGCACCTGTGAAGATGGCCACCTTGAACTCGCGGCCAGCCTCATGCTCAGCTACAGCAAGTTTTGCTAACTCTTTGGTTGTTGCCTTGGCTACACCGGCAGGTGTAAAGCCACTCATGGCGATATGGTCGCCATTCTTAATCAATGCCGCAGCCTCTGCGGCAGTCATACGTGTATAAGCCATAATTAATTATAATTTGCAAATTTTGCCTGCAAAATTACTTAAAATACCACAAACTGCCAAATAAATCTTTCACTTTTCACTTTTCACGATTCACTTTTCGCTCCTACAGGTGTTCCATCAGCACATCCCAAACCGCAATGATGTGACAGACGGAGCCCGCCAGGACAAAAAAGTGGAAGACAGAATGCATATAGCGTTTTCGGTGTAGAGAGTAAAAGAACGCGCCCGTAATATAACAGACGCCTTCTGCTATAATCCATACAACGGCAGCCGTGGAGACACTGTTAATGAGTGGTTTGAAAGCCACCAACACGCTAAGCCCCATGGCGATGAAACAAAAAGTTTCGAGATTGGAATGCTCTTTCAAGCGAATAAAGCTAACAATTGTTCCGGAAATGGCACATAGCCAGACAAACAAAAAAAGGCTCCATCCCCAATAGCCTTCAGTACGTAGGGCAATCAGTGTCAGAGGGGAATACGAGCCTGCTATGTGCCAATAGATGGCGGCATGGTCCCACCGCCGCAGACGCTCCTTCCATTTAGAGCGTCGGGGTAAAGCATGATAGACCGTAGAAGCCACATAAGAACCCAACATGCCGAACAAATAAAGGCACACACCAAGACGCGACCAAGGGTCGTCGCCACGGAACGCCATCCACAGGAAAATCGCCCCGAATACGACACCCATCAAGATGCCGCCAGCATGACTCCAAGAGTTCCATAATTCTTCACGATGTGTATAGCGGATAGCCATTTTTTTCGCCTTTTTGCCTTAAAGATGGTGCAAAGGTACGTTTTTTCTTGTAAAAAATAGTGTCTTTATATTTTTTTTTGTATCTTTGCCCCGATTAAAACAACATTTAAAACAAAAAAATGATGAAAAAAATTGCTTATTATCTCGTCGCTGCCACCATCATCGTGATGGCAACATCATGCAACGGAGGCAGTGCCTCTATGAAAGAACAACTCGACTCACTGCAGACAGCTTATGAGCAGCGTAATGCCGACTATAACGAACTGAACGAGTATCTTGGCGTGATTGCCACAGGCTTGGACAGCATTGCACTTCAGGAAGGACAACTTCTGAAGAATGACGAAGGCCCCACGCTGAACCGCGAACAGATCAAGAAGAATCTGGACTCATTCCAGCAGACCCTGCAGAACCAGCGTGAGCGTATTGCCATCATGGAGAAGAAGTTGCAGACAAACCAGAAGTATTCTGCTCATCTGAGAAGCATTATCGCCACCATGAAGCAGCAGCTGGCTCAGAAGGACGAAGAGATTGCCAACCTGCGCAAGCTTGTGGACGACAAGAATGTGGACATTGCCAAACTGAAGGAGAATGTCCAGAACCTGCAACAGCGCAATGAAATGCAGGCTGGTCTGATTGCAAGTCAGGCAGAAACCATCATGTCAAAAGAATCTACGCTGAATACCGTCTATATTAAGATTGGTACCAAGAAGGAACTGAAGAATGCCGGACTGCTTGACGGCGGCTTCCTGAAAAAGACCAAGGTAGATTTCGATAAGATTGACAAGTCGGCCTTCAAGGCTGTTGACAAGCGTGAAATCGGACAGATTGACCTCGGCAATGCTAAGAAGGCCAAGGTGATGACCCCGCAACCAGAAGGTTCTTATCGTATTGACCAGGCAGGCAAGAGCACGATTCTCTCTATTACTGACAAAGAGAAATTCTGGGCTGTTTATGATTTCGTTATCATTCAGATTGATTAATCAAAATGAAAAGACTATTAGCACTCTTCGCATGCAGTCTGTGCCTCATATCAAATTTGCAGGCACAGACTGGCGATAGCGCGACACCACAACCCGCTGCCAATGAGCAACAGCCTGTAGCAAACCGTTACCATGGAACTGGTGTTTCGGATAAAGAGCGCTATCGCCGCAGCTCGCTGTGTATCATCATGCTGACTCATCGTGGCAAGAAATATGCCGAAGAGATGGAGCGCGTGTTTAAGAATTTCCCCTTGCCCTTACGCTATAATGAGCATAATATTAGCGACCTTCGCGTTATTACCGTAAAGGGTAAGCAGGAAAAAAAAGATATTGACAAGCTGCTCAAAAACAACAACATTGCTCAGAAGGTGGTGGGACGTTGGTTTAACCGCGATGCCTCAGGTCTGATGAATATGGATCTGATCCATGAACGCGGAGGGTATGGTGCCTCTTATTCCGATTATCAGCGTTCACAGAATACGGTTCGAGGAACGGCCATGCTGCGCGATGAAGGTATCGAATTATTGCAAAGCACCTTTGTGCTGGTATGCGATATGGACTATATCGACCAGTCTAAGGGTTCGTCTATCTTTGCAGGTATTATGGCCGTAGCCAGTGCTGCAGCCCAAGTGGCTGGCGAGGTACAGAAGCAAAACGGTCATAAGGATGCCGGCAACCAACTGGAGGCAGCCGGTGAACTGGGAATGGCAGGTGCCTCTATTGTAGCCGACATTGGCGGCTTCCGTGTCAAGATGCATGCCTTCCTTTATAAATTAATGTGGGACGATAGCATGACCCAATCCATGTACAACGACTATTGGGCTGACACCACTACAGAGCTGGCTGAAGCACAAGCCCGCAAGGCGAAGTTTGATGGTGCTGGAAATGTTTTCGGTCTGGAATACATTGGTGAGTATAAGGAATCAAGCACCAAGACCATCCTAAAGAGTTGGAAGAACGAAGATGAAGTCATTCTGGACGTCTGCCACCGCTGTGTCCAAAAGGGTATGCGCGAGTTGGCCAAGACCTTTGCCGTCTTCCGTCCCCGTGCTCCTTTCTATTTCGAGGATGGTTCAATGTACTCACATATTGGTCGTAAGGAAGACGTCACCGATGGAAAGGAGTACGAGATTTTGGAGCCTTATAAGGACAAGAACGGACAGATATGTTACAAGCGCGTAGCTAAAGCCAAGGCAGGCACACCATGGGACAACTACGCTATCCGCTTCGACGAATATTTCGACGCTGCAGCCAAGGGTACGATGTTTACCCCAGGCCACTCATCGGTGGACCTGCACAGTCCCGGTCTGCAACTCAGAGAAATGTAAAAAGTAGATGATTAAACATTAAAAAAGGAAAAGACTATGAAGAAAGTATTAGTATCATTAGTGCTCTTGATGTGCTGCATGATTGCTTCCGCACAGGAGTATTATGTCCAGAGTGCCGGACAAGGTCAAGGTGGCCGTTATCTGGTATCTGTTACAGTTAATGTCAAGAAAAAGCTGCCCACCAGTGCAGAGGATTTGGTCATGAAGTATGCCGTTCAGGGCGTGATGTTCCGTGGCTTGATGGCAGCAGAAGGCTATGGTGAGCAAAAACCCCTCATCACCGATCCCACCATCCAGCAGACTAAGGC
>JAEEGH010006689.1_pt1 | contig 28085 bp, 22 predicted proteins | sample 9134181 | NCBI WGS metagenome assembly JAEEGH01 (sample SAMN16246544, study PRJNA631951) | gut metagenome | biome: gut microbiome; feature: rumen; material: DP-attached | host: Bos | place: Iran: Karaj | collected 2018-10 | reverse complement strand
GGCAAGGCCGTCCGCTGCGTAGGGGCCGGCGCCCCCGACGGCCCGCGTGTCCGTCTCCTGCGTAGGGGCGGGTATTACCCGCCCGCCTGTCGGTCATACGCCTATGTCTGCGGGCGGCTGATAGCCGCCCCTACGGGGGATGCGGATTGCCGCGCCAGTGTGAGCACTGGCTCGCAATGACACCGTGGGGACGGGGGGAACCCCTTCCGTCAGCCGCCTCGCGGGGGATCGGCGGCTGCCACCTCCCCCGGAGGGGGAGGCAAGTGGGCGGGCGATTCGTGAATCGCCCCTACGGGGAAATGTCCGTCCGCGCCGTAGGGGACGGCGCCCTCGACGTCCCGTTTGTCGGATCTGGGCGCGGGTCGGCGGGAGGGGCATACCCATAAAGGGCACTTAGCCCCTCCCCTACGGAGACGGGGGACGGCGGGCGATTCGTGAATCGCCCCTACGGGGACGGGGCAGGCACAGACGGACATTTCTGCATAACGATACAGCCGCCCCGCGGATGCGGGACGGCTGTTTTGTGTGTTGTGTTGTGGGCGCGAAGGGCTCAGGCCTTCTCGCCGCCCAGGACGCGCTCCTTCTCCACCTGCAGCTCGTCGATCTTCTGCTTGGACAGAGGATAGACAAAGCGTAGCAGGATAAATACCAGCAGGAACAGCACCGCCGGGATCATGACGGAGGAGTTGTACATGCTCTGCAGCGCCTCGGGGGTGAGCTTTTCGGTGTTGAGCTTGCTGCCCTCATAGCCGATCCGCAGCAGCGGGACGTTGATGAGGATGGTGGCCACGGTCTGGCCCAGCTTGCGCATGAAGGAATAGAAGGCGTAGCTGGTGGCCTCGTCATTGAGACCGAACTTGACCTTGTTGTAGTCGATGGCGTCGGTGGCAAGAGCCCAGATCAGTAGGAAGATGAAGGCGGTGCCCACGCCGGAGGCCAGGCAGGCCGCGATATACAGCCAGATGCTGGAGAAGCCGAAGAGGGCTAGCACGAAAAGGAGCAGGTAGAATGCGGCGGCAAGCAGAATGCCGTAGGAGCAGACTTCCCGGCGGCCGTACTTGTTGCCGAGCCTGCCCGCGAAGAGCATGATCACCGCCACAGGCAGATATTGGGCCACGGTGGGAACCCAGGACAGGCCGGGCTGGTTGAAGTAGTGATGGAAGAGATAGGGGTTGTAGCCCTGGGGGAACATCTGCGCGGCCAGGAAGAGCATGGAGGCAAGAGACACCGCCATGAAGGGACGGCTCTTCAGAAGCACCTTGATGACCTGCATGGTCTGGCCCTTCTCCCGCGGGGCGGGCTGGGAGACCACGCGCTCCTTAGTCCAGCGGTAGCAGAGCAGATAGGCCAGCACGGACAGCAGCGCGATGACGCCGGCGCCGATGACTACCTTCGTGGGAGAGACCACACTTTCCGTCTCGGAGATCTTGGTGTACATGACGCCTGCAAGCACCATGGCTGGCAGCGCGCCAAAGACGGAGCCGATAGAGCGGAACACCGACAGGGCGGAGCGCTCCTTGTCGTTGGAGGTGATGACCTGGGCCAGAGAGCCGTAGGGGATGTTGATGCAGGTGTAGAGCATGCCGAAGAGAATGTAGGTGACGTAGATGTACACAAGCTTGGTGCTGTGGGCCCATGTGGGGTTGCCTACAAACATCAGCACGGCGGACAGCGCCACGGGGACGGCGAAGATCTTGATCCAGCGGCGGTAGCGGCCGTCGGCCTTGGGCTTGGCCCCGTCAATGAGGCGGCCCCAGATGGGATCGTTGATCGCGTCCCAGATGCGGGCGATGATGGTCATGATCAAGACGCTGACAACAGCAATGCCCAGACCGTCGGTGTAATACTTGTTCATGACACTCTGCGTCAGACCAAAGACCAGGCAGGAGGCGAAGTCGCCCATGGCGTAGCCGATCTTGTCCTTCGTGCCAATGCCGCTTGTGCGGGCAATGTAGCCTTGTTCCATATGCACTCCTCTTTTCTCAAATTTTCCGGGGTTTCCGATGCCATTTTACCGTATCGAAGCCCCGTCCGTCAACCGATAATTGGTATGGAAATCAAACCACCTGGAAGAGGTAGAATTTCAGATAGTCCGTCTCCGGCACGTTCCAGAGGATGGGATGATCCGGCCCCTGCTGGCGCACCTCGATCTGCCGCAGCTGCACGTCGGACAGCCGCGCCGCCGTCTCCAGCATGCGCACAAAGCGCTCGTTGGGCATGAAGTGGCTGCAGGACGCGGTGGCCAGATAGCCGCCCCGGGGCAGCAGGCGCATGGCCAGGGAGTTGATCTCCCGGTAGCCCCGCTCCGCGGCGTCGGCGGTCTTGCGGGACTTGGTGAAGGCGGGCGGGTCCAGGATGATGAAGTCAAAGGGCTTGTGGGCGCGCTCGGCCAGCTCCGTGAGCCGCTCGAACACGTCGTGCTGCTGAAAGTCCGCGATGTGCTCCAGACCGTTGCGGCGGGCGTTGTACTTTGCCATCTCCACCGCGGCGGCGGAAATGTCCCAGCCCTCCACATACTCCGCGCCGCCCTTCGCCGCGTTCAGGGCGAAGGAGCCGGTGTGGGTGAAGCAGTCCAGCACCCGGCGGCCCCTGGCGAGGCGCGCCACGGCCTGGCGGTTGAACTTCTGATCCAGGAAGAAGCCGGTCTTCTGGCCGTTTTCCACGTCCACCTGGTAATAGACGCCGTTCTCGCAGATCTCCACCAGGGGGCTCTCCGGCGTGGGGAGCCCGGGCAGGGGATACCAGCCCTTGCCCTGCTCCATCCCCTCCAGCTCCCGGATGGCCACGTCGTTGCGCTCGAAGAGGCCGCGAATCTGCTGCCCGTCCTCCCGCAGAACCTCCACCAGGAGAGGGAAAAGCAGATCTTTAATGCGCTCGATCCCCACCGAGAGAGTCTGCGTCACCAGAATATCGCTGAAGCGATCCACCGTCAGACCGGGGAAGCCGTCCGCCTCCCCGAAGATCAGGCGGCAGCAGTCCGTCTGCCCGTCCATCACCGCCTTGCGGTAGCGCCAGGCGTACTCGATGCGCCGCCGCCAGAAGGCTTCGTCAAAGCAGTCGTTTGCGTTGCGGGAGAGCAGCCGGATGCGGATCTTGCTCTGTTCGCTGAGAAAGCCGGTGCCCAGGTAGCGCCCCTTGCCGCTGATGGCGTCCACCAGGGCGCCGTTGGGGGCCTCTCCCTCCCGGCGCACCACCTCGCCCTCGTAGATCCAGGGGTGCCCGGCCTTGACCCAGTCCGCCCCCTTGGCGGAGATGATGTATTTCGGATAGCTGCGTTCGCTCTTCATATCGCGCCTCCCGTGCTCTTATGATTTCGATGGGATTTTATCACAGATCCGGCCGCCGCACAACAAAAAACACTTTTGTTTTGGGATGCGTTGTGGTAGAATCGGGGAGGAAAGAAAAGGAGGAATCGTCTCATGGCTTACGATGAAAAAACCAAGCTGACCCAGATCCTGGCCGAGCACCCCTGGCTGGAGGAGGAGCTGCCCCGGCGCTACCCGCAGCTGAAGAAGATGGACAATCCCGCCGCCCGCTTCATGCTCAAGCGGCTGACGGTGAAGGACGCCGCCAGGTTGAGCGGCCACCCGGCGGAGAAGCTGCTGGGAAAGCTGGAGCGCGTGATCGCGGAGCACGACGGGCAGGCATAAAAAAGATCGGAGCGATGTATGTCGCTCCGATCTTTTTTGTTTGCTTTTTGCGCTTGGCGGCTCAGCCGCGGCTCTGCAGGTACTCCTGGATGGACGAGAGCACCACGTCCACGTCCAGACCGTGGACGGCGCAGGCCTCTTCCAGCGACTCCCCGATGGAGGAGGGGCAGCCGACGCAGTGCATGCCCGCCTGCATCAGAATATAGGCGATGCCCATGTCGTACTCCAGCATGGTGCCCATGGTGGTTTCCTTGGTGATTTCCATTTGCATATTCCTTTCTGTTGTGAAGCGTGTCCCATTTCTGAACACCGACATTATAACAGGTCTTCGACAAAAATCAAGAGGCTTCGGCGGGACGGGAAAAGACTGGAAAAAGCTTGAAATTCCCGGAAAAACTGCACAGAAAATTAACAATTTACTGTTGCAAAGCGAAAGAGAATGTGGTACAATGCGAAAAATGATTGAGTAACATTTAATTTTATGGAAAAAGCTGGAAGGACGAGAGAAAAGGGACTCGACTTCTGGGCACAAGGAGGATGTCCCATGTACCTGACAAAGAATGAACTGGAGATCATGGACGTGCTGTGGGAGCAGGGGCGTCCCCTGTCCCGGGGCGAGCTGCTGGCGCTGCCGGCGGAAAAGACCTGGATGGACAGCTCCATCCACATCCTGCTGAACAGCCTCTTGCGCAAGGGAGCGATCCGGGAGGCGGGCTATGCCAAGTGCGGCAAGACCAGCGGCCGGGTCTATGAGGCTGCGCTGAGCGTTGCGGAATACTATGTCACCACGCTGGATTCCACCCGCATCCAGCCCAGCCTGCCGGAGCTGGTGGCGGCCTATCTGGCCGTAAAGCCCACGGATGAGGAGACCCGGCGCAAGATCGCGGAACTGCTGAAATAAGCGGAAAAAAAGGGAATAGGGGAAAAGACGCTCCGAGCTTCGGCTCGGGGCGTTTTTGCGCGCCGGAGGGGAGGGGGAAGGTAATAGTGAAAAATGAATAATGAATAATTGCGGTGTGCCGCTGCGCGGCACGGATTGAAATTCGTTTGTGGGAAACGCGGGTCTACGCCGTGGAGTGCACAGAGCGAAACTCTGTCATTCCGAGCCGGTGCGCACACCGGCGTGGGAATCCGTTCCCCTTTTTGGGGACGGGGGATGCGGATTGCCACACCAGTGCTGCGGCACTGGTTCGCAATGACAGGGGGGGACGGGGGAGAAATGAAAAATGAATAATGAATAATGAATAATTGTGGTGTGCCGCTGCGCGGCACGGATTGAAATCCATGGCGCGTGACACAAGGGAAACGTCGGTCTGCTGCGTAGGGGCTGGCGCCCTCGACAGCCCGTCCCCCGTAGGGACGAGCATTGCTCGTCCGCTTGTCGGACACGGATGCAGTTCGGCAGGAGGGGCAAGCCCCTCCCCTACGGGGGAACGTGGGTTTGCTGCGTAGGGGCCGGCGCCCTCGGCGGCCCGTTTGTAAGACACGCGTCCGCGTCGACGGGCGATTCGTGAATCGCCCCTACGGGGAAACGTGGGTTTACGCCGTAGGGACGAGCAATGCTCGTCCGTCTGTCGGACACGGGCGCAACTCGGCGGAGCGATCTGGGGATCGCTCCCTACGGGTTGTCCCCGTTCCCTCGTCTCCTCAAATCTCAAAACTCAAAGCTCAAAACTCCGGACGACCAATGGTCGTCCCTACGGGGAACCTCCGTCTCCTGCGTAGGGGCGGGGCTTGCCCCGCCCGTCTGTCGGACACGCGTCCACGTCGACGGGCGATTCGTGAAGGAGCGCACAGGGGACGGTTCTGTGTGTCCCCCGCAAGACATACAGTTCCGTCCCCCGTGTTCCTGGATGATTCCTTGCAACCTCGTAGGTTAATCCATCATTCTAAATATTCGACGAAGAGATACCAATGTGGGATCACAGGGAAGATAGGATAGAACTCCTTTTCAATCGGTTCCCCTTCGCAATAGAAAAGCCAAATCCTGCAATAACCGATACCGTTTTCATCGCAGATAAACACGGTAAAACAGCAAGTGTCGATATCGACAAGGGGATTCTCATATTGTACAAACACATAGTAGAAGAGATTCTCATCCAGAATACTAGCTTTATCAATGATGGGGTGATCTGTGTATTTTTCTTTTAGTCGAAAGGAATTTCGATCACACAAAGACAGTATTTTTCTGCGGACGTCATACTCATAATAATTCGAACTGTTGCTGTATTCCATCATGACGGCAACGATTTCTTCCATTTCCTCTTGATGCCCGATCAAAAAGGCTTTCATCGCTTCCAGCTGTTCTTCTATTTTGTCTTCCTTCGGATAGGGGCTCTGTTCCGGAGGGACGCTTTCCGCCTCCGGAGGAATGCTCGTCAGGTCCGGGATAGGAACGCTTGTCGGATTCGAGCCAGCCGTTTTGCTGGAACATCCGGTAAGTAGCAATGCTACACAAATCGTAAGCAAGAGGCAAAAGAACAGGATTCTTTGCATGTATTCAACCTCCTGTTGGTAACCAGTTCATCCATTTACCACGTGCACAGGGGACGGTTCTCTGTGTTCTTCGGGGGAAAACCATACTCTTGTCGTGTGAATACGGTTGGGGGGACAAGAGCTCTGCGTTTTTTGGTTTAGCACGCGCCTCCGTGGTTGAAAAGATCAACACATAGAACCGTCCCCTGTGTTCTGGACAGCAAAGAATAATTCATCAGGTTCTGCTGTGTGATCTTCTATCAGTGTAAAACCAATATCACGCAAATCATTTACTACGCCAGAATCTTCCGTATATAATATCGCGTACTCCTCATGTGCGCTGGAAATAAACCACGCAAACCCAGACTTGAAGAAACACAGATCCATCGGGTAATGAGGATAATCCCATTGCCATAGTGAATCAAGCTCCTCCAAAACAGGAATAACCTGTTTGCACGAACGATATACGGTCAACTCATAAATGTGATTGTTTTCATTTAGCGTCTCCATACTCGGAAGATGTGTCGTTTCCTTTGCGTACAGCTTATACGGTTCAAGTTTCTCCTTGATGCGCTTTGCCGTTCTTTTCAGCCGCTCTATTCTGTTATAGCGAAAATACGTCAGAGAAAACGAATCGCTGTATGCGATCATGTATCTGATCAGCTTTTGGTAATTATCCTTACCACTTCCGCCTTCAACGTAATAACAATTCATCTTAAATCCTCCTGTGAATAAAACCAAATAAAAACACAGGGGACGGTTCTCTGTGTTCTTCGGGAGAAACCATACTCTTGTCGTGTGAATACGGTTGGGGGGGGGACAAGAGCTCTGCGTTCCTTGGTTTAGCACGCGCCTCCGTGGTCGAAAAGATCAACACATAGAACCGTCCCCGGTGCTCTGTTCACTGTGTTCTTGTTCTATTGCTTTTTCTCATTCACAAAAAAATGATGTAACGAATGCGGTCAAAACGATTCCCAAAATTATTATTTTCCATCTCACATCAATAGAAAAGTATCTATTTAGTTCATCCTCCCCCTCCACATAATGCGGATAAAACTGCCTGTTATGTTTGTTCGGGTATTTTTTTTCAAAGAGAAAACAAAATCTATGTGAATTTACTACTGTTAGGAATATATATATGGGAATGACGACAATTAAGATATAAAAACTCCTAGATAAGACTGCAAAAAATGTAAGTCCCCAGGCAGGCAAGCCGAATAAGAGCAGCGGTTTAATTTGTTGCATCAGAAGTTCTTTTTTCATAACATAAACCTTCCTTGTGTTCCCCGATGTTACTTGTCCAGCAACCCTTTCGGTAGTTGCGCTTTTAGTTCGTCCGGCAGCAGCGTGATGATCTGGTTTTCTGCCTTCCAAAACAGACCCGATCTTCTGTAGCCGCCTATCAGATCAAAACGAATGCCGTCCTCTGTCACCAGATAGCAGTGGGTAAGCTTTTCTCCGTTCCTTTCTGTGTTTATATAGACAGGTTCGATTTGCAGAACCTGATCATAGCGAACCACTATTTCCTGCGTCGAAAAGAATGGCTTATATATGATTTTCTCAGAATCCGCAATTCCATGGTTCGCTAGCATCATGAGACGGAACGGAAAAACGATCAGCGTGGCAGAGAGTATAATCGCGGAACACTTCTGCCGCGCCCTTGTACGACTGTCCTTGGGAAATATAGTACAAAGTGAGAAGCAAATGTCTACAGGCCGACGATTGAGCACTGGAAGATACCAGGAAACCAACGCATCATATGCAATAAGCAAAATCAAGGAAATATATGCGCCATCATCTAACCCATAGAAAAAAAGTACGTTGTTTTGCCCTTTTGAAAGGAGCGTGGCACCAAGAAAATCTGTAGTGGTATTCAGGAGAAAAAGGAGTGCCATGTAAACAACGAGCGTGCGGCCTTTACAACTGGCACCGGAAGAATCTCCGCGGGAAAAGCTATCCGTCGTGAGTCGATACCATTCAGAGCGTTGGTATTCTTCATACCCGGAAATTTTGTCGTAGATTCGAGGATTTTCTCGGATCTTTCGCAACTCCTTCACATGCCATATTATCCAGACTAGATATATACACGATACGGGTATATATAGAATCATAGTCACTCCTCTTCGTTTTTTTCAAGGCTACAGAAACCAGAACACAGGGGACGGTTCTCTGTGTTCTGTTCCCTTTCCCGCTGCGCGCGGAAACGCAGCGCCGTTCCCCGGGCAAGCTGTTTTTTGCTCATTTGCCTATTCCATTGAAAGCGGCAAAAGTAACGGGCAATCAAAAAACCATTCGTCCTCTGTCCGTATAACGTTCGGCAGGGCGAAAAGGTTTCAGGCGTTTCGGAAAAATTTTTTCCTGCGCCCATGAACGCGGGAGGGGCAAGCCCCTCCCCTACGGGGGGACGGGAGAAACGGATTCCTCCCTCAACCCCCTCCGTCAGCTCGCAAACTCGCTGCCACCTCCCCTTGCAGGGGAGGCAAGGTCGCTGCGTAGGGGCGGGTATCACCCGCCCGCTTGTCGGACACGCGCACACGTCGGCGGGAGGGGCATACCCTAAAGGGCACTTAGCCCCTCCCCTATGGGGACGGGGGAAACGGATCGCCGCGGAGAACCCCTTCCGTCAGCGGCGGGCGTTACACGCCGCTGCCACCTCCCCCGGAGGGGGAGGCAATGCGCACCGCTGGGGGAAGCACAGACACGGGGAAACGTCGGGCTGCAGACTGAACACCGGAGGCGCTTTTTTGCGCCTCCGGTGATGGGATTTGGTTCAATCTTTACTCCAGGGGCTCCAGGCTCCAGTAGGGCTCCTTGCCCTGGTAGTACCAGGCGGGCGTGCCCACGTCGGAGAGCTGGTTCAGCCGCTCATCCAGCTCGTCGCCGTAGTTCTGGATGGTCTCCTCCGTGAAGTAGAACTGGAAGATGTGCCGGCAGCGGTAGAAGGCGTCCACATGGAAGTCCGGCAGCATATCCGGCTCCGTGCACCAGAGCATATAGAGACCGTTGATGAAGATCAGGCTGAAGGACATGTCGTCGGCGTAGCGCAGGGTGGAGGGCAGGTAGATGGTGATCGCCTTGTCGAAGTCCGGCGAGCCGTTGGGCACTGCCCGGTCGCCGAAGGCCGCGGCCTCCTCCTCCGTCAGGTAGTCCAGATTCCAGACCTCCGGATAGATCCGGCCGCATTCGGAGAAGGCGTAGCGGTCCACCTGCTCCACACCCTCCTCCAGGGTGATGGTCACCACATTGGGGCAGTTGGCGAAGCAGGACTCGGGCACCACCTTCACGGTGCCGGGCACGGTGATGTTCACAAGGCCGGTGTTGTTGAAGGCCGAGCGGCCCAGCTCTTTGCAGCCGGTGAGGTCGATCTCCTGCAGACCCACGCGGCCCTCGAAGGCGTAGTTGCCGATCTGCTCCACGCCGGACATGCTCACGGTGAGGGGCGTGTCCACATAGTGCCACATGCCGGTCTCGTCGTTGTAGGTGGGGCAGAGCAGGAAGTATTCGCCCAGGGCCTTGCAGCCCGGGCCGATGACCACCCGGTTCACCCGGGCCTCGGACAGAATGTGGTGCTCCGACAGATCCGCGCCGGGGCCGATCTCCACCGCGTCAAAGCCGGATCTGGCCAGGGCGCTGGCGCCGTAAACCACCCCTTCCGCCGGGCAGAGGAAGCTGCCGCTGCCGTCGCCGGCATTGAGGAAGGCGGAGCTGCCGATCTGCTGCACGGTGGCGGGCAGCTTCACCTCGCCCAGGGCGGCGCAGCCCGAGAATGCGTCGCTGCCGATATAGGCGACATTCTCGCCGAACTGTACCGAGCGCAGGCTGGTGCAGCCCTCAAAGGCATAGGAGTCGATGTAGGTCAGGGAGTTCGGCAGCACCACGGTCTCCAGATTGGTGCAGCCCCGGAAGGCGCCGTACTCGATGTACTGGATGCCCTCCTCCAGGGTGACGGAGCGGAGGGCGGTGTTATTCTTGAAGACGTCGGTGTTCACGCCCACGATCTCGTTGGAGCCGATGACGGCGGGGATGGTGATGTCGGCCTGGCCGCCGGTGTAGGCGCTGATCTCATTGATGTTGTTGCATTCAAAGCCGCTGGCGTCCATGCGGTCCTTCTCCGGATCCTGGAAGGCCTCCGGCTCCAGCTGGATGGATTCCAGGATGCCGCGGAAGACCTCCCCCTCGGCAAAGGCCCAGATCGCGGCCTCGTCCGCGCCGTTGAGGTTCAGCTTCACCTGCAGGGCGTGGAACTGGGTAAACTCCGTATAGAGGAGCAGCTGGTAATAATCGCTGCTGGTCATCTCCACATGCCGCACGCCGCCGTACCAAGTGCGCCCGCCGATGTCCAGCGTCCGGTAATCCTCGCGGACAAAGCCCGCCGCCTCCACGGGGTCGGCATAGATCGTGCTGCCCACGTAGACATTGCCGCTCTGCTCGCCCTGGAAGCCGCCCCAGAGGGTGCTCTTCCCGTCGTCGCCGATATTCCAGCGGATGGGGAAGTTCACCGTGATGCCGGGGATGGAGGCGGTGAGCTCGGTGCTGGGCTGGGCGAACTGAACATGCCCCAGCAGGGTCTGCACGTCGGGATCGGCCAGGATGGCGGAGAGATCCGCCGTGCTCTTCTCCGGCGCGGACACGTCGATGCGCAGGCCGCCCCAGCCGGCGATGACCACGTCGGTATAGTCGATCACATAGATCTGGTGGGGCTCGGTGTAGGACGTGGTGTAGCCCATGGAGGCCTCCACCCAATCCGGGTTGCGGGAGAAGGACACGCGCAGCGCCGGGTAGCCGCCGAAGCTGGTATCCTCCACCTCAATGTCCGTGTAATAGCCGAAGTCCCGGAAGCTCTCCACCGCCACCCGGGTGTTGTGGACCCGGTGCTTCACCTCCGAGGGGGTCAAGGGCTCAAAGCGCACCGTCCAGGCCCTCTCCGGGTCCCGGAAGAGGATGCCGTCGTCGGTCTTCTCCGGCTCGGCGGGCAGGCTCCAGGGCACGGCCAGGGTGATGCCGCCCTCCTCGTAAACATAGGTCTGATAGGGGTCTTTTTCCGGATCGTTCACCGGGGTCTCGGGCGCTTCCGGCGTTCCCGGCGTCTCCGTTCCGCCGCCGCCGCAGGCGGCCAGCTGCAGGATAAGCAAAAGGGCAAGGAGCAGCGATACATACTTTTTCATACGGTACCTCCTATAGTCGTCCGCGTCCCGCGGAGCAGTTCGTCTTTTCTTCCTCTGTCTGTACATTTTTATTATATCTGTAGGGATCTGCTCTGTCAACCTTGACAAGCGCGCTTTCAGTGGGTAAAATTTTAGTGAAAACACTTCTGGGAGGTGCTACCATGAAACACAGAAGCATCCTTTGCCTGCTGCTTGCCTTTCTCCTGCTGCTGGCCGCCTGCGGCGAGACCGGCAGTGAGAAACCGGAGGAGGCCGCCCCCGCGGAGCAGACCGCCGGGCGCTACGCCCTCAGCGAGGGGGGCGAGGCCATCGTAAACGACGTGGATCTGAGCCACTACGCCGAGACGGAGGACAACGCCCGGGTGTTCTACGAGATCTTCGTGGGCTCCTTCTCCGACTCCGACGGGGACGGGATCGGGGATCTGCGGGGCGTCATCAACCGCTTCGACTATCTCAACGACGGCGACCCCGCCTCCGGCCTGAGCCTGGGGGTGGAGGGCATCTGGCTCACGCCGATCTACAAGTCCCCCACCTATCACAAGTACGATGTGACCGACTACTACGCCATCGACCCCGCCTTCGGCACCGAGGAGGACCTGCGGGAGCTGTGCGAGCTCTGCGAGGCCAGGAACGTGAAGCTGATCCTGGATCTGCCCATCAACCACACCGGCAGCCAGAACGAGTGGTTCCGCAGCTTTTGCGACGCCCACAAGCGGGGCGACAGTGATGATCCCTACTACGATTTCTACTGCTGGAGCAAGGCGGACGAGATCCCCTCCGGGCGGCACTTCGCCCCCATCGTCGGCAGCGAGGACTACTACGAGTGCAACTTTGACGGCGCCATGCCGGAGCTGAACTTCGATAACGAGGCCGTGCGCCAGGCGGTGCTGGACGTGGCCAAGTACTACCTTGCGCTGGGGGTGGACGGCTTCCGCTTCGACGCGGCGAAATACGTCTACTACGGCGACAACGCCGGCAGCGCCGATTTCTGGGAGTGGTATATGGCCCAGCTTCGCGCCATCGACCCGGAGATCTATGTGGTGGCCGAGGTCTGGGACGGGGACGGCATCACCGACCTCTACTACGGCTCCATGAACTGCTTCAACTTCACCATGTCCCAGTCCTCCGGCCTGATCGCGGACGTGGCCAAGGCGGGCAACGCCGGCCAGTACGCCGTCTATGTGGAGAGCTATCTGAACACGGTGCAGGCCCTCCGGCCGGACGCCATGCTGGTCCCCTTCGTGTCCAACCACGACATGGACCGGGCCTCCGGCTTCCTGCCCTCCATGAACGGGCAGATGCAGATGGCCGCCAATCTCTACATTCTGGGCCCCGGCTCCCCCTTTATCTACTACGGGGAGGAGATCGGGATGCGGGGCTCCCGGGGCAGCGCCAGCACCGACGCCAACCGGCGTCTCGCCATGCGCTGGGGCGACGGGGACACGGTGGCCGACCCCACGGGCAGCACCTACCCCGACCAGAGCGAGGTCAATCTCTCCGAGCAGCTGGGGCAGGACAGCAGCCTGTACACCTACTACAAGCGCCTGATCCTGATCCGCCGCGCCAATCCCGAGATCGCCCGGGGCGAATACCGGGCCGTCACCGTTCCGGACAGCAAGGTGGGCGGCTTCGTGGCCACATGGCAGGGCAGCAGCGTCCTGGTGCTGCATAACCCCTCCACGGGTACAAAGACCGTGGATCTGGCCGCTCTGGGGCTGGATTACACGGAGCTTGCCGCCGTCATCGGCATGGAGGACGCCGGTCTGGAGGGCACGACCCTCACCCTCGGCGGCCAGACCAGCGTGGTGCTGCGCTGAACGCAAAGCAAGGTTCCCGGGTTTTCCGGGAACCTTTTTCTTTTCGCGGCGTCTTATCTGGTATCATTCTGCTTTTGGAGGTATCACCATGAAACGAACGCTTTCTCTCCTGCTGGCGCTCTCCCTCCTTCTGGCGCTCTGCGCCTGCGGGGGGACCGCATCCGCGCCGGCGCAAAAGACCGGTACAGACGCCGCGGCCCTGGCCGCCCCGGTCTATCCCTCCATGGCGCCCCAGCCCAACCAGGACGATTACCTGAAGGAAAACGGCTGGGAGGTGGACGACAGCTATTACGAGGCCTACAGCGCCTGGCGGTCGGATCTGCTCGCCCTGCGCCGGCAGCCGGCGGGCTACGCCGACGGGCTGGAGGGCTATTTTGCCGGCAGCATCCGGCAGTTCCTCTCCGACGCCGAGGGAGAAAACCGGGTCTTCTCCCCGCTGAACCTGTACATGGCTCTGGCCATGCTGGCCGAGATCACCGACGGCAGCTCCCGTCAGCAGATCCTGGATCTGCTGGGGGCGGAGAGCCTGGACGCTCTGCGTGAGCAGGCCGGCGCCATCTGGCGGGCAAGCTTCCAGAACGACGGGGTGACCGCAAGCGTGCTGGCCAGCTCCCTCTGGATGCGGCAGGACATCGCCTATGTCCCCGAAACCCTGGAGAATCTGGCAAAGTACTACTACGCCTCGTCCTTCCGGGGCGAGATGGGGAGCGCGGAGTACGACGCGCTGCTGCAGCGCTGGCTGAACGAGCAGACCGGCGGGCTTCTGGAGGAGCAGGCCGCAGGCCTGCACATGGACCCCCGGACGGTTCTGGCTCTGGCCACCGCCATCTATTTCAAGGCGCCCTGGAACAGTGAATTCCAGGCCTATTTCACCGAGGACGGCAGCTTTTTCGGCCCCGACGGGGAAGAAACCGTCGCCTTCCTCCACGGGAGCCGGGAGATCCCCTGGTACTGGGGCGCGCACTTCAGCGCCGTGGGCCTGGGCATGGAAAACGGCGGCGACATGTGGTTTTTGCTGCCGGAGGAGGGCCTGACACCGGAAGCGCTGCTGCAGGACGCGGAGCTGATGGACTTTCTGCTGCTGCGGAACAAGAGCGTCTGGGCACAGCAGAAGACGCCTCTGGTGCATCTGACCATCCCCAAGCTGGACGTGAGCTCCGATCTGGAGCTGTCCGAGGAGCTGCAGGCCCTGGGGCTCACGGAGGTCTTTGACGCAAAGCGCTCCGACTTCACGCCCCTGACCCGGGATGTGGACGAGCTATATGTCTCCAGCGTGCAGCACGCTGCCCGGGTGAAGCTCGACGAGGAGGGCTGCGAGGCCGCGGCCTACACCGTGATCATGGTGGACACGGAGGAGGCCGAGATCGAGGAGCCGGAGCCGGAGGAGATCTATTTCGTGCTGGATCGCCCCTTCCTCTTCGTGCTCACCAACGCCGACGGGCTGCCCCTCTTCGTGGGCCTCGTCAACCACCCGGCGGAATAAGAGAGACCGGCCCGCAGGGGCGATCTGCGGTCGCCCGGCAGATCTCAGACCATTCAAGAACGTGAACGTGCGGCGCATTCGTACAAAAATACGAATGCGCCGCACCTGTCATCCTGAGCGGAGCGAAGCGGAGCCGAAGGATCTCACCCCCGGCGCAAAGAAGGATCAAGTTGGGCCGCCGAGGACGCCGGCCCCTACACGCCTGTGTCCAGGCCTTTTCCCTGAACACCTTATCAGCCTGTATGATCCGAGGAGGAAAGAGCAGGACGGAATCCTGCCATGTCGGTACTGTCGGTTCTGTCGGATTCAGGTCAGCCTCTGTAATCCGACGGAACCGACGGAACCGTCATACCTGAAATCGGGGGACGGTTCTCTGTGTTCAACATGTTCCGTCTCGGTGGGGGATCTTCGTTTTCCACAGTTGATACAAATTGTAAAGATCTTCCTCGCTTTCCTCTGAACTCCACATTTTTGCCGCCTGTACCATTGTCATATTCACGGGTTCAAAAAACATTTGAAAAGGCGGGGTAAACCTGTTGTCTACAAACCCGGAAACGCCGGGCATATTGACGCGCACTTCCCTTTTCGGCTGCTCAAAAACCGTCCAGGCCGTCCCCTCTTCATTTTGAACAAAGACCTGTCCGAGATACATGGCAATGTCCTTCAGGATCATCTCGCCAAGCAGCGAATAGCAATGCTTTTCCTTATCCGCTATCCATTCTGTCGGGACAATCGTCCCGGACGGCTCCTTCTCCATTTGAAGGAAAAACTTTATGTGTTTTCGATTCTCCACAATTTTCAGAAACCATCGCCATACCGGGATCAGGGATCGCGGCGAAAGATCCAGCCTGTCCGCTGGAATTCTCATTTGCCGGGAAACGATTTGCGATAAGTACGCAATTCTCTCCTCCAGATGCGCCTGATGCCACCGAAAATATGCCTCTGTTTCCTCATGTGTCATGTCAACAAAAGGCTTTCTGACCGGTGGGACAGGGACGCTGTATACAAGTTCTTGTTTTCCGAAAAGCATCTTATTCACCTCTGAAACACGGGAACAAAGAGCGCGGTTCTCTGTGATTAGGTTTGTGAAATCGGGGGACGGTTCTCTGTGTTTACGCGCCTCCGTGGTCGCAGAACGTTATCACATAGAACCGTCCCCTGTGTTCTATAATTTCAGTCATCCTGCATTATCCCCTTCTGATTCTTGCTCTGAGGATCCTTCTTTAGGGGAGAGCAGACTGCCGCACCAAGGGCAATACTGTATCGTCACTACAGACTGTCCTCCATCGTGAACGATAATTCCGTAGTCATTACTCGTCTCATCAAAGAGCACCAGCCAATCCGGGCATTCAAAAGGAGAATGATGGACCGGGCAATGATTGGAACTAAAGTATCGCATTGCTTCACAGCACATATCACCCATAAAGCATCGCCTCCTGCATGTATGATTGTTCTTCCTGCTCCGGGAACATAGGGGAACGGTTCTCACTCTGTTTTCGATCCAATTTGCCAGGAATCTCCATAAAACTCCATATAACCGTGCTGTCCCAGACCATCGGAAATGTCCTCAATTGTGCCAAGTTCGTGATAAAAATACATGAACACGATCGTTCTTTCGGGATCACAATGGGCAATCAGGCCGATGTAGTCCTCTAATATTCCATACTCGCTCATGTCTATCGCGCGAAAGGAGTAATCATCTACAGAGAAGTGAACACTGGCGATGTGGTGATAGGAGTGCCGTCGCTGTTCTTCCGTCATATCCGGGTAATCCGCCTCGGTCTGTGCTAGAAAGCTTTCATAGGCAGCGTCGTTATCAAAAACCAGCTTTAGATAGTATCCTTGATAATAACTCTTGCCTTTTGTCCTGTACTCAAATACTGATTGGGCAGACTCTGGCAGCTCCTGCAGATTCGGGAAAAAACGCTCTGCGATCTGCCCGGCCGGGTCGTCCTGAAATTCATGCAAAAGGATCCCCTGGCAGCCGGTAAGCAGAAGTGCGCAAACCAAAACCGCAGCCAAAAGAATTGTTTGTTTTCTCATTTATCATTCCTCCACAAATCATACAAGCAAACCCCGGGACGGTTCTTTTTCGGAAAAAGAGCTGCAAACAGCGTCAAGCTGTTTCTCTGCCTATCTATTCCAGCGGAAGCGGCAAAGGTAACAGGCGATCGGGAAAGATCTCTCTCCCTCCCGGCACTTGTATAACGTTCAGCGGGGCGAAAAGGTTTCAGGGAATGAAAAAATTTCGAAAAAAGCGCACGGGAAGCGTTCCCGGTGCGCTTTGTCTGTCCCCATGCGCTCCGTTATGTCCTTGCGCCGGGGGCGAGATCCTTCGACTCCGGCTTCGCCTCCGCGAAGTCATGAAACGGGGACGGGGATGCGGATTGCCACACCGTAGGGACGAGCATTGCTCGTCCGTGGCTTCCGGCGCGGTGTGGACAGACGGACGACCAATGGTCGTCCCTACTGGTTCGCAGCGACGCGGGGAACAGAAGGAATTTCTTCATTCCTTCATTTCGCTTCATTCCTTCATTCCCCGCCCTTCCTCTTCAGGCTCAGCGGTGCTTATTTCTCCCCCAGAAGGTGTTGTAGCGGTCCGGCTCCCAGCCGGGCTTCACGTCCTTCACCGCCTCCGCGGCGGTGATCTCTTTTTCGCCGTTATCCAGGTCGATGAGCACATAGCGGTCGTTGCCCATGCCGAGCTCCTTCATATAGCTCAGCTGTCTGAGGCCGTGGCGGGTCTCCACTCGCTCCACCAGCGCCTTGCCGCCGCCCTCGGGCAGGTTGTAGATGAGATCCATGCAGGCGTTGTCCACCGCCAGGATGTCCAGCGAGCCCAGGATGCCCACGTCCGGCGTCACCACCGGCTCGGCGCCGGGGCCTTCGCAGTCGCAGGAAACGGACATGTTGCGCATGGTGTTGATGTAGCACACATGGGGCGCGAAGTGGTCGATGGTGGCCTTGGTGCTCTCGCTGATGCGCTCCATCAGCTCCTCCTCGGCGATGCTCCACATGTTGCCGGAGCCCTCGGCGGTGTGGATCTCCTTCTTGCCGATGCGCCCGTCGGCGCAGCCGATGCCGATGTTTTTGTTGGAGCCGCCGAAGCCGCCCATCATGTGGCCCTTGAAGTGGGTCAGCACCAGGAGGGAGTCGTAGTTCAGCATGCTCTTGCCCACGTGCATCTCGGTAAACCACTTGCCGCCCTTCACGGGCAGCGCCGCCACGCCGTCGGCATCGGTGATGTCCACGGGGCAGAAGGTCCAGCCATTGATCTCCAGGGTCTTGCGGTGATCCTCGGTGGTGTAGCGGCTGCCCTCATAGTAGGTGTTGGTCTCGATGATGGTCGCCTCGGGCAGGCGGGAGGCCAGCAGCTCCTTCACCCAGGGGCGGGGGATGATGTTGGGGCCTTCGGCCTCGCCGGTGTGCAGCTTCACGGCCACCTTGCCGCAGAGCACGGACGCCACCTTGTCATAGACCTTCTTCAGCCCCTCCTCGGACAGATCCCGGGTGAAGAACACCACGGAGCTCTCCCCCGTGCGCTCCTCAAAGGGAACGTACTTGTTTCCGTCCTTGCCGGGAACGGGTTTTGTTTCAGCCATTTGTATTCCTCCTTAAAACATTTTTTCTTTAGTGTACCATAGTTTTTTCTGTTTATCCAGTTTTTTCTTTTCCCTCTTGACAGAAACATATGAGCGTGCTAACATATGAACAGTAAAACATATGAACGGAGGTTCAAATGATGGCACACGACCACGAGGCCATCCTGCAGAAGGTGCGGCAAGACCTGCCCACCGACGAGCTGCTGTGCGATCTGAGCGATCTGTTCAAGATCTTTGGCGACACCACCCGCATCAAGATCCTCTACGCCCTGCTGGAGTCGGAGATGTGCGTGTGCGCCATCGCGGATCTGCTGGGCATGACCCAATCGGCCATCTCCCACCAGCTCCGGATCTTGAAGGACGCGGATCTGGTAGGCAAACGCCGGGAGGGCAAGACCATCTACTATTTCCTCTCCGACGACCATGTGCGCACCATCGTCGCCCAGGGCTTTGAGCACCTGATCGAGGAGCACCTGGAGGAAAATTCGGAATTCGGAATTCGAAATTAGGAATTCAGCAAGTCCCGTCTTATCCCTGCGCTTTCCCCTCCCCTGTGCAAGGGGAGGTGTCACGGCGTGTTCTCCCGCGAGCGCCGTGACGGAGGGGTTGCAGCCCCTCTCTTTACGTTTCAATCTCAACGATCTTGAAAGGAGCACCGTTATGAAAAAGACCTTTAAGCTGGAAGACCTGGATTGCGCCAACTGCGCCGCCAAGATGGAGACGGCCATCAACAAGCTGGAGGGGGTAAAGAAGGCCACCGTCAGCTTCATGACCCAGAAATTGACCATCGAGGCCGAGGACGACAAGTTTGACGAGGTGGTGCAGGCCGCCGTCAAGTGCATCGCCAAGGTGGAGCCGGACTGCCGGGTGATCCTGAAATGAGCCGGAAGCAGAAGAAGACCCTTCTGCGGATCGTCCTTGCGGCGCTGCTGCTGGTCGCGGCGGCGCTGCTGCCCGCAGAGGGGCTGTGGAAGGCCCTGGCCTTCGCCGTGCCCTGGCTGGTCATCGGCTACGACGTGCTGTGGGACGCCGTGCGGGGCATCGCCCACGGCCAGGTCTTTGACGAAAAGTTCCTCATGGCCGTCGCCACCATCGGCGCCTTCGCCGTGGGCGAGTACCCGGAGGCCGCCGCCGTCATGCTCTTCTACCAGATCGGCGAGTGGTTCCAGTCCATCGCCGTGGGGCGCAGCCGCAAGTCCATCGCGGCGCTGATGGACATTCGGCCGGAATTTGCCGTGGTGCTGCGGGACGGGCAGGAGGAAGAGGTGGATCCGGAGGAGGTCTCCGTGGGCGAGACCATCCTGATCCGCCCCGGCGACCGGATCCCCCTGGACGGCACGGTGCTGGAGGGGCAGAGCAGCCTGAACACCGCCGCCCTCACCGGGGAGAGCCTGCCTGTGGACGTGGCCCCCGGCGACCGGGTGGTCAGCGGCTTCATCAACATGACCGGCGTCCTGCAGGTGCGCGCCGAGAGCGCCTATGAGGACAGCACCGTGGCCCGCATCCTGGAGCTGGTGGAGAATTCCGCCGAGAAAAAGGCCCGGGTGGAGAGCTTTATCACCCGCTTCGCCCGCTGGTACACCCCCTGCGTGGTGATCGGCGCGCTGCTGCTGGCTCTGGTGCCCCCGCTCTTTGTGGGCAACTGGGGCGAGTGGATCCACCGGGCGCTCATTTTCCTGGTGGTGTCCTGCCCCTGCGCGCTGGTGGTCTCGGTGCCGCTGAGCTTCTTCGGCGGCATCGGCGGCGCCTCCCGGGCCGGCATCCTCATCAAGGGCGCCAACGACCTGGAGACCCTGGCCAAGGTGGACACCGTGGCCTTCGACAAGACCGGCACCCTGACCCGGGGCGTGTTCCAGGTGGACGCGGTGCACCCCAAAGAGCTCACGGCGGACGCGCTGCTGGACATTGCCGCCGCGGCGGAGAGCCGCAGCAATCACCCGGTGGCGGAATCCATCGTGGCCGCCCACGGGGGGCATATCGACCCCGCGCGGCTTGGCGCGGTGCGGGAGCTGGCCGGCATGGGGCTGGAGGCCGAGGTGGACGGCGAGACCTTCTACGTCGGCAACGGCAAGCTGATGGCGCAGGTCGGCGCCGACTGGCACGAGTGCCATCTGCCCGGCACGGTGGTGCACATCGCCCGGGGCAGGGAGTATCTGGGCCACATCGTCATCAACGACCAGCTGAAGCCCGACGCCCCTGAGGCCATCGCGGCGCTGAAGCGCCTGGGCGTGAAGCAGAGCGTGCTGCTCACCGGCGACCGGCAGAAGGTGGCCGAGGCCGTGGCGAAGGAGCTGGGCGTGGACGATCTGCGGGCGGAGCTGCTGCCCGCCCAAAAGGTGGAGGAGGTGGAGCGCCTGCTGCAGAGCGGCGCGAAGCTGGCCTTCGTGGGCGACGGCATCAACGACGCGCCGGTGCTGGCCAGGGCGGACGTGGGCATCGCCATGGGCGCCATGGGCAGCGACGCGGCCATCGAGTCGGCGGACGTGGTGCTGATGGACGACAAGCCCTCCCGGCTGCCCCTGGCGGTGAAGATCGCCCGGAAGACCATGCGCATCGTGCGGGAGAACATCGGCTTTGCCCTGGCGGTGAAGTTCGTGATCCTGGCGCTGGGCGCCCTGGGCATCGCCGACATGTGGCTGGCGGTGTTCGGAGACGTGGGCGTGCTGATCCTCGCCATCCTCAACGCCATGCGCTGCATGCTCCCGATGGAATAGTTTTGAGTTTTGAGAAAAAAACGGAGGTGTGAGAGCTTCACACCTCCGTTTTTCAGGGATTCATGATTTGGTAGATTTGTCGGGACAGCGCCCCCATGGCGTCCTTGGCCTCCCGCTCGGAGGGTGTGCCGTCGGAGATCACGCAAAGGATGTAGTCCCCTCCCGGGCTGTAGACGATGCCCACGTCCGCCCAGCAGAGACCGCCGAGATCCCCGGTCTTGTGGGCGATGGGCGTCCCCTCCGGGCGCCCCAGGGGCAGCCGGTCGTTCACCGTCTGCGCCAGCAGCAGGCTCAGCATTTCCCGGGACGCGTCTGCGGAGACGCAGTCTCCCCGGTAGATGGCGGAGAGCATCGCGGCGCAGTCGCCGGCTGTGGTGTAGTTCTGCAGGCCGTTGTCCTGGAGCATCAGGCGGTTGAGCCGGGTCTGCGTATAGCCCTCCCGGGCGCACCAGTCGTTCACCGCGGCCATGCCCGCCGCCTCGTCCCCATCCCCCAGCAGGCAGATCAGGCTGTTGGCCGAGGCATTGTCGCTGTAGGTGATCATGGCGAAGAGCAGCGGGTAGGCCTCCCCGTGCTCCAGCGCCCCGCTCTCCAGCCTCTCGTAGACCGCGCCCATGATGTAGAGCTTGATGAGGCTGGCGGAGACCATGGGTTCTTCATCTGTGGCCACGAGGATCGGCTCCCCCGCCGGAAGCGGCTGCCAGGCCAGGCTCCAGCGGCCGGGCTGCTGAGACGCAAAGACCCTGAGCGCCTCCCCGGCCGGGTCGGCCGTGGGAAGCGGGCTGGGCGTCGGCTCCGGCGGCGCCGTCTCGCTCACCGGGGTCGGCGTGGCCGCCGGGATGATCTGCGGTTCGGGCTGCGCCTGGGGGCGCGTTTCGCTGCGCATCAGCAGCAGAACCCCCAGCACGCCCAGCAGCACCCCGGCCAGCAGCGCCAGGAGCCAGTGCTTTCGTGTAAGTTCCATGGCTTAATAGTAGGAGCCGCCGTAGTGCTTGTTCTCATAGTCCCGGATGAAGCCGATGTTGGTGCGCTCATAGGTGTTGAACACGCTCTCGCTGAAATTCTCCGCCGAAATCGTGCCGTGATACCAGGTCTTGCTGTTGAAGTAGGCGGCGATCTCCGGAGTCTTGAAGATCCGCCCGTGGCGGGCGAAGATCTCGTTGCGGGCAAAGCAGAGCTGCTCGTGGGTCAGGCCGCTGAGATCGCTCTCTGTCAGATAGCGGCTGTTGCTCTCCGGCAGCAGGTAGTCCGGCGCGGGCGTGGGCGTAGGGGTCGGCGTGGGCGTCGGGGTCGGCGCCGCGGTGGGCACGGGCGAGGGCGTGATCACCACGACGGGCGTGGTGGGCTGCACTGTGCCGGGCGGCACGATGACGGGCTGCCCGCTGGGCGCCACTACCGGCTCCGCGGAGGGCACGATGACAGTGGAGCCCTGGGGCTCCCCGCCGCTGTTCTTGTTCCCGCCCGCGAAGAGCAGGATCAGCACAAAGGTGAGCACCGCCACGGCCAGCACGCCCAGAACCAGCAGGGCGATGTTCAGGCCCCGGTCATTCTTGCGGGGTCTGGCCTCCGTCCCCCGTGCGGGACGGCGGGCGGCCGTCTGCGCGGGGGCTTTCCGCATGGGCCGCTCCTGCGCGGCAGTCGTGGGCTCGTCAAAAAACTCGCTCAGATCCATCTCCGGCTTTGACTCCGGCCGGGGCACGCTTGCCGCCACCGGCGCGCCGCAGCTTGTGCAAAACAGAGCGCCTTTATCCAGCTTGGCGCCGCATTGTGTACAGTTCACAGGCATCTTCCTTTCCACTTTGCATGATACGTCATGGTTATTCCTTGTATCCTTATTATAGCATCTCGCCGGGGGAATGCAAAGCGTTTTTTCCGCGAGGCACTTGCCGGGAAAAGCCCGGGCGTGTATAATACGGGGGAAGAAACAACAGGAGGCGACAAGCATGCTTGAAAATGCGGAAAAATTCTTTGAGCTCTACACCCGGGACGAGGCGCTGCGCAATCGGGTGCTGGAGGCGGAGGCCAACTACCCCGGCAGTCTGGAGATCCGGGACGCGGTGGTGGAGGACGTGCTGCTGCCCATCGCGGCCGAGCTGGGGCTGCCCTTCACGCTGAAGGATCTGCGCGCCTTTGAGACGAAGCACAAGCTGAAAAACGCCCCGGACGCGGACACGCCCATCCAGGAGGGCGATCCCATCGAGGACCCGGTGGACTACTGGCTGCTGGACAAGGGCTGGACCTACGACTACGAAGGCGCCATTGGGGAGAGATAGTTTTCAGTTTTGAGTTTTCAGTTTTCAGAGCAGGTTCTTCCAAATTGCCTCTGAAAACTGAACCCTGAAATCTGAAAACCGAAAAACGCAGGGAATGCGAGCTTGATCTCGCATTCCCTGCGTTTTTCTTACAGCAGCGGGGCCAGCACCTTCATCAGGGCGCCCTCCAGCTTCACCCGGAGCTTCTCCCTGCGCAGCGTCTCCGGCGTCACCGTCCGGCACTGCTCCTGGGTCGCGAGGAAATCCGCCTCGATCTCCCGGATGCAGGCCGTGTGATGGAGATAGGCGCCGCACTCGAAGTGGTGGTAGAGGCTGCGGTAGTCCAGGTTGATGGTGCCGACGGTTCCCTCCCGGTCGTCGCTGACAAAGACCTTGGCGTGGACAAAGCCGGGCGTGTACTCATAGATCCGCACGCCGGATTCCAGCAGAGAGCGGTAGTGGGTCTTGGCCAGGGCGTAGGGCAGGCGCTTGTCGGGGATGCCCGGCAGGATGAGGCGCACGTCCACCCCCCGCTCGGCGGCGAATTTCAGCGCCGTCTCCATCTCCCCGTCCAGGATCAGATAGGGCGTCATGATGTGGACGTACTTCCGCGCCCGGTTCAGAATGTCCAGGTACACCCACTCCCCTACCCGCTCCCGATCCAGGGGGCAGTCGGCATAGGGCAGCACGAAGCCCCCGCTCTCCGGGTGCCTCGGCGCCGGCGCCTCCAGCAGCGCCCGCTCCTCCATCCTGCCATCCTCCAGATGCCACATCTGCAAAAACAGCAGGGTGAAGCTCCGCGCCGCCTCGCCCTGGAGCATCAGGGCGGTGTCCTTCCAGTGTCCGAAGCGGCGGACGCGGTTGATATACTCGTCGGCCAGGTTGACCCCGCCGGTGAAGGCGGTCTTACCGTCGATGACCAGGATCTTCCGATGATCCCGGTAGTTATAGTGGGTGGAGACGAAGGGCATCACCGGGGCGAAGGCCTTGGCCTGGATGCCCAGCTTCTTCAGCCGCTGGGGATAGTCCCGGGGCAGGGTGAAAAACTCGTTGGTGCCGTCATAGAGCAGGCGCACATCTACGCCCTGCGCCGCCTTCCGCGCCAGGATCTCCAGGATCCGCCCCCACATCTCCCCCTCATCCACGATGAAGAACTCCAGGAAGATGAACTTCTCCGCCTTCTCCAGCTCCTCCAGCAGCACGGGGAAGAGCGTATCCCCCAGAGGGAAGTAGCGCGCCTGGGTCTCGTCATAGACCGGGAAGCAGCCGGAGCGGTTCACATAGCGGGCAAGGCCCTGCATCTCCGGCGCCTCGTCCGACATGCGCACCAGGGTGTCCACCGCCTGGGGCAGACTGTCCCGGGTGCTGCGGGAGACGGCGCTGTAGCGATCCCGCAGGATCCGGTGCCCCAGGTCGCTCTGGGTGTAGAGATACATGAGCCCGCCGAAGACCGGCAGCAGCAGGATCACCAGCATCCAGGTCAGCTTGGCGTTGGATTCGTGGTGGCTGTTGATGAGGAGCAGGCCCATGATGCCCGTGAAGATCAGCGAAAAGCTGTAGTAGTGGGGCATAAAGTCCTGCAGGGTCCCGTAGAGCACCAGCAGCAGCGCAAACTGCAGCAGCAGGAAGAGGGTGATGAGCCCGGCGCGGCTGAACACGGCGCGCCACAGACCCCGGCGTCCCTTTTTCAGCAGGCGGATGCCCCGCGTGTCGCTCTCCGCGCTGACCTTTGGCTTCATACGCTCCCCTCCTTTCCCGCTTGACGCGGTTTTCCCCGGATGTTATGATTGAGAAGAAATTATACCGCCTTTCCCCTTCCGCGTCAAGCGCAGGGAGGGCGCGGAAAGCAGGGATCGCATGGCAGCTTTGATCATCCTTCCGGTACTTCTCCTCCTGGCGCTGGGCGTCGCCTACGGCGCCTATCGCTTCGCCTATTATTCTCCCCACAAAAACCAGAACGACCCCTATCTGGCGCCGGACGGGCACCGCTACACCCCCGAGGAAGGCCCCACCTACGGTCTGATCCGGGAGATGGACGAGCTGCCCTTCGAGCCGGTGACGATCCGTTCCCGGGACGGGCTGCAGCTTTTCGGCCGCTATTACCATGTGCGGGACGGGGCGCCGCTGCAGATCCAGATGCATGGCTACCGGGGCCACGCCCTGCGGGACTTCTGCGGCGGCAACAAGCTGGCGCGGGAAGCGGGGCTCAACACCCTGGTGGTGGATCAGCGGGCCCACGGCAAGAGTGAGGGGCATACCATCAGCTTCGGCATCAACGAGCGCTGGGACTGCCTGCAGTGGGCGGAGTACGCGGCGCAGCGCTGGCCCGGCGTGCCCATCAGCCTGGCGGGCATCTCCATGGGCGCCGCCACGGTGCTGATGGCCTCGGATCTGCCCCTGCCGGAGGAGGTCAAGGGCATCATCGCCGACTGCGGCTACTCCTCCCCCCGGGCGATCATCAAGCATGTGTGCTGGAGTCTGCCCAAGCCCTTTCGGATCTTTTACCCCTTCACCAGCCTGAGTGCAGAGCTCTTCGGGCACTTTGACCCGGACGCGGGCAGCGCCCTGGGCGCGGTGAGCAATACCACGCTCCCCATTCTGCTGATCCACGGGGAGGCGGACGGCTTTGTCCCCTGCGAGATGAGCCGGGAGATCGCCGCCGCCTGCGCATCGAAGGTGCGCCTGGAGACTTTCCCCGGCGCCGACCACGGCGTGAGCTATCTCAGCGACCCGGAGCGCTACGGCAGGATCGTGAAGGAATTTCTGGAGAGCATTGGCGGGATCTGAAGGAACATTGGAAAAGCGGGCGGCCAAGCGGCCGCCCGCACAGTCTGAGCGGCGCCCGGGTGGGCGCCGCTCGTTTGTTTCCCTGTGTTTTTCTTATTTGCAGATGCTCAGTGGATAACGACCCCGTTGCCCCGGGCCTTGACGTAGGTGGCCAGCAGCGCCGCGTCCGTGGCATTCACCTTCCCGTCGCCGTTCACATCGCCAGAGCCGTCCACGATCGTGACGCCGTTGCCGCGGGCTTTGACGTAGGTGGCCAGCAGCGTCGCATCCATGGCGTTCACCTTCCCGTCGCCATTGATGTCGCCGGGGATGCGCTCAGGCTCCGGCCCATAGCCCACCCAGGTGATCTCGCCGCCGTAGCCCCGGCGGACCTCTTCGGTCCAGGTCGGGTTGGACATCGGGTAATAGGCCGTGGCGGTGACGACGGAGAAGCAGAGCTCTCCGAAGCTGGGGGCAGAGCCTTCAAATCGGATCTCGGTCAGAGTGCGGCAGCTGCCGAACGCGTACTCTCCGATGGCGGTCACATTCTTCGGGATCGTCACGCTGGTCAGTCCGTAACATCCGTTGAAGGCACTCCTGCCGATCCTGGTCACACTCTCCGGGATCGTCACGCCGGTCAGTCCGTAACATGCGTAGAACGCACCCCGCCCGATGCTGGTCACCCCCTCCGGGATCGTCACGCTGGCCAGTGCATCACAGCGAGCGAACGCATTGCTCCCGATGCTGGTCGCTCCGGAGATGATGCGGACGCTTTTGATCGAGCCCAGGCTGGCGGCCCATGGCGCATGACCATCATCGAAATTCCACATGCTTCCGCTGCCCGCAACGGTGAGAACGCCCTCGCTGTTCAGCGTCCAGATCAGGTTATCGCCGCAGTACATGACGTCCGCGGGGGCAATGTCTCCGTCGCTGCAATGGACGGTGATCGAATAGTGATCGTAAGGCATATTCAGCTGACTCCACATGGCGCGCGTGCCGCCGAAATAGATATCGGTCAAGCTGTCACAGGATCTGAAGAGGTCGTTGCCGGTCTCCGTCAGGCTGGCGGGCAGCGTCACACTCGTCAGACTGTTACAGGAAGAGAACGCGGCGTAGCCGATGCGCGTGACGCCCTCCGGGACCGTGATCTCGGTCAGTTTTCCGCAGCTGTGGAACGCATATTCCCCGATGCCGGTCACACCGGGCTGGATATCCAGCGCAGTGATCTCGTCCTGGCAGTAGCTCCACCAGGGAGCCAGATCTATGTTCGACCAGTTCCACATATCCCCGGTGCCGGAGATGGTCAGGGTGCCGTTCTCCTCCAAGGTCCAGGTCAGATCGTCGCCGCACTGGCCGGAGGCGATGGGCCCGTAGGCGACCCAGGTGATGGTGCCGCCGTAGCTCTGGCGTACTGCCGCCGTCCAGGAGGACTCCTGCTGCGGATAATAGGCCGTGGCTTTTACGCCGTAAAACGAATGGGCGCTGAAGCTGGGGGCCGGGCCTTCAAAGCGGATCTCGGTCAAGGCGCCGCATTCGTAGAAAGCGTATTCTACGACAGTCTTCACGCTGGCCGGGATCGTCACGCTGCCGGTCTTGCCGGCAGGGCACAGGAGCAGCGTTTCCATCGCCTTGTCATAGACGATGTTGTCTGCGGCGCAGTAAGCGGGGTTGGCCTCCGCCACCTGGATCTCCGCCAGGCTTGAGCAGAATTCGAACATCATGGTAGGATTCCAGTCCACCAGGCTGGCGGGAAGGCTCACGCGCGTCAGCGCGGAGCAGTCATCGAAGGCTCTACGGCCGATGGTCGTCACGCCCTCCGGGATCGTCACCTCTATAAGCCTGTTGCAGAAGTAAAACCCATGATGGCCGATGCTGGTCAAATTCGCCGGGAGGGTGATTTCCGTCAGACCGCTGCAGAATCCGAAGGCGTAGTTCCCGATACTCGTCACGCCCGCCGGGATCGTGATCTCGGTCAGGCTGTCGCATTGGTAGAAGGTATAGTCGCTGATGGCCGTCACGCCCTCCGGGATCGTCATGCTGGTCAAGGCGCTGCAGGAGGAAAAGGCACTGGATCCGATGCTCGTCACGCTCTCCGGGAGCGTCACGCTGGTCAGGGCGCTGCAATGGCTGAACGCACTGTCTCCGATGCGCGTCAAGCCCT
>JAEEGH010006688.1_pt1 | contig 28087 bp, 24 predicted proteins | sample 9134181 | NCBI WGS metagenome assembly JAEEGH01 (sample SAMN16246544, study PRJNA631951) | gut metagenome | biome: gut microbiome; feature: rumen; material: DP-attached | host: Bos | place: Iran: Karaj | collected 2018-10 | reverse complement strand
GCTTAGCATGGCTTGGTCCCAAGGCGGCTCAAAAGTCAATTCGACATTGCACGCTGTTATTCCGGGAACGTCAGCAACGCTTTTCTGAACCTCCGCCAGCACCTCGTCGGCCATCGGGCATGTTGGTGCAGTGAAGGTCATTTTAATGAAAACCTCGTGCTTCTTGTTAATTACAAGTTCATAGATTAGTCCAAGGTCATAGACGTTGACAGGAATCTCCGGGTCATATACCTGCTTGATAGCCATGATGACATTGTCATATAACGGAGCAAGTTCTGCGGCGTCTTCTGCGGTCAGGATGGTGCTGTTTTCCTTAGCGATAGCCTTGATGGTTTCAATCATTGACACCAATCCATTGGCCCTGGTAGGAGAGAGGTTCTCTTTCAGTCCTATTTCGTTGATAAAGCTGAAATCATCTCCAGCTATCTCTTCGGGAGTCCTTCCAGAATACACTCCGATCAACAGGGATATTATTCCCTTTGTAATGATTGCGTCGCTGTCGGCGCGGAAGAAAAGTCTTCCTCCTTCTATTCGACTGTTAAGCCAAACCCTTGATTGACAGCCTTTTATGAGCCTATCTTCGGTTTTTTCCTCTTCTGGGTATGGTTCAAGGTTTTTCCCGAGATCAATCAAGTACTCGTATTTGTCGAGCCACTCGTCATACATCGAGAAATCATCTATAACCGCTTTTTTGGCCTCTTCCAGAGATATCATTTCATCAGTATTATATGAGCATTCCAACCGCCCTCTCGAGGGAGTTGATGAAATACTCGGCTTCTTCGATTGTATTGTATGGAGCAAGGGAAGCGCGAAGCATACCCGTAACCCCGTATCTGTCCATCAGGGGTTCTGCGCACATCTGCCCGGATCGGACGGCAACCCCCAACTTGTCCAGGATCAAGGCCAGATCCTCATGGTGGGCACCTTCCACGCAGAAAGAAAAGAGGGCAATCTTATCTTCTGTTCCACGTGGAACCCCAAACAGACGGACTCTAGGATTGCTTGTCAAGGCATTGTACAAGTAATCTGAGACTTGCTTGCTGTATTCTTGTATATCCTTATCCTGTAATAATTCAGCGAATTCAATCGCCGGTTTGAGGGTTGGTACGGAATTAATGTTCTGTGTGCCGGCTTCGAATTTTTCCGGAAGCGGAGCATAGGTAGTTCCAGAGAACCTGACCGTTGCAATCATTTCTCCGCCACCCTGATATGGAACCATCTTGTCCAGCCATTCCTTCTTGCCGTATAGTACGCCTGTTCCTGTGGCTGCATAAAGTTTATGTCCAGAGAAAGCATAGAAATCACAATCCAGATCCTGGACATCCACGCCTCCGTGGACAATACCCTGAGCACCATCGACCAGGACGGGGCAACCTATTGAATGACAAGCCTTTACTATCTCCTTGACCGGGTTCTTGATACCAAGGACGTTGGAGATTTGGCTCACGGCAACGAGCTTTGTCCTGTCGGTCAGCAAAGCCGGGAGATCTTCTATTTTCAGATGTCCTTCATCGTCGACGCCAAGGACTTTCAGTACAGCACCTTTCCTTTGACAGAGCATCTGCCACGGAACGATGTTGGAATGATGTTCGGCTTCGGTGACTATGATTTCGTCTCCTTCAGAAACGAAGCTTTCTCCGTAGGAAAAGGCGACTAAATTGATGGAAGCTGTTGTCCCTGAAGTGAATATTATCTCTTCCCTCGATGCAGCATTGATATATTCCCTGACGGCATCCCGCGTGCTTTCGTATTCTTCCGTTGCATCGACGGCGAGCTTGTGAACGGCCCTGTGGATGTTGGCGTTGGATCCGCGCACGAGGGAAAGCCATTTCTCAACGACGCTTTCCGGCCTCTGGGAAGTGGCCGCATTGTCGAAGTACACCAACGGCCGGCCATGGACGCTCTGTGAAAGCGCCGGCAGCATAGCCCTTATTCCGTCGATGTTCATACAGGATCGATTGCTTGTGAACTGCAAATTTAGCAATTATTGCTAACTTTACGGATTAGATAAGACAAAATGGTCAGAATATGATAGACTACATCAAAGGTTCGGTGGTGGATCTCTCCCCGGCGGAACTCATACTGGAAAACAACGGAATAGGTTACAGTATCCTGATATCCCTTCAGACCTACCAAGCCCTCGAGGGCAAGAAAGAGGCGACAGCATACATATTCCATTACCTTCGCGAAGACATGGAGGAGTATTACGGCTTTGCCACGAGGGACGAAAGGGAACTCTTCGAACTGTTGATCAGCGTGTCCGGGATAGGAGTGGCTTCAGCCAGGATGATGCTGTCCTCGCTGTCTTCTGAAGAGATAAGGCAAGCCATTCTGTCTGAGGATGTTGCAAGGATTAAGAGCATCAAGGGGATTGGCGTGAAGAGCGCCCAGAGGATGATCATAGAGTTGAAGGACAAGATTGTCAAGGGCGAAGGATCCCAGGCTGGCGAAATCTTCGGAGGTGCCGCACGGAACGAAATAGCGGAGGAGGCTTCCCGTGCCCTGGTGATGCTGGGCTTCTCAAAGCCGGCCGTCTCCAAGGCTGTCCAGGCCGTCCTGAAAGCCAACCCGTCAGCAAAGGTGGAGCAGGTTATCAAATCTGCCCTCCAAATGATGTAATTACAGGAATATCTTTATTTGATAATGGCCGCCCAGCCTCCACCGGGGGCCATTTTTATTCTGACCCGACCGTTCTCCGGGAAGTCTTCTTCTTCCTTCATGTAGTCACGAGCGACCTTGTCCGCATTGGCTCCGTCGTGGAACACGGTCATCACGCTTGCGGAAGTAATGAATCCGAGTTCCAGGTCCATTTCCCGAGGTGTCCAGTTCGTGATGGCCCCTACATACCATTTTTCACCCTTGCGGCGTGCGATGGCAACATATTCCCCGATCTCTCCGCTGACCATCACCGTTTCGTCCCATGATGTCGGGACGGACGCAATGAACTCAGTGCATTCCTCTTCAGAATAATAATTGGAAGGGGAGTCGCAAAGCATGGCCAGAGGGGCGTCCAGCACGATGTATTCAGCCAGCTGGCGGCATCTGGTTCCCTGGCTCATCGCTTCTGAAGATACAGGGCGGAAGTTCTTCTGGGTGGCGTTGCGCATCGCTCCCGGAGTATAGTCCAAAGGACCCGCAGCCATCCTGATAAATGGAATCGTGCATTCGTACACGACCTGGTCGGCAGTACCCCACTTAAGATGCTCCAGCCCCCTCACGCCCTCGTAATTAAGGACGTTCGGATATGTCCTCTGCAGACCCGCCGGCTTCGAGGTGCCGTGGAAATCGATGAGCAAGTGATATTTGGCTCCCATTGCGGCGGCTTTCTGCTGGAATTCGATCATCGGCTGGTCGTCACGGTTCATGAAATCTATCTTGAAGCCCTTGATTCCCAGCTTGGAATAATGCCTGCAGGCCTCGTTCATGTCTTTGTTGAACGCCCAGTATCCGGTCCACAGGAAGATGCCCACGTTCTTCTTTGCGGCATAGTCGATGACTTCCTTGAGGTCGAGCTCCGGCACAACCTTGAACAGGTCCGCTTCGCCTTTTTCAGTCCAACCCTCATCGATCAGGATGTATTCAAGGCCGAACTTGGCGGCGAAGTCGATGTAATACTTGTAAGTCTCCGTGTTTATTCCGGATTCGAAATCAACACCGTAGATGTTCCAGCTGTTCCACCATTCCCAGGCGGCCTTTCCTGGTTTAACCCAGCTCCAGTCCGTGTCAGCGGCAGGCTCCGCAAGGCAATATACCAGATCCAGATTCGCCAGCTGGGCGGCCTCGGGAACCACTGCGATCACCCTCCAGGGGAATTTCTGGCCAGGGGTCCCGCTCGCGATATAATTTCCTCTTTCCTTGACTATTCCTTCCAGCATGTTATGCCCTCCCTGGGCTTCCCTGGTAGGGTAAGGAGCGAAATGTCCCCTGACAGTCTTGGAACCGTCTCCGAGAAGGAACATTCCCGGATAATTCCTCAGGTCGGCCTCGGTGATAAGCACCTTCACACCTGACGGTGCCTCAAACAAAGCCGGAAGATAGGCCAGCTTGTTGCGTTCCCATCCGGACACCGGTACGTGGTTGTACAGGCTCTCGAAATCGTTTACATATTGGCTTTCAATGGTTTCTCCTTTTGAACCGGAATATCCGACATATGAGTTCCAGTCGGCCGGGAAGGTGAATTCCGCGGTCTCTTCCTTCACCGTGAACAGCCTCTTCGTGTTCGTCGTGAACCGGTAGGCCACGCCCTTGTCATATGCCCTGAATATCAGGTTGAATTCCTTGAACTTGATTGTCAGCTCATTGAAGTGGTCCTTGACTTTGGCCCTCTTGTAGGCGACGGCATCTATCGTCTTGTTGACAACCCTCTTGTTGAATCCGACCGGCTGGGCGGAGCCGCCATAAACCGTACCGTCCTCAAGTGTCATCCCGATTTCGGAAGGGGAGATGACTACACCGTTGTTGTACAGGACGGAATAGTTGATCTTGCTTCCTGTGTTTATCTTTACGGTGATCCTTCCGTTAGGTGAAGACAGTGAATAACTCTTCGGATTTGCGCCAAGGCAGAGTCCTGCCGCCAGCAGAAGCGTCATCAAGACGGTAAAGCTTTTCCTGATATCCATATTCTCAAAAGTTCTTTCCTCAAAATTATCAAATATTTCCGGTTTTTTCCGTACATTGGAATGATTATTCTGCGATAATGGCCTTTGTGAACATATATTTTTCACTTGGTAGCAACATCGGCGACAGGGAAAGGAACATAATGGAAGCCCTCCGCCTGATGGACAAGGCTTTCGGTGTGCATTATTCAGCCCTTTCAAGGCTCATAGAAACCAAGCCGATGGGCTTTTCCGGAGGGAAGTTCCTGAATGCCGCCGTGCTCTACCGCATATTCCGTCCTGAAGGAAGCGCAGAAGAAGCGGCCCTTGGAATACTGGACACCATAAAGATGATAGAGCGCAGCATGGGCAGGACCGATCCGCCTGAATACGACCCCGATGGGAACCGGATCTACCATTCCAGGATAATCGACATAGATATTCTTTTCTACGGGAAGGAAGTAATTGATATTCCGAGACTTACAATTCCGCACAAAGGCATCGCCGAGCGTCCTTTCGTGATGGTCCCGCTCCTGGAGATAGCTAAACCTTCCCTCAGGAAAGCGTTCCCTGAGATATTCGTTGAAACATTGAATGATTAAGATAATGAAAAAGACAATCCGAGCTTTCGAGTTCCTGGCCCTGGCGGCCGTTCTCTTCTTCACAGCCTGTGCACCCAAACCGATGAAGGTCGTCCTGGAGCCTCTTCCGATGAAATATGCCGATTCTTCGCGTTCAAAGGAATACCCTATCGCCAAGGATCCTACCGTGATCCGGCACGGGAACGAATATCTTATGTATTATTCCGTGATGCCGTTCGACCCGAACCCGCAGAAGGACAGCACCCCTCCGAAATTCGACGACTGGCATTCCGGCATTGCAAGAAGTACGGACCTGGTCAACTGGACGAGGGTCGGCGACCTGGACCTGCGTGATACTCAGGGCAAAAAGATATACGGAGCCGTAGCGCCTTGCGTCAGGAAACTCGACGGACAGATCCATATCTTCTACCAGATGGCCTGGGAGGGGACTGACGGAATCAGCAATATCTGGCACGCGACCAGCGAGGATGGAATAACCTTCACAAACACCTGCGACAGGCCGATAATCGTCCCCGAAACCAATTGGTCCATAAAGCGTTCCATCGATGCGGAAGTGTACAAGGTGAAGGACAAGCTGATCCTCCTGTTCGCCACCAGGGACACAACCGCCACCTACCAGATAATGGGTATGGCCGAGGCTCCTTACGGCAGCGACTACGGTCCCGACAAATGGACCCTCCTTACTACGGACGGCCCTCTTATGAAGCCTGAGTATCCTTGGGAAATGAGTTGCACCGAGGCCCCGACCGTGATTGAGCACAAGGGAATATGGTATATGTTCTACGCCGGAGCCTACAACCACGAAGGCCAGCAGATCGGTCTGGCCATTTCGAAGGACGGCTACAATTATACCAGGATCGCTCCTGACGGTCTCTTGTTCACCCACGGAGAACCGGGCACCTGGAACGCAGCGGAAAGCGGTCACCCAGGAGTATTCCTTGACGACGACGGCCAGGCATACCTCTTCTTCCAGGGAAAAGCTACTCTCAACAGCACTTATTCCCTGTCAGTCTGCAAGGTGGATTTTGTAAGGCCGTAATTCTTTTTTTAACTACAGGTTGTGAATATATTACAGCACTGCATTTCCGGAGAAAGCCATCCAATTACATCTTTCTTTTCTGAAAAGAATCGGATCTTCAACCATTTGTCGCTAAACCCAATTACCTGGAGTGAATAGAAGGAGTATGTATCTACTACATAAACAGGTGGACTATTTATGTCAGGCTTCGAATACAGTATCAAAGGATCATCTGACGAATACATTCTATCAAATATTTGAATATGTTCATTTGAAAGCCATCCTTCCCCTTCTTTCTCCCAAAAAGAATCCAAAAGGATAACTTTGAAGAATGTCGAAGCCTGATCGATCAAAGCAACATAATGATAATTCTCAGTTATGCTGTCATTTTGTACAAGAAGGAGCGTATCACCATCAGGAGAATCCAATAAAGGAATCAAGCCATAATAGTCAATATCGATGAAAGCGCAAGGATATAAGACATAATCTAAATAGTTGGGTCGCTCAGAGTCTTTCTCAATAGATATATTGACTCTACTATTATTCCTTTGACCGCAAGACAATGAAATAAGAACTATTGATAATAGAAGAAAACCATTTTTCATAATTAATCTGTCTTTAAATGTAAAATAGGAATGAATGTATTTGGAACTTCCCCAGTAACACCTATAAGGGGTTTCTTCTCTAATACTGAACGATATACAGCAACTTTGAAGTTCCTATAACCAGAAAGAACGTTGTTAAAAACACGAAAATCTTCAGGAGCTAACAAAAGACATCCAGCAGAGACGGGACCTGGGCTTCGGCAGAAATTATGCAGACTGGTAAGAATACTAAAGCCCTCAGTTTTGTTCTAATGAGTGTCATAGTTGTTAAAAGCCAATACTTTTGAAAAGTAAGGAAAATAAATCAGAAATCAAAACACAAAGCCGGGACGAGAGAACACGATTCTCGTCCCGGCAAAATTCTTATGTCTTTCAAAAAAAGTAACTCCTACAGGTTCCTCAGGAGGTTGTTCATGTTGACCTCCTTGTCGATCACGGAGCGGAGCTCGGCGATCGGCACCCTTCTCTGCGTCATCGTGTCGCGCTCGCGGATGGTGACACAGTTGTCGTTGAGGGTGTCGTGGTCGATGGTGACGCAGAACGGAGTTCCGATAGCGTCCTGACGGCGGTATCTCTTGCCGATGGAATCCTTCGGATCGTACTGGCAGTTGAAATCGAACTTAAGCTCGTTCATCACTTCCTGTGCCTTTTCAGGAAGGCCGTCCTTGTTGATCAGAGGCAGGACAGCGCACTTTACCGGAGCGAGAGGAGCAGGAATGCCCAGGACCACGCGGCTTTCTCCATTCTCCAGCTGCTCGACCTTGTATGAATGGCTGAGCACGGCCAGGAACATCCTGTCCACGCCGATGGAAGTCTCCACGCAGTAAGGCACGTAGCTCTCGTTGGTCTCAGGATCGAAGTACTGGATCTTCTTGCCGGACAGCCTCTGGTGGTTTCCGAGGTCGAAATCCGTCCTGGAGTGGATGCCTTCAAGCTCCTTGAATCCGAACGGGAAGTTGAACTCGATGTCGGTGGCAGCGTTGGCGTAATGGGCGAGCTTCTCGTGGTCGTGGAAGCGGTAGTTCTCGGCTCCCATACCGAGGTTGACGTGCCATTTCATACGGTTCTCCTTCCACTGGCGGAACCATTCCATTTCGGTTCCAGGGCGGCAGAAGAACTCCATCTCCATCTGCTCGAACTCCCTCATCCTGAATATGAACTGGCGGGCGACGATCTCGTTGCGGAAAGCCTTTCCGATCTGGGCTATTCCGAAAGGAATCTTCATACGTCCGGTCTTCTGGACGTTGAGATATTCCACGAATATTCCCTGGGCGGTCTCCGGGCGGAGATAGATCTTGTCGTCGGCCTCGCCGGTGTTGCTGATTTGGGTGGAGAACATCAGGTTGAACTGGCGAACGTCCGTCCAGTTGGCAGTTCCGGAGATAGGATCGACAATTCCGCAGTCGAGGATGATCTGCTTGTATTCCTTGAGGTCGTTGGCGTTTTCGGCGGCCACGTAGCGGCTGTGGACTTCGTCGTACTTCGCCTTCTCGCGGAGGATGTTAGGGTTGGTCTGGCGGAACTTCTCCTCGTCGAAAGACTCTCCGAAGCGCTTGCGTCCCTTTTCGACCTCCTTGTTCATCTTTTCCTCGATCTTGCCGAGATAGTCCTCGATCAGGTTGTCTGCGCGATACCTTTTCTTGGAATCCTTATTGTCGATGAGCGGATCGTTGAAGGCCGCGACGTGTCCTGAAGCGACCCAGGTCTTAGGGTGCATGAACACGCAGGAATCGATACCCACGATATTCTCGTTGAGGCGGGTCATCGCGTTCCACCAGTACTGCTTGATGTTGTTCTTAAGCTGTACTCCCATCTGGCCGTAGTCATATACGGCTGCCAGTCCGTCGTAAATCTCGCTTGAAGGGAAGATGAATCCGTATTCCTTGCAGTGTGCGACAAGCACCTTGAACAGTTCGTCCTGTGTCATATTCGTTTTTTTCTTTAATATCCAGACCGCAAAGTTAATCAAATTTAACGAAGGCAGAGACTTTTATCTTATCTTTGCTTATCGGTTGATAACACTTCAAGCAATGAAAAAGGCAATATTGGTTCTAATATCTGCATTCGTGGCCGCAGTCGCGGTGCATGCGCAGACCTTCCCGCACGGGCAGGAACTTCCGCAATTGACAAAACCTGAAGCTTCCGAATGGAAGAATATCGGCTTCCAGGCAATATGGGGGGATATTTTCACGAGATACCCTGCAACATATTCTCCTGCGGGAATCAAGACCAACTCTTCCTTGACCCTGAGAGGGTGGAGAGGAGAGAGGGTCCAGGCCCAGGCGCTTGTCAGCACCGGCCGGAAGGTCGAGGGGCTGGAATATGTGGTTTCGGACCTCAAGGGCAGGAAGGGGACCATCCCGTCAAGTGCCATCGAGGCGGGTTTCGTGCGCTATGTGATGGTAGACGAACTTAACAAGGACGGGAAGAGCGGATGCAGCCGCAGGCCGGACAGGACCCAGTACGATTCATCGATGGTGGCGGATGTCATCGACCCTTGTTTCGCTCCTCTGGATATGGAGCCGATGAGCTCGAGGGGGCTGTGGCTGACTTGCTGGATACCTCGCGGCATCCCCGCTGGAAAGTATTCAGGGACAGTCACTTTCAAGGAAAACGGCAAGGTGCTGAAGGTGCTCAAGCTTTCGGTTGAGGCTCAGGAGGATATCCTTCCGGAGCCGAAGGACTGGAGATTCCATCTCGACCTTTGGCAGAATCCTTTCGCCGTGTCGAGGTACTACAATCTCCCCCTCTGGTCGAAGGAGCATTTCGAGGCTATGCGTCCTTTGATGACCCGGTTGGCGGAGGCAGGGCAGAAAGTTGTAACGGCGTCTATAATCCATAAGCCGTGGAACGGCCAGACATACGACCATTTCGAGTCGATGGTTACTTGGATGAAGCGTCTGGACGGAAGCTGGGAGTTCAGGTACGACGTATTCGATGCCTGGGTGGAATTTATGGCATCCTGCGGCATCGATGGCCAGATAAACTGCTATTCGATGGTGCCCTGGAGGCTTTCTTTCCAATATTTCGACCAGGCCTCCGACTCGATGAAGGAAATCCACGCCAAGCCAGGAGAGAAAGAATATGAGGACCTGTGGGTTACCTTCCTCAAGGATTTCGCAGCCCACCTGAAGGCCAAGGGATGGTTCGGGAAGACCACGATCGCTATGGACGAACGCGAACTGGACGGGATGAAGGCCACCATAGCAGTAGTCCACAAGGCAGATCCGGACTTCAAGCTCTCGCTTGCAGGAAACTATTATCCGGAAATCGAAAAAGACCTGTTCGATTACTGCCTCGCTTTCAGGCATACCTTCCCTGAAGATGTCCTTGCCAGGAGGAAGGCCGAAGGTAAGTTCAGCACATATTACACTTGCTGCGCCGAGCCTCACCCGAACACGTTCACCTTCTCGGAACCGGAGGAAGCTTACCTGCTGATGCTTGAGATGTACCGTCGTAAATCAGACGGCTACCTGCGATGGGCATACAACAGCTGGCCGGAGGATCCGCTGCTCGATTCACGGTTCAGAAGCTGGGCTTCAGGGGACACGTACCTCGTGTATCCTGGCAACAAGTCGTCGATACGCTTCGAACTGCTCGTGAAGGGCATCCAGGAATATGAGAAAAATTACCTAACTTTATAGGCTGAAACGAAAACCAGTATTCAAATATCTAAATATGGATTCAAAGGAAAGAATTGCGAAAGCATTGCAGATTGCTACTGACACCAAGGTTTTCGAAATGGCCCCTGGCGCCAGCGAAATGGCCCCGGACATATTCAAGAAGCTGTTTCCGGGACGCAAGGCCGTCATCGTAGCGGACATCAACACCTGGCCTGCCTTGGGCGAAAAGGTGTATGGGATGTTCCTTTCTGCCGGGATAAAGACGGACAAGTACATCATCGACAAGAAGGAGTTCCACGCAGAGTGGAAATACATCGAGATGGTGGACAAGATCATCGAAGGAGACTATGAGGCAGCCAAGACAATAGAGGACGACGAGAACCATATCGAGGCCGATGCCACGAAGGCTTTCAAGCCTGCGTCCGACGAATATAACGTGGCGGTTTCAGTGGGATCGGGTGTTATCAACGACCTTTGCAAGCTCTGCTCACATCATCACGGCCAGTCCTACCTGTGCGTCGCAACCGCCGCATCCGTGGACGGATTCTCCTCTTTCGGAGCATCTATCTCGTACCAGAATGCGAAGCAGACTTTCACCTGCCCGGCTCCTGTGGCCATCATCGCAGACATCGATGTGATCGCTGCGGCTCCTAAGGAGATGACCGCCGCCGGTTATGCCGACCTGGCAGCCAAGGTGCCTTCAGGCGCGGAATGGATGATAGCCGACCTGTTCGGTACCGAGCCTATCATACCTCCGGCGTGGCACGTCCTGCAGGACTTCCTTGACGACCTGCTTTCCAACCCGGAAGGAACCGCGAGCGGAGACCCGAAGGCTGTGGCAGACCTCTTCGAGGGTCTTACACTGAGCGGAATCGCCATGCAGGCAGCCAAGTCCAGCCGTCCGGCATCCTGCTGCGAGCACCTTTTCAGCCATATCCTGGATATGACTCATTTCCGTTATCACGGCAAGCTCCAGTCCCACGGATTCCAGGTTTCGATCGGAACCCTGACGATGTGCGCGGTATTCGACGAGCTGTTCAAGATGGACCTCACCAAGCTGGATCCGGATGCGTGTGCAGCCGCTTGGCCTACGCTGAAGCAGGAGCAGGAAAGGGCCCTGAAGATATTCGAAGGATTCCCTGTGCCTGATCTTGGATATACCGAAATCACCAAGAAATACCAGGATGCCGACGAGGTACGCCGCCAGATGGCTCTCGTCAAGGAGGTTTGGCCGGAGTTCAAGAAGAAGCTCCAGGGTCAGGTATATTCATTCGAGAAGATGCAGGATCTCTTCAAGAAGGCCGGCGCTCCGTATGATCCTTCGATGATCGGAGTCACAAGGGAGATGCTCAGGGATATGTTCCCGAAGGTGCAGCTGATGCGTTTCCGCTACAACGTGCTCGACCTTGCGAAGAGAGGAGGTTTCTACGACGAACTTGTCGGCAAGGTTTTCGCATCTGGCGGTGCCTGGGACCTTGAAAAAAGTAAAGCGATAATCTAAATAACCGAATATGAAAAAGATAGCAATTATCATCGCATCATTGTTCCTCTGCGGAACGATGTTCGCCCAGACTCAGACCGTACGTGCGTTCTCTCATCGCGGCGGACGCCTTGAATACGACGAGAATACCCTTTCCGCTTTCGAAGCCAGCAGGGATGCCGGATACAACGGTTTCGAGACGGATATCCGTATGACCAAGGACGGATACCTCATCATCAACCACGACCACACCCTAGAGCGTACCACCAACGGTACGGGAATCCTCGAGGAGAAGACTCTCAAGGAATTACTTGCCCTGGAGACCAAGGGAGGCCACAGGCTGATGACCCTGGATGAGCTGATGAAGTTCCTCAAGACTTGCCGCCAGGACGGGCTCTACGTGGAATTCGAACTGAAGACCAAGCCTGTCGAACTGTATCCGCAGGAGAGGCTTGAAGAATATTGTGACAAGCTCTACAAGACCGTGATGAAGAACAAGCCGGAAGGTGCTACCTATCTCTTCACTTCCAGCGACTACCGCGGACTTCGCTACCTGATGTCCAAATACGGAGCAGAGTGCCTCATGATTACCAACGAGCCTATCAACGATATTTCCATCGCCCTTGCAAAGGCCCTGGGTATCAAGAGAATAGGTGCCACCACGGACGGTACGTCACGCAAGATGGTCGAAAAGGCCCACAAGGAAGGGATGATCGTCAGCCTGTGGCCTACCCACAAGATCGAGGATTTCGTGCTGGCTTGCTATCTCGGAGCCGACTATCTCTGCACGGACATTCCGATCGAGACCATGAAGACGATGTCCGAGAAGTTCCCTTGGATCAAGGTCATTTATTAGGAGTTTTATGACAGTCAGAGGGACAGGAGTCAAAGGATTCGCGAAAGGAAGAGCTTTCGTGGTCAATGACCGTGGGCAGAGGAATCCCTTCGAGGACATCCCTGCCGGCAGCATCCTTGTCGCCAAGTCCGTATCCCTTTCGGATTCAGCCCTGATTGATTTCAGGAACGTAAAGGGAATCGTCACCGAGGAGGAAGACCACGACGGGCAGATCCACGTCCTGGCATCCGGCCTGGGTATTCCTGCTATTGTCGGTGTGGGTGGATTCGTCCAGGAAATCGTCAACGGAGACAGGCTTCTGATCCAGAATTTCGATGTTATCGTCAACCCGGATCTCGAGACCGTGAACGGTTTCGAGCAGATGCGTTCCGAAGCTTCCGACCAGTTGACTCTCGATATGTAACGGGCCTTCGTATGTTTACTCCTTGGATGCTCCTAGTGGATGTAGGATTGGTTTCGATCCTGCTTTTGCTGGGCAAACTCCTCCGGGCGAACGTCCGCTTTATCCAGAAACTGTTCATCCCGCCAAGCCTGCTTGCCGGCTTGGCGGCGTTGCTTCTTGGGCCCGAGGTGCTAGGCTGGCTTCCCCTGTCTGATAATATGGGCACGTATGCAAGCATACTCATCGCACTGGTATTCAGCACACTGCCCCTTACTTCAAGAAGGCACGAGGCAGAAGGGGAGAAAGGGTCCATCGGAAGGATGTGGGCATATTCCCAGTCGGGTATGCTGCTTCAATGGGCGTTAGGCGGCATCCTGGGCTTCCTTGTATTCTCCTTGTGGTACAAAACCGATCCCGCGCTCGGACTGTCGATGCCTGCGGGATTCTGCGGGGGACATGGGACGGCTGCCGCTATCGGGCAGTCGTTCGGGCAATACGGTCTGGAGCAGATGCAAAGTCTTGCCATGACTGCCGCAACCGTGGGAATAATTGCTTCGGTCGTAATAGGTATGTGGTTGATTTCCTGGGGAGCGGGACACGGCAAGGCCTCCTTCCTGAGCCGTTATTCAGACCTTCCGGGAGAGTTGAGGACGGGAATACTTCCGAAGGATAAGCGGAGCAGTATGGGGCAGGCGTCGTTTTCTGCCATATCCCTGGATTCGATGACTTTCAATTTCGCCATCATTGCATTGATAGCGGCAGGCGGCTATGGTATCAGCAAGCTCGTTTCCCATTTCTGGCCTTCATTGATGCTTCCGGTGTTCAGCTGTGCTTTCCTTGTCGGTCTTATGGTCAGATGGGTCCTCAACCGGGCAAGGTTTGATGAATATGTCTCGAAACCTATCGTCGGGCACCTGGGAGGGGCGTTCACTGATTATCTGGTGGCTTTCGGCGTGGCCTCCATCAAGTTGGAGATCGTGGCCAGGTTCGTAGTTCCTCTGCTTGTCCTGCTCGCGGCAGGTCTGTGTCTTACCTTGTTTTTCGTATTCTTCGTGGGGGCCAGGATCCATAAAGACTACTGGTTCGAAAAATCCATATTCACTTGGGGGTGGTTCACCGGCACGATGGCGATGGGTATGGCGCTCTTGAGGATCACCGATCCGGAAAGCAAGAGCCGTTGCCTGGATGATTACGCCTTCGCATACCTGTACATCGCTCCGGTAGAGATCGCTCTGGTGACTTTCTCTCCGATGGCCTTCGCAAGCGGCTACGGCTGGTATTTCGTCGGTTTCTGTTTAGTATCCGGCCTCGCCGTCCTTACCTTCTCCGGTCTTAAAGGCTGGCTCAAGAAATAGACTCCCCGTCCGTCATCCCCGGCCCGACAGGTGTAGCGTCATTCCCGACCTGTTCGGGAATCCCTTTGCGTCAGTGGCTGCAACACCGGGCGCTTGCTGCTTCGCAGCCCTATACGGGTAAATGCGCCCTAACGTTGCAGCCAACTGCCGCCTACTGTCCATCATTCCCGGCTCCGAACACGACTTCCAGGCCGTCGTAGGCCGCTTTCAGAGGGGCCGGGAGCGAGGCGTCGAGCTGGGACTGGGACTGTTTGCCGTGGAGGGAACGTGAAAGATGAGTGAGATAGGCCGGCTGCCCTTCCTTAGGAATATAACGTCCTTCGCGGAGAAGCATGTGGACCGTTCTCAGTACCAGGGGAGCACTGGAATGTACGAATATCCGGAAATCTTCGTCCTTCTCCATCCCCATCGTCGACTCCATGATGAGACCGGTTATCGGATTGCCCGGCTTGATGTGCGGATCGATTCCGACCAGGCGGGCGGCAATTCCCGTGATGCCCCCGGTGTCAGTGGCGTAAAGGACACGGACCGGTAGTTTCTCTATCAAGTAAATCAGAGCCTGTTCCCTCAAGTCTTTGGTCGCATGGTTGGCAGGAAGGGCCGTAAGGGTCATTCCGCAGATCGTGACCTTGTCCCCTACTCCAAGAGGGATGACAGGAGGAATCGGAAGTCCGGTCTCCTTGGAGGCCTTCTCCAGATCTTCCATTGCCCGGTCTATCCATGTTGCACCAAGGAATATATGTCCGGGAGCCAGTTTGAGTGCTGCCTCTGGATTGTAATGGTCCCCGTGTGAATGGGTGAAGAACAGGGCCTCCGGATGGAATCCTTCAGGAATCATGTCTTCGGAAGTAGGTGTGAAATCGATGATTACCTTACCGTCCAACAAGACACTGGAGTGCCTCCTGATGCGGCCGTCCGCATCAGGCGTTGGCTTGCCGGCAGCGCCGGTACCCAGGAAACGGACCTTGAGCGGCTCCGAAACTTCCTCGCCTGCTATGTAATGCAGATAACCTCCTTCAAGTTTCCTGACAGGAATATCCGCTCTACCAGAATAGGATGGTATGATTGCGGATGCAGCCTTAGCCGAAGCAGAAAGACTTTCCAAACCTGCGGCCACTGCCGCACCTGCACTGATATTCAAGAATTTCCTTCTATCCATATGATTCGCTTCTGTCAATTACAATTATAATGAATTTCGGCGAAAAAATCATACCTTTACATTATGATTGACAAGAGAATTCAGATGATGGATGCCGGGATGAGGTTGTTCCAGACGGAGAAGCCGTTCGGAACTGTCCTGGGGGGCATCAAGACGGAAATGGCAAAGTACGGGAAAGTGCTGAGGGCCAATGAAATCGACCCGTCCCGGCTGCCGGACAGCACAGGAGAATCGGATATATTCCTGGACTGGTCTTCAGCCACCAAGTACCGCTACATCTCCTGCAAACTTGAAGATGCCGGTGAGGTCGGGACCACCGACGAAGGAGAGCCTGTCCACAGGTACGCAGTGCTGCTGAAAGAGGGCAACGGGAACAAGCCGCTGAATACCATCATCACCGTAGCGATATTCCTGGTATTTCTAGCTCTTGCTTTCCTTATCGGGAAGGGGCACCCTTCATTCTGGCTGATCCTGGTATTCCTTGCCCTGGGGTGCTTCACGTCGTTCCGGCTGCTCAGGCCGAGCAAGGCTGCCACGGAACTTATCAGCAAACTCCTGGATATATTCAAAGAAGCGAAGTAGCTGCCGAAGCGCCTGCCAGGAAGCCCGTCGAGAAGGCGCACTGCAGGTTGTAGCCTCCCGTATCACAATCCATATCAAGGACTTCCCCGCAGAAATAGAGACCCTTCACGAGCTTGGATTCCATAGTCTTCGCCACTACTTCATCGGTCGTGATACCGCCGGCGGTAATGACGCATCGCTCGTAGCCTACATATCCGACTATGTCGAACCTCCAGTCTTTCAGCGTCTTAGCTAGCAGTTCCAGGTCGACGTCATACCTCCGCCTCTGGACCTGCCTGCCCCTGCCATAGACCTCCTTCCTGATGCTTGTCTTAAGGATATCAGGGTTCCAGGCCTGGAAGCCCGGAATCAAGTCCCAAGGCATTAGCTTGCCAAGAAGGATACGGTACATCTCCTTGCCGTTGATCCCCCGTCCGTCCTTGGCCTGGCGCGTTCGCGGATCGTTGCCGATCTCCTTCCACAGCGTCTTGACACGCAGAGAAAGTTCCTCGAGCGGAACTCCCGGTTTCAAATCGAGGGAGAAAACGACCTTGCTGCCGTTCATCAGCGCCTTGACGCACTTGCGGCTCACCTGAAAGCCTATCGGTCCTTCTATTCCCCCATCGGTGAAATCTATATCTCCGAATTCCGTCTCCGCGCCGGAGCCGTCGATGGTGACGGACAGGTTGACATTCTTAAGCTTGGCTCCTTTCAGCGCCTCTGCGGATCCGGTCATCTCGGTCTCCCTGGAAATATGCCCTTTCATGTCAGAAGGAGCATTGTCCAACACCTTGTAGCCCTTCGGAACCAGGGCGGTGAGTGACGGGAAGCACGGAATCAGCTTATGGCCGAAGAACTCCGCCCAGCGGTAGCCGTCCCCGGAAGAACCGGTGAATGGATATGAAAGCCCGCCGGTTGCGACAATCAGTTTCGAGCACTCGAATACCTCTCCATTGGTGCAGGTTACGGTGAAACCCGGCCTGATATCTTCCACTTCCCTTTCAGTCAGAAGCGTGACTCCCATACGCAGGACAGCCTGGACTATCGTATCCAGGACATCCGATGCCCTGTGGGAATACGGGAAGGCACGGTCTCCCCTCTCGACGACCGTCTCGAGGCCGTTGCTCTCCAGGAAGTCGATGACATTCTCCGGAGTGAGGTTGAAGAATGCGGGCTTGACGAAAGAAGGGTTGGTCCGGATATGCCTGGAAAACTCGTTCCAGTCCTTTACGTTCGTGAAATTGCAGCGCCCCTTCCCTGTAAAAAGAATCTTCCTCCCGGGGCGAGGCATTTTTTCAAGTATTGTGATTTTTGCTGAACTGCCGCTCGGCAACGCCTTTGCAGCACCGTATGCGGCCATCAGGCCTGCTGCTCCACCGCCTATTATCAGAATATCGGATTTCATATTGCAAATTTAGTCTATACTTTTGAATAATTTCGTTATATTTGCAGTCCATTTCCAAGAGAAATGCAGACAAGCCACTTTAGCTCAGTCGGTAGAGCAACGCATTCGTAACGCGTAGGTCAACAGTTCAAGTCTGTTAAGTGGCTCAAACATAGCGATTTAGCGCTATCCATCAAGCCCACGACCCCTCCACGGTTGTGGGCTTTTCGCGTAATCGGGGTAATAATTGTCAGAATCTGTGACTGGACATCCAAAGCAATACAGTCAGTCACAAATTAAAGGTTAATTCACATGAAACCAGGCAATTACACCACGTTTTCGGTGAGCTTCTACTGCAAGTATTCAAGAAAGCCCAGAACTCGAAACGAAACAACTCAATCAAAGAGTATCTCGACGAAATCAGGTCGAAGATCAGGGAAAGTCAATTGTACTCCCTGCAGAACGATGTATCGCTTGACATCAATCTGATCAAATCTTTCGTGTTCCATGGAGGAATACGCCCTATGACCATAGGTGAACTCTTTGACGAATACCTCGGCATACTCAAAAGAAGAGTTGGAGTCAATCTGACATACAGGACTTACAGAAAATTCGAACTCACAAGGGATAAGTTCCTGGGAATGGTACCCCCTACCGATCCTGTATCTTCCATTAACGTGTGCAAAACAACTTTACGCCTCAGGATTTCACATTTTCGCGTTATTTTTCTATTTTTGTCGTGATGAAGAGAATCGCGATAATCTCGACCTTGATGGCGATGCTGATGGTCATATTCACCACCGTGTTTCCCCATCATCATCACCAGGCAATGATCTGCCTGGTCAGGGAAGTCTGCGTCGAAGACGGATGCTGCAATGACGAGCACACAATGCATCAAGACGCAAACAATGAAGAGGACGAGAATCATTGCGTTTCCCATGAGAAATACTGCTCTTCAGGCAATCTGAGACTTGATTTCACAGTTCTGGCCGCACCTGCGGTCAAAGTACCGGTGGTCGTCGATGCGGTTTCGTTCTCTGATGTACAACCCCGTTCCAGCCTCAAAGCATCATACTCACCGCCCATCTTGACGTGGCGAATCAATTGCTGATTATCAGCTAATTACAGATAAAACATCACTTCGAAACGAAGGGATGATACTATTGTGATTAATTGATAATTAGGGATTTCTATGAGAAGCAAACTATTTATTATTCTTATGGCCGTCTGTGCCATACTCAACGGCTGCGGTCAGCATAACCATTCGCAAGAACATGATGATGAGGGTGCGAGTCATATCCATGTTGACGGGATAAAGATAAGCCCGGAACGCCAGGCTGTCCTCGGCATCATCACGGACACTGTGGAAGTCGGAGAATTTAACGAAATAATCCGGACGAGCGGGCAGATCATCTCGTCGACCGGTGACGAGATGACCGTCGTCGCGAAGAGTGAGGGCATCGTCAACCTGTCCGGGTTGACTGAAGGATCCCCTGTCGGAAAAGGCGGCCGGATCGCCACCATCTCATCAAGGGAAATCGGTTCCGGAGACAAGCTCGCGAAAGCCAGGATCACCTATGAAACGGCAAAGAAGGAATATGAACGCGACATCCAGCTTAGCAAGGACAACATTGTGAGCGAGAGCCACTTGGACCAGAGCAGGCTTGAGTACGAATATGCCAAGGCGGAATATGAGGCCTTGGCGGCCGGTTCAGGCACATCTGGGGGGATAATCGTCACCTCTCCCCTCTCCGGTTTCATCAAGAACCTCAGCGTCAGGAGCGGAGACTATGTGGAAACGGGCTCACCGATAGCCACTGTGAGCCAGAACAGGAAACTTCGCCTGAGGGCTGACGTCTCTGAAAAATATTTCAGCAAGATAAGCCTGATCCGGGACGCGAACTTCAAGACATCCTATGGAGACGGAACCTACCGGATGAAAGATCTCGGCGGACGACTGGCCGGCTACGGCCGCGCGGCAGACGGAGATTTCTTTATTCCTGTGACCTTTGAGTTCGACAACAAAGGAGACTTTGTCCCGGGATCTTTCGTGGATGTTTACCTGATGACATCCCTGTCGAAGGAATGCCTGTCAATTCCGCTGGAGGCCGTAGTCGAGGATCAGGGCGTCCACTATGTCTTCGTCCGCGACGATGACGGGGATTTCCTGAAGCGTGAAGTGACCCTTGGGATCTCTGACGGAGAGAGGGTTCCGGTCTTCAAGGGGCTGGAGACAGGAGATGTTGTAGTCGTCAAGGGTGCCGTCCATGTCAAACTGGCCGGAGTGACTGCTGTACCTGCCGGTCATACTCACAATAACTAGACCTATGGGACAGATCAAGCATGAGAATGGTCTCCTCAACGGGATCATCCGTTTTTCCCTAAACAACAGGATCGCGGTCTTAGTGATCGCGACACTCTGTCTCGTAGCCGGAATCTATTCTACGTCACACACCGAAGTGGACGTCTTCCCCGACCTGAACGCTCCGACCGTAGTGGTTATGACCGAAGCCGAAGGAATGGCTCCTGAAGAGGTGGAGAGGCTTGTCACCTTCCCCGTTGAATCAGCCTTGAACGGTGCCACCAACGTCCGCCGCGTAAGGTCTTCCTCAACCACGGGATTCTCCATAGTGAACATCGAATTCGACTGGGGTACGGACATTTACAAGGCCCGCCAGATAGTCAGTGAGAAACTTGCCCTGATTGGAGAGAGCCTGCCTGAAAATGTGGGACATCCGACCCTCGGCCCCCAAGCTTCGATCCTCGGAGAACTTATGATCATCGGACTGACTTCCGACACGACTTCGCTTCAGGATCTGAGGACGCTGGCGGATTGGTCGATCAGACCCCGCCTGCTCTCCACCGGCGGCGTCGCCCAGGTTGCCGTTATCGGAGGAGACATAAAGGAGTATCAGATACTCATGGACCCCGGGCGCATGCGTCACTACGGAGTCACAATGGACGAAGTGATCTACGCCGTCAAAGGAATGAACCAGAACGCCGCAGGAGGCACACTGTATGAATATGGGAACGAGTACATAGTGCGCGGGGTCCTTTCCACTTCCGATGTGGAAGAGATGAAGAAGGCCGTAGTAAAAACCTCGGCGACAGGTATGCCGGTCACCTTGGAAGCCATCGCGGATGTAAAGACCGGTCCCAAGACTCCTGTCCTTGGTCTAGCCTCTAACGACGGTAAGCCGGCAGTTGTGCTTACCGTCACGAAACAGCCGAACACGAACAGCCTTGAACTGACCAGGAAACTGGACAGGGCCCTGGATGATATCAAAGCGTCCCTTCCTTCCGATGTCAAGGTCAATTCAGAGATATTCCGCCAGTCACGTTTCATCGAAGGTTCGATTTCCAATGTCAAGAAATCTCTCATAGAAGGCGGCATATTCGTGGTTTTAGTCCTCTTCATATTCCTCATGAACTGGAGGACAACCCTCATTTCTTTGGTCTCGATTCCGCTGTCTATCCTTGTCACCCTCCTCGTCTCAAAGTTCATGGGACTGACTGTCAACACTATGAGTCTTGGAGGAATCGCCATTGCGATCGGTTCACTTGTGGATGATTCCATAGTCGACGTGGAGAATGTTTTCAAACGACTCCGGCAGTCCCGTGGAAGGGATGTCCTGGAGGTGGTGTATGAGGCGTCAAAGGAAGTGAGGATGCCGATGCTCAATTCAACCTTGATCATCATCGCGAGTTTCCTGCCGCTGTTTTTCCTGTCAGGCATGGAGGGGCGCATGCTGAAGCCCCTTGGCCTCACCTTCATCATCTCCTTGATTACCTCCACTCTTGTCGCCCTCACCGTAACCCCTGTTCTAAGTTCATACTTACTGGCTCATGAGACAGATGCCGGGCGTCGGCAAGACGCGCCTTTGTCGGCATGGTTGAAGAAGCATTACGCGAAGGCGCTTGAATGGGCGCTTCGCCACCGGAAGACTGTCATCAGCACTATAGCCTGCCTTCTGGCCGTGGCCCTGGCCATGTTCTTCTCCCTCGGCAGAAGTTTCCTCCCGGCTTTCAACGAAGGCTCCTTTACAATAGCAATGAGTTCAGTGCCAGGTATTTCCCTGGAAGAATCCGACAAACTCGGACATCAGGCTGAAGAAATCCTGATGAGCATTCCAGAGATAATAACGGTCGGACGCAAGACCGGAAGGGCTGAACTTGATGAACATGCCTTCGGCGTAAACAGCTCTGAATTCGAATGTCCTTTCGAACTTGATGGAAGAAGCAGGCGGGCTATTACTGAAGAAATACGTCGAAAACTCTCGGTTTTACCAGGAGTGAACATTGAGATAGGTGGACCTATCTCACACAGAATCGATGCGATGCTTTCTGGAACTCAATCCAATATTGCCATCAAGGTATTCGGTACCGACCTGGGCAAGATGTATTCGATCGGACAGGAGATCAAGGCGGCCATCTCAGAAGTGGAAGGTATTGCCGACATAAACGTCGAGCAGCAAGTCGAGAGGCCGGAACTCAACATCGTTCCGAAAAGGGAGATGCTCGCGCGGCATGGAATCACGATGGCAGAGTTTGCCGAATTCGTGAAAGTGATGCTCGAGGGAGAAACAGTCTCGACTGTCTACGAAGGCAACCGCTCCTTCGATCTTACCCTGAAAGTCAAGAACGAGTCCCGTTCCACCATGGAAAGGATCCAGGATCTGCTTCTGGACACTCCTTCAGGATACAAGATCCCTCTGAGCTATGTCGCCGATGTGGTTTCGTCCTCGGGTCCCAATACCATCGGGCGGGAGAACCTGAACAGGAAACTCGTCGTTTCGTGCAACGCCACCGGAGGCGAACTGGCAAAGGCCGTGGCCGCCATAAAGGAAGAAATTGATAAACATGTAACCCTACCTGACGGGTACAGGATTGAGTTCGGAGGGCAGTTTGAGAGTGAAGAAAGAGCCTCGAGGACAATCGCTCTTGTCAGCATATTCAGCATCTTCATCATATTCATGCTGCTTTACGGGGAGTTCAGGAACACCGGTCAAAGCCTTATCGTACTCCTCAACCTGCCCCTGGCCCTGATCGGTGGAGTGATTACTATTTTCTTCACCGGTGGGATCATGAGCATCCCGTCTATCATCGGGTTCATCTCGCTGTTTGGCATCGCCACCAGGAACGGCATGCTTCTGATCGACCGCTACAATGTCCTTGCGTCACGGGGTTGCTCCCCTGTCGAGACTGTCATGACCGGTTCGATAGACAGGCTGAACCCGATTATCATGACGGCTGTAACTTCCGCGCTGGCACTTCTTCCTCTGGCACTTGGCGGAGGATTGCCCGGCAACGAGATACAGTCTCCGATGGCAAAGGTCATCCTCGGCGGTCTCCTATCCTCCACCCTCCTCAACGGCTTCGTCATTCCAGTCATGTACATTATCACCAAGAAGAATTGAATATGAAAAGTATTATATCAGTAATTATCGCCATACAAGGAACCATCTTTAGCTTCGGTCAAAACTCGATCAATCAGGTGCTGGCACAGATTGAGAGGAACAATCCGGAGCTGAAGGCGGTGGCCGCGGAAGTGGAGGCTGAGCGACTTGCCGGGAAGGCGGAGACACTCCTCGCCAATCCTGAAGTCGAATTCAACTACCTCTGGGGAGCTGAAAACATCGGGAGCCGCCATGACCTGAGAGTCAGCCAGGCTTTTGACATTCCTACCATCACCGGAATGAAAGCCGGCATGGCCGAAGGAATGGGAGAACTAGCCTCCTTGAAGTACAAGACAGAACGCCAGGCCGTCCTTCTGGAAGCAAAACAAGCCTGCATCGACCTCGTCTACTGCAATGCCATCCTCGCTGAATTGAGGACACACCTGACTCAGTCCAACTCCCTGGTCAGTTCTTACGAAAAGAGGATGAAGGCAGGAGAATCCACCGTACTCGATCTCAACAAGGCCAGGATCCATCTGACCACGGTACAAGGGAAAGCGAATAGGGCCGAGGTTGAAAGACAGACCCTTCTGTCAACCCTGCGCTCCCTTAACGGAGGAAGGGAAATCGATTTCGACGCCCTCACCTACGACTTGGAGGACTCTATTCCGGGCGATTTCGAGACGTGGTTTGACGAAGCGTCGCAGGACAGTCCCCTGCTCGCCTACGTACGCAAGCAAGTGGAACTTGAGAACCGGCAGCTAGCCATAGACAAGGCTTCCCGCCTTCCTGAACTAGCGGTAGGCTATATGAGTGAGATTCGGACGCAGGAGAAGTTCCGGGGCGTGACCATCGGTGTCAACATTCCCCTTTGGAGCGCTGGGAACAAAATCCGGCAGTCACAGGCCAGACTCACCGCGGCCAAAGAAAGACGGAATTCCGCCGAGCAGAAGTTCTTCTCCGACCTTCGTAATCAGTACACGAAGGCATATTCAATGAAAGATAATTCCGAAATGATGCGTTCCTCCCTGAAAGAGACCGACAGCCGTGAATTCCTGCTTTTCGCCCTTTCAAAAGGAGAAATCTCGATGATCGACTACCTGGTGGAAATAGACCTCTACTTCGAAGCCCTGGAAGCAACCCTGGAAGCAGAGCGCGACTACCGTCATGCCCTCGCCTCGCTTACTGCCTACAGCCTGTAGGACCACATAGGGAGCGAGCTCTCGGGCCATCCGGTCAAAAGTCTCCAGATGCCGCTCTATGGTATATTTCTCCGTCAAGAGCACGGGATCGTAGCGCCAGGCAATCTTCTCCGATCCCACTTGGGCCGCCAATGCCTTAAGTGTCCGAATACTATCCTCGATGGAAGGTACGCGCGAGTAACCGATGTTGAAAAGATTTGCGGAAAAACTTATCTTTGTAATGGTCTAAATATGGCAAAAGAAACGACAACGATCATTCACACTTTAAACTAATAATGAAATGAAAGAGCAAGTATTGAAAGCCATGCGCGAATTCGGCGCTCCCGTGAACGCCGGCAAGATCGCGGAAATCACCGGCCTCGACCGCAAGGATGTTGACAAAGCCTTCGCCGAACTGAAAAAAGAAGGCGCCATCGTCTCTCCCGTCCGCTGCAAGTGGGAACCCTCAAAATAAGTCATTAGGCATCCAGTTCTTGTAATTCGGTCTTTCCATTTTCATATGCTTTTTGTCCGATGCCAGGTCTCCCCTTTCCTATGCCGGACAAATCGGAAATCGCAGCAATCGCCGCCCTGGCAGAGGGTCCGGGTTCGGATGAAATCGATATTGTGCAGGTTGCCGTAGTTGATGATGTCGCTGTGGCAGAACATGGGCCCGAAGCGCTCCAGGACGCCGTACTTGGTGAACACGTGTTTATACAGGCACTCCAGCGTCTCGAAGTGATAGTAGTCCTTGGGATCTTCCGGATGCCAGACATACAGCTAGTGTCTACAAAGATAGCTTTTTCATGGTTATCTTGCTAAAGTCATTGTCAGATATCTCTCCACCAGTCTTCCATTCCTGTAAATCACGAATCCCTTCCTTCCATCTGGCAGGGTGATTCCCATGTATTCGCAACCAGGCTGTTTGCCTGCTTTCTTTGCTTTCTTCAAAGCTTCCTCGTTAGTACGGCAGTAATGAGTGATCATGCTGCGAAGATAGAGGGAGGATGTGCCAAAACACGTACAATTGTATTCTCATCGGGCGTATCGCTTGTATCGCTCGTATCGGTGTGAAACAGTCGATACAAACGATACAGTCCAGATCAAAGTCTGGACTGTATGAAGTTTGATATGACAAAGTGTTACTTATTATTGTCATGGTAGCAGTTGACCAGATAATGGATCTTGTCAATTCTTGAGTATCCAACGAATCAAGATGTCTGCGATATCGGCTCCCATCTCTTTATCTTTTTCTGTAGCATGTTTCAATATTATGTCGGAAACTCTAATGTTCAGATAAGGCCGTTCCTTGGTTTTCTCTGCCCATGTCTGATAGCCATCGTAGTCGGGGAAAGCAATGACTTGGCGTCCCCTTAGGACCTCAATCTTGTCTCCAAGTTGACTTTTACCTCCGACTGCGATCCAAATCACATCTGGGAATACAGCACTGCCAATGACGGCGGTCTTCTCTGCCTCGACAAGGAATACCGGTTTGCTCGGGTATTTCTGAAGCAAATGCTCGCCGAAAAGGCACTGCGTGAGTTCCCACTCCTCAGGTAGTATACCTTGCTCCTTGAGTTTGGTATGTACCCAAGTTATTGCTCCAGGTCTGGTTGAATCCTTGATCCGATGTCCTGTTTTCCGGTCATACTTCATCACTTTACCTGTCCGACAACGATTCTCCTTGTCAATCTGATAATAGATGATGTCACCTTCATCCGTTACACCAAGAAGATACTCGACTATTATTCGTTCAATGCTTTTAACATCAAAAATACTCAGCAGGAAATAGTGGAAGTCACTGAGCGGTTGGGTCCGTACCGTATTAAGGTAAATAGCCCTTGGAATGGTCCAGATTCTGCCTGGCGGTTCCTCTTTCTTTTCAAGATGCGAGATAATCCGCTTCTTTGACTTGCCAATCGGCTTTTGGTATTCGGAAATAGATCCACGCAAATCTCTTATGGAAGGCGGATACTTGTTATATCCGCAGGATGACTCATGATCGCAACGACCATATTCATTGCCGATGATCCGATCATCGTCATCTACATAAGGGACAAAGCAGTGGGATCTTCCGCAGCTGGGGCAGGTGAGGCGAGAGGTTGGACCTGAGTATTTGAGGAGGTGATAACGGTATCTCATGTCAACTGTCCTCCTCATTTATCGTCAGGGCCTGGCTAATAACAATTATTGGTTTTTCCGGCGGAACACTATCCGATCCGTCCGATACAATCGATACATAGTTATCATAATCATCTTCTTCATCTAAGGTAATATTCAGTTCATTAGCCTTTTGCAGTCGTCGTTGGACTTTGCTTGTGGACATCATGAGATTATTTGCAATTTCGCGGAATGAGTAGCCCTGTTTCTTAAGGCGGAGGCACTCCTGAATCTCTTCCCTTTCTTCTGAAGGTTTACCCTGTTTCAGGTGCTCGTATTCCTTGGCATATCCTTGGATTTCAAAGTGAAGATATCCGGATGTTTTTACAAGGTCCAGAACAATGACATTGTCACTGTCGTACAGGTACTTGCCAGTGCGAACCTTTACCTGCTTCAAATATCGGAGGTTGCTGTCTATCGCACTGAGTGCAAGGGCGATAGCTGCGTCGAAGAAGTTGATAAGTCTAGAACTGCCAGCAAGGTCGTTATGAGTAATGGGCTTATCTCCACGTCGTTTAGGAGTGTGTGCGATTATTATGGTTGTCAGCCCGTACTCCTTCTTCAACCTGATCAGCTTCATCATGAAATCGCTTGCTACTTTACTGTTTTCAGCGTCAGAGCAAATGAACGTTATGTTATCGATGATGATGAACTTTGCACCATTCATTGCTGCAGTCTCAACTGAGTCGATAATCTCTTGTTCCAGGTCAACACCACCGATTAATTCTGGAGCAATCTCTGCTCGTCTGAATTGTGGTGGGAAGATATGTTTATCTCCTGTTTCAGAGTCGGAGTATCTTAGTTGGAACTGTTTGTCGGAAAGCTCGAGATCAACATAGTAAACAGTTGCAGTCTTGGCAATATCCTCAGCTATCTGGACAGCAAGAATGGACTTTCCGACATTGGCAGAAGCGAAGAGGACCGTGTTTTCGTTTTCTGTGATGAGACCGTAGAAATATGACTTTGGATCAGGGCGTTTTGAGGCATCCTCAATCCAATCATTGGCGGACTTGACAGTAAGAATACCTTCCTTCTGCCCCATGTGAATTGCCTGCTCGAGCTCTGCCTTTAACCACTCAATAGGATTAAGCTCGCGCGAATTGTTATCATTGTTAAGTTCTTCATTCATTTCTTGTTCCTCCGTTGGTTAAATAATTTAAGTGCTAAGTCTGCATCGACCACGATCTTCCGTCCGTTCTGACTGACAGCCTCCTGGATTACATGTTCCTTATAATAATGAGCCTGCTTATGGCTGCATCCAAAGAGGTCTTGGATGCCGCGCAGTCCATATACGAGGCGACCATGCGGAGGAGGGGGCGTATCCGCAGAGTTATAGCTGCCAACATTTAAGTTGTAGTGCTGGTCAAGTATTTTTAAAAGGTCCCCAACAGTTAAGGTGATTAGGGCGATGTCACCATTATATACTTCCATATCAATATGTTTATATGTTACAGCTCGCCGGGAAACCGGGGAATGAGTCTCAACGAACCTATATGCTCTCCACATCGGTTTGGTTCCCGTCCTCCCCGAAGGATCGCGTCAGCAAAGGTCTGAAACGGAATTGGATGGTACCAATCATTAGGATAGAAAACGGTAAAAAAAGATATTGTTGTCTTATATAATCCTGTAAATCAGTATGTTACGTATGGATAAAAAAGGACAACCTCGAAAAAGGTTGTCCTGACAAAAGGTTGTTGTTGCTGAAGTGCGTAGCTATTTCTTTGTAATCT
>JAEEGH010006687.1_pt1 | contig 28088 bp, 21 predicted proteins | sample 9134181 | NCBI WGS metagenome assembly JAEEGH01 (sample SAMN16246544, study PRJNA631951) | gut metagenome | biome: gut microbiome; feature: rumen; material: DP-attached | host: Bos | place: Iran: Karaj | collected 2018-10 | reverse complement strand
CTATGCAATACGACATTAGATGATGCTGTTTGACGATGCGACACACCCCGGCCTTCGGCCACCCCTCTCCAAGAGGGGATGGGCTGCCGCATCACACAGATAGTCAAAGTATTATTAAAGCATTATCAAGGGACCGCTGCCGCGCCATCCCCTCTTGGAGATGGGAGAAGGAACTGCCAGTGGCCGTTCCGATAGCGAAGCGGTGAACAAGAACGAAGGCCGGGGTGTGTCACGCCATCAAACATCGACAATCCGGGGTGTGTCGCATTGTCAAACACCAATCATAAAACACTTGTCGCAGCCGTAGTCATAACACCCTGCTAATCAACAAATAAGTCCCCAATGTCATCAAAACAGCATAACCAACTCATTTCCAGCCCTTCACGGGACCAACTCCGGTTGTTGTCCGCTTGTTGTCCGCTATTTGTACAATATATGTACAATTGAAAAGCGGACAACAAGCGGACAACAATTGTACAAGTATTGTACAACGACCGGAGTTGGTCCCTCCCAAATACAACCCAATCACCTCGCGATTCCTTACCGAAAACATTCCTTATCCAACCCCAAAATCCGCCGTCACCAACTTCACAGCAAAAAAAAATTACTCAAGTCCTATTTTGTTTTTTTTCAAAGCGTTTCGACTTGATTTCGCATCACGACAACAACTACAATACGTGAATAATATTGAAAAACAAACAATTGAACAAAAGAATACTATTAGGCTATAAATCAACACCATACAACACCTCAAAAATCACATCTCGACACATTCGCAAGATTTTTTTTCAAGAAAAAAGTTCAAGTTACATTTTTTTTGCATATCTTTGCAGTCCGATTTGAAATGAAAATATTAAAACATCAAAATTAAAATTTGTAAATTATTATGACAAAAGCAGAAATTGTGGCTTCCATCTCCGAGAAGACCGGTATTGAAAAAGTGGCTGTTTTGGCCGTTGTCGAAGAATTTATGTCAACCGTTAAGGACGCTATGATCGGTGGCGAGAACGTCTACCTGCGTGGTTTCGGCAGCTTCATCATCAAGCGCCGCGCCGAGAAAACGGGTCGCAACATCAGCAAGAACACCTCCGTTATCGTTCCTGCCCACAACATCCCCGCTTTCAAACCCGCCAAGACTTTCCTCGTTGAGGTGAAAGACAACGTTAAGTAATTTTTATCATTACTAATGCATAATAGCGTCAGGGACTCCCCGACGCTATTTTTTTAATTCTTTGATTATGACTCGTACATCTTTGAAAGCAGCACTCTTCGCCCTACTCGTATTTGCCTCGCTGACAGCAGCCTACGCCCAGACCGACATCGACCAATCAGCCGCCGACAGATATGCCGACAAGAAAATGAAGCACCTCTCGCTCGAGGAAAAAGTGGCGCAACTGATGTTCGTCCGTGCTCCGCTCAGCTTCAAAAACAACAAACTGCGGCACGAATTCGAAAAGAATTTCTCAAAACTCGGCGTGGGAGGCATCTGCTTCTTCAAAGGCACTGCCACCGAACAGATTGAACGCACCAAGCGCTACCAGCACCTCTCCGACATCCCTCTGCTCGTCACCATCGACGCCGAATGGGGACTCGGTATGAGGCTTACCGACTGCTATTCCTTTCCGCGTCAGATGCTTATGGGCGCCCTCTCTCGAACTAACGACACCCTTATCGAACGCTTTGGTGAGGAGGTGGGACGCCAGTGCAGCAAGATGGGCATCCACATCAACTTCGCCCCGGTGTGCGACATCAACAATAACCCTCTCAACCCCGTCATCGGATGCCGCTCCTTCGGCGAGAACAAGAAACGTGTCGCACGCAAGTCGGCTTTCTATGCCCGCGGTATGCAGCGTGCAGGCACCATTGCCGTCGGCAAGCACTTCCCGGGACACGGCGACACCGACGTCGACAGCCACCTCGACCTGCCTGTCATCAACCACACCAAAGCTTATATCGACAGCATTGACCTCTTCCCTTTCCAACACCTGGCAGACAACGGAATACGCGGAATGATGGTGGCTCACCTGCAAGTCAACGCCCTCGACGACAGGCCTAATATGCCCTCGTCGCTCTCGGAACGCATCGTGCTGCCCATCCTTAGGCAACAGATGGCCTTCGACGGACTTGTCTTCACCGACGGCATCGATATGAAGGCCGTCTCCAACAACTACAAAGACGGCGAAGGGGCTATCCGCGCAATCCGCGCCGGTTCCGACGTTATCCTCCTGCCTATCGATGTCGTCAAGACCATCGACGCAGTCGTGGCCGAAGCCAAACGCGACCCTGAATTTGCCAAAATGATCGACGACCGCTGCCACCGCATACTGCGTGAGAAATACCTCTGCGGCCTCGACAAGGCCGACTTCAGCAAGCTTTCGGCTCCCTCTGCCGCCGACAACCGCCGATGCAGGCAGATAACACAAATGATGGCCCAGAAAGCCCTCACCCTCGTCAGAAACAATGCCTACGTGCTGCCTCTCAAACAGGGTCAACAAGTTGTAAACGTTGCTCTTGGCAACTGCGACACTGCCATAACGAAACTCACCGACCAACTCGGCAACCGCATCAAGAACGCTGGAACGGTGGTGATGTCGCTCTACGGCACCCTCAGCTCGTCCAACAACTATGGCGTATCGAAAGAAAGCATAGCTCTCATCAAGCAAATAGCTGCCATCGAGGACGTTACATCCATCCTCGTCGTATATGGCTCGCCCTATATCCTCGAGTCGTTCCCCAAAGACGACCAGAGCTGTCCGTCGACCATCGTTATGGCCTACCAGAATATGCCGGAAGTCATCGAGGCTGTCCCCGGCGCACTCTACGGCACAACGCCATTCGAGGGCAAACTGCCCGTCACCTCGGGCGGTTATCGCGAGGGAACCTCGCTGAAGCCCGGCCCCAAACCTCTGCCTTCCCCCTATGACGCCCTGCAACAGGCAGGTATGGACACCGCCTGCTTCCACCAAATCGATGCCATTGCCCTGAACGGCATCAAACAAAAGGCCTATCCTGGATGCCAAATACTGGTGGCAAAGGACGGCCAAGTGGTATACAACCGCTGCTACGGACGCCAAACCTACGACCCAAACGCGCCGTTGATGGACACCAATACCGTCTACGACCTCGCCTCGCTCACCAAGACATCGGCGACAAACCTCGCCGTGATGAAGCTGGTGGATGCAGGCAAAATATCGCTCGACGACCGGCTGTCCAAATACCTCCCCTACCTGAAACACACTAATAAGAAGAACATCACTGTCAAACAGGCGCTCTCGCACTTTGCACGCCTCAAGGCGTTCGATGCCTATTGGAAAGGCGCGACAGAGGACAACGCCGTCTTCGTCGGCGACAATCCGGGCGAGGGCTATGTCGCTATCGGAGAGAACACTTATATCAGCAAGAGTTATCGCGTGAATGTGCTGATGCAGATTGCAGCAAGCAAGCTCGAAAAACAGCAGAAATACCTGTATAGCGACCTGGGCTTCATTCTGTTGGCCGACCTCGTTCAGAGGGTCAGCGGCCAGTCGCTGGACATCTTTATGCAACAGCAATTCTATGGCCCGCTGGGTATGGACAACACCTGCTTCCAACCTCTGCAACACGGCATTGCACTCGAAAGGATTGCGCCCACCGAGTTCGACAAATCGTTCCGCAACCAACAGTTGCGCGGATATGTCCACGACCCCAACGCCGCCGCAATGGGTGGTATTGCCGGCCACGCAGGACTCTTCTCTACGGCCAACGACCTCTTCCGACTCTATCAGATGATGCTCGACTCGGGACGCTTCGACGGGCAGCAATATATTTCCACAGAGACTTTCAACACCTTCAATTCAAGGCACTTCGCCGCACAAGGAAACCGCCGTGCTCTGGGATTCGACAAGCCTTTCATCTCTGGTCGCAGTACTCACATAGCTCCTATGGCATCGCAAAGCAGCTTCGGTCACACAGGCTTCACAGGCATAATGGTATGGGTCGACCCGCAGTACAATCTTGTCTACATCTTCCTCTCCAATCGCGTCTACCCATCTGCTTCGCCCAACAAACTCGCATCGATGAATATCCGAACCGACATACAAGAGTTGATATACAAATCGATAGGTGTGAAGTAGTCCTTTGATTTCACACAATATATTTGTAGGCGTTGCGTTAAGCTACAAACAACAATGCAAATGTTATACAGGAACATTTATGTGGATGGCGTACTGTCGGACATTACGGTCGACAGCGACAAAATAGCGAGAATTGAGCCAATAGGCCCCGACTACGAGGCCCAACGCAGGGAAAAAGGCGACGAGTTCTTCTTCGCCCTGCCGTCGCTTGTTAATATGCACACCCATTCAGCAATGACGTTGCTGCGAAGTGCCGGCAGTGGATTGCCGCTCTTCCGTTGGCTGAACGAAGCCATATTTCCGCGCGAGGCACAATTGACTCCCGACGATATCTATCGCGGCGCTTTGGATGCCTGCGAGGAGATGCGACAAACGGGCACCACGGCTTTCAACGATATGTATTTCAGCATTGGAAGTACCCTACGCGCTGCCAAAGAAACCAAACTGCAAGCCAATATAGCTCTCTCGGTTACCGATCGCAACTGCGAGGACAAACAGTTGTTTGCCAGATTCTTGGATTCAATCCACCACAAGTTTGAAGAATCGGGATGCTCCTTCTCTATCGCTCCGCACAGCATCTACACCGTATCGGCACACAACCTGCAGATGCTTGCCGACTTTGCAAAAGAACATCAGACACTGTTCCACATCCATCTATCTGAGACACAGAAAGAACGCGAGGACTGTCTGCGCGAGAACGGGGTACCGCCTGTTGTCTATCTTGACCGTCTGGGCATATTCGACAAGGTGGGTTCTAAATTTATCGGAGCCCATTCATTGTGGCTCGACCCTACTGAGATAGAAATACTTGGCAGTCATCACGTAACGGCGGTGCATTGCCCCAATTCCAACCTTAAGTTGGGCTCGGGATACCGCTTTCTCTATACCGAACTGCGCGACGCTGGCGTCAATGTCACCCTCGGTACCGACGGCTGCGCTTCGAGCGACAATCTTGATATGGTTGAAGCGATGAAGGTTATGTCTCTTTTACAAAAAGGAATTCGTAACGACCCGTCCGTGCTACCTGCCGACGAGGTTCTGAAAGTTGCTTCGAACAATGGTCGAAAAGCCCTCGGATTGCCGGACAACAGCATTGTTGAAGGCAACGTCGCCGACTTCTTTTTAATCAGTACCAATAATCGGGTTTTCAAAAATATAGAATACATCAATTCAACTCCTACTCAAATACACCAAGAATTCCTGAATCGACTGATATATGCGGCCGACGGCAACGCCGTTTCACAAGTTATCAAACAATGAAGAATACATTTTTAAGCGCATTTCTCACCTTGATTCTACTGGCCATAGCCGTCGGCTGCCAAAGGCCAACGGAAGGCGATGGCAAATCGGTGTTCAAATACAACGAACCGGCAGGCATTGCCACTCTCGACCCTGCGTTTGCCAAGGACCAGGCTCGTATCTGGGCCGTATCACAGATTTTCAATGGCCTTATCCGCTTCGACGAGAACCTGGAGATAGAGCCTTGCATCGCCAAAAGCTGGACGATAAGTAGCGACGGTTTGACATACACCTTCATCTTACGAGACGACATCTATTTCCACAAGGATCCATTGTTTGCCACAGCTGATTCGACACGCCGTGTCACAGCAGAAGACTTCAAATATTCGCTGAACCGCATATTGGATCCGAAGGTTGCATCCCCAGGGTTGTGGATATTCTCGCATATCGCTGAAAATGGCTTTGTTGCATTGAACGACACAACATTTGTAGTGCACCTCAAAGAGCCCTTCGCTCCAATGCTGTCGCTGCTTGCAACCGCATACTGTAGCGTCGTTCCCAAAGAAGTCGTGGAGCATTACGGCGAGGATTTCCGCAGCCACCCCGTAGGCACAGGCCCCTTCAAATTCCAATACTGGAAAGAAGGCGTGAAACTGGTGCTACGGCGCAACGACAACTACTTCGAGAGCGACAGCAACGGGCACTCTCTCCCCTACTTGGACGCTGTGGCTGTAACATTTATCATCGACAAGCAGACGGCATTCCTTGAGTTCATAAAAGGCAATCTCGATTTTATGAACTATCTTGACGCTTCATACAAGGATGAGGTTCTAACCCGCACCGGACAACTCAAGAGCAAATACGCCGACCGCATAGATATGGTATCCATTCCATTCTTGAACACAGAATACCTGGGGTTCTATATGGACAATCAAGCCGATGCCTCGGTGCTGAAGCAGAAGAAGATAAGACAAGCCATCAACTACGGCTTCGACCGGCACAAGATGATGAAATATATGCGCAACAACATCGGCAAACCTGGCTGTAAAGGAATGATACCCTGCGGATTGACAGGGTTCGACAGTACCGCTGCCTACGGCTATGACTACAACCCTGAAAAGGCACGCCAACTTCTGGCCGAAGCCGGCTTTCCCGATGGCAAAGGACTACCCGAAATCAAGCTGTCCACAACAAGTGGCTATCTCGACTTGTGCAAGTACATTCAGCAGCAACTGGCGTTGATAGGGATTGACATTAAACTCGACGTGAACCCGCCGGCGGCATTGCGCGAACAGATGGCACAGGGCAAAAGTCCGTGGTTCAGAGGGTCGTGGATTGCCGACTACCCTGACGCTGAGAACTATATGACACTTTTCTACAGTGCCAACCACTCGCCCAACGGTCCCAACTACACACATTTCACGTCACCCAAATTCGACAGACTTTACGAAAAGGCCCTGAAGGAGACCGACGAGCAAAAACGCAGACAGATGTATCGCGAAATGGACTCACTGGTTATGGACGAGGCGCCAGTCATAGTGCTTTACTACGACCAGATACTGCATTTCACGCACAAAAACATCAGCGGAATGCGCACCAACGCGATGAATGCACTGGATCTAAGATTTGTAAAGAAAGAGAATTAGCCCTGCTTTTTCCAGAATCGCGAGGTGATGTCGTGCATTTTGCCGTTCTTGATGCGGTAAAGTCGCTGGTTGGTACGCTGGCTGCGGAGAGCGCCAAGGTGCGCCAGATAAGGTCCCAACTTTATGTAATCGAAGTTCTTAAGGTTTGCTGCAGGCGACAATAGCGAGCGACCGCTATACCAAGCCGTATGCAACTCGTGGTGCTTTTCACGCAGATGCGACATCAGCCTGTTCACCTCGTCGGGGATAGCGTCGCCACCCATCAGGGCCACACAAGTGATGTTGTTGCGGCAACGGGCAATAAGTTCGTCGAGCGCCGACTCGGTAAGAGGCTGTCCCACATCGTTCCACAGGTACTGCGAGTGGCATCCTGGGCAATGGCAAGGACACCCTGTAAGGTTGATGGCCAAAGCCACCTCGTCGGGCACCTCTTGAAATACTATGTCGCTATTCAGATATTTAAGCATTCTGTTCCTCGACTCTTGCGTAGTGACGGCGTGCAGCCTCTTCCTGACGCGGCATAGAGAAGTTGCTTACGCGCTTCAGGTAGCCGATAATACGCGTCATATAGTCAACATTCTTCGAGTGGCACACAGGGCATTCGTGCAGATAGCGCTTGTCAATGTGTCCGCAGTCGTTGCAGATGGTGTTGGGAATATTGAATGTAAAGTAGTTGCATCCCTCTTTGGCTGCCACGTGGAGCAGTTGCATATACTGTTCCTGCGACAGATGCTCCTCAAGGTTACAATGCAAGGCGCTGCCGCCAGTCAGATGCTCAATGTAGGGTGCACCGTGCAGACGGAACTTCTCAAGCACCGAAATCGACGGGTCTTCAACAATATAGAAATAGCTGTTGTAGCAGTCGCGCGGCACAAAATAGCCATCCTCGCGGTCCCATTTAGCGTGCTTCACGCCGACGTTCTCGGCAGGAATCATCTCGCAGTTGAACATAACATCCTTGGTGCGATACTCCTTGTTCTTCTTCTCCACAAGGCCAAGCACCGTCTGAACGAAGTTCCTATAGTTAGGATTATCATTGATAGTCAAGCCCATAAACTCGGCCGCTTCAACCAAACCGTTAACACCGATTGTTAGATATTGACGGGCAATGTTGATATAGCCGGCATCGAACAGCGGTAGCATACCGTGGGCCGCAAGGTCCTTCAGATTCTCATTGTAGGCAAGCTGCACCTTGTGGCAAAGGTCAATGATATCGGTCAAGAACTCCTTGTAGTCCATTTTGTTGTTGACGGCATACTGGATGCAGCGGTTAAGATTGATGGTCAACACACTCTTCGAGCCAGTCGACACACCGCCGGCGCCAAGCGTGTAGCTGAAGCCGTTGTCGGTAATCTCGTTACGCAGACGGCAGCAGCTGCTGAGCGAGTCAGCATTGTCGCTCATATAAGTAAAGAAACTGTGACCCTCGGCATACATCTCTGCCGTAAAGTTGGCCATATCGGGATCGACCATTTCGCCGTCCTTGCTCAAAAGCGCCATAGTCTCGACGGGGAACGTCAGCACCGCCTTGGTACGTTCAGCGTTGAACCAGCGCATAAAGCGTTTCTGCAGCCACTTAAGGCCCTCCCAGTCGGGAGCCGAACCGTCGGGGAAACGGAACTCACCGAAAAGGCTTTCGAAATATGGCTTGTCGTAATAGGCTATGTTCCAAAACACTGCCTGATAGTTGCGGGCGCCCGTCGGCTGGTTGAGCGTATAGACAATCTGCTCGAAGCAGTCGGTGATAACCTTGTCGAGCGTACGTTTCTTGAGGCTGAGGTCAACCACCTCGTCGGCACGCTTGTAGTAATCCAAACCGTAATCCTTGCCGATAAAGTAGTTGAGATACATCAGGAATTCAGGTGTTGCGCAGGCACCGCTAAGCATACTGCTCACCATAAATACCATATTGACAAAGCCGCCGCAGAATGACTTGAGGTTGGTCGGTGCCGTCGAGTTGCCTCCAATCGAGGCTGTGCCGGCCAGCAGCCACGGATACATCGTGATGCTGGCGCAGTAGTTGGCAAGCGACGTCTCGTCATTCTTGTAGATGAAATGATGTGTAAGCAAATCTATATACCTGTCGGCCAATTCCTTGCCATACATCTGCTTGATGCGGTCGGTAAGCAGACGACGGTTGAGGCGGATGAAGTTCGACTTTGGCAGCTCGCCTATCAGGGTAGCAATATTCTTGTGCTCCACGTTGGCATTGGCATCATACTTAGAGCCAGTGGCAGCGTTGGCGGCGTCGCAATAGTCGGCCAGGAACTTAAGCTTTTCCATCGTCTCACGGTCCTCGGTGTGGCGCTGGCGATAGAGCATAAAACTCTTGGCCACATCGTAATACTCCTCCTTCATCAAAGCCACCTCGACTTGGTTCTGAATCTCCTCCACCGTGATACCGTTGTGGATGTCAAGGTGCGACAGAATCTTGGAGAGCGAGCCGAGGTCAACCGGCTGTTCCACAGAATTGAAGGCCTTGATGATGGCGTTCATAATCTTGTCGAGAGAGAAGCGATCGGCATTTCCGTCTCGCTTGGTGATTGTCAGAATATTGCTATTGTCCATAATGTATTTTTGCTTACTTATTTCAGTTTGCAAAAATACTACAAATAGCCCAACGCCCCAAATAAAGTTCTCAACTTGGGCTGTTGATAATTCCTAAAACACAGCTGAAACGCTGACTACAGGCTACTCTTCGGAAATCGAAGAGACAAAACGGCGATAGGCAGAGAAGGTGTTGGCCCGCGACAGGAAACCGAGGTAGAAGCCGTCGTCGTCAATCACTATCAGATTGTACCTGTTGCCCACCTGGAACTTATTCACCACGTCGGCCGGCGGGTCGCTGATGCGCACAATGTCGCCCTCCGAAAGCGGATGCATCAGGTCGACGACAGCGGTAGTGTCGTACAGCTCAGGTTGGAAGATTATGTGCCGAACGTCGTCGAGCAGTATGACACCCATAAACTTGTCGTCATCGCTCAGGACAGGGAAAATATTGCGTTTCGAATACTTAATGGCTTCCACCAGTTCGCGCAGCTTGTCTTCCTCACGCACAACAACGAAATTGGTCTCAATCAGCTTGCGCATATCCATCAGCTGCCAAGCCGAGGTATCCTTGTCGTGCGTCAGCAGGTCGCCCTGCTCGGCCAGCTTGCGGGCATATATCGAATGCCTCTCAAAGGGCGACACACACAAATATGTCACCGACGATGCAACCAGCAGCGGCACCATAAGGGCATAGCCGCCGGTAATCTCGGCAATCAGGAAGATGGCCATAAACGGCGCGTGCATCACGCCAGTCATCACAGCCGCCATACCGACAAGGGCGAAATTGGCAGTTGACTGCTCCGGAAAGCCTAACTGATTGGACAGCATACAGATAAAATAGCCCGACATACCGCCAACGATAAGCGACGGACCGAAGGTACCGCCCACGCCGCCGCAGCCTATGGTGGTGGCCGTAGCCACAGCCTTCATCAGTATCAGCACCAGCAGGTAGGCAAGGACCATCCAATTGTTCTCACTCAGCGAAGAGAAAATGCTGTGTTCGAACAACATCCTGTCGCTTCCGTTAAGCAGCTCGGTCAAGAACGCATAGCCCTCGCCGAAGAGCGGCGGAAAGAGAAATATCATCACGCCCAGTGCAACGGCACCGATCACAGCGCGATGTGTCTGGCTGCGCCGACGGCTGAACCACTCCTCCACACGGTCTGTGATGCGAAGGAAGTAGAGCGACACAGCGGCACAGAAAACACCAAGCACAATATAATAAGGAATCTGCGACAGACCCGTCTCACCGACAACATTGAACGCGAACTGCAACTCGTTGCCCATCAGGAAGTAAGCCACCGTCGACGCACTGACAGCCGAAAGCATCAGCGGCAGAATCGACGTGGCCGTCATATCGAACATAAACACCTCAATCACAAACAGAACGCCGGCTATCGGAGCCTTGAATATGCCAGCGATGGCACCTGCAGCGCCACAACCCAGCAAAAGCTTGACATCGTGGGCACTGAGCCGGAAAAAACGGCCTATATTAGAGCCTATTGCGCTGCCCGTCGAGGCTATGGGCGCCTCAAGTCCAACGCTGCCGCCGAACGCTACGGTAAGCGTCGACGCCACCAGCGATGAATACATATTGCGCGCCGGCAGGACGCCGCCCTTGCGCGACAGCGAAAGCAGCACCGAGGGCAGACCGTGGCCAATCTGCCCCTTGACGATATAGCGCACAAAAAGAATAGTAAGAAGTATTCCGATGGCGGGATAAATGAGAATCAACAAGTTACCGCCAACAAACGTGGGTATGTTGAATTCGAGCAGCCAGCGATTAGTGACGTGCACAAGGGTTTTGAGCAGCACAGCGGCAAGTCCCGACAGCCCTCCGACGACGACACTGAGTATCAACAGGAAGACCCTGTCGCTCAAATGACGCATCCTCCAGACAATAAAGCCCTTGTATAACCGTCTCCAATTCACTATTCTACAGATACTTAAAAATAATTTAGCTTGAGATTAGAAATAGCAAAGATACACTTTTTATGCAACACGACAAAATTTTTCCTGAAAAGAGGCAAATTTTGCCACAAATACCCAAATCACACTCTAATCTAACAATCTAAAAATGCCTCGAAGAGGCATAATCTCACTGCCCCTACACTAAGCGACAACGGAGCGTAGTGTAGAGGCAGTGAATCATCGCACGTAAAGCGTCTCGAAAAGACGCAACCTTACGGAAAGTGTTGTGACTGTATGAATCCAACACACTGGTATTCTTTTGGGCGACCCTTTCAGGGTCGTATCACCCTGTCCGATATCCTAATCCGTGGGTACTACGCACCCACGGTTATTGAGCGTCAACCCTTTCAGGGTTGCAGACAGGCACTATATCCCCACCCAGATTTGCCCTCCCCCAACTCCCCACATTAACGCATTAACGCATTAGCGCATTCCCACATTAACGCATTCCCACACGTGGCAGGCAGGGATGCCTGCGCTCCGGACCAAAACTGGTCGTTGTACAATATATGTACAATAGTTGTACAATATATGTACAATTGTAAACGTACAAATATTGTACAAGTATTGTACATATATTGTACAACGACCGGAGTTGGTACCTTAAGGCACTGAGGAATAAGCAGTTATACCACAAGCCCATTTTTTAGTTTATTCGCTGAATATCAATAAATTAACCCAGAACAGCACTTTTAAACGCTTTTTTGAGGGGCAAAATACTATCCGGAGAGATTTTGCGTTATACGAGAAAATAATAACAAAATTTGAAATGAAAAGGAGCATAATTTTGATTGGAGTGTCGGCAGTGTTGTTTTCATCGTGCGTGACACTAGGCAAATACGAGGCGCTTGAGTCGAAGAACGCTCAGTTGCGCCGCGACTACAACACCACCCAAAGCGAGCTTAGCGACCTGCGCGACGAGAACGCACAGCTGCAGCGTCAGAACCAGTCGCTCAGCACTGAGATAACCGATCTTACCGACATCCGTAACCGTCAGAATGACAGCATCAAAGAGCTGAAACTCCAGATGGTGAATATGAAGATGGGCTTCGACACCGTTGTGGAGAACTACAACCAGCGCATCACCGGTCAGAGCCAGGACCTTACGCGCGCCAACAACCTGCTGGCGGCACGCACCAAGGAGCTGGCCGAGAAGGAAGCTGCATTCAATGCCAAGGAAGAGGCTTTCAAAGCCAAAGAAAATGAGTTGCGCGTCAAGCAAGCCGACCTTGAAAAACAAGAGGCTGACGCACGCAAGGCACTGGCCGCCAAAGAACAAGAGCTTGAAAACCTGCGCTCGTCGCTGAACAATGCCTTGGTGGGCTTCGCCGACAAGGGCCTCAACGTCGAGACGCGCGACGGCAAGGTCTACGTGTCGATGGAGAGCAAGCTGCTGTTCCCGTCCGCCAGCTGGACCGTGTCGAAAGAAGGTGTCGACGCGCTGAAGACGTTGGCTAAAGTATTGGAACAGAGCACCGACCTCAACATTATGGTTGAAGGACACACCGACAACGCGGCCTACAAAGGCAGCACGGCCGTCAAGGACAACTGGGACCTCAGCGTGATGCGCGCCACGGCAATTGTGAAGTTGCTGCTGCAGTACGGCCCCGGCATCGACCCTGCCCGCATCGAGGCCTGCGGCCACGGCGAGTTTGCCCCCAAAGTGGCCAACGACACTCCTGCCAACAAAGCCCTCAACCGCCGCACCGAAATAATCCTCACCCCAAAGATGAGCGATATTTTGAAGATGATTAAGGATTGAAAAACAAGTTGATTATGCTAGAGATAAGCAACTTCTACGGGATATTTATCTATATGTATTTTGATGATCACAATCCTCCTCATTTTCACGTATGGTATGATGGATATGAAGCGATTATCACTATACAGGACGGCATAATTACAGGTTCTTTGCCTCGCCGAGCCTTAAAACTCGTATATGAATGGCTCGATATACACAAAGACGAATTGCTTGAGAACTGGAAGCGCCTTACAAATAGTGAAGCCGCTCTTAAAATTGAACCTTTAAAATAGATTGATATGAAAGACAAACCTTTGATTTTAAAAGTAACCGAAGCCAAATATGTGCGCGACTATACACTACAGCTTACATTCAACAATGGCGAGATAAGGCTTGTGGACTTTACGCCACTAATGCAAAATGGTATTTGCCGCAAACTACAAGATATGGATTACTTCCAATCCTACTCACTCGACCCGTTTACGGTAGATTGGCATAATGAAATAGGCTTTGCCCCGGAATTTCTTTTAGAAAAAGGTACTACAATTTAAATATCACATTATTACAATCCCTCGACGGGGCGACAGATTGGACAGTGTGTCCTTTGTCTGTCGCCCCGTCGATTTTATTAGAGCGAGATAATGAAGCGATAGCCTTGGATCAGGTTTTTCGGATTTATCGCGCAGTCAATACTTCAGGAACCGGTTTTGTCTGTAGGCCGGCACAGTCCGGTTTTGTGGCAGTTGGACGCTGTTTTCGGGAAGGCCCTCGACCACTTTGTCTATGACACGGCAGGCACCGACATAACGTTTTTTGTAGTACGGCTCGTTGGACGATGATATGGTGATGCCCGTCGACGTGGCGCTGTGGATGAATTTGAAGCCGTTGGCGTCGACGGAAGTGACAATACCAACGTGTCCTATCGACTTTGAGCTACCGCGACCGCCATAGAACACAAGGTCGCCTCTCTTGATTTCAGCGTCCTTGATTTTGGTGCCTGCACGGTATTGCGGTGCCGCCGAGGGTGCCAGCTCTACACCGAACTTGCCATAGATGAAGCGCGTGAAGCCTGCGCAGTCAAAGCCCTTGGGGGTTTTGCCACCCCAACGATAAGGAGTGCCGAGATAGCGCATTGCTTCGTCGATGACCTTGTCGGCAGCGATCTCGGCCGTAGGCCTCAACAGCGGCAACTGGGCGCAGGCGCGGCCCGTTGTCAGGCTTTGCAAGACAACGACTGCAGCGATGATGGTAAGGATATGGACTGTCTTTTTCATTTCTTTTCGGTATAGACGTCAAGGGCAACGATGACGGCTGTGAATGCCCAGAAAGGAACGGAAAGTTTGTCAGTATCGAGGAAGTTGTTGAAGATGCCGTGAATGTAGTAGGTTAGAAGACTGAGTGTGAATGCAAGCGCGAGCCGTCCCTGCTTGGGGTCGGCGGCGGTGCGATAGACGCGGACGCCTGTCACGAAAGTGAGCAGGAATATGGCGAGTATCAGCGCTGCGCCGGGCACGCCTTGTTCGGTCAACGGACCGATATATTCGCTGTGGGCGTTGCCGCGGTTGCCGGAGTTGGTGCTGATGACCGACAGCTGGTAGCTGCGCTGATAGCGGGCATAGAGGAACTGGTAGGTTCCGGGGCCACAGCCAAGCAGCGGTTCCTCCTTGAACATACGCATTGCCGATGCCCATCGGTTAAGACGCTCAAGGTTGGAGGCGTCGGTGGAGATGTTGGATATCGACTTTACCTGTCCCGAGATGTCGTAGGAGGAATCCTGTTTGTTCTTGCCAAGCTTGTAGAGCACATCCGACTGATAGACAAAGAACAGTGCGACAAAAAGTCCGAAGAGGACTACCAGCCATTTGACCTTGACGCCCATACGTATCGCCACATAGACGGCGGCGGCTCCGAGCACACTTATCCAGGCTGCGCGCGAATAAGAGAATAGCAGGCCTGTGACAAGGGCGGCAAAGCAGGCTATGAGCAGCGGTCGCACCCATCCCCTACCCTCATACGACAGCATATAATGGAACGCTATGGGGATGAAAAGCGCAATGACACAGCCGTAGGCCGTATGGTCGTTGTAGAATGGCTGCATCACGCGGTGCAGAGTCTGCAGGTCGTGGAAGTTGCCGAGCGTTTTGGCAGTGGATATAAGTATCACCACGACCAGCGAGAAGGCATAGCAGAACACGAACTGGCGGGCGCGCTCGCGGTTGCGGAATATCTGTGCTCCGGCAAAGTAGAACGGTATCACGAACCACAGACGCGCTGCGAAGTACTTGAACGACACGGCCGGCAACTGCGATGTGGCCGAGGTAAAGAGCATCCATACAAGCATTGCAAGTATGGCGATGGTGACCGGATGACGCAACAGGCGATGGTCGTAGCCGGGCTGCACAAGGACCCTGAAGATGAACATCACAGAGAAGAATATCATCATAGGCTCGACGGGCATCGACAGTTCCATACCCGGCAAGAATGCAAAGTCGATGGCGAAAGGTGTAAGAAGTGCAATGACAAGCAGGCCAGTCTCGAACTTCAACATAAAGAGTGCCGCCACAAGGCCGGCCAGCGGCAGCAGGAACAGCCAGTAGACATCTTTGGTGAGCATCAAGAAATTAAGCAGCAGGAAGGCCGCCGTAATAACCACGGCAGCGATGACAGCGCTATTTTTCTTGAGCCAAGGCATCATCAGTCGTTCTTGACGGCTTTGGCGCGGTCGGTTATGAGGAGCAGGAGTATCAGCAGGGCAAGGGTGCCGAAAGTGCCGAGCAGCACAATGATGGCACGCTTGGGATATGCTTTCTTGTCGGCGGGTGTAGCCTTGTCAAGCCAGAACTTGTAGCTTACCGGGCGTGACATATCGACCTTGGTCTGCGACATACGGGTCTGCAGTTCTGCCAGTTCTTTGGTCTTGTTGCTTATCAGTTCGGCTACACCGAAACGACTTTTGTCCTTACGCAGTGTGTCTTCGAGGGCACGGATGTCGTTCTCAAGCTCCTTGCAGACATCCTGCATAATACGATAGGCGTCCTGCGAGCGGTCTTGCTGTATGCGGCTGGTAAGCGTATCGTAGTTGGCAGCCATAAAGTTGGCTATGTCGGCAGCCCACTGCGGGTCGACATCGAGCACAGAGATTTCAACGCCCAGGAATTCGGTGCGTCTGACGCTGACGTTGCTGCGATAGGCTTCGTTGAGCTTGAAGTACTTCTGCGGGTCATCGTTGCTGATGCCATAGTGCTCCATCATATTGAAGCGCTGGCAGACATCCTCTTCCATCGACTGCGAACTGAGAATCTGTATAGCATATTCGCAGTCGCGCTCGATGCCATAGTCCATAAAGTCGAGGCTGTAGCGCTCGGCAAGGATAGCCTTGGACAGACGGTTGGAACTGGTTGGGAAAAGTATGGCCGACGACTTGTAGCGCGGCGTGACGAGAAGCGACGCTATCAGGGACACCACAAAAGCGACCACTAACACTATGGTTAGAAGCTTCCAGTGGCGCTTGAAGAAATTCAACGAATTCTTGAGTTCGTAACTATTGCCAAAATCATTCATTATTATAGGATTTAATGGGTTTACCAAGTCAAAGTTTCAGAGTCGGTCTTGTATTCAAGGCCTTTCTCTGGACGGCTGCAATTGCTGACGTTGTTCTGTATCTGCTCTATCTCTTCGGCAGTCAACGCCTTGCCGTCGTCCTCGACAAAACGCTTCTTCCAATACGGGAAAGCAGAGGCAAGGTCGCCGGAATAGTAGAAGTCGAAGCCGATGGCACCGAAAGTATAGAGGTGGCCGTCGACGCTGATATGCGAGCCTCCGCAACGGGGTGCACCGTGGGGATGCGACTGCGAGAAGCCTACGTTGAAGAGCGTACAGAGGATGTCGGGGCGGTCGGAGATGTCGAAGCCTGCACGTTTCCATTGCAGCATAGTCTGATGGAGGATGCAGCCCGTATAAATATATGAATAGAGGTGGTTGCGGTAGTCGACAAGGCGGTTGTAGCGCTCCATCTCGTGGTTGTCGGTCTTGAAATCGAGAAGGTTCTCATAGCGTTTGCCCATATAAAACTCCGACGTGCTGTCCTTTAAATGTTCCTCTACGGCCCGGGCCGTATGCTCCTTGATGCCGTTGACACCGTAGGAGAACTGCGACTGGACCGACAACATCTTCACAGGACCGAGATACTTCTTCACCATCTCGCGGTTGCTGTTGAAGAGGCGTATCTGCTCGCCTACCAGACAGGCCACTATCAGGCGTGGCTCGACGCCTGTAAGTCTGCCAGCCTCGACCAGCAACGCACTGTCTTTCATTATCGAGGGCTTGAGCATCTCCCACTCTGTCGTGGCCATCCAAGGAATCACTGTGGGTGACTGCTGCGGCTTGCGGCTGTCGTAGACCTTCTTGAGCTGCGCCAGGAAAGCATTGTAAGCATCGCTGCTGTCGGTATAGAGCGACGCAGCGGCAATCATACGGTCCACCACCAGCGGGTTGTCGCTCTGCTCGGCAGCTTCGAGTATCAGGTGGGCGTTCTCGGGATAGTATTTGCCAAATGCCGCCAGCTTAAGATACTGCTCAAGCCAGATGGCGTTGCGCTGCTGCGGCGTCAGATCGGCATCCTCCAAATCTTCCATCTCTGCCACCGACATAAGGTAGCGGTAGTTGCTGTCCACCGCTCCCTTATTGTTGGTCAGGCCAAGCTTGAAAATAGCCCAAGCTGCAATGATGCCGAAACCGGCAAGGGCAAAGGCGTAGACGACGATGTTGAATATCCGTCGTCCGACTGAACCTTTGACAGGCTGTTTTGCCTTAGGGTTTTGCATTTCGTTAATTGATTCTTATTCTTTCAGCAAATCATTGGCATTGCGGCAGGCAACGCAGCCAAGTCGCGAAGGAACTCGACCTTCTCGAACAAGGTGACATCCATAATCACAAAGACTATGGCACCTGCGATATAGCCTGCAAAAGCCAAAAGGGTTATCTTCTTAAGATACCAGATGAAGTCGATCTTCTCCATACCCATCACGGCAACACCGGCAGCCGAGCCAATAATCAGCAGGCTTCCGCCGGTACCGGCGCAGTATGCCAAGAACTCCCAGAAGGGATGGTTGACAGCAAAGATGACATCGCCGCCCGAGATGGGATACATACCCTGCACTGCAGCTACCAGAGGCACATTGTCGACTATCGACGACAAGACGCCGATGATAAGGTCAATGACGAAGAAACCGACGGGCTCGTCGCCAATGCTCATACCAAGGAAGGTATCGTTAAGTCCCTGAGCCAGACCGCCAAGAATGCCGGCCACCTTCAGGCAGGATACAGCCATCAGAATACCCAGGAAGAAAAGAATCGTAGGCACGTCGACGTGCTCGAGGGTGCTGACAGCGGTAGGCAGCTTGTGTTCTTTCGAATATTTACGGCTCAAAATCTCGGTGGTGACCCACAGGATCGAGAGACCGAACAGCATACCCAGATACGGCGGCAAGTGGGTGATGGTCTTGAAGACCGGTACAAAGACCAGAGCGCAGACACCCATCACAAGGACAAGGATGCGGAAGTTGCGCGGAACCTGCATACCTTCACTCTGTTCAGCAGGACGCTCAATGTCGCCTTTCAGCGTGAAGCCTATCAGCCACACGGGGACGGCCATACAAGCAAGGCTGGCGAACAGCGTTTTGACAATAATGTTGACCGTCGTCACCTCGCCCTTAATCCAAAGCATAATAGTCGTAACATCTCCGATGGGGCTCCAAGCACCACCGGCATTGGCGGCAAGGATGACCATACCTGCAAACAGCCAACGCTCTTTCTGGTCGGCAATAAGTTTGCGCAGCAGGGCCACCATCACGATAGCCGTGGTCATATTGTCGAGCAGTGCCGACAAGAAGAAGGTAAGGATGGAGATAATCCACAGCAGCCTCTTCTTGTTGGTGGTCTTGATCTTGTCGGTTATAATTGTAAAACCTTGATAGTCCTCAATCAGGGTGACAATTGTCATTGCACCAAGCAGGAAGAAGACAATCTCTGCAGTCTCGCCAAGGTTCTCAATAAGGTTGCCTGACAAAAAAGCACGCCAGCTCTCGTGATCCATCGACGGGTCGAACGCCGCGTTGCAGAACGAGAAGATGGCCCACGTCAGCACGCCGAGAAGCAATGCCGTGGCGGTTTTGTTGATTTTCAACGGATGCTCGAGCGCGATGCAAGCATATCCGATTATAAAAACAGTTACCAGTGTTACTACCATAGCTAAAAGGGTTTAAAAGGTTTTAAAGGTTTAAAGGGTTTAAGGGTTTGCTGATGCGTTGATTTGTTTATGCGGAAGAAATATCTATTCAAGGTTAAAGTTAAAGTCAAGGTTAAAGTTAAGGTTAATTTCCACGCTTCTTCTGCATCTCCTCGCTCATACGCTGCATTTCTTCGAGGCGCTGCTGGAACTTCGATTTCTTCTGCGGCTTACCCTTGCCGGCCAGCTCTGCCTTGGCCATACGTGCGCGGACCTTGTCCTCGGTCAGCAGACCACGAATGCCGAACATCAGCGCCATCGAGAGCAACAGGTTGAAGAAGTAGTAGATATTCAATGCCGCCGACTGGCTGTTGAAGATGAACAGCATCACAAACGGCATAGAGTACATCATAAACTTCATTCCCGGCATCGTTGCCTGGCTCTGCTGCTGCTTCATCGTGTAGACAGTGTACAGGAACTGCATTACAAACATCAGCAGGCAGAACAGACTGATATGGTCGCCGTACAGCGGAATATTGAACGGCAGGTCAAGTATCGAGTCGTAGCTCGACAGGTCGTCGCACCACAGGAACGGCTTCTGTCTCAACTCAATGGAGGCAGGATAGAAGCGGAACATAGCATAAAGGATAGGCAGCTGCAGCAACATAGGCAGACAGCCGGCCATCGGGTTGATGCCTGCCTTCTTCTGCAGTGCCGTCACAGCCTGCTGCTTCTGCATTGCCTGCTCCTGCTTGGGGAATTTCTTGTTGATGGCCTCCATCTCGGGCTTCAGGTGGCGCATAACGGCACCGGTCTTGTAGCTGTTCCACATAAGAGGCGTCAACACAAGTTTCAACAGTATTGTCAGCACGATAATGATGATGCCGTAGTTCCAGCCAAAGCCTTCAAGGAAGTTGAACACCGGAATGATGGCAAAGCGGCTCACCCACTGCGTCAAGAAGAAGCCCCAGCCTAACGGCAGAATGCGCTCGAAACCACGGTCCATATCCTTCAGCAAGCGATACTTGTTGGGACCGTAATAGAGGCGCATATCCATCTTGTACTCATCGCTTGTGGCGTCATAGTCGCAGCCCAGCGTGCTGCTCATATCGCACAGATAGCTGTCGTCTTTAACAGCGCGGTCGGTGGACACCTGCAGCTGCTGAGCGTTGCGGAAGCCGCCTTCCGACATCAGTATGGCACAGAAGAACTGCTGCTTGTAGGCCACCCAGTCGATGGGGGTTGTAATCTGTTTCTCGTCGTCGCGACCGTCCTTCAGGCAGTCGGCATTATCCTCTATGTTCTTATAGTACAGCGTGGTATAGAAGCGTTCGCTGTCCTTGTTGCGGTTGGCGTTCTTGCCTTTCGAACTCTTGTCAAACTGCTCCTGACGGTTCATACGGTTCTTCCACGTCAGTGTAAGGTTGGGCGTCACACTCACATAGTCCTTCACATTGTGGAAGTTTACATCAAAGTCAATCTCATAGCTGTCGGGATAGAACACATAGCGGAATTCCAGATAAGCATCCTCGTTCACCGATTCCGCCTCTCCGTTCTCCATTCCCTGCTCTCCGTTCTTCGTTTCCAGTTCTCCGTTCTCCGTTCTCCGTTCTCCGTTCACATAGGCTCTGAAACTCACCGTCAGCGAGTCGTTCTCAGGCACCGTAAAATCGCCGTCTTCCGTCACCAAAGTGCCGTTGCAATAGGTGGCGAAAGGAATCATCTTAGTGTTTATCACGTCGTTGTGCGAGTCCACAAACACCAAGTCCAGATTGTTGGCACTTGGAGTAACAACCTCAAGTGGCAGACTGTCGAACGTCTGATACTCGTCCAGTACAACCTGCTGCACCGAGGCGCCAAGGCTCTGAAGGTCCACACACAGCACCTTGTTCTGCACCATCACGTGCACACGCGGGTTGCTGCCGTTTACCGAGAAATTGCCCAGATTCAGCTTATGCGCGGCGGCAAAGGCGGCGCTGTTCGAATCCAGCATAGCCGAGTCGGTCATAGCAAGCTGATAGAGCGAGTCTTGCTGACGCTTCTGCTCCACCTCGGCACGTGCCAGCGAGTCGGCACGCATACGCTCCACATAATTTATAGAATCCTGACGCCTACGGGCTGCAATTTCCTCATCGCTGGGCCTGATCCAGAACATATAACCCAGGAAAATAAGGAAAATCAGCACCAGTCCAATAATCGATTTCTTATCCATATATAATATATAACATTAATAATCTGTATGTTTCACTCTACTTCAACCTTTAGAGTTGAAATTGCAAATGTACACAAAATAATTGGATGGCGTAAAAAAACTTGCAATTAAGTTCATTATTGCCGCATAGCCATTGAAAGAAGAGGAATCCGAACCGACCACGGATTGACCGGATTCGACAGATAGCCAATTTGACAATGCGACACACCCCGGGATTGACGATGTTTGATGGTGCAACACACCCCACACTTCGTGCACCCCTCTCCGAGAGGGGATGGCGCAGCAGCGATTTATTGATAATCAAAACGATGCGGCAGCCCATCCCCTCTCGGAGAGGGGTGCCGCAAAGCGGCGGGGTGTGTCGCACCAGCCGTTCCGATAGCTAAACAGCTTAGGCTGGTGGTGTGTCGCACCGTCAAGCCAATGCCCTACGTCGTTTTTCCGTCGGCCCTTCGGGGCTTTTTTATTGTGTCTCGTTTCCTGCAGGGGTTGCGCTGCGCTCCACCCCTGCCTGTAATCCTTCGCCCTTTCAGGGCTTTGGAGTTTTTTTTATCGCTGGCGGTGCAATAAAAGTTTAATGTGTGCGTTAATGGGATTTAAATCAATTTAATTTATAAACGTAACACAATTAATTATGAAGAATTTATTCTGCAAAAGAAATGTATTGAGTTTGTTGGTCGCATTGCTGGCTGTGGTGACGCTGGCCTCTTGTTCAAAGGGCGTCGATATGGGCAAATACATCCCCAACGATGCTGTGATGGTGTTTGATGTCGATATGGACGAGCTATGGGACAAGGCGGATTTGGACAATATCGACCAGATTTCGTTTGTCAAGCTGGGCCGTCAGGAACTGCGCAGCGAGAACCCCTGGGCCGCCGACCTGGTCGACGCCATACTGAAGGACCCCACCGCGACGGGTTTGCATCTGAAACGTGACATTGCTGCGTATTTCTGCTACAATAGCGACATCGACGGCGCTGTTATCGCCACGATGCACAACAAGAAGAAGTTCGAGGAGTTCCTCAACGATTTTGCCAAACAGAACGAGTTGACCGTCAAGTTCGAGGACAAGGACGGATGGCGTCTTGCAACTATGGTAAGCGAATTCAACGTTGAGAACTACGTGGCCTTCAACGGCGACGTGGCTATGCTGCTTTTCTCAGGCAACTGTATGGATAAAAGGCTGACGTTGAAAAAGGACGAGAGCCTGGCCAGCGACAAGCGTTTCCGCGAATACTGGAAGAACCGTAGCGAGCTAAGTATGTGGATGGGTATGAAGGAGTTAATGTCCATCGCAGGGCAAAACGGCGAGGATGTGCAGGGGATGCTCAGCCAAATCTATGGCGAAGAGTACTGGAAAGCCATCGAGAATGCCAGCATTGCCGGCAATGTGGTTTTCGACAAGGGCGCTATGCGTATGGTGTTCACCTATCAAGGCATCAGCGACAAGATTATGAAGCAATATATGCAGAAGTTCGAGAGCGACCTTGTGGACTATATGCCTGAAAAGACATACGCAACTATGGCTGTTGCCTACAACCTGGAGGAAACAATGAAGGTGCTTGAGGCCAACAAGGAACTTGACATCAACCTCGATGAAGATGCTATGGAAGGCGTCACGGTGCGCGACGCGGTGTCGGCCTTCGGCGGCAGTATGCTCTTCAGCCTGTTCGACCTGCAGGTCGACAACGGCTCGGTGATGCCTATGATGGCGCTGGCAGTCGACATCAAGGATGCCGACATAGTGAAGAAACTCCTTGCCGAAGCCGGACTGACTGCTGTGGAGGAGAACGTATACAGACTGGAGGGCTTCTTCAACTTCCTGATATATGTGGCTCTGAACAAGAAGGCGGTGTTTGTAACCAACTCGGACGCTGCCCTCGAAGGCTTCAAGAAAGGTGGTAACAAGAATGCTATGAAGAATGTGGCCAAGAGTGTCAAGGCCGGCAATTATATCTATGCCGACCTCGACATCAACCACTACCCCGACGGCGTGAAGGCTTTGATACCCGAGAATATTGTTGTTCTTATGAGCAAATACTTCGATTACACAGAGATTAAAGTCAACGGCACCAAGAGCGGCGAATGGGACCTTTATATCAAGGACAAGAAGCAGAACAGCCTGCTGTCGACGCTACACTTTGTAGATGACAACATTGTGGAGTTGGGCAACCTGGCCGGCTCGATTGGCGGTGGCAGTGACTACCCCGAGGTGGAAGACACGCTCTATGTGGAAGAGGATTGGGACTTTGAAGATGAGGATTGAACTTCACAATCTAAAACCTAAGTATATGTCGGAATCGGAAGTTGCCGGTTCCGACATATATTTACAGCCGTCTGTCGTCTTTGAGCAAGGACGCAGCTACCTTGTCCGCGCCCGCTCGGGCCACGGCAAGACATCGCTACTCAACTTCATCTATGGCATCAGCGGCCAGTATGACGGCGAGGTCGTTTTAACGGAGAACGGAGAACGGAGAACGGAGAACGGAGAATGGAGAACGGAGAATGCGACACACCCCGCCCTTACGGGCACCACTCTCCGAGAGGGGATGGCTAACGCAAGAACGGAGAATGAACTGCGCACGAGGGTGCTGAGCTTTATGTTTCAGGACTTGGGCCTGTTTCCGCAGCTGACGGCGATGGAGAATGTGCAGCTGAAGAACCGGCTGACGGGCTTCAAGAGCGACGCTGAAATTGAGGCTATGCTCGACGTGCTGTTGCCGGAAGGCAAGAAGCACCAGCCGGTGGCCACTCTCTCGCTGGGCCAGCGGCAACGCGTGGCGGCGGTGAGGGCACTGTGCCAGCCGTTCAAGTTCATTCTGATGGACGAGCCTTTCAGCCATATCGACATCGAGAATGCCCGCTGTGTGGCGGATATGGTTATGGGCGAGGTCGGCAGGCAGGGCGCAGGGCTGATAGTCACGGCTCTGGATGCAATAGATTATTTCCCTTTCGACGTGACATATAATTTATAGCTATGTTGAGAAAGTTACAACGCAAGACATTGATACCGGCTCAGATTGCGGGCTATGCGCTGACGCTGCTGGTCGGTGTGGCCATTGTTCTGCTCGCCGTGCAGGTGTACTGCGACCTGAAGCCGCTGCTTGACAGCAAGACCGATGTCTTCAGCGCTCATACGGTGACGGTCTCCAAGAACGTCACGGTCTTCAAGACGGCCAACAAGGAAGGTCTGTATTTCTCTGAGAAGGAGCTCAAGAGGCTCAAGGAGCAGGAGTTCGTCAAGGAGGTGGCGCAGTTTAACAGCGCCACGTTCAATACCAGTGCCGCCATATCGTTTGACGGTCAGCGGATGAGCACCGACCTTTTCTTTGAGAGTGTCCCCGACAGCTATCTGGACATCGAGAGCGACGAATGGCAGTGGGACAGCACATCGGATTTCCTGCCGATTATTATTCCAGAGGACTACCTGAACCTATACAACTTTGGTTTCGCTGAAAGCCAGTCGCTACCGGTGGTGTCGCCCGCGGTGCTTTCGCAGGTGACGTTCAGCATATTTGTCGAAGGCAACGGCAAAAGCAAGGTCTATAACAGCCGCATAGTGGGTTTGACGGGCAAGATTAACTCGATTCTGGTGCCTGAAGACTTCTTGCGGTGGGCTAACAGTGAGTTCGGCAGCGCAGAGGAGAAAGGCAGCAGCCGGTTGTTGGTCGAGTTTAGCGACGCCAGCGACGAACGTATACCGCAGTACTTCGAGGCCAACGGACTCAACATTAACAAATCGGAGCTTGAGACGAGCAAGATGGCGTTCTTTTTCAAGTTGGCGATGCTGTTTGTGACAGTAATCGCAGTCATCATCATAGTCCTGTCGGTGGCGTTCATCATTATGAGTATGAACCTGATAGTGCAACGCAACCGTGAAATGTTTGTCAATCTGCACAACATCGGCTACTCTGTCAGGGATATTTCGAGGTTCTATAAGGTTGTAGTCAGCGTTATAACTGTTGTCGACCTCTTGTTGGCGGTGCTGCTTGTGCTATGGGTGAGAGGAATGTATATCGACCGAATGTCGGCGCTCTTCCAGACGGGAGGAGGTTTTATGCCTATGCTGGCAGGCACCGCGGTCCTGATGGCACTGCTGCTTGTTGTGTGCAACCTCTTTACAGGTCGGGTGATAAAGAATATCACTAACAGACAATAAGAAAACGCCATAGAGCACTCTATGGCGTTTTCTGTTTCGGTAAAAGCCTGGGCTTATCTTCCGAACATCACTTTCTCGCTGTTGAACATACGTGTCAGGCCCCAGACGGCTATGCCGGCGTAAACGATGTTGGAGCCCAGGCAGATGGCGACATTGGTCCAATCCAGTTTGTGGGAAAAGACGGCGGTCATCACCTCAATGCTGTTGTAGAAAGGTATGATGTAGGTGGTAAAGCTTTCAGGTATGCTGCTCTGCATTAGCGGTAAGAGTCCGGCAAGCATAACGACAAGCATAAACGGTGTGATCATAGTGCCGGCACTCTTCACGTCTTTGGCCAATGCCGACACCAGGCTGACGGCCGATGCCATAATGAGCACCGAGGCAAGGATGACAAGGAACAATGCTGCATAATCGGGGAATGTGTAGTTGAAGCCTAAATCGACATCTTCACCGCTAATCATCTTTGGCAGCGACAGGGCGATACCGATAAAGCTCGAAATACCGCTGAGCAGGGCAATGCAACTGAGCGAGACAATCTTGCCCAGAGCCAGCTCGTTGCGGCGCATCGGGGTGACAAGGAGAGTGGCAATGGTGCCGCGTTCCTTCTCGCCGGCGATGGCGCTGGGTGCGATGGCCATAGTGCCGCTGAAGAGCATCATCACAATAAGCATAGGCAGTATCTTACTCCATATCATAGCGCCAATGGAATCCTCGGTGGCCATATCGAACTGAGCCTCCTTGCCTTCCTCGACGCGGTTCACATCGAAGCGGTTGCTCATCCCGCTCTCATAGGCATCAAGGAACATCGTCAGCGTCTTGTATACAAGGCTGCTGGCATTATTGGTCGAGTTGTAGTAGATCTCAACGTTGGGTGCCGGCAGACCGCTCTGCGGGTCGTAGACACTCGTCAACAACTCGAAGTCCTTCGGGAAGCGCACCATCACTATGTTCAGGTCTTCGTCGCTGAGCATATCAATGTCCTCCTGTCCGAAAGGCTGTTCCAAGACTACCAGCTGGCTGTCGGCAGCAATCTCGGTGGCAAGGAACTGTGGCATATTCTCGACGCGAACCGTCACCACATCGTTCTGACCTTCGGTCACCATCTTGCCGATGCCTTCGCCCATCAAGCTGTAGACAAGGTAAATGAGCAGACCTGGCATAATCACCGTGGTGAACAGCAACTGACGGTCGCCGAAGAAACGTGCAAACTCTTTCTTTATGATTGTCCAAGTGTTGTTTTTCATTCTTCGTCTCCTTTCACTTCTTTAAAGATTTCGAAAAAGCGGTCCTCGATAGAGAGCCCGTTGCATACTTCCTCGAGTGTGCCGCAGGAAATCATCCTGCCGTCGATAATGATGCCCACGCGGTCGCACAGGCGCTCCACAAGGCTGAAGATGTGGGTGGACAGAATGATGGTCTTGCCTTGGCCGCGCAGCTCCTGCAGATAGTCGGTCACGGTGCGTGCCGTAAGCACGTCGAGGCCGTTGGTGGGCTCGTCGAAGATGATGACCTCGGGGTCGTGCACCAGAGATATGACAAGCGACAGCTTCTGCTTCATACCCGTCGAGAGGTTCTGCACCTTCACCTCGGCGAATTTGTCGATGCCGAAGCGAGCGAACATCTGCTCTTTGCGAGTACGCACCACATCCTCCGGCACCTGATGCAGACGGCTGAAGAAGTCGAACAGATAGTTGGGAGTAAAGAAATCCTCCAGCTTCAGTTCGCTGGTGAGGAAGCCAATCTTCGAACGCACACCCTCGGGGTCGCTGTTGATGCTGCAACCGTCCAGGACGGCGTCGCCTGTGTCGGGCTTGATCAGTGTTGACAGCATACGCAGTGTTGTGGTCTTGCCGGCACCGTTAGGTCCCAGCAAGCCGAAAATCTCACCGCGGTTGGCGGTGAAACTAAGATTGTCCACAGCCACCTTCTTGCGCTGGGTGGTGCGCTCAATCTTCTGTTGTTTCTTTGAAAGCGTGAAGGTCTTGCTCAGCCCCTCCACACGCAAAATCTCTTCCATTTTGTTGATCTGTTGATATGTTTATTGTTGATTTGTCTTCGTTCTCGTCTTTGTTTTCGTTAAGACATCCATCTTATATATACGTTTCAGCCACCCAAAATCTTACAGCTGGCCTTTATTTTTCTTCTTCTCACGTATGTCTTCGACAATGATGATGCCGCACCAGACAACTATAGCCACAATTGTCAACGCAAAAAACAGATATTTAAGTGTCT
>JAEEGH010006681.1_pt1 | contig 28107 bp, 34 predicted proteins | sample 9134181 | NCBI WGS metagenome assembly JAEEGH01 (sample SAMN16246544, study PRJNA631951) | gut metagenome | biome: gut microbiome; feature: rumen; material: DP-attached | host: Bos | place: Iran: Karaj | collected 2018-10 | reverse complement strand
TTATACCAAAAAAATCAGAACTGGCACAATCGTCGTCTTTTCTTTTTAGGTATTGCAAGTGATATTTTGTTGTGGTATAATACATTGTCAGTTTGAGAAGGATTGCCATAGGTTTCATTTACTGCGGACAGTGTCCATGCAGAATAAAGTGGTACAGTAACCACCCCGGTAAACGACTGTCACCCTTCGCAAACCCTATATGGTCCAGTAGCCCAGTTGGATAGAGCAACGGCCTTCTAAGCCGTGGGTCGGGGGTTCGAATCCCTCCTGGATCACCAAAAAATTAAGCCCTGAAAGCCAGCATTTAAGCGGTTTTCAGGGTTTTCTTTTTGTGGACTATCACTTTAGTCTGCGAAAGAGAAAACACCCGAAAAACACCTTATTTTCACACAAACAAGGCAAACAACAAGGCAAACAAACCAGCTCAAAAATCGCATAAAACCTGCACTCCTAAAAGTCGCTAAAGACAAAACAAGGCAAACACAAAAAGTCGCCTAAAAAAAAATAGAACCTACCCCTGCCAGGCGTCCGCCAAGGCTCGGGAAGGCCCCTATCTGTTCCAGCACGATAAATTATATAGGCCCGGCCATTTAAATTGATTCTGAGCCATTTTACGGCCTCAAATTTTTTAGACTGTCAACCTGTGGGCATTTTTCGGCCTGATCCCCCTTTTTATATAGAGGGTCGAAAAATGGCCCCCTGGACGCTGCCCATCTTCCGGAAAAGTGAAAATTACCTTGCCGATTATAAAAGGGTATGCCCTCCGATTCGACACCCTGCCGCCGGATCAGGAACACCTGGGGGAGGGTAAGATCACCATCCCTGCTCCCTGAGTTTCAGTTCCCGGCGCTTCAGTTCCAGCATATCTTTCTGCAGCTGATACCTCGGACTCTCTCCGAGAATATCCAGCAGCAACATGATGGCCTTCAGGTTACCATGCTCGGCCATCTGTATGAGGCGCTTGACGATAGCCTCAAGCGCATCCGGTGTGCATAACTCCGCCACACTTTCTCTAATCGTTTTGTTAAAGGCCCTGGCCCTGCCTGAGGCCTTACCAGCCTTGCTGCAGAGTTCTCGTTGTTCTTTCTTTGTTCGCTTGGTTATCGGTATTAAGTTTGCCCTGCTGTTCGGGTTATCTCCACGCGGCATAATATCACCCCGGTTAAATATGGTGATCGCCTATGAAGTCCTCAACGTCCTTCACCAGCTTGGCCATCTCCAGCCGGTCGTATTCCATTGCATCCTTCACGGCGTTCTCGACTTCCTGCCGAATAAACTCCTGCAGCTCTTCCTTTTCCTTTTTCGTCAGTGCCATACCTTTTCCCTCCATTCGCTCCTTTTTATATAACACCGCAAAACTATCCGCCGAAACGAGTATACCATGCCCACAGGTAAAAGAAAAGGCCACCAGTTTACGCTGGCAGCCTTGTGGTCATTACCGGTTGTTATTCCTCATTGTCGCCGTACGCCTCTATCATAGATACGATGACCCCCAGCGGCGCGCCGCTATACTCTGCCAGCAGCTTCGGGCTGATGTGATAGCTCCAGCGGTTCTCCCCAGTTTTCACAGCGCAGCCGAAGGGCAGCCGTCCTTGCTGCAGTCCAAACCTGATAAAGTCCTCTGCCTTGCCAATGACTTTGGCAGCTATGGCCGTCGGTACTTTCTTTGGCATCGTTTACCCCTTCTTTCATTCTCATGTTGTTCCGCTTTGCTTACTGCCCCGGACTGCTTTCCTGATGGCCGCTATCCATACTTAGAATTTCGGTGAAAGCATCTGCCACAGCTGGGTATGAAGGACGCAATTCAACCAGGAGCCTTGACTTTTGTTCCGGTGTCATTTCATCGAATAGATCCAGCATTTCCTTTAAGCGCTTTACTTTCTGCAGCAGTGCCGGATCCTCCTGCAACATGATAGCAATTTCATTTTCCATCTTTTCAAACATGATTTATCCCTCCTGTGAATATTGATATTTTTCAGCAGGGCATGTACAATAATGTTGGTGGAGCATCGTGCATGCACATGCCCGGCCAGGGCCGCTTGTCAGGACCGGTGACAGGTGGCCCTCCTTTAATCTTATTTACGAAGTGCAGCCGCTTTCCGTTCCAGCTCCTGCTGTTGCCTGTGCAGCTCCAGCAGTTCTGCCCGGCGTTCTGCCTCATCCTGCACCAGCGCCGCAAACAGTTCCGTCTTATTCATTTTCCGGGCGCTGGCCAGTTCTGCAAACAATTTGCTGATGCTATCACTGACAACAAAGTTTTCTCTGCCCATCTTTTCACCTCCCACTTTACAAGATTCCAAAAATACGATAACATAAAACCATGGATTTTGCAATTATATTTTCTTTGTATGTAAATTAAATGATTTTACATAATGTGTATTATCGGACGTAAAATAATTACTATTACGCAAAGTGTCGGAAAGCCCGTAAAGACAGGGCCTCCGGCACTTTTATTTTTAGTCCGGGTTCTGCTGCATGACGTTACTGTATTCCTCCAGTTTCTTTTTCGCTTTGTCGAGAACGGCATCCGCCTGGAAGGCAGTGCCTTCTTCATTCAGGGCATCCAGCAGGTCAGCAAGGTCGTCCCTTGCATAATCATAGCCGCCTCTATACAAGGCCCTGCCAATCTTTACGGCCTCGCTAAAGTTTTCGATCGGTGCCGGAACCTGCAGCGTTTTTCCGGACAGGGCCGCCATCAGTCTTTCCCGGAAATCCTCTTCCATAATGGCATTTACACGGCGATACCTGCCGGACGTTTGCTGGCCCTGATGGCGCATAACATAATCATACCCTCCGATAAACAGCTTCCGGCAAAACGCATAACACTCCGGCAAATCCTTCAGATGTAAACTATCCTCAGTCGATAGAATAATAGTGATCCTATCGTCCATATCAAAAACAGTTAGTTGTCTCATATTTTTCATTACCTCCATTCAATTTCCACAGTAAGTTCCGGGGACGGCGGGACGGACGGGACAGCAAAAAGCGGCAAAACTTTCAAAAACTTTTTTGTGTGTACTCGCGTATATAATATATTATTATTATTATTATTATTATTATTGATATGTATCTGTCCCATCTGTCCCCAGCGCAGTATTCATGCGTTTTTGCGCCACTTTTTGTATCTGTCCCCTGCCGTCCTCATGGTGTCCCCGTGGCATCCCCTGCTGTCCCCGTCACCATAAAAGCTTTGCAATTTCACCGTCATCTGGGCATATCTCCGGGCCGCCGTCAGCTTTTCGCGGTGGCGGCAGCAGATACATCCGCCCTCCATGATGGCCGGATGGCAGACCGATCCGTCCGTCCTTCCGCTTCATGGCCGTGACAGTCCTGCCCAGGGATGCGCTTTGATTCGCCCGTACGCCCGGCAGCTCATAACACAGGTCAGTCATTGTGACAAGCCGCCACGCCTCGACCGGCGTGTCCCAGGCCAGCTCATCCAGGAGCAGCTGTTCCATTTCGGAAACTCTCTCGTAGTTTTCGTTTTGCGCTGCCAATGTGGAAATTTCCTCGCGTGTCAGGTAAGCCGGTTCTTTTTTCTCAAAGGCCCGGTGCATCACTTCGCCCCACAACTGATCCCTGGGGAATTTGTCGTCAATATCGATCGCGTCCACAGCAATAGGCCAGTACCTTCTATTGCCAGTGTGATCCTGCAGAAAACTCAGGCCGTTCACTGTGCCAATAAAGACGGTAGTCCTGGGATATTCCCTCGTAGCCCTTGCATACGGTGGCCTGACGGCATCCTTGCTTTGCGTTATGTATTGCTTCAGGCGGTCAATACTTTGATACTTCATAGTCTCGCGAAACTCTGCCAGTTCCACAAGCCAGTAATGGGCCGCGTCCAGTACGTCGTCCTTTATGGCCGGATCGATCGTCCGGTCACAGCTCCAGGAAGGGTCCGGCAGGAGCATGTTTTTAAACCTTGTCTTTCCAATGCCCTGCTCCCCTGCCAATATCAGCAGTCCCTGGGCCGTGAATTCGCCCTCATTGAAAGCAGCGCGTGCTGCCGTAATCAGCCAAACGGTCAAAAGCTTTTTACAAAAGGCGGGATCCTGCGCCGGTGTTTTGCTTAAATGTAAACAGCTGAAAAGCCGGTCAATGTAAATCCGCTGGCCGTCCCATTCACTTTGGCAGCGCTGCAGGTAGTCACAAACCGGTGAATACGCATTAAGCTCTGCGATCAGGCCTATGAGATTTATGAAATCATCTTTACCGGTTTTCAGACCGCAGCTATCAGCAGCATCAGCCAGCGCCGCGATGGAGGCCTCGAAAGTCAGCTTATTATTTCCACACAGCAGCTTGTCCAGGCCACTGAATTCAGGCAGCTTTGATACACGGTTAAACCTGACTGTCACGCCCAGCCAGGCCAGCAAGTAATCGACATTAAGCCGCGATTTTCTGCGCGGTGTGGGTTTTCCTTTTTTGCTTGTAATTTCCGTCTCGGGCCACTGGAGGCGGCCAAAGTTTTCAGGATCGTAATATTTGCGTCCGCTTTCCTTCCATCCCTGCAGCGCCTTGTCGAGCGTAAGGTCCCGGTACTGCTTATATTTATCCTCGGTCCACTTGTCGCGCGTGGCCAGCGCGGAAAGCATGAACATGGCAAGCATACGCTCCCGGATGTCACCGCCCATGGTGTACACCCAAAACGGGATCTGATCCATCAGCGCAAGGTCCGCTTCGGACGGGGAAGGATACCCGGAAACATTGCCCCGGTCGAATAAATCAACGAATTTTTCCGCGTTCTTGCTGCACCTGGCCGCCTGGATCCGCAGCGCGAGCTCCAGCGCCTCCGCCTCCGGATCCTCCGGCCCTGCTGCCGAAGCTGCAAACCGTGGCTCCGTTCCGGGCTGTTCCGGTACCGCTGCCGGTGGCCCGAACACCTTCGTATAAAGCCGGTCAATGCGTTCCTGGTCGTCTCTAATCATGGCCTTCACCTTCCTGATCTGCACGTTCCAGCACGCTGCCCGTCATAACGAAAAACCTATTTTTATCATACATCTCGACACCATCCTTGCGGTTCCGGTCGCCGGGAACATAGCCCTTCATTATGATGTGCAGCCCGGTACCCGATGTGGATATTTCCGTATAACTGTCCAGCATTTCCACAATGTCTCGGGCTTTTTCGGTCAGTTTGCCATCAATAACGCATTTATCAATATCAATGCCAACGAGCCCGCTGTTGCTGAACATAAAGCCCACGCCTGTATAACGCTGCTTTCCGTTTCCGTCCGTCTCCTGCAACGCCTGGACAGCTTCGGCAAACGTGCACCAGGTCGCCGGAACGTTCACCTTTGCAGCCCTTCCGGTTTTGACATCGTATGGGATTTTTCCTTTTGCTGCCACCCAGTGTGGCAGCGCCTTCATTTCTTCAGGGATATTTTTTAATCTATTCATTTTTCATGCTCCTGTGTTATAATAACAATGCAGGGAATTAAGCCTTGCCCGGTTTTGTTCCCCGTTCCAGGCCCTGCCGTCCCACCGGCACGGGCCTATTTCTTTTTCCCGAGTAATAAAGCTTTCATTCGCTCGGCCCTGCTGCTGTACCCATCAAAACCGGCGTCCGGCAGCGCTGTGATCCTGCACTTGCGCTGCCTGGGCAGGTCCGAAACCTGGGCCGGAATATTTTGATTTTTGAACAGCTCCAGCCGGACAAGTGTCTCGTCTTTATTCAGCAGATAAACGCGGCCACGCTGCCAGTGCTCCAGCTGCCCCGTCCGACACATTCGCCGGATGGTTTTCAGGGGCCAGCCAGTTTCCGCGCAAAATTGTTTTGCAGAAATTACCACGATTAGCCCTCCTTCAGCAGCGCCTTCGGCGAAACACCCAACGCCGCCGCAAGTTTCCCGATCGTGGGAATTGTGGGCACCGTTCCGGCGTTCAGGATCCGCGTGAGCGCAACATAATTTACACCAGCTTTTTCAGACAGCTGCCGGATGCTTACACCCTTCGAAGCCATGATACTTTTCAACGCGATGACATCAAACATTTTTTAATCCTCCATTCTGAATTTTTTAGACAGCAATATTGAATTGCTATCTTTACACTGATTTTAACTTGTGATATAATACCATTGCAATAGCTTAAAGGTTATTCAGATTTATGTTTTAACCTTTTTCAGGTCAATTCATAATCAGAAATCATGGAGGAAGCAAAATGCTACAAGAAAACCTGAAGAAACTCCGGAAAAAACGCGGGTTCGAAAGCATAGAGGATTTTTCCAAAGCGATCGGCATCCCGCCCACCACCCTGCGCGGTTACGAAAGCCCGACAAAACGCGCCTGGCCTAAAGAGGAAACACTGTTCAAAATCTGTGAAGTGCTGGGCTGCAGCTTCGACGATCTGCTGGGCTCCGTCCCGGTGGCGTCAATATCCACAGCTAAAACTGTCCTGGCCGATGCTGGCGTCAAATTTGCCGATACCGGGGAAAGCATTGAAATTCCCTTTGCGCAGTTTTTCGGGCTGGATGAGCTGCAGATCACGCCCGGCAGCGACGGCTCCACGTTCCAGGCCGATTATGAGGACGTTGTGCGCTGTGTCAATTTTGCACAGCAAAAAGCTAAAGGCCGAATCAAAGACTTCCTGCCGCGAGAATTCCGGGCCAGCTTGTTCAGGGCCCTGCAGTTTGAAGTCCAATATGGCCACTGGCGCGAGACACTCCAGGCCCTGCCTAAAGCCGTAAAGGACGGCCACCCTGTGGAAATAGAGCCCGGCAGCAAGTTTAATCCTGATTATTTACCGGCATTACCGAAACTTAAAGCAGAAAAGGACGGTGAAAAACAATGAAGCGTGAAGGCACCGTGTCAAAAGTCACCCTGAAAAACAAAAAAGGCGCTGCCTATGAGTACTGGCAGTGCCGGTACTATGACAACACCGGAAAACAAAAGCGCAAACTGTTTCCGCCCACCCAGGAAGGCCAGCGCGAGGCCAAACGGTTCCAGGCCTCCATGTCAAAACAGAAAAGCGACGGCGAATTAGTAAGCACTACTCAGACCGTCGCCTCATGGTTAGACGAGTATGTTACAACGTATAAAGGCGCAGGAAACCTGCGGCCCCGTTCCCTGCAGCGCCTCATTCAGACCTTTTCCCTGATAGAGGCCGGACCGCTGGCCAGCGTTCCCCTGGACAAGCTGAACGGCGCTGCCGTGCAGAAATTTTATAACCAGCTGGCCGCCGGTGGCTGGAAAGACCGCGAGGGAAAAGAACACAAGAAGCTATCCTCCAGCACCATCGGGAAGGTCCACAAGCTGCTTGTGGCAGCGTACAAACGGGCCAAACAGCTGAACATGATAGGCCGTAATCCCATGGATGCCGTGGACGGTGTGAAGGTCACCTATAAAAAAATGAGTGTTTTCACCGCTGAGGAAATTGGCCGGATATTCCAGGCCCTGAAGGATATAGAAACCAACAAATACAACTGCACCCAGCGTTATGACTACACCCTGCTTTTCCTGATGCTGCTGGAAACCGGTTGCCGTGTGTCAGAACTGCTGGCCCTGCGCTGGGAGGACGTAGACCTGAAAAAGCGTGAAATATTTATCCACACCAGCAAGGCCCGGGACGGTCAGTCCTTCAGCGACCCAAAGACATCTGCCGGTCGCCGCTCCATCCCTATCATCTCTAACGATCTGCTGGCAAAGCTGAAGGCCTACCGGAATCGGGACGGCATAACACGTATGGCCGGGTATTTATTCGAGACACAGAACGCGGGCGCGATCTGTTATAACCGGGTCCACCTCATGTGGAAACACGTCTGCAGCCTGGCAGCGATTGAAGGGAAAACCATCCACTGTTTTAGGCACACATTCGCGACGCAGCTGCTGGAAAAAGGAATACCCACAGCTGAGGTCAGTCGAATCCTGGGCCACGCTGACAGCGCGATCACTTACCGGATGTATGTGCACTCCATACCAAATTATAATCAGACAATCATTAAGCAGTTAAAAGGAAAAAGCCTTGCAGGTGACACCAGCAAAAAAACACGCCAGCAACGCAAACAAGGCAAACAACAAGGCAAACAAAATTCAGAAATGCGTCAACCACAGGCCCTGTGAGCATTTCATCCCCCGGCCTTCTAAGCCGTGGGTCGGGGGTTCGAATCCCTCCTGGATCACCAAAAAGAATGCAGTCCCCATGCGGTGTTGAGCCACATGGGGACTGTTTGTATTTTTAAACATTTCTAACAACTTTTCACTGGCTTCTTGCATAGTAATCATTTTTTTACCTCCTGTTGACATATAATTATTTAATACTTATAATATAAATATGGAGTACTTAAGATTTGAGTGGGACGAAAATAAAAACACCATTAACAAAGCGAAACACAAAGTTTCCTTTGAAGAAGCGCAGACAGTATTCTATGATGCCGATGCCGTTGTGATTGACGACCCAGATCATTCAGAAACGGAGGAACGGTTCATCATCTTGGGCTTTAGTGTTAAAGCCAAATTGTTGGTGGTCTGTCACTGTTACAGGGAATCGGACAGCGTCATACGGATCATATCTGCGCGTAAGGCTACAGCAAAAGAATCACGGCAATATAATGAGTTTAAGTAAGAAGGTGATAAGAATGAGAGAAGAGTACGATTTTTCCAAAGGCCGCAAAAATCCGTATATTAAACGATTGAAAAAACAGGTTACTATGAATATTGATTACAGCACGATTGAATACTTTAAAGATCAGTCAGAGGAATCCGGTATCCCCTATCAGGTTCTTATCAACTTATACCTTGCTGACTGCGTGAAGCAAAAGAAGAAATTCCAGCCCAGCTGGGTAAAGGATGCCTGAAACTCCATAGAAAAAACTCCGGTGAACGTACCCGAAATGCGTTCCCGGAGTTATTTTTTTGCAAAGAACAAGGCAAAGTAGCGTGACGGTTTGATTTCGTCTTTGCATTTGCTGTTACGGCGCGGATAGCTCATATACAGTTTCGCTTTGACTTTGGTTACTGCCACATATGCCAGGTTCGCTTCTTCGTTCAACTCCGTATTATCGAGAGAGAGATCGGGTAAAATGTCTTCGCTGACTCCCACCAGAAAGACTGTATCGAAATCCAGGCCCTTACTGCTGTATATGGACATTATGCGGATGTAATCAGATGTTTTATTTTTAATCAGCTTAGTCATGGCTGCGTATTTATTCTTTTTCGCAGTTTCCTTTTCATCGGCAATATAATATCCTGGCTATGGCGAAGCATGACGCTTTGTTTTATGATGTTTAAAATTATTTTGTTTTGATATTGACATAACGATTTGATGATGTTATAATTTCAATTGTCAAAGAGACATAACCAGAACTTCTTAAACATTGTAAGGAGGAACGAACATGAAAAAGATTGTAGTAGCAAACATCAAAAACAAAATTGAAAACGGAGAACTGGAAAAAACTTACAAAAACACTGGTGATTTTAAATTAACGATGCCCGATGTTTGGAACGCATGTATCTTCTGCGTAGAGAATTATTTAGATAAAATCATTTTTGCGAATGATATTCTCTGCGTCCCGCCGACAAAAACTTTTCTCGAATTTTATAAGCTTATTAACCCTTCCGTTAATAGTGGCAGCTTTCAGTTTACCGGAACACAGTCACAGAAGATCGGAGCATTCTGGGGTTTTGTATTCCAATTCGTATTAGACTACAAAAGATACGAGAAAGCAGTGCCTGTAAATACGTTAGGAGTGAAAAAGGCTTCTCGTTTTGTAAAAGGAGGAACCTCTGCGTTAACAGAGTATACGTCGGCTACATGGGAAGGAAGTAAAGCAGATGTCTGAAAAAATGAGCGTTTGTCCATATTGTAAAAAGAATAATGCTATCGACGCCATATTTTGCTCATATTGCGGGAAACAATTTTCTACGATACAAGAAACTGAAGACGTCAAGGCATCTGATACAAAAGACGTAGCAGACAATGGTTCACAAAAAGCAGAAAACGATATAGCTAATAAACGAGCAACGATATTTGATAATACAATAGATATTATACTGTTTATTGGAATTATAGTTTTCTCTTTAGTAAAATCCGCTACGGTTTTAGGTGCGGTGCGGGGTGTAGTATTTGGTTTTTTAATTCTTTATTGTCAAAATTTATTTGAGCAGAAACGATATATTGCATTGGTACTGGCAATTATTATCGGCTTTTTTCTCGATACTTTATTTAATGTAGCTATGAGATAATGAGCCGAATATTTGCACAAAATAGCCGCTGCCATTTTAACCGGCAGCGGCATTTTTTTGAGGCATATGTTAGGAGAATCTGGTTACTCTTACTTTTTCCATTCGTTATATATCAACTTCCCTAATTTAATAATGTTTTCTTCCGTTTCCGTTTTTGTTTCGCCTCTATACACAGAGATTCGCACAGACTTTCGATAAGATTTATCTCCTGGCTTTACACCCATAATATTCATTAACTGAATAATATCGGGATGTGCAAACTCATCCCGTAAAATTTCTTCGTTGGGTGCACTCAACCAAAAAGCATAGCCTTTAGAATGTCCATATACATCTATAATAGTTTTATTCCCGTTAACTTTTCCTCTTATGCAATCATTACTATTATTAGGCTGAATGAACTGAATCGCAATATCTTCGCTAATTCTTTTAATCATTTCTACAATATGCTTAACATCTTCGGCCGAATTACCTACAAGTTCAATATCCTTCTCATCAACAATCTGGCTTCCTTTTTTGACAGTTTGTGATTTGTCTATGTCGGTTGCATTTGTAATTGCAGAGAAGTCCATTATCTCTTTAAAATTTTCAAATTCTTTTTCGTCTATATCATTATTATCGTCCAGATCAATTGCTCTTTTTAGTTTTTCCATGAAAGGCTGCGCTGCCTTAAAATCATCTTCGCTCAAATCTTCACTATCGATTCCCGTTTCTTCTGTTAACTTTGTAAATCCATCAAAATCTGCATCGACAATGAGTTTAAACATATCATAATTTAGGCTGTCCAAATTACGGATAGTAAAGCTGTAAATAGATTCACTGCAATGTTGGAGACATAAGATTGCAAATAAAAGCTGTTGATCTTGGGATTTGGCGATTTTCTCTTTTGGAACAATTTTTAAGAGCAACTGAAAGGCATTGAATAAACGTTTCATGGATCTTGGATTGGTGCCGATGGAACGCTTAATGAGATCAATGTAGATATTGGCTTCATTCTCATTTGCAAAGGTTATGCCGATTTGTTTAAAGCAATTAGTAACGTATTTTTGGATATTGTATCTTGCTATCGGCATCTTGAAGGGAACCTGAATAATTTTATCAAAGAAGCTTTTGCCTTTTTCAGCAGATGCTGTTTTATCATCGGCTAAGGAACCGTATTTTATTTCTACACCGCGGCATACAACATCGTAATCAATTGCTAAGACGAAAACACAGTTCTTGCAGTCCAAGAAGAGTTTTAATACTTCAAGCAGTTCGACTGCCTTACCCGGATTTAATCTGTCAAGATCGTCAATAAAAATAACGATGCGTCCTTTTTCTTTATCTATGTTTCTTTCTTCCAGTTTTTTAGTGATACAATCTGTAAATGTTTTCTTCAAGTTTTCGATGGAAATAGATGGGTCAGATTGATTCAGTTCATTTACGGTTGATTCAGCGCCTTCAGATGCTTTCTTTAACGTCTCTGCAGTAATTCCTGCACCTGAAAGCTCAAGAGCAGCTATTGAAGCAGCTTTACCTATTAAGTAGCAGTAGCGTAAGCCTTTCATAACCTTTTGTGTCTTATCTTTGATAGCAGAATCTTTGACATCCAATTTATTAATCAGACTGTTAATCAAAGATATTGGTAGCTGCTCACTCATATTAAACTGCGAAAACTGCCATGTATTAAACCATATAGGTATTATTCTTTCGCCTTTTGCCGCATTATCTTCTCTTAGCCTGTTGTTAACTAAATTCATAATGGAAGTCTTGCCAGTTCCCCAGGACCCCTGAATGGATAATGTTAACGGCGTGTTACATTCTTCAATAAATTCCGCTAATCCGCCAATATAGTCGTGGATTTCAAATTCATCTACTACAGCAGGCTCGTCCGGTTGGCCAACAGGTTGCTTTTTACTAGATCCAAAAAATCCCATGATTGCTTTACCTCCAAAAAATACTAATTATATTTTTCCAGCAGCTTCTCGTTTAATGGATAACGTAAAGGAATGCTGTTGCTTCCCTAGTCTCTGATTTAAAACAGACAGGAGCAATCTTAATATTATATTGCCCACGGGCGGATTCAATGAACGGGATTCAGTGGTAAATCAAAACCGTAAGCGTTACAGATACCTGGTTATTCTTCCAACTTCTCTTTGAACGGTTATATATCGTCTAGTCTGACTCTGACATTTATCTTCAGATCCGAATCGTCTAAAGGCCTTTTGCAGTTATCCTTGGCAAAGCCGTCCAGGTAATTATAGATACAGTTAATCTCGTCAATCTGTTCCTTGGTGTATTCTATTCTTAAAACTTTGTCAGTGCCTCTGGATGCGATTGAGAGCTTGCCATTTTGTAAAAAAGACGGTGGCTCACGATGAACGAATAAGATATCATCGGTGCTTATAAACTCCACTGTTTCTTCTTTGAATAATGTAGGGGGCTGGGTAATAAACACACTTTTTTCATCGTATTCGAGATCCGTATTATTGCATCCATGAAATACAATCCTGTTATCTGATTCCATAAACCGTATCTCCGTACAATTAACTGATTGAGAAGCTTATACGATACGTCATTTTCACCGTATCATATGCTGTTTTATTTGTTTTCGTAAGCAAGTGGATATTTCTTTTTTAGTTTCTTTTCAAATGCTTTATGCTTCTTATGTATTTTGTATAAATCATAGAGTATGTGTGTAACAAACACGATTAGAAAAACCGGTATTACGAATAAAACGATAATTGCATTTAACATGATTCGTTTCCTTTTCTTTTTAATCCATGAATAACGTCAACGGAGTAACCAGATCCCGTTTAGCTTCTATAGGCATGCTTCTGGTTATTTTATGCCGGCGCGCTCCTATTTTTAAACCCGATTTCAATGGATCCAATCAATGCGGCGCAACATTGTAACGCACTAACTTATCATTTTCAAAGAAGCAAAACAGGTTATAAGGCAGGGTATCTTGCATTGAATAACCCATAACAACATCAAAAGTTGCTTTATAAGTCGTTCCATGGCCTACAGACAATTCTTCTTTCTGATATTTGTTTTTCTTAACATATTTTGATTTTAATGCTTTATAAAATTCATCCTTCGTCATTCCAATCTTTACGCCAGCATCAGACATATATTTGTTACTGGTAACCATAACCGCTTGTGGACCATCAGAAACAAACTTATATCCTTTCGGCGGTACACCTTTAGAATACCAGTCCCTAAAAGCTAAACCTTCGTATTCATAGTCATAGTCACTCTTTTTTGTTTTAGGTTGCCCGTAAACCATTTCGATTTCTTGCCAGGTACTGCCAACGCCAACGATAAATGTATCACCGAACAATCTGCCTTTGGAAACTTTTTTTACAAATTCAATCCTAGCTTGATGTATTTTATCTTTAAATGCTTTCAGGTCTTTCTTTTCAGATTCGCTGGCAGTCTTTTCCATCTCAGCAATCTTTGCGTCAGATTTTTTCATTTCTGCGAGGATCTTTGTTTCTGTTTCTATTAACACCTTAAAATTGTTTTGATATTTATCCCAATCTTCCCTGGAAGGTTTTTCGAGACTATACGGGACTATCACCTCTGGCAGTTTCATAGCCATAGCAGCCTGTTCAGCCTTGGTAATGGCTTCCTTTTCTTTAGCAAACTTATCGCCGCAGCCTGATGCTATAACGGCAATCAGTAATATTGCAAAAACTAATAATTTTTTCATGACTTTATTCCTCCCGGATACCATTTGTCTATGATTATATAATGACGGCGCGCGCCTATTATAAAACCCGATTTAAACTAAATCTATTACAATCCCTTATTCTTCTACCAGTCCATCACATAACGGTAACAGTGTAGATGTTATAACCGAAATCTTCTTGTAACTCTTGACCTTGAAAGACTTAACTGTCTTCCCATCAGTTCATATTCTTTCTCTCTTTTAATTTTTTCGATTCTCTTTTTTTCAAATATTGCTTTCCATGGTTCCTGATTTTGCCAGTATGATTCCGGAATAAAAAATTGGTTTACGTCCATCTCTTCCTTCATTTCAATGTTATGTAAAGAAAATGTTACATATTCAAATCCAATATGTTTCCTGAAGATTCTATAAAACACATCACCTTCGGTTCCCGTATAAATGCAAACACTTAAAAAATTATACGTTTTTTCAAAATCTGCTATTCTTTCATCTATTTTATTTAAAAATGCTCTCGGCTTGCGTAACCATTTATAACATTTGTCGCTATAGGGAAACTGTTCCCAGGCGCAGTCATCCGGTTTAAATCTACCAAAGTATTCGCTCTTCTGATTGTGCGCGCTTTCATCAAAAAGCCAGGCAATTCTTCTCCCATTTTTTAAATGAAACATGGTTCTGCTATAAAACTCTTCTTCCGTAATCGGACTGCGCTGAAATTCCAGTACAGTATTAGAATCCGACAAAAAGACGTCGGCAATATGGAATTCTCCGGTCTTTCCATCTTTAAACCTGAATTCGCGCGTTTCTAACGGAAAGTAATCTTGCATTCGGATATGCCATTCTGTTAAACGGTCTTTGTCTCGGTTTAAATAACAATCGGTGTTCACCTTATGCGAAAAATGCGGTCTTTTAATTGTTCCGATTTTATGAGTTACAGGTTCCCCACAAACCGGGCAATAGTAGTCAGTATGCCTAACAGTATCTCCGGCATAAATTCTGTTTCCATTGGAATCTACGGCAAAAAACACTCTATCACAACCTTCGTATAAGGATATAGCTATATTAACCAGAGCGCATTAAATTATAATGGCAAGGCTATTTGGTAATTAAATTATATCATAGCCGGAGGAAATCTGCTTCAATAATATAGCGTTTGCATCTAGGTGCATCTCGAGCGCGTTTATATAGAGTACCTATAGAAGAACGGATTTTTGAGCGTGTTGGAAATGTAAGATGCCAGTAGCAATGCGGATTTTGAATATCTTGCTTACTGTTTTGGAATCTGGTTTTTGGTAAATGTCGAAAAAATCCTGTAATCACATCATAATAGTATGAATTAAAACTTTAGTATATGTTGTCGGCACGCAAAAATATTAAATCCCGGAGGGATTCAATGATTCCTTCCGGGATTATTAATATTAATGGGGTATGCCTCTTGACTTTCTTGATTTCTTCCAAGCATAATAGTGTTGACACTGGTTTTATAGATTAAGATTTCCATTCAAAATTGCTGTCTCAAAACTGTCTCACTTTTCTCTCACTCGCTCCATTTTTGATAAAATGTCTCACTTTTGTCTCAGAATTTAGGACATTTTTATACAAATTTATATATCTTTTACATCTTTTTACATCCTTTACAAATTCAGTTATTATGCGGCTTATAGAATATTTTTAGGGCAAAAACGGCTTATACAGTTAGATTGTATTTTATGCACGCTCCCCCTTCTAAGCCGTGGGTCGGGGGTTCGAATCCCTCCTGGATCACCAGTATTCATGCAGGTTCCCAATTTGGGAACCTGCTTTTTTTGTTTGTCTGGCACCTTACTGGCACTGACCATGGAAAAGAAGATGCTGCAGCAGATGTTGAAGAAGAAAAAAGAATAGCCGGTACTAATGTACCGGCTTGTTATTCTTTTGTGTTTTTTCTCCATATAGCCGAGAAAATCAGTATTATGCACTCATAAAGGCAAATGAAAAGAGATCGCTTCACAAACTTTAAACATGGTTACTCTTAATGACTTTTTTAACATTGACGGATTTCCGATAAAGAAATGATCTGTTGAGCCTTTTACTTCTAATGCATATATGTCTTTAAATATTTCTTTTTCATTCTTTTTGTCAATAATACATAGCCCAACTGTAGCTTTAGCTTTCTTAGTATGCCAAATTAAATTGAAGTTTTCTGATACCTGGTATGGCATTAATTCTGTATAAACAATATAATCTGCATTAACTCCACTTGAAAGCGCAATCAATTTTTTCGTTTCATCACCATAATGAGATTCAGTGGAATATTTTTTTGTATAGGCAGGGTCTTCAAATACTGTATAAATTCCGTCAACCTTTTTATGAAGTTCCTGTAATGCAATAGTATCCAGTTTATAATTATAATATTTATTTGCTTGATTGTTGAATATCAATAGTACACTACTTTTTTCATTGCCTGCCCAAGTATGACCCGGGAACAGCATCATAGTAAAGATTAAGGAAACAAAAATGCATAACTTGATTGTCTTATTCAGTTTTACCATGATTATTTTGCTGCCGCCTTAACTTTTGGCAAACGTACATCTATGACAGATGCTATTTTTTGCCCAACATTGTCTAATGCTTTCATGGCAACAGATTTATTCCCAATACCGCCAATCATTGTACTATCTGATGCTTTTTCTGTAAACTTCCCAACATACAGATATTTTCCAGTTGCAAGATCAACAATCTTAAAGGGGATAGAGGTCGTCATATCTTTACCAACAGTAAAGAATGTTACTTTATCGCGTGCTACAAACGGCTCAATTTCCAAGAAAATACAATAATCTACTCCGTTTCCTTCAAAAACATCAACAATATCAGCTCTTTCAGCTTCTGCTATATTCATAAAGCCAATTTTATTTAATTTTTCTATATAAGGTGCCCCATCCACTAACTCATAAGTAGCTTCAGGAAGAGCTTTATCTAAATATTTCAAAATACCCTTATCAACTTGATCATCATAAGTTGTCTTAGCATTATTAACATACATAATAGCAACTTTAGGTAATTTGGACCGGTCAACAGAGGTCGCCATTATAACCCCTTCTGCTTCTTGTTTTTCTTTTAATCTTTCTTTAAAAGATTTTTGAGGAGCTTTTTCAGTTGTTTCGGTAGCTATATTAGCTTCTCTAATTTTTTGAACAATAGTCTTGGATGAGTCGTCCGCAAAAGCAGTTAATGTTGAGCCCATTAACAGAAGGGTTATTAGTACAGAACCAATTTTTTTCATAAAAGCATCCTCCGCTTGATGACAATAATTAAAATACTATATTTATCAACCTTGTTATAAAGCCATATTCATTATAACATACTTTACTAATCCAACCAATGCTTTTCAGATACAATGGAATTACAGATATAATTATGATCAACAATAGTAAAAGGCCTCCTTACCGTTAAAAGTCGGTTTTTAACGCCAGGTAGGATTTCTGTATTCTGCTATGGCATTATTTTTGTGCCATTTTGAAATATGGAAATGATATACTTGCTCCTGTCTACAATCATGAAGTTGACCAGCAATCATTTGGAAAAGATCTCCTTTCGTTTTAATATGATTGGTTTCCGCTCTTCAAGATCCACTCATATTCTTTAGTTAAACGGGAGCAGCATCTGTCCCAACTTGCTGAATCGAATGTAAGATGATGAAGGTCAGCTAACACATTTATCTTCGGGCGTGGTGTCCCAATTGGAAATTACGTTAGCCAATCACCTTCATCATAAAAAAAGAGCAGAGACTTTAAAAGCCTCTACTCATATATTAAGAATTGGAATTTACTTCACTCAGGATCGCCATATCCACCGCTATTGAAATTTTTTGGTTAATACTGATACTTTCTACGCAGACGAACCATGAACAGGCTCCCGACAACTGCCGCCATCAAATCGCCAATAACAACGGAACACCATATGCCTTCCACGCCAAACAACACCGGAAGTAAAAGCACAGCCCCAAGTTCAAAGACAAAGGTCCGTAAAAAAGATATCAATGCCGATACCTTTCCGTCGTTCAGAGCTGTAAAAAAGGCTGAGCTGAAAATAGCCATTCCTGAAAAGAAGTATGAAAAAGAGATGATCCTGAATGCGTGTACGGAAATTGGCACCAGTTGCATGGCATCCTGCAGAAATAAGATGGAAAACGGATAAGCAAGCGCTTCCGAAAGACAAAACATCACAACGGATGTAATTCCGATAACCACAAGGCTCCTTTTTCGCAGGTTCTTAAGTTCACCATGATTCTGTGCGCCGTAATGATAGCTGAACACCGGCCCGACCCCATTAGAATACCCCACAAAAATGGCTGAAAAAATCAGGCTGACATACATCAGTTGGCCATAGATTACGACTCCGTCTTCACCCGCATACTTAAGCAGCTGCATATTATAGATAAGCCCTACCATAGACGCAGCGGCTTCCGCCATGAATTCCGAGGATCCGTTCGTACAGGATTTAAAGATCGACCTTGCATCCCATACGGGCTTCACCAGCTTAAGGAGGCTGGTATTCTTCCGGCTGAAATAAATAAGCGGGAACACGCCTCCCACTATCTGGGCCAACGCCGAGGCTGCCGCAGCGCCTGCGATCCCCCACTGAAAGCCGATAATAAAAAGCGCATCCAATATCATATTACACACTCCTGAGAATACCGTGACCAAAAGCCCCAACCGCGGTTTTTCAGCAGTGACAAAGAAAAGCTGGAACGCATACGACAATATCCATGCAGGCAGAGCCAGAATAAAGATCCGTCCGTACAGCACGCTGTTTTCAAGAAGACTTCCTTCTGCGCCAAGCCAGGACGTAATCTGGGGCATAAAGATAAATCCCGGCGCCATCATCAAAAAGCCCAAGCCGGAAGATACCAGTACAATCAGTGAAAACAGGCTGTTTGCCCGTTCCTGATTTTTTTCCCCCAGCGTCTTTGCGATCAATGCGCTTCCGCCCACACCGAACATATAGCCGATCTCTCCCATGATATTAAGTACAGGCAGGATCAGGTTGACAGCCGCAAATTCCGTCTTTCCCACAAAATTAGCGACAAAAAATCCATCCACGACAATGTACAGGGAGAGAAATATATTCATCACAATGGATGGCAGTGTAAACCGCAGCAATTTCCCGTATGTAAAATTGTCAGAAATACGAATCTTTGATTTCATGTTTTTATTGAAATAATGGATGCCTACCGGACATAATCAAAGAATCAGTTTACTTTCTTTCCGGCAAAATACACCTCTTTCGGCATGTTTTGGCTGAATCCTTCATGCTCTGCGGTAAGCAGATCATTGTCGAATACCAGATAGTCGGCGTCCTTGCCGGCCGTGATAGAACCCTTTTTATCCTCGATGCCAAGCTGCTTTGCTCCGTTGATCGTGTATCCCAGCAGCATCTCTTCTATGTTCATCCTTTCCTCTGCAGGAGGTAATACCGCCTTGCTTTTGGCCCATTCGGGAAGCCTGGTCTTTTCGGTAGCTATGCGGGTCATCCCGATCTCCATGCCAAGGTACGGGCTCCAAGGTACGAGATCCCCGAAGACGATGTTATCACTGGACCATGTCACAAGAGCGCCGGAGTCCCAGATGGTTTTGCAGCGGAACTGTTTTGCGGCGCGTTCCGCCCCAAGCCAGGAACTCGATTCCTTCGTGTCTCCCGCATGCCACCACGGTGTAAAGTTTGCGATGACGCCAAGCTTTGCAAACCGGTCCAAATCCGCATCGTCCTGAATCTCCAGATGAGCGCAGGTGACACGCACATGGAAGCCGTCTCCCAGCTCTTTTTTTGCCAGCTCCACACCGTCCAGCACAGTACGGGACGCGCGCTCGCCGACCGTGTGCATGTGAAGATCCAGATCTGCCTCATTGAGCTGTTTTAAAAGATCCGCAAGTTCCTCTGCAGAGAAGGCAGTAGATCCCAGTGTGTTGACATCTACATAAGGCGTAACCATAGCCGCGGTATGGATCCTCTGGGTCCCGTCCATCATAATCTTCATGGTATGAACCTTAACATGCTCTGTGTTGTACTCACTCCGGAAACGCTTCAGCTCCTTAAGGGCTTTCTCCGCATCGCGAGCCGACATGGCCACATAGCTGCCGTCAATATAAACAGGCAGTTTTCCCTGCTCATCCAGTTCGCACAGACGCTTGTATATCTTCTCATGGAACACGGGATCTCCCGGCAGCCCGGCATCAAATACGCAGCTTACGCCGGCATTTACCGAAAACTCGATCCAGCGGTTAAGAGAAGCGTCAACCTGCCCGTCGGTCAGTTTCATCATGCTGTCCAGAATGATGGGAACTTCCGTCGAGGCCTCAATCATATTTCCGGTCACATGACCATCCTTCCTGACATAATAAGTAAGTCCAGGCACAGGATCCGGCGTGTCGTCAGTAATACCGTGTTTAGCAAGGATCCTGGAGTTTACCCAGATGCTGTGTCCTTCCGCTTCCTGAATTAAAATCTCGGCATCCGGACAGATTGCATCAAGGTCCTCCTTTACGATATCGTCTCCATGGAGGAACCTTTTCTCCAAAACAAATCTGTAACGCTCCTCACCGGGATTCTTCTTAATATAGTCTGACATAATGTCCAGCGCTTCCTGTTTGCCGTTGCACTCAAGGCGCATCCCCATATCCGCGTACTCGAAACCGACCGGCATGGTGACATGGACATGGGTGTCAAGGATGCCTGGCATGATGAATTTTCCGCCCAGGTCTGTGACCTCGCCCTCATACTCTGCAAGACCGGCCTCGTCGCCCACATAAACGAATTTGCCTTCCTTCACCGCAAGAGCGGTTGCCAGCGGGTTGTCCTTGTCAGCTGTGAAGATTTTTGCATTTTTAATAATCCTGTCGACTTTCATTTTGTTCTCCTTTCGTTCGTCTTCCCGAATAATTTTTAAATCCATTTCCCATGTCACGTATCTCTACTTTTATTCTTTATTATAACGTAATTTACAGGTGCTATCACATTAATAATTCATTATAACATATTGGCCGCAGAAAATCTTCGCCTTTTGAAGTAAATTTGAATTTGTCAATCCAGAACTCCTCTTATCGAATCCTCATAGTTTTCTGTGATCAGAGTCATCTTTTCTCCATAAGATTTATAACCATCTCCTGATTAACTTTTTTCCACAAAAAACAGAGCGAAATACTGACTATCGCTATCAGCAAAGACAATGCCAGTCCTGTCACGCCAGGGAAGTTTAAAATTTTATTTTATCATACATTCCCCTGGTTGGAAAAATTTTTCTCGCTTTCCTTCATGACAAGGCGTATCTGGAAAAACGCAGCTAATGTCGGGCATTGGATAAAGAACCTCGACCATACTGCCTCGATTGATGCAGTACGGTCGGAGGGCCTTTTTGTCGTATGCTATAGGTTTTTCATACTTATCTCAGACCTAAATTTTAAATTTTTATGCAGGGAAGGAAAATCGAAGCTTTGCGGCGAATAGTATCTTGACAAAATGATTTTGAAGCAGCAGAGTAAACCGGAAATGAATCGGGAGGCGAATCCGTAAATGCGCAAAGTATTTGAATCGATGGGAAAGAGGAAAGCAAGGGCCGGCGGCAAATCCTACACCTATTATTTCACGGTTGAATCCTCCGTGCCGCTGATGAGAAGCGGACATGCGATAGAGCTTTCGACGGTATTCAATCATCCGGAGGATACCCTCGTCACGGGGAGACAATTTGACGAGACTTTCTCGAAGACCATGCGCAAGATGTGGGTTCAGTTCGCCAAGACCGGCAACCCGTCATTAAGCGCGGCAGATTCCCCCGACGGCAAAGCGCACGAGTGGCCGCTCTATGACTTGGAGAACAAGCGGATTATGATTTTCGACGAGTTCAACATTCACCCGGAGAAGGAATCCCAGAGAAAGATTCTGGATTGGGAGAGAACCTATTTCCTGACTAAGTATTTTTGCATGTGATCGTTTTCAACTTTGCAAGCACAAGAGCGAACCGAAAATTATCGCATGGGAATCTCTAAAAACTCGCATTTTGGGTTGTTTTGCCTTTGGAATCCCCGCCCCTGCAGGGCGGGGGATTCCAAAACAATAGTTTTTAGAAGTTATCGTATAGGAGGATATAGTTATCATGATGCAGCACAAATCAAACTATCCGCCCTGCGTTCGCGTCTTTATGGGAGCATTGCTTTTCATCCTCATGCTTTCCGCCACGGCACAAGCGGCTCCCTTCACGGCCCCGAAAAAGCTGGCCGATTACCTGTACTACATGGAATACGCCGACTACGTGCCTGACCTCACGACGGGCGAACAGGTCAAAACGGGCTTCGCTTGCTCCTCTGTGAGGAACGGAAATTTCTACGGCCGCAATTTGGATCTCGATTATTCCGACGTCCCGGAATTCGTCATCAAGGTTGCCGCAAAAGAGGGACGTTACGCAAGCATAGGAATGGCCGCAGATCTAACGCTGAAATCCAATGGCGTTGACCGGATTTCGGAAGCAGAGCTGCTCGCATTGCCAAACATGACGTTTGACGGCATCAATGAAAACGGCGTGGCCATGAACAGCAACGTCGTTCCCGCCCCTGATCTGGACTTCGCCACCCTGCTCTCCACCAATTACGGCAAACCGCGCATTCATTCTTTGGCAGTCGTCCGCTACGTTCTTGATCACGCGAAATCCGCCGCTCATGGCGTGGAGCTGCTGAAGAACATGGACATTTACGGCGGTTATGGCACATGGGGGCTTCACTGGATGCTCGCGGACGAGAAGGAGACCTATATCATCGAGTGCATTAACGGCGAGCTTGTCGCCAGAAACGACACGGACAACATCATGACAAATTTCTATGTCAACTACGCGCCGAATACTCGTTACGCAAAGCACATAGCGAAGACAGGGCAGACAGTCGCGGGAAAAACCTATAAGGGCTTCCCTATCCTTACGCCCCATGCCTGCGGCGTTGAGCGTTACGCCATCCTGAAGGAGCACTACGCCGAGGGCGGAAAATCCGCCGCGGGAATGGCCCGCCTGATGGAGCGCGTGAAATACACCCAGATGTATGAAGCGGCCACAGAGCCGTTCTGGTACACGGAGTATACGGAAGGAAACCTGACAATCGCAAACGCGCCTATGGATTTCAAGGCGGTTGTTCAGTCCAGCATTGACACCTACAAGTTGCACGACAGGAACATCCAGCCCGATAACTTTTGGCAGACATGGCACACGGCGGTTTACGACCTGGCGAACCGGACGCTCCGTTTGAACATCCAAGAGGATTATTCCAAGCACTACGACTTCAAGTTAGACTGATGAATGTCGTTATGTCTCCTTTGAAGACGGCATAGACGAATCGAGCAGAGAGGGAGGGACGTGCCCCTCCCTCTCTGCACTATCGGACGTGTGGTTACCTAATACTTATCTCAGACCAAAATTTTAAATGGCGAATTGTCAAGCTTAATGGAATCATTAAAGTAGGAAGATGTTCCCTTTTGTGCGGAGGCATACAGGTTATGGAAATCATAAAAGAAAAAAACGGAAACGCGCTCATCCTTCATTTGTCAGGAAAACTGGCGATAAAGGAATCCCAGGCCCTTGACCAGGTGGTACGTACAGAACTGTCCGGCATTACGGATCTGACCTTGGACATGACGGAAGTGCCCTATATTTCTTCGGCCGGACTGCGTGTGCTGATCATTGCCCAGAATATGATGGACGAAGTCGGCGGTACCCTGACGATTACCCATGTGAGCGAAATGGTGGGCAGCGTCCTGGAATTGACGGGGTTCAGCGATTTCATGAGGATTGAGTAAAATGACAGTTTCAGAACTTAACAGAACGGCGATTCCTGTTTAGTTAGAGTTTTTGGGGAGCGTGACAGTATGAAATTCGGGAATTTTAAAATGAACCTGCAAAAGAAGATTTTTGTGCTGATGTTGTCGGTCGGCGTGGCAGCTTTCATTTTTATGGGGATCGTGGCCATAACCGGCATGTACATGGTCAACAATAAAATCAATAACGCCGGTCAGCAGATGTCTGAAAACACCTCGGGATTTACCGAGCAGTTTGCAGAAAACCAGATCAAGACGAGCCTTTCTATACAGGCAATGGAAAAGGCGGAGCTGGTACAGCAAAAACTGGAAAACGCCATGGAAGACGTGGTGTACATGGCCGACGTCATGATGCGGATCATGAAACATCCTGGGAATTACCAGCCCCGCAGCCTGCCCAATCCCCATGAGAGCGAGGTCAAATCAGGACAGGCTTACCTGAATTTCAGTACGGATATGGCGCAGCGTTACGGCTATGGCGCATCGGCCCGGGAAAGAGCCCTGGCCTCCAATATTGCCGATACGCTGGAACCTTTGGCAAACTTATACCCTGCTTTGTTTTTCGGTTCAAAAAACGGGTATCTGATTGCGGCAGACGTAACAAAGAACGGGGAAGTCAAACAATTCAGCCGGCAATTTCTGGAACACTATGATCCCCGGGAGATGGGCTGGTACAAACTGGCCGCGGAAAAACGGGAACCGGCTTTCACCAGTTTTTATGTTGATTCCAATGGAAACGGCTGCGTCACCTGCGTGGCGCCCTGCTATGACGCGGGCGAACTGGTGGGCGTAATCGGGCTGGACTGTAATCCGGAAGCCATTTTCCAGTTAGCGGACCGCCGCGGCGTAAAAACGCAGAAACGCAGTAAACTGTACCGGCGCAGCTTTATTATGGAACAGGCTACAGGAAAAGTGCTGTTCTCGTCGTATGACGAAAACAGTATACTGGCTGTAAAGAAAGAAGCCACCGATCTGCGCAACTGTACGGAACCAAGCATCGCCAGAGCCGCAACGGAAATGGCGGACGGCAGGGAAAGCGTGATGTCGGTAACGGTAGACGGGACCGACTGCTATCTGGCCTTTGCGCCCATTTCCAAAGTTGGCTGGAGTTACGGTATTTTGAGCAAAAAATCGGAAACCGTTTATCCGGCCCTTTATGCAAAAGAAAATGTTCTGAGGCAAATGAAGGATTTTGCCGAATCCATTCACGATTCCTTTTTCTCCATCCTGAAAGGTATGGTTCTGTTCCTCCTCCTGCTGCTGGGCGCCCTTTTCTTAATCAGCAGCAAGGTAGCCCGGCGGTTTGTGGAACCGATTCTGGAAGTCGTGAGCGGCGTACGGGAAATTGCCCAGGGCAACCTGGATAAGAAGATCGAAATGAAGCGGGACGATGAAATTGCGATCCTGGTCGACAGTATCAACGATATGACCGCCAAAATGAAGGACTACATAAACAACCTCTCCACGGTTACGGCGGAGAAGGAACGCATTTCCACCGAGCTGGATCTGGCGAAAAACATTCAGGAAGGCATGCTTCCCTCTATCTTCCCGACCTTTTCCAGCTGGAAGGAATTTGATCTGTACGCCACGATGGATACGGCTAAGGAAGTAGGCGGCGATTACTACGACTTCTATAAGTTAGACGAGAATCACATTGCTATCACGATCGCCGATGTTTCCGGAAAAGGAATTCCGGCAGCTCTCTTCATGGTAATTGCCAAGACCGTTCTCAAAAATATTGCGATAGGCGCGGCGTCCGCTTATGCAAACGGCAGTGAACCGGATTTTGCCGCCGTAGTTGCACAGGCGAACCGGCAGCTTTGCGAAAACAACAAAGAAACCATGTTCGTCACGCAGTTCTTCGGTGTGCTGGACATTCGCACAGGGGTCTTCTGCTATGTGAACGGCGGTCATAACACGCCTCTTGTGGGGCGTAAATCTGCGGACGGGATTACCTGGGACTATATGCAGATTGCGCATCGTGGTGTTATCGTGGGCGTACGGAAGAACGCAACGTTTGTCATGGAAAGCCTTACACTGGCGCCCGGCGATTTGCTGTATCTCTACACCGACGGTGTGACAGAGGCTATGGATGAGGAAGGAAACCTCTACGGTGAGGAACGGCTGAAGGACACGCTGAACCGGTTAGGAAACAAGGAAACGATAAAGGAAATCCTGTCCGGTGTAAAGGAAGATGTGACAACGCATGTGGGCACGGCGGAACAATCCGACGACATTACCATGCTGGGATTGCGTTACCTTGGATGAATCACTGTCTGAACCGCCTCACAAGGCGACCAACGATATTCGTAATGATTATGTAAAAAAACAGTCCCCATGTGGTTTTAATCGCCACATGGGGGCTTCGTTTTTATTTATATGTTTTTTCAAAACCGGTTCAGAACCGTTTCCCTTCTCTGATGTAATTGCCGTTGACCCAGCCCTGGATCCAGCCATACTGCTTATTGTAATATTTTACTTCGTACCATGAATCGCCGTCGGCCGCCGTGATTTTATTTAACAACGTTACATAATCGTCTTTGAAAAACACGCCAAGGCTTTCGTAAGTTTCGCCGGGGCCGGTACGGATATTCACTTCGTTGGCCGTGATGTAGCCGGGCGCGTTAGCCGGCCATTCCGGCGTCATTTTCCCGACAAATCCGCCTTTTCGCACAAAAGGCAGGACTTCCTTCACGAAAAGTGCAGCCAGATCGATGTTTTTCTGTTCCGTGATATTTCCGTGATAATGACCGGGTGCGGCGCCTTCACCACTGAAGAGCCGGTCCGCGGGAACCATGTTCCCGTTTGCGTCGTAATCCACAAGGATGTACATGGGAATCAGATGATGGCTGCCGCGCCATTCGCCAAACTGATGGTCTTTATCGTAGCTGTCGTTATGGATCAGGAACTGTGTGATGAACAGTCCTTTCTTTTTGCTGTTTTCCTTGTCCAGATCTTTAAACACCGCCTCCGGGTTCTCAATGCTGGCAATGCGGTTGTTTTTGAGGTCAAGGATATACACCTTCCCGTTTACGTTCGCCATAAATCCGTTAGGATTATTGCCGTAGGTTGAACAGGCAACATTACCCCGGACGCCGAAACGTTGCAAGGCAGCGTCCGCGTTTTGGGCAGATGCCGCGCCGGCAGTACTGCTCAGGGCAAAAACGGCGAATACGGCAGTCATGCAAATCGTCATGGCCCATGCGGAAAGACGGTGTAACCGGCCGGTTTTATTTTTCTGTGTCATTGTCATACCCTCCCCTGTTGCGTTTTTAGAAATAGTTTTACTTTTGTCAGTGTAATTATACCACAAAAAGCGTATAGGGTTCGCAGGATTTATTACGATACAAAAACACGGCATCGTCTGCCCGAAGGTAAACAATGCCGAGTTAAATAATTCTATAAGAGTCATCATCCTGCAGCGCACACCCTGGCGCCACGCATGTTAGTCCCGAACATAGATCCGGGGAATGCGGGGGTGCAGCACGCAGAACATTTCATAGGAAATCGTGCCGGCAGTCGCCGCCACTTCTTCGGCAGGCAGTTCCGGCCCGCCGTAAACGATCACGTCATCCCCCACAGCCACGTCCGGGATATCCGTAACATCCAGCATGATCTGGTCCATGCAGACGCGGCCCACAATGGGAGCCCGTTTGCCCCGGACCACCATGCAGCCTTTATTGGACAGATGCCGGCTGACGCCGTCCGCATACCCTATGGGAACCGTAGCGATGCGGCTTTCTCTTTCCGTGGTAAAAGTTCTGCCGTAGCCGATATCCCGCCCGGCAGGCAGTGTTTTCACAAAGGCCACCTGGGTCTTTAATTTCATAACCGGACGATAGTCCTTGTACGGTTCTGTAATGTCTGCCGGCCGCGAACCGTACAGGGTGATGCCCAGTCGAACCATGTCCAGCTGGTATTGGGGCAGTTCCGCAATGGCCGCGCTGTTGGCGATATGTTTGATGGGAATCTGCAGTCCCGCAGCTTCCAGAGCCTGCACGCCCTTCATGAACTGCCCGTACTGATAATCCGCATAGCTTTTATCTTCCACATCCGCCGCGGAAAAATGGGAAAAAGCGCCCACCACTTCAATCCCCTGCATGGCTTTCACTTTTTCCGCAAAGGCGGCCGCTTCGTCGATTTTTATGCCGATCCGGTGCATACCCGTTTCCAGGGCAATATGGATTTTGGCTTTTTTACCGCGCCGCAGCCCGGCTTCATTCAGCAGGGTCAGGCGCTCTTCATCAAACACGGCGTGAGCGATGTTAAACCGTACGCAAAGGTCTGCCATAGACGGACGGACAGGCATAGCTCCCAGTACGAGGATTGGTTTGGTGATACCCGCTTCCCGCAGCTCCACCGCTTCCTGCACCAGCGCCACCGCAAAATAGTCCACGCCGGCCTCTATGCAGGCGATGGCCACCGGAATCGCGCCGTGTC
>JAEEGH010006679.1_pt1 | contig 28110 bp, 23 predicted proteins | sample 9134181 | NCBI WGS metagenome assembly JAEEGH01 (sample SAMN16246544, study PRJNA631951) | gut metagenome | biome: gut microbiome; feature: rumen; material: DP-attached | host: Bos | place: Iran: Karaj | collected 2018-10 | reverse complement strand
AAACCGGACAATACATACGTTGCAATACAGCAGGCACCTGCGGGAATGGGCATTCCCTGGAAGTACCCGTGAACCACAGAGGTGTTCACATTAAAACGCGCCAGGCGCATAGCTCCGAAGAACGTGTACAATCCGGCGATTATTTTACCCCACCAACCCAGGTCTGTCAAGGCAAACTGGTAAATTAAAATGGCGGGAGCTACCCCAAAGGCGCCCAGATCACAAAGGGAATCCATCTCCACGCCAAAGGGACCCTGAACACCCAGCGCACGGGCTGCCCTTCCGTCTAACGAATCGGCGACGACTGACAGGATGATGCAAATCGACGCCATAAAAAAATTTTGTTCCTGCGTGTAAAAAATGGAAAAAACTCCCAAAATCAGGCTGATGCCGCTGATGGTGTTAGGCACGATGCGCTTGTAATTCACGCTTTTGTCCTCCCAATTCCGAAAAACTGTCAACAATTCACGGGTGTTCAGATGCTTTTACGGGTTTATACACGGCCCAATACTGTAATGCCGCCTTTCACCTTGTCTCCCTTTTTGCAGAGGATTTCTACCTCCTCGGGCACTACAAGTTCCGTACAGGAACCGAACTTAATCATGCCGTATACTTCCCCCTGATCCAAGTGGTTTCCCAAATTTACCCAATTGTCAATACGGCGTGCCAGAATTCCGGCAATCTGGATGACCAGGATTTTCATACGTTCATTTTCAATTCCCATGGCAAAACGTTCATTTTCAAAAGCAGCTTTCTGATTAAATGCCGGCAGAAATTCACCTACCGTATAACGCTGGAATTTGATTGTACCTTCCGCAGGGCTTCGATTTACATGCACATTAAACACGGAAAGGAAAATCGTCACCTTTTTGGCTTTTGCATTCAGAAACTCATCGTCGTAAAACTCCGACACATCCATGACCGTTCCGTCAGCCGGAGAATATAACAGCGAAGTATCCTGAACGACTTCCCTGTCCGGGTTACGGAAGAAATATGCGAAATAGCAGGCCAGCACCAGCGGAATTACGGCAATCCGGATTCCGAATGCGATAAAGCAGACTACCGCCAGCACCAGTGCTGCGGCAATAAAGGGATATCCCTGTCTTACAATATGCATGAGCGGCCTCCTTTCTTCTTACCTGTCTGAGTTTCCCTGTACTTCGTTATCGTCGGTAAGCACAGGTTTAAAATGCTTTCCCTGCTATGCTTTGTGCAGGGAAATGTATCCTGCGTAATGGATTAAAACATAAACTAACATTAACTTGTACATTATAGTATGTAAAAACGAATTTGTCTACTATATTTAGTTATTTTTTCTTTGCTTTTTCATTGCGAACCGCAAATACAAATTTTGGCAGTGCCAGCATTCTTCCGAATCGGCTGGGTTGTTTTATCAGACGGAAGAGCCATTCCAGTTTGGCGTCCTGCATCCATTTGGGTGCCCGCTGCACTTTTCCGGCCAACACGTCAAAGCTGCCGCCGATGCCCATCAGTAAACATGGCTTCAACTCTTCCCTGTACTTTGCTAACCACTTTTCCTGTTTGGGCGCACCTAAGGCAGCGAACAGCATGGCTGCGCCGCTGCGATTGATGCCTTTAATAATTTCCGTTTCTTCTTCGGACGAAAAATAGCCATTGCGGCAGCCGGCTACGTTCAGGCCGGGCCAGCGGCGCTTACCTTCCTCCGCTGCTTCTTCCGCAATGCCGGGCTTGCCGCCGAAGAAGTACACGGGGAGCTTTTTCTTTGCCGCCTCTTCCAGAAGACGCAGATATAAATCGTAGCCTGCAACCCGCTCCGGTATGGTATAACCCAGATAGTTGCCAGCCCATACCGTTCCGGCTCCGTCCGGAAGGATTAAATCCGCAGTTTCCGACAACAGTGTTTTGTATTCTTTGTCGTCCTGTGCCATCATGATAATTTCCGCATTGGCAGTGACTACAAAGTTTCGTTTGTTCTTCAGCGTGTCCTGGGTCAGTTTCATTACTGCTTCGTCCATGGTGTACGGTACCACAGGAACACCTAAAATCGTTGCAATCTCTTCCATGTTTATACTCTCGCCTTATCCGAAGGTACGACCAGAAATTCCAGTCCCGGGTTGCGCTGCAGAATCCAGTTCAGTGCCCATTCGTTGTTCACCAGGATAACCGGGCGGTCTTTTTTATCATACACAAGCATGCCGTTGTCAAGACCCCGCAGCTTTTCAATGTCTTCCGGCTTTTCCGCATAGACCCAGCGGGCTACGGTAAAGGGAAGCTGAGTCATCACAAGCTGGGCGTTGTATTCATTCTTCAGACGGTATTCCAGTACTTCCAGCTGCAGCTGTCCCACTACGCCGACGATAAAACTTTCCAGCCCCACATGTTTTTGAGTGAACACCTGCACGGCGCCCTCTTGGGAAAGCTGGAGGATCCCCTTTTCAAATTGTTTTCGTTTCAGGGAATCTTTTGGCTGCACCCGGGCAAAAATTTCTGCCGGGAACACGGGAAAATCTTCAAAACGCAGTTTCAGCTTATCATCACTGAGACTGTCGCCGATACCGAAGATGCCCGGATCAAACAAACCGATGATGTCGCCGGGGTACGCCTTTTCTACAATGGTACGTTCCTGCGCTAAAAACTGTTGTGGTTGGGCCAGCTTTACAGGCTTACCGCTTTGGGCATGATACACTGTCATGCCTTTTTCAAATTCGCCGGAGCAGATGCGCATGAACGCGATGCGGTCCCGGTGTGCCGGGTTCATATTGGCCTGAATCTTAAAAACAAAGGCGCTGAACAGCGGATTGTCAGGTTCCAGTACATCACCATTTAACAGTGTGCGGGGCTGGGGCGCCGGTGACATTTCCAGAAACTTTTCAAGAAACTCCTGCACACCAAAGTTGGTCATGGCGCTGCCGAAGAACATGGGTGTAAGTTCCCCTTTTAATACGTCCTCGATATGGAACTCTTCCCCTGCCATGTCCAGTAACTCGATATCGCCCAGCAGTGCTTCGAACAGTTCATCTCCGATCATTTCCTTAATGCGGGGATCATCGATGTCCGCGGAAAATTCTTCCAGTTGCTTACTGCCATGGCTGGCATCCGTTTTAAATAACGAAACCTCTCTGGTCAGGCGGTTATACACGCCTTTATATTTTCCGTCCAGGCCCACCGGCCAGGTTATGGGATACACCTTGATCTGCAGAATCTTTTCCACTTCTTCCATCAGGTCAAGAGGTTCCCGGCCGAAACGGTCCAGCTTGTTAATAAAGGTAAAAATCGGCAGGTGACGGCGGTGGCAGACCCAGAACAGCTTTTTGGTCTGGGGTTCCACGCCTTTGGCTGCGTCAATCAGCATGACAGCGCTGTCAGCCGCCATCAGAGTGCGGTACGTGTCTTCCGAAAAGTCCTGATGGCCGGGTGTATCCAAAATATTGACGCGATAGCCCTGGTAATCGAACTGCAGCACCGAAGACGTAACAGAAATACCGCGCTGCTTTTCAATTTCCATCCAGTCGGAAACGGCATGCTTATTTGCTTTTCTGGCTTTTACACTGCCTGCCAGGTGAATAGCGCCGCCGTACAGCAGCAATTTTTCGGTTAAGGTCGTTTTACCGGCGTCCGGATGTGAAATGATGGCAAAGGTACGCCGTTTTTCTATTTTTTCTTTTAATTCGCTCATGGTATCTCCCGAATATATTTCAGTATGTCCCCGCCTTCTGAAAACACGGTATCAGGCAGGCAAAATTTTACGTTTACCGGGCTTAAACAGTAAACCGGTCAAATCAGTACTAACTTAAAATCCCCCGAAAGGATTCCTGTTCCGGCGTCCGAAACCACTGGTCGTGTTTCCGCTGCCGTAACCTTCACCCGTATTCCACTGGCTTTCCGGCATCGGTTTTCGCTGGGGCATACGGGGTGCCGGCTGGGAAGCGGTGGAAAGCATCTCCTCCTGGGCCAGATAGGATTTGTACGCGATGACCAGACCGTCCATAACATAGTCCGGTACATCCTGCTCTGTTTTCAGGTAGCCGTCTTCCACATAAAACACAAGCTTTTCATACCGTTCGCCGCCTACTGTGGTAATATCGGCGGACATCTTCCCTTCTGCTTCTTTGGTAAAGAAGCAGTCTTTAATCTGCTGCGATTCGCGTTTCTGCGCAAAAGTAACATAATATTCGTACAGGGTATGCTGGGCTTCCGGCGGGATATCTTCTCCGGTGACGACCGATTCCGTGTCTTCCATTGGAGTGCAGTCCATGTTTTTGTAAACTGTTCCGTCTTTCAGAGTAATGGTTACGGTGAGAACATAGTTTTCTTCGTAAAATTCCGCATGGTCAATCTGCCATTTTTCTTTCCATGCACGGATACAGTCATCACAGACCAGTTTAATATCTTTAAAACTCTGTGCGGTAAAATCGTCCTGATAATACAGATGATCCTGAGCAGTGAATACTTTGCCGCAGCGGGAACAGGTGAGAGGCAATGTACGAATCATAGCAAACTCCTTTAATCATGAAATGCAGTAAAATAAAATACATAATATTATACCACAACACGTCAGAGTTAGCCAGAAAAAATACATGGTTTTGTCATGTTTTGACCAACTTTCTCATTACTATTTAGAAAATAAAGAAAAACTCTTCCAGCATGGTCATATAATAATTTAAAAAGAAGGCGAAGCGTGATGAGATTCAAGTTAAAAAACGTGGCTGACATATGCAGCCCATTTATCAATATCGCCCTGATGTCAGAAGATGAAAAACAAAATGCCCCCTGTCCATCGTGAACCATTCGGCTTTTTTCGATAGACAGGGGCTTTGTTTTTCAAACAATATCAAATAGTCTGCATCACCCAGACAAAGGCTCTTGCTGTTCGTAAATCCGGGTCTTTGAAATGATTGCCCTGATTCCATTCCAATGTACAATTTATTCCCCGGTCCCTAAGCCAAGCATGCCCTTCCCGTATGCAATCACCTACTTTGGACATGACCGGATTTCTTACCCGTTCTTCTTTGTCCCCCAGGCTCAGGTAGACGGTACCGGAATTAATCTCATGTCCTTTCATGAATTCAAGAAAACCGGGAAACCAGACTGACGGCGACGCAGCCGCGACGCCGGCGAAAACATTTGTCTGATACGCTGCCCACAGGGCAAATAAACCGGCGAGAGAATAACCGCCTATGTAATAAGTTCTGCTGACATCTGAACACAGTTGCAGTATTTCAGTCAACGTTCTGGTTGCACCGCCGCCAAAGTCTTCTTTCCCGAATGCTGCAGGCGCTTTCCAGGGTGATAAATCCGTATTCCAGTTATTTGTTTTTACCGCAATAAGTTTAAAATCGTCAACGGTTTTCTTTATTTCCGCAATTTCATTTTCGATAACATCAAGGTCGTGGTCATCTACCATTTGGAGAAGGACGACGGATGAAACCGGATTCCCATATTCGTATGTCAACATGATAGTATCCTGCTTTCAAAATCTTTTTAGATCAGTATCCTGAATTTGTAAATATTATACCAAAATCATGACAGGTTATAAACAGTCGCCCCGAATTCTTTAAGATATAAAAAAATTCGGGAACCCGCTCACTGTGCGGATTCCCGTCTTTTTTTAATTGGTCGGAGCGACTAGATTTGAACTAGCGACCTCTTCCACCCCAAGGTAGATTTTGGTGTTATGCTAACTTCAAACAGCTTTAACTAAGCTCAATTAGCTAGCGGGTCCATGCGATAGTATTATTGTTTCAAAAGTTAGCAGATTTAAATAGTTTTAAGCAGGTTTAAACAGCTAAAAGGGCAAAAATAAGGGCAATACTTTTATGCCTATTTTACCAATTAAGGAGCAAGTAAGGAGCAATTCATTCGGATAAATTTAAGGACACTTCATTCCATAAGGAGCAAAAAAATAGCAACCTTGCTGAAAGCCAGTAAGGTTGCTTGTTTACTATGGAGCCACTTATAGGATTTGAACCTACGACCCTCTCATTACGAATTTCAGACTGGTAATGTTGTGAAAACTATACAAACGTTTTAAGACTTATAAACCGCATGGTTATCGGTTTTTAACTTTATTGTATTGTTTTAAGATTATGGTAAGTTGTTAATAATTTGAATATTGGTCACCATTTTTGTCACCAACATTCGGATAATATTTTATAAAATCGGCTTAATACTTGTCAATAAAAAAGACGGACCAACCAAAAAAGGAAGGCCCGCCCTCACCCCATAATGAGCGGCGTAGCCGTCTCATTAATGATATTATACAACGGATCGCTGTACCCCCGACCACTTTTTATTTCTATAAATATTTCAATGTCATTAAGTTAAGAAGTTTAAATCAAAAAAGTCCTCTGCTTTTTGATGAGCAGAGGACTTTCAATTTAGACATTTACCCATATAAATTGGGGTTTAACAGTTCAATTCGGCACATATACCGAACCGCAATCGATATGTGTACAATCTTTATAACATTTACCACCACCAGCCACCTGTTTCAGCGCATCACTGTCAAGTTCCACATCACCCATCTCCGCCATATACGCCTCGGCTTCGTCTTTTGTCAGCTCATAACCCTCGGCTTTTGCTACTGCCATCAGCTCCTCGGCAGTCTCGCAGGACATTGCCTTTTGAATCTGCTCTTTCGGAAGTTCATTCATGTTGATTTTTGCCATTTTAACATACCTCCGCTTTTTTGAGTACCAGTGCCCTGTCTTCCTTTAATAAGCAGTATAGCACGTACCAGCACCCGCCACTTTTTTGACCGCATTCTCGTCAAGCTCTACATCGGACATCTCCGCCAGATACGCCTCGGCCTCGGCTTTCGTAATCTCGATACCTTCAGACTTCGCCAATGCTACTAAATCCTCCGCAGTTTCACACTGCATAGCTTTTTCAATCATTTCTTTTGTTAATTCGTTTTTGTTAATCGGCATAATAAAATCCTCCTTATAAATAAAATTTAAATTCCTTTTATTATATATACAAAACAGGTTCAATAAAATTGACATTGCTGGAAATATTATTTTAATTATATCATACTCATCTTTACTGAGCAAAACTGGAATTTAGTTTAACTTAATGACATTAAATTGTTAATAGGGGGACTTTCCACGTTCACCATTATCACCACCCGATTTCTTTCCGCCTGCAATATGTTTGAGGTCACCGTCTTTCAGTTCACATTCTGATAACTCATCAAGGTAAGCCTCGGCTTCCTCTTTCGTAAGGTCAACGCCTTCGGTTTTAGCGTATGCAATCAAATCTTCCGCAGTGTTGCACTGCATCGCTTTTTCCAGCATTTCTTTTGTGATTTCATCTTTATTAATCGGCATAGCAAAAGCCTCCTTATATTAAAAAAATTAATAATAAATTTTTTACTACTTTGAAGTTTCCCTAAAGTAGGTATCCCATAACAAAGTACCACCAGCGACCTTTTGCAAAGTTTCTTTATCTAACTCATAATCTTCCAATTCTTTCAGATACGCTTCTGCATCTTCTTCCGTAACTTCATAACCGCCAGCTTTTGCTAACGCAATCAATTCATCGGTGGTTTTACACTGTATAGCTTTAGCAAGCATTTCTTTTGTAAGTTCGTTTTTGTTAATTGGCATAACAGGGTCCTCCTTTATATTAAATGGTAACTGCCCTTTATTAATTATATATACAAGACAGATTCAATAAAATTGACATTGCTGGAAATTATTTTTTAAATTATATCATAAAAAACTTGCTGAGCAAAACTGAAATTTTCTTTAACTTAATGACATTAATAAATATTTTATAATAAACCAAACAGCAAATCACAATAAATAAACTATGGACAAGTATCTTATCAAAGTCGTACAATAATATAAATAAATCGGTAACAAAAGAAATTTACCCAAACAGAGCGTAGCGGCATTAAAACCGCAGAAAGGTTAAACATGGAAGACAACATTATTGAATATGCTAAACAACTCAAATCACAGTTTGCTACCGGCAATACCACGGAACATAGTTTCCGTGCGCATTTATATAATCTTTTTAAATCATTGTATCCCCAGCAGTATTACACCATGACAAACGAGCCGCAACGCATCAAATGCGGCGCACCTGATTATATTATCCAGTGTAAAGGCATCCCTGTCGGTTACATCGAAACTAAAGATATTGTAAAAAATCTTGATAAACTGGATGATAGAGAAAAAGACCAGTTTACACGGTACACCGAAAGTTTGGATAATATTATTTACACCAATTATCTTGATTTTCGGCTATATCGCAATCAAGAACTGGTAAAAGAAGTTTCTATCGGTGGAATTGTAAATGGTAAGCTTCATTTTTTTAAAGAAAATAATCAAAAGTTAACTGAATTAATACAGGATTTTGTATCATTCGGTGGGATTTCTATTACTTCCCCTGAAGTGTTAGCAAGGCAAATGGCTCGTAAAGCCCGTGAATTTGCAAATGCAATTTACACTGTATTAACCAGCAAAGATGACAGCTTTCAGGCATCTTCATTACAATCACAATTCAAAACTTTTAAGAAAGTTTTAATCGACAATTTAGATGCTGTATCTTTTTCTGATATGTATGCCCAGACGGTAGCATACGGATTATTTGCAGCACGGCTTAATGATTCCACGCCCGAAGATTTTTCACGAGATGAAGCCGTCCATCTTATCCCACGGAACAACCAATTTTTACGCAGTTTATTTGAAAGCATAACCGGAACCAACCTTGACCCTGCGGTAGAATGGATTGTTAATGATTTAACGAATATGTTCCGTCACACCAATTTACAAGAAATATTAAAAACATACGGACATACAACCGCAACAAACGACCCGTTTATCCATTTTTACGAAACCTTTCTGCACGAATACGACCCGCAGACAAAGCAGGAATTAGGCGTTTATTATACACCGAAACCCGTTGTTAACTTTATTGTAAAATCTATTGATTATGTTTTAAAACATGAATTAAATGTTTTAGACGGATTGGCGAACACTGATAAAATACCCGTCAAATTTGATAGCATTGTTACCGAAGGTAAGATTGTCGATGGGAAAAGAAGAAAGCTGAAACATGAAAAGAAAGGCACATCAGAGGTTATTTTACATAAGGTACAAATCCTTGACCCTGCTGTTGGAACGGGAACATTTCCCGCAGAAGTCATCCGGTATATAAGCAATCAGTTTACATCACAAGCAGGGCTTTGGGGAGCATATGCAAAAAATGACCTGTTACCACGCATCAACGGTTTTGAGCTGATGATGGTCCCATATACAATTTGCCATTTAAAACTTGACATGCTGCTGCAAGAAACTGGTTACAATATGGCAACAGATAATGATGCACGAATGAATATATACTTGACCGACACGCTGGAAAAATCACATGAAGAAACGCAAAGCCTGTGGGCTGCGTTCTTATCACAAGAAGCAGACCTTGCGAATTTGGTAAAAAACTACAAACCAATCATGGTTGTTTTAGGGAATCCGCCATACAACGACTCCAGTACCAACAAAGGCGAATGGATTATGAAAAAAATGGAGGATTATAAGAAAGAACCTGTTACCGGTGAAAGACTGCAAGAACAAAATCTTAAATATATTAATGATGATTATTTGAAATTTGTTCGATACGCCCAGTTTTTAATAGATAAAAATCAGGAAGGTATTGTTGCATACATTAACCCCCATGGATATTTAGATGCAGTTACCATGCGGGGAGTACGTTGGAGTTTACTTACTTCCTTTGACAGTATCTATGTCTTAAATTTACACGGAAATACTAATAAAGGGGAAACCTGTCCTGACGGGTCTGTTGACCAAAATGTTTTTGATATTATGCAAGGCGTATGTGTCAATGTTTTCGTAAAAAAACGCAATCACGACAAAAATAAAATTGCAACTGTATATTATGCCGATTTATACGGAAAACGTGCAGATAAATATGATTATTTATCTGCAAATGATGTGTCTACAATAAAATGGACAAAATTTATTCCACAACCCAAAAATTATTTTATGACCCCTATTAATACAAATGAAAATACATATACCAATTATATTAGTGGAATTCAAATTAATGAACTGTTTCCAATTAATTGCACAGGCTTCCAAACTCACAGAGATAATTTTGCCGTAGCAATTACAAAAGAAGAAATGCAAAACAGGTTAACAGCTTTGCAATCCGAAGAATTATCAGATGCTGAAATAAGTAATTTATACAAAATTAAAAACAATCGTGATTGGCAAATTAATACTGCCAGAGCACGGGCGGCTTCCAGTAATGTTAACATAAACTTAACCAAATGCCTTTATAGACCGTTTGACTATAGATGGTGCTACTTAAATAAAATTTTTATGGATTTTCCAAGAAAAGAAATAGTTAACAATATATTAAATAAAGAAAATCTTTGTATTCTAACTACACGCCAACAAGCAACAGTAGGATTTAATCACATATGGATAACAGATTTGCCCGTAGATTCCTGCATAATTTCTACTGCATCAAGAGAAGGAGGACAAGTATTCCCACTTTATTTGTATTCTCCGGATAACGAATTATTTGAACAGCCCGCTAAACATCCCAACATTAACCCAACTGCTTTAAGGAAATTCTGTAAGATTGCAAAACTTTCCATGGTTGCGGCAAAAACATTAAAAAAGAAAAACACACAATTCACGCCCGAAGAATTGATTTACTACATTTACGCAGCATTATCCGCAAAAAAATATAGTGAAGATTATTCTGTCTATCTCAAATCGGATTATCCTTATGTACCTGTTCCGAAAACAGCAGATGCTTTTTTTGAACTATCTGCATTAGGAAACGAACTGGCTCAAATTACCATGATGCATACTGTTACTCCCAGGACAGATTTAAAAACAACTTATCCTGTTTCCGGACAATCCGACATTACCAAAGCAGAATACAAAAATGAAAAAATTTATATTAATGATGCTCAATACTTTGGTAACGTATCAGCTGATGTATGGAACTTTATTGCCGGACATCACCAGCCCGCAGAACTTTGGTTAAAACAAAGAAAAGGTAGAACTTTAACAGCCAGTGAAATTATCTATTATCAACAAATATTGGCAGCCATTGAACAGACCATTTTGATAAAAGAAAAAATTAACGATGCCTATATAAAATACTTTTCGTAAAATGTCCGTCTGACACGAACGCCCAGGGCAAAACCACAGGTAATATATATCGAGCCGACCTCTAAAACGCAATCTACGGCAATTTTACGCAGTCGGTTTTCAAATCAAAAACACAAAAATCCCTGATTTATAACCAAATCAGGGATCTTTTTCTTTTTAAGCTGAGAAAGTTGTTAATCTTATTACTGCACTTCAGCCGGAACCGTTTCAGGATTTTCTACCGTAACCTCTTCCTGATCCGAATTATCAGACACAGGATTTTCTTCCTTAACCTCTTCCGGCTTCAACACGTCATTTTTCGAACATCCCTTTTTATACTGTTCTTCAACAGTTTTCAATTCTTTGATACGGTTAAGGATTTTGGACTGTAACAACACAAACTCCGATTTTACCTTACATTTTTTTTCATCCTCAAGAAAACCAAGTGCAGTTACAACTTTGCTGTACGTTGACATACCAACCGATGTCCTGGCTTTATTGCGGTTGTTCGTAACAACACGTTTTTTTTCTGCTATCTTTTTCTGAAGCTTTTTAATCTCCGCTTCAGCTTCAGCAATCTCTTTAACCGCATCCTCAGCCTGCTGCATTTTTTCAGCGTCGGCTTTCTCCATTGCTTCCTTCATCTCTTCCGCAGTTCGTCTGCTTTTTTTAGTTTCATCCATATTTGAAACTCCTTTCACATAAAAATAATTTATTCTCTGATTGTATTATATCATATTACAAAAAACCCCCGACCAGCAAAAAAACACATGTTCACAAAATCTTCACATACTGCATTTACAAACAAAATGAAAAAAGTGGACGGGGTGTTTTAGACTTATGATATAATGGTAGGAGAAAAAAACTACTCCACCATAGGGGAGTACGCAAAATTACCCCCCAATTTACGCTTACGCTATTGGGTGGTAATTATTGCGCCCTAAACACAACTTGTGTTTAGGGATTTGACCGCTACGCTCTATGGAAATACACAGTATAAAAAAACATCAAATCTAATAATAAAAATGCAATATACAAAAAATACTATACGTCTTAATACCACACATATTACAAATAGACATTATTTTTGTTTATGCTTTATATATGAGGTAATACATCATGGCTATACCACACTTTAGCTTTCATGGAATATCTAAAAGTAAAGGGCAAAACATCATTGCTTCATCATCTTATATGGCAAGAACGAAGATGAAAGACCTGCAGGAAGCAGATCCCAACAAAAAAGTAAAGAAGTCTTTCTCTACCACTAAAGACCATAGGCTAACGATAATGATGTTACCTTCAGGCGCACCATTAGACTACAATGACCCGGAAAAATGCTGGAATGATTTAAATAGCATAGAGAAAGACCGCCTTGCAGTACGGTTTTTACTTCCTATTCCAAAAGAGTTAACGGAAGCACAAGGCATAGAACTTGCTAAAGAATGGGCGAACCAGGAATTTGTAAGTAAAGGAATGGTAGTGCAATTATCATTTCACGCAGAAAAAAACGGAAACGGAAATCTACATTGCCATGGACTGGGATCCTACCGTCAATTAATTAATGGACAGTGGTCGGAAGTAAAATCCCATAAGGCTTACGTAGACGAAAACGGCGAACCCTTGGAAAAGGTAGACACACCCAAAATAAAAAACGGCAAGATTCAATATAATAAGGACGGAAGCATTAAATTTGTGAAAGGCTGGCAAAAATTAGAATATGGTAAGGACGGAAAACCGCTATTGCATGAGGATGGCACACCGGTATTAACAGATATACGGACACCGTTATTAAACCTGGACGGAACACAGGTTAAGACAAAGAACGGAAAATATTATAAACTGGCATGGAGGGAAAGAAAGATTGCCATGTCAGATTTAGAACGCAGAGAAGCCGCGGCCGAAGCACGTAAACTTTGGGAAAAGTGCATCAACCAAAGTTTTGAGAAGCACAACATCCGTGATAAGGACGGTAACATTTTAAAAGTAGATTTACGCTCTTATGCCGAACAAGATAGAAATAAACCGGAAGAAGAAAAGCGTATTCCTACAAAGCATCAGGGTATAGGCCCAGCTGCTGAATTTATTAAGGAAGATAACCGGCGAGAGATGCAACGCCGGAAGGATATAGCACGACGTAAACAACTAAAAGAAAAAATTAATAGTAACATAAAGATAATTACTAACTATGTAGAACAAGAGCTGAAACCAGAAGATGCCTTTGTTTCTGATTACATGCAACCTATCCATGAAGCTATTAACCTTAAAAACGAGCTGGCTGACGAAGCCCACAGCATCCTGCTTGACGGTTATAATTCGACCGGGAAGGAAATCAGGAATTTGCAAAAGCAAGAAAACCTGTCCGACCGGGAACAGGCAAGGCTCCAGCTTTTACAGGAAAACAAAACTTCCTGGGAAAAATCTCTGTATAAAGTTAATACCATCCGTAATTACAATGGAACTATAAATTTAGAAACCCATTGCCGCAGCGTATGGAGAGGGCTGACAGGCTGGAAGCAATATGAGTATGTTAAAAACCGCAACAAACGAAAAGCGGAAATCTATAAATCATACCTTATTCATAAAGGTCAGCTTGACCCGGCAGAAAAAAATCCTGATTTAAGTCTGCCAGAAAAAATTACTCTGAATCGTGCGTTATATAGTGTTATCAATGGTAATTCTGTACCCGGCATGAAAACGGCTTATGATAAAAGACTTTCAGCGCAGCAGAACGTCTGGAACACAGCAGCCGCCACTTTTGACAAATGGAAAAACAACGTAAATTTTGATTTACATACACCCCCGACGACTTCGGATTTTGAGATTATGACCGTCATGCAGACTGTACCGGAACGTGTTACGCAGCTGGCAGCCAACAGCAAAAAAATTTATTATTCTGCTGTGCCCAACGGTTACACCATGGAGCAAGACCAGCAACGTTATATGACCCGTATTCAGGAAATCGAGCAGGCAGCAGAAGCTAAAGCCGCAGCAGAAGCTAAAGCAGCGGCAGAAGCTAAAGCCGCAGCAGAAGCTAAAGCAGCGGCAGAAGCTAAAGCAGCGGCAGAAGCTAAAGCGGCGGCAGAAGCTAAAGCGGCGGCAGAAGCTAAAGCCGAACAGGAACGCATCCGAAATTCACCGTACACGACTGAAAGAATACGTTTAAACCAAATCCAGATTAACAATTTGGAAAATTTACTGGATAAAATCATCACGCCCATGGCAAATAAAACCTATAAAGAAAAACGTAAAAAAGCAATCTTTTCCGGAAACGCAACCCCTGCGCCAGATCTGGAACAAATTAAAAATGAGTTGAGAACAAAATTTGTAGATAAAAATGATAAACCGACATACGCCAGGGTTGTTAATGCAGCGCAACAAATGAAGTTAGATATATCAGCAATAATCGCAACCAAAGACGCAATAAAGGCAAACTACAATAACTGGCACGATGAAAACAAGAATCTTCTGGACGTTCCTAAAAATACCAATACATCAACTGATCAGACGAAAATTTCCCAACCGACACAAAAAGAGGATCCAATAGAAGTAGAAATCCAACAACCGACTATCAAACGTTCCAAATCAAAATTGGACAACATTGCATTTGAACAGCAGGAAGACGGTACTTACAAAGATGTCAGTGTTGATCTACCTAAGGATGCAACGATCTCAACAGAACAGTCTCAGACCAACACACATGAAAAATCTGAAATGAAAAATGCCGAGGACGAGACCAACACACCCCAACCGACACAAAAAGAGAATCCAACAGAAGTAGAAATCCAGCAACCGACTATCAAACGTTCCAAATCAAAATTGGACAACATTGCATTTGAACAACAGGAAGACGGCTCATACAAAGATGTTTCTGTTAAACTTCGCTGGTCAGAAAAAGATGACCACGAAAAAAACGCAATGGAAGAAGCAGAAGACGAAATGACCGAGGGCTGGGATCCAGGGAAAAATAAATAAAACAGCAGGCAGTAAACATCGAACCAACCCACGAAACGAGCTCTACGGGCATTTTAGCGGTCATATTTTGCACCCTACAAAAAAATCCAAAAAATCACAACTTATTCTTTTTCCAAAAAAGGGAAAAATGTTTTTCCCCCAGAAAAATATCAAACCTCTGTCCCGGACCAGAAACCGTCAGTTCGGCGCTTGTTCGTTTTAATTTTTTTGATTGTTCTTTCTGTTTTTTTGGGAGTACGTTCTTACGAACGCCTCCCCCGCTATTAAAGCCGGATTGTTAAAAAAATTAGAGGGTAGACCTGCCGGTCTACCCTCTCTTTTATATTAATATACAGATTCTAATTCCCTGCCATCAATCACCCGTGCTTTCATACTTTCATTCATCATTAATACCTACAAATTAATTATTATTTAACATATTACAACTTACGCAAAGGTTTTTCAGGTTTCCCTTCATTCAATTTATAATATATATCCCCTTCATAGCTTTCTTCATTAGATGTAGCTTCTTCAAACATATTAAACATTTGATGGTAGAAATACAGAATCTTTTTACCCGTTTCACCAAAACGATTTTTAAGAACAACAATTTCAACTTCACGGGGCTTTTTACTCTTTGCCACTTCCACATTGAAATCCATATCACCAACCCCTTTAAGTTGAAGCGCAAGACAAACAGCAACCGTTGACTCGATAATTCCACTCTCTTTAAATGCTTTAAAGCTAGCAGCAGCAGAATAATTATCACGATTAAAAGAAGATATACAAATAATAGGAACTTTCTTTGACCTACTTAACCGTTTAAGCTCTATTACAGCCTTGTCCATATTGCTTTTATCACTTAACCTATCGTCATACGGGGCAAGAATCTGCAAATAGTCAATGAATACAACCGGCACCCGTCCCGTCGTACGAATACGGTCAGCCACAATTTTTTCAATCTCCTTAACCCCAAAATTGCCAACACCCTCAAAAGTATAAATGTGCCTAGACACACTAGCATAATCAGCAATCGATTCTTGAATTATATCTAATTCTTCCGGAGCATATTTTTTATAACGGCTTCCTAACAACACTCCAAACGTTGTTTTTGCGGCAAAACTACCTAAACCATCCTCTGGAGACTTCTCAAATGTCAACCTGCTAATATGCTTTGCAACAAGCTCCGAACGTGACATCTCAAGCGAAAAATAAAACACATCCCGTCCGGCCTTCGCAATATTATAAGCCATCTGCAAAATAAAAGTTGTCTTTCCAAGCGACGGGATCGCACCAATCGCATACAAATCCGGATGAATACCACCCTCTAATACCGCATCTAACCGATCAAAACCAGTAGAGACCGTATCTTCCGATTTATCACTAAGGATTTCATTCAAAAAATTAGGAATGTATTTTTCATCATTATATTTCAAATCAAACTCATATAATTCCCATTCAGCAGACGTTCGAGAGGCAAGGACCCGTTCTGAGAAACAAGCATGGTCTTTTATAAGCGCTTCATTAGGATCCTTATACGCTCCCGCCAAATTTATCACAGTAAAATGATATTTTGAATCCTTTAATATTGCGGATAAATCTTTAGTCGCCTTCTGCCCCTCATCGTCGTTGTCCAACGATAATACAAGTTCCGGTGCCTTCGCCGGATCAGACCCAAACATCTGCTGTAAAACAGGTACTACACGAGAAACATTAGAAATGCTTGATAAGGCAACAGCGAGACCACCGCAAGTCATAACCGACAACGCATCTAACTCACCTTCAGTGATAACAACACGAATAGCATTATCAGCCGCAGTCTTCAAACAATCCGTATTCCACATACCGGACCCATTCAATTTACGATACCGATTACTTTTATCAGCACAGGAAGAAGTATTACGCACCACACCAATAGGTCCATTCGGATTCGGCAAAACCAAAACATTCCAATCAGAATTTGAACCATAATCATGGTACATACTAAAACCAATATGAAACCTGTCCGCAAATTTACCGGAAATTCCGCGAGACTCCAAATATGCCACAGCTTTATTTCTATTAGAACCACTGTTTTCCATAAAGGCAACGTTCTTGGCAAAAACTTCAGGCTTTACATTAGGTGATACGCTGTAAACCGCATTATTTTTATCTGTAGTCACCATCTGATCATCCTTTCTTCCTACTGTACAAACTTTGCTTTTAGAACCAGTAAACGACGAAGGCCCAATCTCAATCCCATACAACTCAGCTGCCTTCTGCAGCTGGTCATTAAAGCCACTCAACCCGTAATCCATCCCAATCAAATCAAATATATCAAACTTAGCATGGCACCCAAAGCACCTCACCATTTTGCCTTCTTTGTAATAACACATCGACGGATGCTTGTCGGGATGGCCGGTCGACAGGCAGGTAAATAACGTTTTGCCGTCCGTCGGCAGGCCCTTCCGCCGTAAATAATCTTCAATACAACCTTTAAGATAAGAAACAGCTTCACTTCGTTCCATAAAACCTCCTTATAAACAGTTCCGCTTCCCGCCAATTTTTATTTTATCGGAACCTAACAAACTAATATTTTCCGATTTGTTTTCCGGTAAAAAATAAATTTCCCAAAACGGCGGCGCAACTACCGGTAAAACACACAGGATGCCGCCTACTCGCCTCCAAGCGAAGTAGGCGAGCAGACTCTTAATATATATTAAGATTAATCTTAATATATATGGGGATTTGCAAACCCCCTTCAAAACCAGTCAGAGACTGGTTTTTCCTAATTCCGAATCATGTATGCGAGTTTCAAAAACCATGTATATGAGTTTCAAAAACCATGTATGCGAGTTTCAAAAATCATGTATGCGAGTTTCAATTCCAAAAGTTAAAACAAAGTCAGCTGCGCCCCATCAGATCTAGGGATTCCAGCTTTTTCTTTTACCGGAACAAAAACATTTTGTCCATAATTATCGGAATCAGAACTTCCAAAACTTTCTAACCATCCTTCAACTGATGAACCAAAATCAATGTCTTCCATGCCTGGATAATCACATAACTTAAAATACACATACAACTGAATAAATGCCTTGTACCGAATTTTCTTGATAACTTCCATTGGCACAACCGCGCCGGTGTTCCTGTTCACAAAATTCCAAGTTTCTAAAACACCTACAGTAACCAAAACATCCAAACCCTTAATAAAAGGAATAATAATTCTACGTGCCATTTCGCCCTTATCTTTAATACATTCATGGTCCGGTAATTCAGTTGTTGAATTTAATAAGACTTCAACACAAATAAAATTAGACATACATTTATTCTTCTTATATTTGCTATAACGGTACTGTAATACCAGCCTTAGACCGAACGCAAATGCACAAGTTTGCCGGACAGGTACAACCCGATATAATGCCAACGGGAACCACATTGTGCTGGCAGAAGGTAAATACCTTGCGAAATCTTCTTCTAACCGTACGACAAAACAACCTCTGGCTCTTGTTTTCCCGGCCTGAATATCTTTTTCCTGAAGCGACACTTCATCAACCCTAGTCAAAAACCTAAGCTTAACATTTTGTGTTAACGAAACTTTCTTTTTGTTTTTATAAACTTCTTTATGCTGCACCCAAGAAACAGAAATGTGATATAATGTTTCAATCGCTCTATCAAGCATCAGACGTGCACCTTGATACGTCATATTAAACAAAGCCGCAACTTCAGAAGTGTTAATAATAATATTACGGTTCGCCATGATCGCTTCATTATTAGGTTTTTTGCCTACCTTAGACGTATATAACTGAATAATATAATACAGAACCTGTTGAGTACGACCATCCAGATAGATATTATCAGAACCAAACGTAACCTTGACGTCTTTAATATCAAAACCGCCATTGCCGTCGTTGATACAATTTTTAACCGCAGCCTGGCATAAACATGCAAGGACATTTATTCCTTTGCCTTGATGCAACCATACGTATTTTTTTTCTTTTATAAGCTTTTTCAAAGGATGTTCAATAAAAGTCAATCCTTTAAACCGACAAGGCTTTGTCATTTTTTGTGGTACAGCCATTCTTTCTCCTTGTAACTACCTTGCAGTAGCACAAAAAATGTGCTACAATGCAAACGGACGAACTCCGCACGTATCCCCATACGTAAGGAAATACGTTCCAACCACTAACCGCCCTTTAGCCGCCAAGCAAATCAGGGCGGTTATTTATTTTTATCATCTTCAGCATCTAAAACATTTACAATTTCAGCTTCAGCTATCGTAACATTATTAATAATCTTTTCTAGTACGTCCGCTGCTTGAATTTGCCTGCCTGTCTGGCCCAAGTAATATTTTTCGGTTACTTCAGGGGAGCTGTGACCGAGACGTTCAGAAACCGTCTTGATGTCTATGTTTTCGGCAGCCATAAGCGTTGCGTTGGTTGCTCGTAAGTTATGCCAGCGAAACCCTTCCGGCAGCTTTGCTGCTTTTTTTAACGGATTCCACCATCGTTTCTGATGATTCGTGTAACTAATGATGTTCCCTCTACTATTAGGCAAAATCAAACCCAAATCGTTTTTATAGTACCCAGACCACGTTCGCGCATATGCATCTTGCTCCATGCGCCATCTATCCAAAAGTATGCATACCGTCTTGGGAAGAAGGATTGTTCTATCAGAATGGGCTGTTTTGGTTTCTTCCAGTGTTCTGACGCCGTTATGGTTTGACAGCGAATATCGGATTCTCAGCAGCCTGTTCTCCGGGTCATAGTCAGACCAGCACAAACCAAAAGTTTCGCCTCGCCGAGTTCCTAAAAAAATAGAAAGAAATAGAGCAATGAAGTAAACCCTGTGCAGAAATACATCAAATTCTTCTCTCCGGTGTGGTTCCACTAACCCAACATCCAAAAAATCATCTTTTGCAGCAATCGCAAGCAAATTACGTATCTGGTCCAATGTCAGTACTGGCGGTTGTTTTCTAGCCATCCGTGGTGGTTTAGAATAAAAAGCTGCGTTGTACGTCAATATCCGATACTTCATCGCAACATTTAACATCGTGATCAGGCATCTCCGAAAAGACGCGACTGTAGCTGGGGATAGTACATTTTTTTCAACCAGTCCATTTAGCCACAACTGTACCCGCTCCGTTGTCAATCTTTCCAGCCTTATCTGCCCCAAAACCGGTTTGATATAATTGTCTATCATTGCCTTATAATGCTTAAATGTTTTAGTCTTGACTGTTGTTTTGACAATTTGCAGATATCTGTCTGACCATTCGGCTACCGTAATCCTCTTGTCTTCTTGCAGCATCCCCTCCGCTAACTGTCTTTTCCATTCTTCTACCTTTTTATCCAGTTCTTCTTTCGATGAGGCGCGGAGATGCTTCCTTTTGGTAACTCCTTCGTTGTCAATGTAACGTTCATAGTATTCATACTGTTTTTTCTTTTTGTTAATAAGGTATGAACCCTCACCGTTATTACGCCTGCGCATACATAATCTCCTGGATGGCTGGATTGCCCTTGCCTAACGCCGCCTCCAATTGGGACTGGACAAACGAAGCCGGAATCAGTATCAACCCACGTTTGCCTGTACCCATACGCTGGCAAGGTATCTGCCCATTTTTGCACTGATTCAACAGAAACCCCATACTGATTTTATTGTTGTAAACTTTTTCCAGTACTTCTGCGGGTGTAAACCATACAGTCTTAATTTTTTCCATTTTTACCTTTTCCTTTCTTCGAAAACATGATATAATTTTTAAGAAGATTTTCCGCACATTGCCTATGTGCGCTACCAAAATTATTTTATCACACATTGTCAATGTGTGCAAGTGTTGTTTTGTTTAAAATCATGGAAAACTTTAAAATTTTTGCTAAGAACTTAAAAACCTTACGAGAGTCCCACTGTTTGTCGATGTCAGAACTTGCTGAACTTCTTTTTTTAAAAACGAGCGCCGGTGTTAATGAATTTGAATCTGGCCGCAGCAAGCCCTCTTTAGAAACCGCTATAAATATTGCTACATTATTTGGGACGTCACTGGAATGGTTAACGGGATTATCTGGTGAACCATACACTATTGCATCAATTACCGCAGCCAATGTTGCCAAAGCTGAACGTATCAAACGTGTGGACCCTGATGATAATATTGGAAGCATCATCACACTCCTCTCGAGAGACCTGGGGCTTCAGCCACAAATCCGAGCGTCAGAGCCCTCTTTGGCCTTGCAGGGTAATTATATATTCCTGATTAACGCTTCAATACTTAATGACCTGGAACACCTTCAAAAAGAAGCAGGTACGCCTTTAGAACAACTGACAAACCGTCTGGGCAACAAGAAACCTAGCCGTCTGGATAAACGCAAAATAGAGCGTTACATATTGTTCCTCAAAGCACATTACGGTTATTTTGAAGTACCTTTATTTCCATTTCCCACAAAGCCATAAAACTTAATTTTCCAAAAAAAATAAAGCAGCACGGTCATAAAAACTTACGACCATGCTGCTCTTTTTTTCACCATATTTTTAAAATGGTCACCAAAACGGTCACCAATTCCGATTATACAACAAAAAAGCGGATTCCCAGAAGTCTGGGAACCCGCATATTTACTGGAGCCACTTATAGGATTTGAACCTACGACCCTCTCATTACGAATGAGATGCTCTGCCAGCTGAGCTAAAGTGGCAACTATGATAGTACTATATTATTATCCACATTTTTAGGTCATTCGTCAAGTGGTTTTTTATTATCATAAACAATTTTCGCTGTACAACGTGAGAATGCTTTTGGCTTCTTTATCTTTAATTTACCTTTTCTTTCGTTTCACTTTGCCTTTATCCACATTTCCAAAAACGGCGACGCAAAATTCCCCAATGCTTCATAGGTTTCCGCTTTGGGATGAACGCCGTCCCAGATGAACCACTCCATCCGGTGTTTTTTCGTTAAAAACATAGGTTCAAAGTCAAGCAGATAACATTTGTTTTCAAATTCTTTTTTCATGGCGTCACGCAGGCGTTCAATCAGATGATTCAGTTCCTCTGCGCCGCACAACCAGGGTAGCACCAGACAAAACGCTGCGTTTTGCTCGTCACAAAACTGTTTCGCCAGTTTAATCTGCTCAATGGAAAATGTCAGCGGACAGCCCTGAATGATATCGTTCATGCCGCCTTCAAAAAGAACATGGGTTACCTCTTTTGGCAACGGGCGCCAGATCAGGCGGTCTTTAATATCGTCGCAGCATTCGCCGCAGATACCGTGGTTCAGCATACGGATTCCCGTATTCATTTTTACCTGCGCAATCCAGCTGTTCTCCGGTGAAAAGGGAAAGCCTTCAATTAATGAATCTCCGAAACAGGCAATCGTTTTCATACATTTTTCTCCAAAAGATTTCGTTTACTCCATTGCGTTTGCAAAAATGCTTTTTGTTTGGATCACAAACCAAAAGTTTCACGTGAAACACAAAATCAAATTCTGTTTTTAAAAATGGTTTTATAAAAATGGTTTTATAAAACATTATTCTATAACTCTCCGGAATTCACTGACTAAACAGATTTAATCAGTGTTTCCTTAAACATTTGCATTACGATTCATCAGTTGTTTCCCAAATACCATTTTACAAACTGATTGGCAATTCTCCCGTTCCGCCCGGAATGTTCCATTTCCCAGCGGATGCCTTCCAGCCGCAGCTCTTCTTTTGATAAATGCACGCCCGCTTTTTGCAGTTCGTGGTCAATGATCTGCAGGTACTCTTCCTGGCTGGGGGTGGAATAATGCAGAATCAAACCGAAGCGGTCAGAAAGCGAAATGCTTTCGTTGGCGCTGTCCTGCCGGTACACTTCCGCTTCCAGCGCATCGTTCCGGTCGCTCCATGTTTCTTTCAGCAGATGCCGGCGGTTTGAGGTTGCATAGATCAGCACATTGTCAGGCTGGGCCGTAACGCTTCCGTCAATGGCAGATTTCAAGTATTTATAACCGGACTCCCCTTCGTCAAAGGAAAGGTCATCAAAGAACAGAATGAACTTTTTACTGCGAATCTCATTCAGCTTTTCCAGCACCGGCGCCACCAGTTCCAACTGATCCCGGCCAATTTGGATAAGCCGGAGTCCGTCAGCGGCAAACATGGCCGCCAAAGCCTTCACTCCCGTAGACTTTCCGGTTCCCCGTGCACCGTTCAGCAGTACATTGTTGGCAGGCCTGCCTTCCATAAAATTCTGTGTGTTTGTCAGCAGTTTGTATTTCTGATCTTCATAGCCTAACAGGTCATCCCAGTTAAAGACAGGAAAATCTGCAATGCCGATCAGGGTTCCGCCTGTCCCGATGCGAAAAGCGGTGTACCGGGCCATCATGCCACTGCCCCATTTTTCGTAATGCCGCAGCAGATGCCTGGTTGCACTGGTAATGGTTTTCATTTCCACCAGTCTTTGCAGTAAGTTAGTTTCAAACAGATTCTGCTCTTTTTTGGCAGGATGATAATTATTCAAAAAAGGATTATCCCTTCCGATAACTACTGTGGTCTTTACCTTCAAATACGGAAGCAGTAAAATCATGTCATCGCCCAGGGAATCCAACAGTCCCTTACCGTAACTGCCGACAGCCTCTATGGTCCTGGCAGCAACATTACCGCCTTCTGCCAGCAAATGCACTATATATGCGGGTAACAAATTACCCGAAATACCCAGCTTTTCTGCTTGTTGTATCAGCAGAGCTGCCACTTCACTCTGAAGAAAGGACTCCATTTTGTTTTTCGCTGGTGATGATGGATATTTTTCCCTGAATTCAACCAGTTCAATGATCTTTTGTATTACAGGGTCTTCCAGTAAATCCCTGCATACGACAAGATTCCGCAAATCAGTATTTTTCATATGACTAACCCCTCATTTTCAAACAGCAGAGCCTGCCGAATCCACAAGCCTTCTGTCAGCAAATGCAGCAACTCCCGCTGTATTATCAACTTCAAATACGAAAGTACCGGCAGTCCATGGATTTCGTCAGCGGATCGCCGGTACTTTATTTTACTATACTTTGCTTTTTCAGGCAATGCCGGTTATCAGGTTAACAGGATATACACAGGATGTCCGTTTCATTGCCAGATTACGGAACAGTTGCTCAGTCTATCGTGTCCTGCAGGAGCATCTGGTCCAGGTGTTTTCCTCCAGGCACCATGGGGAACACGTTCTCATCGTTGGGAATCGCCACGTCAACCAGCACAGACTCCTTGCTCTCCAGCGCCGCTTTCACAACACTGTCCAGCTTTTTGGGATCGCTGACCTTCATGCCTTCCACTCCCATGGCCTGGCCCATGGCCGGAAAATCTACCAGGTCTTTTACAATGGACTGACTTTCCCGCCCGCCAAAGAACAGACGCTGCCACTGGTTCACCATGCCGAGCACGTTGTTGTGCAGCACGAAGACCTTCACCGGAATTCCGTACCGGTGCAGCGTGGCAAATTCCTGGCAGCACATCATGATACTGCCGTCACCGGTAAACAGAATCACCTGCTTATCCGGGCAGCCCAGCTTTGCGCCCATGGATGCAGGCAGACCGAAGCCCATGGTCCCCAGACCGCCGCTGGACAGGAAATGACGGGGCTGGTCCACATTATAAAATTGGGCCGTCCACATCTGATGCTGTCCTACATCGGTCACCACCACGGCATCTTCGTCCGCATGCTTCATGATTGTCTTATATAACAGCTCCGGCGTAATCTTACCCTTGAGCTTGCGGGAAACGAACGGATGCTCCGCTTTGATTTTCATCATGGCTTCCCGCCAGGGAGCAAACTGTTTTTTCAGGCTCGCGCTGCTTTTCTTTATTTTTTTCACAAACAGCGGCATGGACCAGCGCAAATCACCGATTACCGGAATGTCCGCATGAACAATCTTATCGATTTCGACACTGTCCACCTCGAACTGGATAACCGTAACGTTTTTGGCAAATTTGGCCACGTCGCCGGTGACACGGTCGCTGAACCGTGCGCCCACAGCCAGGATCAGATCGCACTGGGTTATGCACATATTGGAAGCAAACGAACCGTGCATGCCTACCATGCCAAGGTGCGCGTCATAAAAATCCGATACCGCGCCTTTGCCCATGAGTGTCGTTACAACCGGCACGCCGGTAGCTGCCACAATCTGACGGACAAGCTCCGCCGTATTGGAAGAAATGACGCCGCCGCCGGTCATCAGTACCGGCTTCTTTGCTTCTTTAAACGCGGCAACTGCCTTGTCGATGTCCGCTTCATTCCCGGTAAAATCTGCTTTGTAACCCCGCAGATGAACTTCTGCCGGATACTCAAAATCAATTTCCGCACGGAACACGTCCGTCGCAATATCAATAAGCACCGGACCCGGCCGCCCGGTCGTAGCAATCAGGAACGCTTCTTTAATGACGCGGGGCAGATCCTGAATCTTTTTTACCAGATAGTTATGCTTGGTAATCGGGGTTGTAATACCGGTGATATCCGCTTCCTGGAATGAATCCCTGCCAATGGCCCGGGTTGCCACCTGTGCACTGAAAACAACCAGCGGAATCGAATCCATATAGGCCGTCGCGATACCTGTAACCATGTTGCATACACCTGGTCCGGACGTTGCGAAGCAGACGCCGGGACGCCCTGTGGCACGCGCATATCCGTCTGCCGCGTGTACAGCGCCCTGCTCATGTCCGGGCAGGATATGCCGGGGATACTTCGCCTTATACATTTCATCATACAAAGGCAGGATCACGCCGCCGGGATAGCCGAATACCACATCTACTTTTTCTTTTTTTAAGCTTTCAATTACAACTTGCGCGCCATTCAGTTTCATCGGGCTGTACCTTCTCATTCTTTCAGAGTTATGCTGCCGGAGATACTGCTCCGGCAGCCGTTTCTATTGGGTAATGCAGACTGTTGATTTCAGTGAGGCTAAAACGTTCCCTCCGTTTTTCACCTCAATGATACACTGACCTTAAGTCATTATTTTTTTACAGGAGCCTTTTTAGCAGGAGCTTTTTTGACAGCCGCTTTCTTTACCGGTGCTTTCTTTGCCGGTGCTTTTTTAGCAGGAGCCGGAGCTGCTGCTTTGGGAGCCTGCAGCCAGCTCATCATGCTGCGCAGTTTTTTACCAACTTCTTCCAGCTGGGTTTCCGCATGGATACGGCGTTCTGCCAGGAAATGAGCACGACCTGCGGAACGGTTTTCCAACAGCCAGTCTTTGGCAAAGGTGCCGTCCTGGATTTCCTTCAGCGCTTTCTTCATGGCAGCGCGGGTGTCGTCGGTAACAATCTTTTTACCGGTATGATAATCGCCGTATTCCGCCGTGTCGCTGATGGAATGACGCATTTTGGCCATGCCGCCTTCATACATCAGGTCAACGATCAGCTTCATTTCATGGAAGCATTCAAAGTACGCGATTTCGGGCTGATAGCCTGCTTCAACCAGCGTGTTGAAACCGGATTCCATCAGAGCGGTTACGCCGCCGCACAGTACGCACTGTTCGCCGAACAGGTCGGTTTCGGTTTCTTCCTTGAAGGTGGTCTCGATAACGCCGGCACGGGTGCCGCCGATGCCGCGGGCATACGCCAGGGCCAGGTCAAAGCACTTTCCGCTTGCATCCTGATACACCGCAAATACATCGGGAACGCCGGAGCCTTCCGTAAATACGCGGCGAACCAGATGGCCGGGGCCTTTCGGGGCAACCATAAATACATCTACGTCAGCAGCGGGAATAATCTGCTGGAAATGAATATTGAAACCATGGGCAAAAGCCAGCGCGCTGCCGGGTTTCAGGTTCGGCGCGATTTCGTTCTTATAAACGTCAGCCTGCTTTTCATCCGGAATCAGGATCATGGTAATGTCAGCCCATTTCACTGCATCGCCTACAGTCATAACCTTTAAGCCTGCAGCTTCTGCCTTGGCAACGGACTTGGAGCCTTTGTACAGGCCAACTACTACTTCCAGCCCGCTGTCCTTCAGGTTCAGCGCATGAGCATGTCCCTGGCTGCCATACCCTACGATAGCAACCTTTTTACCTTTGATAACGTCCCAGTTAACATCCTGATCGTAATACACTTTTGCCATGATAAATCTCTCCTTTTTTAATTAAAAATATGATAATGATACACCGAAAACGACGTTACGGAATTGCTGATTAAACCCGTTTGCGCAATGGCCGGAGCTTTTGACGAACGGCATACATGCAGGCGGTTTAATTCGCACTTCCTTTATATTTTATATCCCGGACGGCAGTCCGGAATCAAAATATCCGCAAGAATCAGCCTCACATCTTTTTTACTGCGTTAGAACCACGGGACAGGGAAATCTGTCCGGTCCGTGCCATTTCTATAATTTCATATTCCTTCAGCATCTGCAGCAGGGCTTCGATATGGTCTTCCCTGCCGGTGACCCGCATAACCACGGATCCCGGGTTGACGTCCACGATCTTGGCATGGAACAGGTCCGCCAGGTTGGCAATATCCGACAATTCCTGTGTGGACCCCACTCTGACTTTAATCATTGCCAGTTCGTAGCTGATGAACGGCGCCTCGTCCAGATTTACAACCTTGATTACATCAATCAGCCGGGCCAGCTGCAGAATTGCCTGGTTCAGGGCCCGCTGGTCTTCCACGGATACGACGATGTTGATACGCGTCACATCCGGTTCTTCCGTATAGCCGGCGTTAATATACTCAATGTTGATGGCTCTCCGGCTGATGAGGCCGGCTACGTGCGTCAGCACGCCCGGTTTATTATCGCACAGAATGGCCAAATGCTGTTTCATCATGTCGATCTCCCCCTGTATCCCTCAAGAATTCCTACAGCTTTTATTACGTAAACGGCAACAGCCGCTGCGTTACACAGCATGAAATAACTTTCACTATATAAAAAAACCGTCCCACATAAGCTGAGGGACGGAAATACTCCGCGGTACCACCCTGATTCCCGTAAATATACGGACACTTTACCACGTACCAACATACGCGTTTCCTGTAACGTGGAAATGACGCAGGCGCTTAATGCTGATTCAGCGCCAGTCTTCAGGGAGGATTTTCCTCTGCCCGCCGTCACCGGTTTTCACCATCCACCGGCTCTC